>Ga0247819_10001181_pt1 | contig 14454 bp, 13 predicted proteins | sample 13C_Xylose_Day6_FD_193428 | JGI IMG/M metagenome (GOLD analysis project Ga0247819, IMG submission 193428) | Soil microbial communities from agricultural site in Penn Yan, New York, United States - 13C_Xylose_Day6 | ecosystem: Environmental > Terrestrial > Soil > Agricultural land | place: USA...
CGCCGGCGCCGCCGCCGTTGGTGACGATGGCGAGCCGCTCGCCCGGCGCCGATCGCGCGCGGGCCAGGGTTTCGGCGGCGTCGAACAGCTCCTGCAGCGTGTCCACGCGCAGCAGGCCGGCGCGGCGCGCGGCGGCGTCGAAGACTTCATCCGAGCCGGCGAGAGCGCCCGTGTGCGAGGCCGCGGCCCGCGCGCCATCGGGCGCGCGCCCTGCCTTCACCACGATGATCGGCTTGTTGCGCGAAGCGGCCCGCGCCGCCGACATGAACTTGCGCGCGGCCTTCACCGATTCGGCATACATCAGGATCGCGCGCGTGCCGCCTTCGCTGCCCAGCCAGTCGAGCAGGTCGCCGAAGTCCACGTCCGCGCTGTCGCCCAGCGACACGCAATGCGAGAAGCCGATGCCGCGTCCGCGCGCCCAGTCCTGCACCGCGGTCGCCAGCGCGCCCGACTGCGTCAGGAACGCCAGGTTGCCCGGTAGCGCCGCGCCGGGCGCGAAGCTGGCGTTCAGGCCGAGCGGCGGCACCTGCAGGCCGATGCAGTTGGGGCCGAGGATGCGCAGCAGGTGCGGCCGCGCCGCGTCGAGCATCTGCTGTTCCCAGGTCGGTCCGCCGGGCGAGGACTCGCGCTTGAGGCCCGCGCTGATGACGACGGCGGCGCGCGTGCCCTTGCGGCCCAGTTCCGCGATCAGCTGCGGCACCGTCGCCGCGGGCGTGCAGATCACCGCGAGTTCGGGCGCGGCGGGCAGGCTCGCGACGTCGCGCCACGCAGGCCGGCCGGCGACCGTGTCGTGCCGCTGGTTCACCGGCCACAGCGAGCCGGCGAAGCCCGCGGCCAGCAGGTTGCGCATCACGACCTGGCCCAGGCTGCCGGGACGGTCGGACGCGCCGATCAGCGCCACGGACGCGGGGCGCAGGAGATGGTCGAGGTGGCGGATGCTCATGGGGGTCCTCCTCCCCGTCATGCCCGCGGAGGCGGGCATCCAGTGCTTCCGCTTTCGCATTCGATGGAAGCTCTGGATCCCCGCCTTCGCGGGGATGACGAAGTTGTTGAGGGATGGCGGGATTCAGCGCGCGAGGTAACCGCCGTCGATCGGATAGTAGCCGCCGGTCGCGAACGAAGCGCGCGGGCCGCTGAGCCAGGTGACCAGCGAGGCCACCTCTTCCGCGCGGCCCAGCCGCCCGATCGGATGCAGCGCGATCAGTCCTTCGAGCGAGGCCGGGTCGTTCTCGAGCCGCTCGATCATCGGCGTGTGGATGAAGGCCGGGCCGACCGCGTTGATGCGGATGCCCTGCGCGCCGTATTCCTGCGCGGCGGCTTTCGTGAGGCCCAGCACGCCGTGCTTGGCCGCGGTGTACGCGGGCGCGTTGGCGAAGCCGACCGCGCCGAGGATGGACGCGATGTTGACGATGGCGCCGCCGCCGCTCCTGAGCATCGCCGGGATCTGCGCGCGCATGCAGTGGAAGACGCCCGTGAGGTTCACGGCGATCACGCGGTTCCATGCCTCCAGCGGGTACTCGGCCGTGGGCGCGAGATCGCCGGCTATCCCGGCGTTGTTGCAAGCGATGTCGAGCCGGCCGAAGACGGATACGGCGCGCTCGACCAGCCGCGAGCAGTCCTCGGCATTCGAAACGTCGGCCGGCGCGAAGAAGGCTTCGCCGCCCATGGAGCGGATGAGCGCGACCGTGTCCTCGCCGCCGGCCTTGTCGGTGTCCGAGACCACGACGCGCGCGCCGGCCTGGGCGTAGTCGACGGCGATGGCCCGGCCTATGCCCGAGGCCGCGCCCGTGACGATGGCGACTCTGTCGTTGAGCATGGGAATCTCCTTGCGAATGCGGATGCGATGGGTGGATGGCCCCATGCTAGGAGCCGCGCGTTGGCGCACCTTGACGTCGATCAAGCCCGCGCGCGCACCGGCCCCCTAGATTGGCCTGCATGCAACCTCCTCTGCGCAACCTCATCGCCGCGACCGATTTCTCGCCCGGTGCCCAGGCGGCCGTCCAGCGAGCCGCCATCCAGGCCGCTGAACTGAAGGCCGAGCTGGCGCTGGTGCACGTGTTCGAGCGCGATTCGCTGGCCGTGCTGCGCGACCTCATCGAACCGGGGCGCGACCTGCAGCCCGCGATGGTCGAGCAGGCGCGCATGCAGCTGGAGGCGCTGGCGAACGCGACCGCCGCCGGCTTCGGCCTGCGCCCGCGGACGCTGCTGCGCCAGGGTGCCGCGGTGGAAGAGCTGCGCATCGCCGCCGATGCCGCGGACCTGCTGGTGATCGGCGCGTGCGGAGGCCATCCGGTGCGCGAGTTCACCTTCGGCAAGACGGCCGACCGGCTGGCGCGACTGGCGGCGCGGCCCTTGCTGGTGGTGCGCCGCAAGCCGGAGCTGGGCTACGAGCGCGTGCTGGTGCCGGTGGACTTCTCCGAGAACAGCCGGCAGGCCTTGCTGGCCGCGATGGCGCTGGCGCCGCGCGCTTCCTTCCAGCTGCTGCACTGCATCGACCTGCCCTTCGAAGGCCGGATGCGGATGGCGGGCGCGACCGACGCGGAGATCGCGCAGTTCCGCGTGCGCGCACGCCTGCACGCCGCCGGCCAGCTGCGGGCGCTGGTGGACGACCTTCGCGGCGACGCCCGGATCACCGCCGCCATCGTCCGCATCGGCGACGTGCGGTTCGAGCTGACGCGGCTGGCGCAGCAGGAGCGCATCGACCTGATCGCCATCGGCAAGCAGGGCCAGAGCCTGCTCGGCCAGACCCTGCTGGGCAGCGTGACGGCCTGGACGCTGGAACAAGCGCCGTGCGACGTGCTGGTGGTGCCCGCCGCGGCGGTGGCGAGCCGGCCATGATGCGTCGCGGCGACGCCGAGTCTGCCGGCGCGCCCGTCGCCGGCACGGCTTGGCACACGCTGGAGGTCGAAGCCGCGCTCGCGGCGGCGGATTCCACCGCCGAGGGACTCGCCGCCGCCGAGGCGACGCAGCGCCAGGCGCGCCACGGCCGCAACGAGCTGCCGCGCGCCCGCTCGCGCGGACCGCTGCTTCGGTTGCTGCTGCAGTTCCACAACATCCTGCTCTACATGCTGATAGCCGCGGCCGCGGTCACCGCCGCGCTCGGCCACTGGATCGACACCGGCGTGCTGCTGGCGGCCGTGGTGGTCAACGCGCTGATCGGTTTCCTGCAGGAAGGCAAGGCCGAGTCGGCGATGCACGCGATCCGCTCGCTGCTGTCGGCGCACGCGCAGGTGGTGCGCGACGGCGGGCGGCGCGAGATCGATGCCACCGAGCTGGTGCCGGGCGACGTGGTGGTGCTGGCTTCCGGCGACCGCGTGCCGGCGGACCTGCGGCTGCTGGCCACGCAGGAACTGCGCATCGACGAATCGGCGCTCACGGGCGAATCGGCGCCGGTGGAGAAGTCGGCCGAAGCGGCGGCCGGCGACGCGCCGCTCGCCGAGCGCTTCGGCATGGCCTATTCCGGCACGCTGGTCGTCCACGGCCAGGGGCGCGGCCTGGTCGTCGCCACCGGCCCGGCCACCGAACTGGGGCACATCAACCGCATGGTGGGCGCGGTCGCCGTGCTGGCGACGCCACTGCTGCGGCAGATCGCGCGCTTCGGCCAGGTGCTGGCCGCGGGCATCGTGCTGCTGTCGGTGGGCACCTGGGTGCTGGGGACGTTCTGGCGCGGGCATGCGCCGGGCGACATGTTCCTGATGGTGGTGGCGCTCGCGGCGTCGTCCATCCCCGAGGGACTGCCCGCCGTGATGACGATCACCCTCGCGCTCGGCGTGCAGCGGATGGCGCGACGCCAGGCCATCGTGCGGCGGCTGCCGGCGGTGGAGGCCCTGGGCGCGGTGACGGTGATCTGCACCGACAAGACCGGCACGCTCACGCGCAACGAGATGACGGTGACGCGGCTCGTGTGCGGCGGCCACGTGTACGAAGTTTCCGGGGTCGGCTACGCGCCCGTCGGCACGGTCAGCCTCGATGGCCGGCACGTGGAGGCGGCCGGCCACCCGGCGCTGGCGATGGCGATGCGCACCGGCCTGCTGTGCAACGACTCCCTGCTGCGCGACGAGGAAGGCGTCTGGTCGGTCGAGGGCGATCCGACCGAGGGCGCGCTGATCGCTCTCGCGCGCAAGGGCGGGCTGCACGAAGGCCCGGCCTGGGAGCGGCTGGGCTCCATCCCTTTCGAGTCCGAGCACCGGCTGATGGCGACCTGGCACCGCGATCCTTCGGGCCGCGACTGGATCCTGGTCAAGGGCGCGCCCGAGCGCGTGCTGGACCTGTGCGGCAGCGAATGGCGCAGGCACGGCGAGCATGCGCTGGACGTGGACTGGTGGCGGCGCATGTCGACCGACACCGCGGCGCAGGGCCTTCGCGTGCTCGGCCTCGCCTGCCGGCAGGCGGCGCCCGCGAACGGCTCGCTGGCGTGGGACGACCTGCACGCGGGCGGCTTCGTCATGCTGGGGCTGGTGGGCATCATCGATCCGCCGCGCGAGGAAGCCGCGGCGGCCGTGCGCGAGTGCCACCGCGCCGGCGTGCGGGTCAAGATGATCACGGGCGACCATCCCGAGACGGCCCGCGCCATCGGGGCGCAGCTGGGGATAGGTGCCGGCAAGCCGGCGGCCACCGGCGCCGAACTGGCGCTGATGGACGACGCCGCGCTGCGCCGCATCGCCTGGGACGTGGACGTGTTCGCGCGGGCGGCGCCCGAGCACAAGCTGCGGCTGGTGCAGGCGCTGCAGGCGCGCGGCGAGGTGGTGTCGATGACGGGCGACGGCGTCAACGACGCGCCGGCGCTCAAGCGCGCGGACGTCGGCGTCGCCATGGGCCTGAAGGGCACGGAAGCCGCCAAGGAAGCCGGCGACATCGTGCTGGCCGACGACAACTTCTCCACCCTGGCCGCGGCGGTGCGCGAGGGGCGCGGCGTCTACGACAACATCCGCAAGTTCATCCTCTTCATGCTGCCCACCAACGGCGGAGAGGCGCTGGTGGTGGTGGCCGCCATCCTGTTCGAGCTGGCGCTGCCGCTCACGGCCGCCCAGGTGCTGTGGATCAACATGGTCACCTCGAGCACGCTGGGCCTGGCGCTGGCCTTCGAGCCCGCCGAGCCGGGCATCATGAACCGGCCCCCGCGGGCTCCCGGCGAGCGGCTGCTGTCGGGCTTCTTCGCCTGGCGCGTGATCTTCGTTTCGGTGCTGATGATGGCGGCGACGCTCGGGCTGTTCCTGCTGGAGCTGGAGCGCGGCACGTCGGTCGAGACGGCGCGCACCATGGCGGTGAACGCGGTCGTGGCCGCTGAGATGTTCTACCTGCTCAACAGCCGTTCCATCCTCGCGCCGGCCTTCGGCGGCCGGGGTCGCAAGGGCAACCGCATGGTCTGGATCACGCTGGCCGTCTGCGCGCTGCTGCAACTGGCCTTCACCCACCTGCCCCTGCTGCAGCGCATCTTCGGCTCCGCCGCCCTGGACGCGGGCCAGTGGGGCGAGGTGCTGCTGGCGGGTTTGTTCGTGTTCGTGCTGGCGGAGCTGGAGAAGTGGGGGATGCGGCGCATCGCGTTGTTCAGCTGAGCTGGCTATCATTGACACCGCCGTATGAAACGCTCCGCCTTCACCATCGCCGTCGTCGACGACACCGATCTGGCCCGTTACGCCGCCGTCAAGATGCTGCGGAGCCTGGGCTTCAAGACGGCCGAAGCCGAGACCGGCGAGGAGGCGCAGCTGATCGCCAGCCGCCAGGGCGTCTCGGCCATGCTGCTGGACGTCAACCTGCCCGACGTGAACGGCGTCGCGGTCTGCGAATTCATCAAGAAGGGCCCGAAGCCGATCCCCGTGGTGCTGATGTCGGCCGTCTACGTCGACGAACTCCACAAGGGCGCGGCCATGGACGCCGGCGCCGACGGGTACCTGGTCTCGCCCCTGGAGCCGCAGGAGCTGGGGGCGGTGTTCGACCGGCTGCTGGGCATCCAGTAAATCCGCCATCCCCCAATGAGAAAAGCCCCTGACGGGGCATTTTTTTTTCTTGCTCGCCGCAAGACGGCGGTCCTCAGAGAATCATTTGATCGGAATGGTGGCGCGGATGGTGACGCTGGGCTCGACGGCCGGCACGTAGACCGGCTGCGGGGCGACCACCACCGGTTGCGGCACCACGTAGACCGGAGCCGCATGGACATGCTCAGGTCCCTTGCACTTGCGCTCCTCCTTGTAGTCGCCGTGCTTCTGCTTGATCTTGACCTTGCAGTTGCCGTCCCAGTATTCGTGCTTGTATTCGGACCGGCCGTGGCGGTGCTTCCCGTGCCCTCCGTCGTCATCGTGGTCGCGGTGGGCCAGGGCCGCGAGCGGAACGGAAGCAAAGGCGATCACGACGGCGCTGATTCGAAGAATTTTCATGCCCGCGTTTGTAGGCGATCCCCCCGCAGCTCGTCTGTGAGGAATTGCTCGGCGGTGCGGACTTGCAACGGGCCCGCGCCAATGAAAAAGCCCCCTTGCGGGGGCTTTCTTCGCGCTGCTGGGGCGCGTGCCGGTGCGCACGCATGTCCAGCCGTTCCCTCTCGAGCAGGCGAACCAGGCGGTGCAAGCCGTGCGGGACGGAACCGTCAGGGGCGCGGCAGTGCTGGTCCCCTGACCTTCTCGCCGGCGCTTGAGGGAGATCAAGTCGCAAGGCCGGGGGCCTCCTAGATTGAGTGCGTGGCCGCGGACGGCCACCTCCAACCACTCATCCGAGGTACCCCATGAGCAACCTGCGAATCCTGGATCCCGTGTTCGGCGACAACATCGAATCCGCCTTGCGCCGCTTCTTCCCGCCCACCCTGTTCGAAGGGGAGGCGCCACAGCTGAAGATGCGCATCGACGTCACCGAGAACGACAAGGCGTACACGGTCAAGGCCGACATCCCCGGCGTGAAGAAGGACGACATCGACGTACAGATCGACGGCAACCTGGTCTCGATCAGGGCCGAGGCCAGGACCGAGAAGGAAGAGCGCGGCGAAGGCGACCGGGTGCTGCGCAGCGAGCGCCACTACGGGACGGTGGCCCGCACCTTCAGCCTCGGCCAGGATGTCGATGCTTCCCGCGTGCAGGCGAAGTACGCGGACGGCGTGCTCAGCCTGGAGCTGCCGAAGAAGTCCCCGGCCGACGCGCGCCGCATCTCCATCCAGTAGGCGTCGCGCGCCATGGACCTCGAGGCCCCGGGACCCGGCGAGCCGGTCCTGCGGGCCCGCAAGCTCTCCAGGACGTACGGGAGCGGCGACGCCGCCGTCCATGCCTTGCGCGAGGTCGACCTGGACGTCGCCCGGGGCGAATTCGTGGTGCTGCTCGGCGCCTCCGGCAGCGGCAAGTCGACGCTGCTGAACATCCTCGGCGGGCTGGATTCGCCCACCTCGGGCGAGTTGCTGTTCGAGGGCCGGCCACTCACCGGCCGCGGCGAGCAGGCCCTGACCGCCTACCGGCGCGAGCACGTGGGCTTCGTGTTCCAGTTCTACAACCTCATCCCCAGCCTCACGGTGGCGGAGAACGTCGCGCTGGTGACCGACATCTCGCGCGACCCGATGCCGGTGGACGAGGCGATCGCGCTGGTCGCGCTCACGCCCCGGCGCGATCACTTTCCCTCCCAGCTTTCCGGAGGCGAACAGCAGCGGGTGGCGATCGCGCGCGCCATCGCCAAGCGACCGAAGCTGCTGCTGTGCGACGAGCCTACCGGCGCGCTCGACTACGCGACTGGCAAGCTGGTGCTGGAGGTGATCGCGCGCATCAACCGCGAGCTCGGCACGACGGCGGTCGTCATCACGCACAACGCCGCCATCGCGGGCATGGCCGATCGGGTGGTGCGACTGGCCGACGGCCGCATCGCCAGCATCGAGCGCCCGCAGCGGCGGCTCAGCCCCGCCGAACTGTCCTGGTGACCCCATGAACGCGCTCGACCGCAAGGTATTGCGCGACCTGCGCCTGCTCTGGAGCCAGGCGGTCACGATCGCGCTGGTCGTCGCCAGCGGAATCGGCGGATTCCTCGCGACGCTCTCGGCGGTGGACTCGCTGGCACGGGCGCGCGACGACTTCTATGCGACCGGGCGCTTCGCCGACGTGTTCGCGATCGTGAAGCGGGCGCCCGACGCGCTCGCGGCGCGACTGTTGGAGGTGCCGGGCGTGGTGGACGTGCAAACCACCGTCGAGACGTTCGCCCGCGTGACGGTGCCGGGCAGCACCGATCCCGTGATCGGGCAGCTGATCGGCCTCGACGCCGACCGCCCGAATCGCCTCAACCGCGTGCAGCTGCGGTCCGGCCGATGGCCCGAGGGCGGCAGCCGCCCCGGCGGCGAACTCGACGCAGTGGCCACCGAAAGCTTTGCCGAGGCGCACGGGCTGCGGCCTGGCGACGCCGTCTCGGCGCTCGTGAACGGCAAGCGCCGCACGCTGCGCATCACGGGCACGGCGCTGTCGCCGGAATACATCTTCGGCGGGATCATGGGCATGCCGGACCTGCGCGCGTTCGGCGTCTTCTGGGTCGACCACGACGAGCTCGCGGCGGCCACCGACATGGCCGGGGCGTTCAACCACGTGGCCCTGAAGCTCGCGCCCGATGCGTCGGAGCGCGCGGCACTGGCGGAGCTCACACGGCGGCTCGACGGCCTGGGCGGCCAGCCCGCGCATGGCCGTGACGAGCAGGGCTCGCACGCGATGCTGGACAACGAGATCCGCGAGCAGCGCGTGCTGGGCACCGTGCTGCCTGCGATCTTCCTTGCGGTGGCGGGATTCCTGCTGCACGTGGTCACCGCCCGGCTGGTGGCGACGCAGCGCGAGCAGGTCGCGGCGCTCAAGGCGCTGGGCTACGGCAACACCAGCATCGCGGTGCACTACCTGATGCTGGTGGCGCCGATGGTGCTGGGCGGCTTCGTCCTCGGACTCGGTCTCGGGCATGCCATGGGCACGATGCTCACCGGCCTGTACGCGGACTTCTTCCGCTTCCCCAGCTTCGAGTTCCGGCTTCCGCCCGGCCTGATGGTGATCGGCCTGCTGCTGGTGGTGGTCACCGCCGTGCTGGGCACCCTGACCGCGATCGCCGCCACCGTGCGGCTGTCCGCCGCGGAAGCGATGCGGCCGCCCGCGCCCGGCAGCTACCGCCGCGCGCTGCTGGAGCGCCTGCCCCGCCTGCGCCTGGCGCCCTCGCTTCGCATGATCCTGCGCAACCTGGAGCGGCGGCCGCTGCGTGCCGCCGTCACGATCGGCGGCATGGCGGCGGCGACGGCCATCGTGATCCTGGGCAACTTCTTCCGGGATGCGATCGAGACCATCGTCGACACGCAGTTCGCCCTCGCGATGCGCGGCGACATCATCGTGTGGACCACCGACCCGGTGGATGCGGGCGCCGGCCGCGACCTCGCGCGGCTGCCCGGCGTCCTGCAGGTGGAGCCCGGGCGGCGGCTGGCGGTGCGCTTCGTCCACGGCTCGCGCAGCGAAAAGGGCCTGCTCGACGCGTACCCGGCGGTCCCCCTGCTGCAGCGGGTGGTGGACGTCGAGCAGGTCCCGAGGGCTCCCGGCACGCATGGCGTGCTGATGACCGATCGGCTCGCCGACAAGCTGGGCCTGCGCCCCGGGGACAAGGTGATGGTCGAAGTGCGCGAGGGCCGGCGCGAGGTCCTGCAGCTCGTGGTCGAGCGCACGGTGCGCGACATGATGGGCCTCAACGCCTTCATCCAGCGCGACGCGCTCAACCGCGCCCTCGGCGATGGCGACCTCGCGAATTTCTTCAGCCTGCGCGCCGGCCCCGGCGCCGTGGAGCGCGTGCTCGAGGCGACCCAGGAGCTGCCGAAGGTGGCCGGCGCCTTCAGCAAGGCCACCATGCTGCGCAACATGCAGGAGGTCAGCGCCCGCAACATCCTGATCATGAGTTCGGTTCTCACCGCGTTCGCCGCGGTGATCGCGGTCGGGGTGGTCTACAACAACGCGCGCATCGCGCTCGCCGAGCGCACCTGGGAACTGGCCAGCCTGCGGGTGCTGGGTTTCAGCCGGGGCGAGGTCTCGGTGCTGCTGCTGGGCGAACTGGCGATGGGCATCGCGATCGCGCTGCCGCTGGGCATGCTGCTGGGCTGGTCGCTCACGCACGGCGTGGTGCAGCTGATGCGCTCCGACCAGTTCCTGTTCCCAGTGGTGATCCGGCCGCGCACCTACGCCTGGGCCGCCCTGTGCGTGGTGGCGGCGGGCGCCGCCAGCGCGCTGGTCGTGCGCCGGCGCATCGACAGCCTCGACATGGTCGCGGCGCTCAAGACGAGGGAATGAACATGGGCAGACGCAGGATCCTGATCTGGGCCGCAGCGGGCGTCGCGGCGGCCGGGCTGCTCGGCTGGGCGTTCGTGCCGCGACCGGTCGCGGTGGAGAGCGCGGTCGTGCAATCCGGACGCTTCGAGCAGAGCATCGAGGAGGACGGCCGCACGCGCGTGAAGGACCGCTACACCGTGTCCGCCCCGGTGGCGTCGCGGCTGAGCCGCATCGTGCTGCGCGAGGGCGACCGCGTCCGCGCGGGCGACAGCGTGGCCGTGCTGCTGCCGGTGATGTCGGCCATGATCGACGAGCGCGGTGCGCGCGAGGCGTCAGCGCGCCACAGGGCGGCCAGCGCCGGCGTGCAGCGCGCCGGCGCCCGCATGGAGCGCGCGCGCATCACGGTGGAGGAGGCTCAGCTGGAGCTGCACCGCACCGAGAAGCTGGCCCGCGAGGGCTACCTCAGCGCGGCCCGGCTCGATGCCGCGCGCCTGGCGCTGTCCTCGGCGCAGCGCGAGCAGGAGGTGGCGCGCGCGGACCGCGAGGTCTCGGTGCACGAGCAGGCGCAGGCGGCCGCGGCGCTGCTGCCCGCCGGCCCGGTCGAGGCCGGCCGCCCGCTGCTGGTGCGCGCGCCGGTCGACGGGGTCGTGCTCAAGGTGGCGCAACCGAGCGAAGCCACGCTCCCCGCCGGCACCGCCCTGCTGGACATCGGCGACCCGGCCCGGATGGAAGTCGTGGCCGAACTGCTCACCACGGACGCCATTCAGGCCGAGCCCGGACGCCGCGCGGTCGTCGAGCGCTGGGGCGGCCCGCCGGTGCAGGCGCGCGTGCGGCGCGTGGAGCCGGCCGCCTTCACCAAGGTCTCGGCCCTCGGCATCGAGGAGCAGCGCGTCAAGGTGCTGCTCGACCTCGAGGCCGCGCCGCCGCAGTGGCAGGCGATGGGGGACGGCTTCCGGGTCACGGTGCGGGTCATCACCCAGAGCGTGGACGAAGCCGTCCTCGTGCCGGTGGGCGCACTGTTCCCCTTCGCCGACGGCGGCATGGCCGCGTACAGGATCGACGGCGGCCGCGCGTGGCTCCAGCCGGTGGACGTCGCCGGGCGCAACGGCAGCGAAGCCTGGGTGCGCAGCGGCTTGCGGCCGGGGCACAGCGTGGTGATCTATCCGCCCCCGACCGTCTCCGACGGGCAGCGGGTGCAGAGCCGCGGGTAGGCGCGATCCGGCGCTTGAAGCGCACGTGCACGTTGACCTGCATCAAGGCGGGCGTTGTGGAAAGTCCGATGCTGGTCTGACTTCCCAAGGAGAACGGCAATGCTCATGCGAACCTTCGCACCCGCCCTGATCGGCCTGGTGATTGCCGGCTGTGCCGCGGCTCAGGCACCGAAAGCCGAGGAGGATCATTCTGCTCACCATCCGGCGGGAGCCACCGCGGCGCCGGCACCGCAGGCCGCGACCGCGGACCGCACGACCGCTTCACCGGAGGGCCTCAACCGGCAGCTCAAGGCCATGCAGGACATGCACCGGCGCATGCAGGCGGCGAAGACGCCGGCCGAACGCGCGGCACTCATGGACGAGCACATGCAACTGATGCAGTCCGGGATGGCCATGATGGGCCAGTTGCGCGGCGGCAGCATGTCCCCGGGGGCCGCCATGGGCGCGGGACCCGGCATGGGCATGCACGATCGCATGGAGGGCCGCATGGCCATGATGGAACAGATGATGCAGATGATGGTGGACCGCGAGGCTGCCACCCCCCGCAAGTAAGGGGCTTGGATCTTCTGCGATGAGCGTCAGCGCAATGCCCTGCGGCTTCGTGCCGCCCACTTCATGAACGAGCACCAGGTTCACCGCCTCGCGGCTTCCCTCGGCGCGGAATGCATCGAGACCCACATCTCCTGGGTGCTGTTGGCGGACCAGCACGCCTGGAAGATCAAGAAGCCGGTCAAGCTGCCCTTCCTGGACTACGGCACGCTGGAAGCGCGGCGCCGCTGCTGCGAGCGGGAGCTGCGGCTGAACAGCCGCCTCGCGCCGGGCCTGTATCTCGGGGTGGACAACATCACGGGAACGCCGGAGTCGCCTCGGCTGGGGGGCACTGGCACGGTGCTCGAAGTGGCGGTGCGCATGCGCCGCTTCGCCCAGGAGGAACTCTTCTCAGCTCGCCTGGCCGCGGGCCGGCTCGGCCCCGCCGAGGTCGACGCGCTCGCGGACTTGCTCGCCGACTTCCACGCGGATGCGCCCCAGGCCGCCGCCGCGTCTGACTTCGGCACACCGGCCCGGCGCCGCGAGACCGCCCTGGCAGCCTGGGCCGGCACCGCGCCCTGGCTGGACGATCCGGCGGCACTGAAGACCTGGCTGGAGGCGCAGAGCGACGCATTGACGACCCTGTGGCAGGCGCGACGGCGCGCGGGTCGCGTGCGCCAGGTCCATGGCGACCTGCACCTGGAAAACATCGTGTGGCTGGGGGACGCGCCGGCGGCGTTCGACGCAATCGAGTTCAACCCGGCGCTGCACTGCATCGACGTTCTCGATGACGTCGCGTTCACGGTGATGGACTTCGCCGCGCGCGGCAGCCGGGCCTTGGCCTTTCGCCTGTTGAACCACTGGCTCGACGCGCTTGGCGAACATGAATCCCTGCCCGCGCTGCGGTTCGCCGCGGCCTATCGCGCGATGGTGCGCGCGCAGGTGATGGGCTTGCGCGGCGCTTCGGCGCAGGCGCGCGTCTACGCCGATGCGGCCCGCGCCTGGACGTTGCCCGGAAGACCCCGCCTGTGCATCACGCACGGCCTGCCCGGCTCGGGAAAGACCTGGCGGTCGCAGACGTGGCTGGAAAGCGAAGGCGCGATCCGCGTGCGTTCCGATGTGGAGCGCAAGCGCCTCGCGGGCCTGCCGCCGCTGGCCGACTCCCGGGCCGCGGGTCTGGACCTGTACACGACGGCCATGACACGGCGGACCTATGCGCGGCTCTTCGCGCTGGCGGATGTCGCGTTGCGGGCGGGCCATCCGGTGGTGCTGGATGCCGCCTTCCCGCGGCGGGCGGAGCGCGAGGAGGCTCGGGCGCTGGCCGACTTGCTGGGCGTGCCCTTTTCCATCCTGGACTGCGAAGCGCCGGCCGCGGTCCTGCGCGAGCGACTCACCGCTCGGAGCGGAGATGCCTCCGAGGCGGATGCCGCGGTGCTGGACCTGCTGCTCGCCGCAGCCGAGCCGCTCACGCGCGGCGAGCGTGAAGTGGCCCAGAGCGGCTGACGTTCAGCGCACGAGGTAGCCGCCATCCGTCGTGTGCGACGCACGCTCGGCAATGCGTGCCCCATTCATGCCCGGAACTGCAACGGCGAGCCCGTTGACGTGCATCAACATCGCCTGGGCCGCGGCGAACCAAAGTGGCGGCAGGAGGTCGTCCCCATGCGCCCGCTGCCCTTCCTGCTCGCGATCCTGCTACTCCCGCTCGGCGCCGCCGCGCAAGTGCAAAGCCAATCGGCGCCGGCGACACGAGGCGCGATGCTCTACGAGAACCACTGCGGTGCCTGCCATTCCGAGCAGATGCACTGGCGGGCCCAGCGCCGGGCGCGCGACTGGGAGTCGCTGCGCGCGCTGGTACGGCAATGGCAGGGCGAAGCCAAGCTGGGCTGGAGCGAGGAGGACATCGACGCCGTGGCCCGACACCTGAACGACACGATCTACCGGTATCCGGCGCCCCAGGGCGTCGCGCGCCGGTGAACGAACGAGGCGACATCGTGGAGCACTCGCAAACGTCCCCGAAAATGACGCGCCATTCACCGGCCGCGCTGGCCCTGCTCGCCAGCGTGGCCGCCGGCGGCGCGATCCTGGCGTTCCGGCGTCCCGTGCAGCTCTACTGGCTTCCGGCCTACCTGTTGCTGCTCGCCTTCCCGCTGGGCCGCCGGCTCATGAAGGACAGGAAGAGCGCGGCGCCCGGGCGGACCGGCCCGGTCACGGCACCGGGTCGGTCCTGAGCCCCACGCAACCGTGGAGCGCCACGAGCTTCCCAGCGAAGGGCCGTGGATCCAGCACGCGGTGGTGGCCGGAACCCCACGAAACGGCAGGCCAGTTGCGCATTCGCCTGCAGCGGGAGCGCGCACACCGCTGGGACCTGGCACGAGCGAGGAGCGGATGGGCGCCGACCCGGCCTACGGCAGCGGCCCGATCGCGACCATCGTGCAGGACGTGCTGTCATTGGCCATCTACTTCGGCTGCGTTTTGCTGGT
>Ga0247819_10001182_pt1 | contig 14450 bp, 17 predicted proteins | sample 13C_Xylose_Day6_FD_193428 | JGI IMG/M metagenome (GOLD analysis project Ga0247819, IMG submission 193428) | Soil microbial communities from agricultural site in Penn Yan, New York, United States - 13C_Xylose_Day6 | ecosystem: Environmental > Terrestrial > Soil > Agricultural land | place: USA...
GGACAAAGTGCGCCTGTACCGCGAGCAGCTCAAGACCATGGACGCCCCCTCTGCGGCCTTCCAGAAGACGTTCATCAACGCCACCGCTGCAGTGGAAAAACTGAAGAACAAGCACGGCGAACAACGCACCGAACTGCAACGTCTGATTCCCCTGGTAAAATCCACCGGTGCTGATACGCGCAACTTGGGCAGCACTGAGCGCCGGTTGAAAACAGACATTGAAGCGGCGAACCAAGCCATCAAGGTCCAGCGTGAACGGCTGGCTGCGCTGGGCAAGCAGCAAGAGCGCGTGTCCAGGCTGCAACAGAGCTACAGCAAAGGGCGTGAGCTCGCCGGTAATGCGGCAGTCGCCGGCGCCAGTTCAGCCGCCACCGGTGCTGCAGTCGGATTGCCGATCCTTGGCATGGTGAAGAGCTACTCGAGCTTCGAGGACGCGATGGCCGGCGTGGCCAAACAAGTTGAAGGTGCCCGGGACGACAATGGCAAGCTCACCCAGACCTATTACGACATGGGTTCTGCCATCAAGAAAATGTCCGAGCAGATTCCCATGGCCACGACCGATATCGCCGCCCTGGTAGAGGGTGCTGCGCGCATGGGTGTCCAGGGCAAAGACGACCTGCTCGAATTCGCTCGCGTCGCCGCGACGGCCGCCACCGCTTTCGAACTGCCGGCCGATGAAATCGGCGAAAACCTCGCGCGAATTGCGGACCTGTACAAGTTGCCGATTCAGAACGTCAGCCAGCTTGGCGACGCCATCAACTACCTGGATGACAACGCCAAGTCCAAGGGCGCAGACATCATCGATGTCATGCAACGCACCGCAGGTATTACGGCCTCGGTCGGCATGTCGTTCAAGGACGCCGCCGCGCTGGGCTCAACCTTTCTGACCTTGGGCTCTTCGGCGGAAGTCGCGGGCACGGCCACCAATGCCATGATTCGCGAGCTGGCGATTGCGACCAATCAACCCAAGCGCTTTCAGCAGGGTCTGGCGGCTGTTGGGCTTGAAGCGAAAGCCATTCAGGACGGGATGGCAAAAGACGCCACAGGAACCATCAATAAGGTGTTGGACGCAATCAACAAGGTGCCCAAGGGCGAGCAGCTGAGTGTCACCACCCAATTGTTTGGCAAGGAATTTGGCGACGATGCTGCCAAGCTGGCGAACAACATCGGCGAGTACCGTCGCCAGCTCGACCTGGTCAACAGCACCAAGGGCGCCGGCTCGATGCAACGCGAGGGCGATATCAAAGGCGAACAGTTGTCCGCCCGTTGGCAGATGTCGCAAAACCGGATGTTCAACCTCAGCAGCGCGATGGGCGAAACGCTTCGGCCGACGCTGGTTGCGCTTGTGGACAGTTTCAACAACGTGCTCGAGAAGGTGAATGCTTGGGCTCAAGCGAATCCCAACCTGGTCAAGGGCATTTTGACCGTTGCGGCCGGCATTGCCGCTGTCGCCGCCGGCTTCGGTGCTGCTGCGCTGGCTGTCGCGGGCGCGCTGGGACCGTTCCTGGCCGTTCGCTACGGTCTTTCGTTGATCGGCATAAAGCTGCCGTCCTTACTGGGCTTGCTGGTAAACATGGGCACGAAGGTACTGCCGATCGTTGGCCAGGCCCTGCTGTGGATTGGCCGGCTGTTCATGGCGAACCCGATCGTCGCGGCCGTCGCGGCCATTGCGACGGCCGCGTATCTGATCTATGCCAACTGGGACAAGGTCAAAGCCTACCTGGGCACGTTGTGGGTTGAGCTCAAGCAAGGCTTCAGTGGCGGTATCGCCGGCATTCTGGAGATCCTGGTGAACTTCAGCCCGCTTGGACTTTTCTACCGAGCCTTCGCCGGCGTGATGAGTTACTTCGGTGTTGAGCTGCCGGGGAAATTCACCGAGTTCGGCGGCATGATCATGGCCGGGTTGGTGAACGGCATCACCGCTGCCGCCGGCAGCGTGAAAGACGCCGTTGTCGGAGCGGGCGAAAGCACCATTGGCTGGTTCAAGGAAAAGCTCGGCATCCACAGCCCCTCCCGCGTGTTCGCTGAGCTGGGCGGCTTCACCATGGCCGGTCTGGCTCAAGGTCTGTCCGATGGTGAAGGCGGTCCATTGGCTGCCGTTGCTGGCGCCGGTAAACGTCTGGCACAAGCCGGCGCGCTGGCCATTGGCATGGGCAGTGCCGGTGGCGCAATTGCTGTCGACAATCGAGCACCAATTGCCACCGCTTCAGCGCCTGTCGCCCAAGCTGCGGGCGACCAGATCGTCATCAACATCCATCCCTCGGCTGGGACGGATCCGGCTGCCATTGCACGCGCTGTCGCGGCCGAACTGGACAAGCGTCAGAGTGCCAAACAGGCGCGTGGTCGCAGTTCCCTTTTGGACCAGGAGTAACCCCACCATGATGATGGCCCTCGGCATGTTCGTCTTCACGTTGGAAACGCTGGTCTATCAGGAGCTGCAGCGGCAGACAGATTGGCGCCACGGCACAACCTCACGTATCGGTACCAACCCTGCTCGACAGTATCTGGGCCGTGGCGAGGATGCGATCACACTGCCTGGCGTCCTGCTTCCCGCGCTGCTGGGAACACCCCTGAGCTTGGATACCCTGCGGGTAATGGCTGATACCGGGAAGTCGTGGCCGCTCATTGAGGGTACCGGGCGAATCCTCGGGACGTGGGTTATCGAAAGCATCAACGAAACCAGGACGCTTTTTTTTCGAGACGGCGCCGCTCGCCGGATCGAGTTCACCATTGCACTCAAGCGCATCGATGACGGCCGTGCGGACATCCTCGGCGCAGGAGCGAGCACCGCAGGAAACATCCTGAGGAGAGTGCTGTGATCGATCAGGCCATCAGCCAGGCCGATGCCTACCTGGGCAGGGCAAAAGAGGCGTATCGCGACGCCACGGCCTACCCCCGACCGATATGTCGCGTCTTGGTCGACGGCAACGACATTACGGCAGCGATCGAGGCGCGCTTGATCAACATCGAACTCACCGATAATCGCGGGATGGAAGCCGACCAGCTCGACATTACCCTCTCTGATCATGACGGCCGGCTGACCATTCCGCCTAAGGGCGCCGTCCTGCAGGTTTGGCTAGGTTGGACCGATACCGGCCTGATCGACAAAGGGACTTACACCGTCGACGAGACTGAGCACAGCGGTGCGCCTGATCAACTCAGCATCCGCGCCCGGAGCGTGGATCTGCGTGCAGGGCTGAAGATCAAGCGGGAGCGCAGCTGGCACGGCCAAACATTGAAGGCCGTCATTGAGGCAATTGCTGGAGCGTACGGTCTCGGTGCCGTGGTCAGCGCCGCATTCAGCGCGTTCAACCTTGCGCACCTGGACCAGGCCAATGAGTCCGATGCAAATCTGCTCAGCCGTCTCGGGATAGAGAACGATGCCATCGCTACCGTGAAAGCCGGTCGCCTGCTATTCATGCCTGTCGGAAAATCCATCACGGCTAGCGGCCTGAATCTCCCCCACATCACCCTCACGCGACAGGACGGCGATCAGCATCGTTTCCTACAGGCCGATCGCGACAGCTATAGCGGCGTGCGCGCTTTTTACTACGAGGTCAACAGTGCGCAGAAGAAAGAAGCCATTGCCGGCGGCGGGGAAAACCTGAAAGACCTGCGCCATACCTACACCGACCAGCAGAGCGCACTGGTGGCCGCGCGTGCAGAAATGAGCAGGCTGCAACGCGGTACTGCGACCCTCAGCTACACGCTGGCTAAAGGGCGACCAGATCTGACACCTGAGTTGACCTATTCCCTAGTGGGCATTAAGCAAGAGATCTCGGACGTGGTGTGGTTAGGCGGCAACGTCAAACACAGTTTCTCGCCGGACTCATTCACCACCAGTCTCGAATTGGAGTCGAAGCTGCCGGATGAAGACGGCGTGAACGAGCTGGCTGACGCATCGGACAACTTCACGGGAATTGTCGCCTGGTATCGCGACGAAAAGACCGGGGAGCAAAAGCAACTCACCGAGGGAGACCAAAGCAAACCTAGACGGCTCACGCATCTCTACGAGAGCAAAGCATCCGCGAAAAGGGCAGCAGATCGAGAGTTCAAACGACTTCAGAGTTAACGAAACCCACCGAGGGGCGGGTCAGCAAACAGGTCAACAAACGATTACCTTGGGACCACCCGCCTCCACTTCGCTCGACTGTTGAACTGACACCATGGCTTGCAGGACCAGGAAAATACGGTTCCGGTCATCCGAAGAGAGGCACCGGAACCCGACGATCAGATCTCGCTCCAGCTTTGTTACGGGCTCCATTGTTGTAAACCCGTGGACTTTTGGGTGGGCGGGGACGCATATCGATTCCATAGTGGGCCTGCTCCATTACTGTATGCGCATACAGTACATTTTTCGGCAGATTTCGCCAATGGGGAGAACCCCGGAATAAAAAAGCCCAGCCTAGGCTGAGCTTTTGGATACGGCTCTGGGGACGTCGTCAAGAACAGAGCTAGGCCTGTTTTGCCTTCAACTCCACCAGCAATTTGTCGATATTTGGCTGCTTGTAGTAGAGACTTTCAAAGTCCTTGGTCCAGTTATCCAACTGAATCGTGCCCATTTGTTTCGGGTCTACGAGCTCTGAAAAATCATCGACACGAATAAATTTTTGAACAGCCGCCAGTGCTTGCGCCCTCGTGACCTTCACATTCACGGTGGGGCCTTTTAGGTTTTTCGACACATGACTTTTGAGGTCGATCTCAATTGGGTATGCAGTGACCTGAACTGAGTCGACCGACGTATGTACGAACGTCCGGTAAACACCATAAAGCGCAGCACGCTGTACTTCGTACCGAATATTTTCTGGCAAATCGCCAGGCACTACCTGAGGCGCAAACTGCACATGCAGCGGTTTGTCCGCAACGACTTTGAATGTGCCGTTTTCCGCAGAAAAATCCCCAAAATCCTCGACCATAGCCGGGAGGCTGTCGAAGTGCTGCGCCTCCAGAGCATGAGCCGTGAGTGATATGGACGAACTGAACGCAACTGCCAACGCAATTTTCTTTGCAATCCCAAGCATCAAAACAGATTCCTTATCGTTAGTTACAGGCTATGTACGTGGCGCTGGTGTCTGGGTTTTAGCGACGGCCCCCATGGCAAATGCCATGCGTCGAAGCGACTCTTTATCGAAGTCCGGTAGCTCTCTTAGATACGACAGCATCTCCATCTCATAGGGTGAAAGTTGGTCTGCATGGACCGGAGAGCGCTCACCAAACAGGACATAGTGAATGTCCATCCCGGCTTTTTTAGCCAGGAGCAGATAAGTGGCATCAGGACTTCTTTCGTCCTTCTCATAGTTCAGCTGAGTGTTCTTCGCGACACCGCACGCAACAGCCAAATCCGTTTGGGTAACGCCCAGCCGTGCCCGCTCCTCACGTAGCCGAGCTCCAATGGTCATCAAATTTGTACCCCTCAGGCTTGACAGTCCCAATTTATTGGGACAACATCACCATAAATCCACACCAAATCACACGAATTAGCACTATGCCGAACGCAGCTATCACCGAGCAAGCACTACAACGTGCCAGAGGAAGGTTGGTTGAGCAGGGGCTGTCCACTGCTGAATTCGCGAAACGACACAACCTCAACCCAAGCACCGTGTATGCGGTCCTGAATGGGCAGAAAAAGTGCCTCCGCGGTGAAGCTCATCGAGCAGCCGTTCTGCTCGGGATCAAAGACGGCGTTATTACAAACTAGGGCCTCTGGCTCACGGAGGAAACCAGAAGATGAAACGCCCAGTACTAGAAACCAGACGCCAAGTAGTAAGCGCCGTCGTCTGTGCTTACCCAGGTGGCCGTGAATGCGCAGCTGCGCGCCTCGGCTACGAACTCAAAAAATTCGATAACCATGTCTACGAAAATGCCGGTAGCCGCCCGTTGAGCGATGACCAGATTCATATGCTCGAGAATGACGCAGGCACCAGCTTTTTCCCTGAGTACGTGGCATCTCTTTACAGCGGCATGTTCGTTCCCATTGCTGCTCCAGAAACTCTGGACAACATCGAGCTGTACAGCCGCACGGTAAGCACAGCAGCCAAGCGCGGTGTGGTGGATCAGATCATCGATAAAGCGTTGGCTGATGGAGTCATCGAGAAGGGTGAAGCAGCTGCAATTCTTGCTGCTCACAGCAAATATCTGAGTGCTCGCCATTCCGAAGTGCTGGCCACGATCCAACTGCACAGCAAGGAGGCGGACCAGTGAGCACCTACAAACTTGTTTGTCCCCACTGCATGGGCCGCATGCGAATTCGCACCAGTGAAGGTACCCATATTTTTCTACGCGTGGCCTACCTGCAATGCGTCAACGAGGCCTGCGGCTGGTCGGTCCGCGCCCAGTTTGAAATGACTCATGAAATGAGTCCGAGCGGCATGGCTAACCCCGCCGTTCGCCTTCCTGTCGCAGATGTTGCCCTACGCCGCGCCGCGATGAAGTCAGCCAACGATCAACCCGATTTGCTGGATCAACTGGAAATGGAGGCCTCACTCGCATGAACGCCATCACCTTGACGATCAATCCCACCAATGACTATCGCGCCGCCATGCAACAGGCTGCCGTGGCCTACCTTTACCGCCAACACGGACAGCACCTGTCTGGCGACTGTCAGCTGATTGAGAACTGCAAACGCCACCTCGCCCATTCGCTCGGAGTATCCGAGCACCTGGTGCAGCGCATCGCTGAACTGGCAGTTGCCGAATTCGAAAGCATGACCACAAAGCGTGTGGCGCTGTTAGGCATCTATCCGGCAAGCAGCGCCTATCGGTACTTGGTCTGGTTGCTGGATACCCAAACCCAGAAGCGATACCCCGTACCGGCGCGCTTCTTACCAGCGCGCTTGCTGACCTCCCGCGACACCCCGAACTAACTCTGAACCACCCCTGCCATATACCCGCCTTGCGTGGGTAAGGGGAAACTGCACTTAACTGGTGGCCGAAATGAGCAATATCACCATCCAACTGGAGTTGAATCAGCAGCAGGCAGAGCAATACCTGCGCTGGCTCAACAGCCAGTACGACACCACCATGGCCGACGTTTGGTACTCCGATCGTTATCGGAATGTACCGCGTGGCCAGCGAGCTCCAAAGGTACTCCAGGACATCCCGCACCTTGCCGGCATTTGCCGGACTCGCATTGAGCTGAAAAAGCAGCTCGACTCCAATGCTGTGGAGCGTGCGCAGTGAAGACCATGGACCACCAACTGCGCGTTGACGTGCTGCAGCGGCTCGAGGCCGACTTTGGTCTGCAGCATATGGCCGGCACGCAATACATGCGCAAAGGAACCTGCCCCCAGTGCAACCAGCGTCGGCTGTTTTCCCGCTACGACGAGCCGTGGTTCATCCGCTGCGGCCGTGAGCAAAAGTGTCGCTACATGGAGCCGGTCAAGGAGCTGTACAGCGACCTCTTCGACGACTGGAGCAAGCGCGCCCCTGCCACAGACGATCACCCCGCAGCGAGTGCAAAGGCCTACCTGACCTTCGCCCGCGGATTCGACGTCGGGATGATTGAAGGTTGGTACACCCAAGACAACTACTTTGATCGCGATCTGAACATTGGCTCGGCCACCGTCCGCTTTCCACTCGAAAAGGGTGGGTACTGGGAGCGCCTGATCGACAAGCCGAATCGCTTCGGCAAGAAGAAAGCGCGCTTTAAACCGGGCGAAAGCTACAAGGGGTATTGGTGGGTACCGCCGTGTGTAGACCTGCTGCAGGTGGACGAGCTGTGGATCGTCGAGGGTATTTTCGATGCCATTGCCCTGGTGCAGAACGGCATCCCCGCCGTCGCCGCGCTTTCCTCCAATGCCTACCCAGAAGAGTCCCTAAAAGCCCTGATCACTGCTCGCGGCGGCAAAACACCAAAGCTGATCTGGGCATTGGACAACGAACCAGGTGCGCACAAATACACCCGTATCTGGGTCCGCCAGGCTCGCGACCTCGGCTTCACCTGTGACGCAGCACAGATCCCGCAGCCTGACTCGCGCAAGGTCGATTGGAACGATCTGCATCAGCGTTGGGCCTTCATGGAAGACGCCGAAGCCCGTAACCAACGGATCGATAAGGAACTGGACGACGCCAGGCACCACGGCGCCCTGCTGATTGCAGAGAGCGCTGTAGAGAAAGCTTTGCTCATGTACCAGTGGCGCGAGCGCGAAGAGTTTCACTTCGGCTTCGACTCCCGCCTGTACTGGTGGAAGTTGGACATCTCGAAGTTCAACAGCGCCATGCAGGCACTGGATGCCAGCGATAACCATGAAGACCAACAACTGAACGACAAGGCACGTCGCGCCAAAGCACTGCGCATGTCCGGCTGTGTGGTCGAGATCGCCAACTGCTATCCCAAAGCTCTGTACTTCCAGCGCAACGAGATTACCGATGAGTCCTGGTACTTCTTCCGCGTCGACTTTCCCCACGACGGCGGCTCAGTGAAAAACACCTTCACCGGTGGCCAGGTCGCGGCGGCAAGCGAATTCAAAAAAAGACTTCTCGGCATGGGCGCCGGAGCCGTGTTCACCGGTAGTGGACAACAGTTGGACAAGATCATGAAAGACCAGCTTTTCGGCATCAAAACCGTTCAAACCATCGACTATGTGGGCTACAGCCGCGAGTACGGCTGCTACGTGTTCAACGACATCGCCATCCGTGAAGGACAGCTCATCACCATCAACGAAGAAGAGTTCTTCGAGATGGGCAAGCTGAAACTCAAGAGCCTGCAAAAGGGCGTGAAGATCGCGCTGCAAAAGGATGCCAAAGACTACGACGCGCGCTGGCTGGACTTGCTCTGGCAGTGCTTCGGCGCCCAGGGCACCGTGGCGCTGACCTTCTGGTTCGGCTCGCTGTTCGCCGAGCAAATCCGTGCCCGGTACCAATCGTTTCCTTTTCTCGAAGCCACGGGCGAAGCCGGTGCCGGCAAAACCACCCTGCTCACCTTGCTGTGGAAATTGCTGGGCCGCGAAGGATATGAAGGCTTCGACCCATCCAAATCCACCAAGGCTGGCCGTAGCCGCCTGATGGGCCAAATCTCCGGCATGCCCGTTGTGCTGCTGGAATCGGACCGAAGCGGCGACGATAAGGCACACGCCAAAACGTTCGAATGGGACGAGCTGAAGGACTATTACGGCGGCGGTACGCTCGCCACTAAGGGTGTAAAAACCGCCGGCAACGAAACCTACGAGCCGCCCTTTCGCGCCACGATCGCCATTAGTCAGAACGCGCCGGTCGTAGCGTCCGAGGCGATCATGACCCGGATCGTGAAGCTGCACTTTGTGCGGCCAACCGTGACGGCTGAAAGCCGTGCGGCGGCGGACTTGCTCAACTCCCTGGAAGGCGCAAAGCTCAGCAACTTCCTTCTGCAGGCGGTACGCAAAGAGTCAGAGGTGCTGGACCTGTTCGCCAGCCGCATGCCCGGTTACGAAGCCAAGCTGCGTACCCTTCACAGCCACTGTTTCGCGTGCGAAACGCCATTCAAAGATGAACAGAGCGACTGTGGTCATTGCGGCAACAAGCTGCGCGGCTACATCCGTGTGGAGCGGATCAACAAGAACCACGCCCAATTGCTCGCCTTGCTCGATTGCCTGCGCCTGGTCATCCCCCTCAGCGAGCCGCAAATCAGCCACACCCGCACCCAAATCATTCGCATGGCGATCGAGCGTCAATCCTCGATCAGCTCGGATCACCCGGTAGTGGCTGAATTCTGGGAAGTCTACGAATACCTAGAAGGTTTGGACGCCGATGGCCCGGTGGTCAACCACAGCAAGAAAGACCACACCATTGCGATCAACCTCAACGACTTCGTCAAGTGCGCAGCCGAGCACCGCCAGAAGGTCGCCGACATCAGCGAACTGAGGGAGCGCTTGAAAGACTCCCGCTCTCGGAAGCTGATCGACACGAACAAGGCAACCGACAGCGCGGTACGTGCCCATCAGGCCAAGCACTCCAACGCCACCATCACCAAACAGCCAATTGTGAAGTGCTGGGTTTTTCAGGCCTGACCGCCGACAGGACAGACGAATGCAAATTCAAATACTCGCCTGCAGTGGCACAGCGGCAAACCTGCAGGACCGCGTCACCGAAGTGATGTGCCAGATGGGCAACGATCATCGGAAAACCGTACAGGCCGACGCCTACGGTGCTGATGGCCTCGTTGACATCTTGGAAGTGCGCGCAACGAACGGTCAGCGCGAGATTTTGGTACTGAGCTGCTCGCGACTGCAGATCCAGGCGGTACTGGATTGGCAATCGAGCATTGAGGACAGAAACGATTTTGAAGGCTTGGAGCTGCACCTGGTGCGAAAGCCAGACAGCGACATTTAACGCCGGCTGCAACCGGCAACCACTGAAAGGAGAGAACCATGCAGCGCACCAACGAAACAGCCCAACGGGGTAGCAGGGAGTTGTTGAGCAATCTGATCACCACGATCGCAACCATTGCACTGATCGCTGTCACGGCGATTCAAGTACCTGACGTGCTGATCTGGCTCGCCAAGTAAATAAAGAGATGGCGCCGAGGGGCTGCAACCCCTCGACGCCAACCACCACTGAAAGGAGAGAACCATGCAAGCTCAAACCCACACTGGCGGTGTCGCGGAGGCTATCACGAACACCGCTACCCCCAGCCCTAGAACTCGCCCCGCAATGGCTAGCCATCGCCTTGACCTACCCAGCGTCTGCGATATCTGCGGAAAAGCGCGTTCTACGCGCAAGCATCAAAACTGCAGTCGACTGAGACAACAACGCAAGTCCGGTGAATGGGCTGCCCTCATGGCAGAAAAGGCTGTAATCAAACAAACGAAGGCGCGTCGTTATGCCTAAAAAGCTCGACCGTTTCATGCGTGAAAAGGAGGTATTGGACGTGACGTCACTCTCCCGAACTACGCTTTGGAGGGAGATAAAACGTGGCAGATTTCCAAAGTCTGTGGTGATTTCCGCAGGCCGGGTTGGCTGGAGGGAATCAGCGATCGAATCATGGCAAGCCAGCCCCCAAAGTTGGCAGATCAACACCACCGAGGCCGCGTAAGCGGCCTCATCTATTTGTGTAATAGCAACTGCGGCTACTATGTGGGCCTTCTCGGTCTATACAGGTTTCTGGCAATGTCCCTCATTCAAGATATTCAGGCCGCAGCCATCTCCCAGACAACGGATGTCCCAACGCTATTGCGGATGTGTAAGTTGCTTGCAGCTCGCATCTCCCACCCTCAACTGAATGAATGGGTGGACAGAGAACTCAACGGATATCCCGACATTGAGTCTCTACCTGACTATCGAGTGGTGCGTGTCGATTCCTACGGAACATTCCATGGAGGGTTCAGGCAGGCCAATCGCCTGCAAATACCTGTATCGATCCTTCCTGAAAACTTACGAGAGCAATTCCAACACGCTTACATGATCTCCAGCATCAGCAGCTATGCCTCCTTGCTGGTAGGCGATACAACTGGCAGGGTTTCAGAGCAGTGGCCCTTGGCGGCCGCTATTCATTATGCGTCTACGCTAACACCCGACATGCAGTGCGTGGCGGCCTGGAAAGAAATTCCAATCGGCGCTGTGGTCAGATTGTTAGATTCGGTCAAAACGCGAATCCTTGACTACGTGATTGATTTAGCCCGCGAAGCCCCCAATGCTGGAGAGACCCCAATTGGTAGCCAACCCCCTTTGAGTACCGAAAAAATGACGCAAATATTCAATAACACCATCAACGGCAACGTCGGCAATATTTCTAATTCAGGTGAAAACTTCACACAAAACGCGTCCATCCAACTTGGAAATTGGGACTCGCTGACTAAGCAACTGACTTCGCTCGGCCTGAAGCCGGCTGATTTTGAAGGGATGCAAAGTGATCTCGACGAAGCAAGTGCGACGATGGACGAGAAGGAAAAAACAACCAAAGCGAGTACGTGGATTAGTCGCTTAACGATGAAAGCGCTCGAAGGCGCGTCGGGTGTGGGAATAGAGACTGCGGCTGCCGGGGTTGCAAAGGCAATCGCCGCATACATGGGGCTATCTTGAATACAATTGGATCTACCGTTTAGATCTACAGTAAGACCACCAGGGAGGCCGCATAGGCGGCCTATCCGGTCACTTGCGAAGGAGCCTCGTATCAGCTAAATGTGAGATACGAGGTGAAAGCAACGAAGATTGTTCGATTGCTACATTTAACCCATACGCAATGCACAGTTTCTCCACCACCGCTTTAAACCAACTATCTGCCTTTGGTGATACGACAATTTTATTAATTATCAAATTAAGATCTACGGCACGACTAAACACCCCCGCACACGGGTTATCCTTAGCCAGCTCATCATAATTCTTTGAGCCATTCCAAGCTATTACTCTAACTTCCTTTTCAAAGCCAAATGGCTCAGCCTTTGAAACAAATGCACCAAGTTTCTGATCAGCGAAATAGCCCTCCCCATGATCTAGGTAGTCCACCTCAGCCATTACTGCAGCGGAAACTTCCAACCCATCAAACTGCAAATTATTAGCAATCTGGTTAACAGTAGTACAAATACAGATCGAGTTATCTGCACCATACAACGACCACATACCCGCACACTCTGTCTGAGCCTTGTTCCAGCAGCTTACATAGACCCATCGCCTGGCCCGCTCAAAATATTCTACTGCGTCATTTTTTAGCATTGGGCCAAATATCGTTTCAAATGTTTCTTGATCAACGAAAGACCAGATGCGCTCAACCCTATCCAGCCTTACTTGGCGTTGCTCTTGGGTTTCTTGTATGGCCGGCCAAAGCTCCATCGCCAAATCAAAAATAGCCAACTCATTTGTAAATGTTATGTAATCGTTCGAAGTTAAGCCACCCTCCAACCCATCATCAAAATTACTCATTTTACAATGAAAGATAGATCTACTTTGCAGCAGAGCTGCAAACTTAGCCAAATCCATATAGCGACGCAACACTGCCTCACCATCAACATCGTCAACTTTATCAATGACAACCATACGCCCCCTAACAAACACTGTTAATCATTTAACTTAGCTACCAGAATATTTTTCTGTAACCAATCACTCCAACGATCCAGACCGCGCTTTTTTTCTTTAAAATAGTCATACCGATCATAATGCTTTGAAGATACATCATTAAACGCATGCCCCTGAATGCGATCTTTAAGCTCTTTGTTCAGTCCCGCAACGCCCATCAACGTTTTGCAGGTCCGTCTCAAATCACGCATGGTAAAAGGGCCATTGAATTTTTCTGGATGTCGGCTGCACAGTTTGGTCACTGCACGGGAGAGTGAGTTGGCGTGCAACGAACCATCCGGCACTTTGCCCTCGAAAGGATAAAGGCTCATCGCATTGATTTCGTCCATGGCATTCAGGCTCCGGCGCATCAATTTGTTGTAGGGTACGACGTGCAACGAGCGCTCTCCTTCAGCCCCTCTCCCCTTCTTGTTGCGAATAATAAGGTGGTCTTTCAGGTAGTGCCGGCGTTCGGTTGCGAGCACCTGTTCCGGGCGTTGCCCACCTGACGCGATCAAGAATTTGATCAGTTCCGACGTGACCACGCTCAATTGCTCCGGCAGCATTTGCCAGAGGTGTGCAAGTTCTGTTGCAGACAAGGCTCGATCGCCTGGCTGTTCCCAGTCGGCTTGAACGGGCACGCTGGCCACCGGATTGCTTTTGATCCCAAACTTCACATTGTCTTTGTGATAACTGCGAGGGTTGAACTCCTGCTCCAGGGCAACCTGAAAAGCCGCGTGCAACTGCGATCGCAGTCGATTGCAGTACGTGGTCACACCATTCGCGATCATCTTGGCAATGATGTCTCGTACTTCACCTGGGCCAATCAGAACCGCCGGAAGCTTTACTAGGTTTGGGAAGGGTTCAGAAACGTAGTGCTTGAAAGACCACTTCACATCCTCAACGGAAGCTGCGCCCTCCCCCAACAGTTTGGTGATGTAGCCATCCATGACTTCCTGAAAGGTGCCGGCTGCAATGACAACTTCCTTTTCAGCACGGCACAGGTCCCGTGCGTCAGCTAATCCGAGCGTTGGCCAGGTGCCGAGCTTGTTCTTGATCTTCTTGCCGCTGCTGTAGCGCTGGAAGTAGAACTCCTTCGTCCCGTTCGGACGCACTCGCAGAAGGAGCACACCCTCACCTCGGGCTGTACGGCCATCCGAGACCGTGAACTCCTTCTCCGCAGGCTTCATTGCCTTGATCTGTTTCTCTGTGAGCATTTGGGGGCTGTTACCGGGGGCTGTATGTCTGAAATAAAGGGTGAACCGATGAAACACATTGAAATTGCTGCTTGTCCTGAAAGCCCTGTACTAGCAGGCCATTCGGGACGCAAGCATACATCCGGTGCCAATCTGAAACACCATCCGCCCAAGATTCCCAAGCTGATAACGAGGGTTCGATTCCCTTCACCCGCTCCAATCGAATTTTGGTCTCACGTTAAGAGGGTTTTGACGGGGGATGTAGAGACAAAAAAAACCGGCCTTGATGGCC
>Ga0247819_10001183_pt1 | contig 14445 bp, 11 predicted proteins | sample 13C_Xylose_Day6_FD_193428 | JGI IMG/M metagenome (GOLD analysis project Ga0247819, IMG submission 193428) | Soil microbial communities from agricultural site in Penn Yan, New York, United States - 13C_Xylose_Day6 | ecosystem: Environmental > Terrestrial > Soil > Agricultural land | place: USA...
ATATCGGCATCGCCGAGGTCGATGTCTTCCAGGGCGTTGAACAACGCCCAGATATGGCCGAACGGGTCGATGAAGGCACCGACGCGGTCTCCGGTCGACAGCGTCTCCGCCGGGTTTCTGAGGGCGGCACCCGCCCCGATCGCCCGGCCGATGACCCGGTCGACATCCTTCACATGCAGTTCGAGAATGACCGCCGTCGTGCCGAGCGCATGCGGCGATCTCGGCCCGCCTAGTTTCGGCTCCGCGTCCCGCCGCGGATTGGCACCGGCGATCCGGAAGACGGATTCGCCGATCCTGAGATCGGCGCTGGTTAAAATCCCGCTCGGCCATTCATGCCGTTGCACCAGTTCGGCACCCAGCACATCACGATAAAAGGCAATGGCGCGATCCTCGTCGCCATGCCGGACAAATAGCTTCACACAGATCTGCCGATCGGCCAGCCTGCCGCCATTGATGACCATGACATCCTCCAATCTCGGGTGAGGCGCACATCATATACAAAAACGAGAACAAATCAAGAACGACTGGCGCAAAAACGCAATTTTCGACCCTCGCCCTCCACGCGGAAAGAAGGCACTAAAATGCGCCCGTCAGCTTGCTGGTCTTCAACAGGATGTTCGTCTCCGTCACGGTAATGCCGTCGATCAGCCGGATCCGCCTCAGCGTCTCGTCGAACGACACCAGGTCCCTGTCCTCAAGCTCGGCGATGAAGTCCCAGCGGCCGTTGGTGCTGTGCAGCGCCCTCACCTGTGGCAGACCGCGCAACTGCCCGGCGACCCGGTCGGCCATCTTGCCGTGGACCTCGATCATCACCACGGCCCGCACGCCGGAGGCCGGGATTTCCTGTCCCGTGCGAATGGTAAAGGCGGCGATCGTCCCGTTGGCGACCAGCCGGTCGATGCGTGCTGCAACGGTTGCGCGCGATACGCCGGTCCGCGCCGAAAGGGTCGAAACAGGCAGACGGGCATTTTGGCGCAGGGCACTGATCAGCGCCTGATCAAGGTCGTCCATATCTCTCACTTTGCAAAATCGGACTTAGCAATCTGTCGATCTTACCTTTCCAATCGACAGTTTTCCATCTTTTTGCTGTCACGCGTTTTGAGGATAATCCGCGCCATCCACGGGAATCATGACAGAAGGAACAGGGCGGATATGACGACCATCACGCTGATCGGCGCACCCATCGAGGAAGGTTCTGGACGACGCGGCGCGGCCATGGGCCCCACGGCACTTCGTATCGCCGGTATCGACACCGTTCTGCGCGAACTCGGCCACACGGTTTACGATGAAGGCGACGTCAAGCCGCTGCCGGCACGCGACCTCGCCAACCACCCCGGCGCCAACAACCTGCAGATCGTCGCCGCCTTCGCCCGCGCGCTGCACGATTCGGTCCATGACACCGTTCGCAAGGGCCATTTCCCGATCATTCTGGGCGGCGACCACGCGCTTTCGATGGGCAGCGTTTCCGGCATGGCGCGTTACGCCGCCGAAGTCGGCCGACCGCTGTTCGTGCTCTGGCTCGACGCCCATGCCGACTTCAACTCCCCGGCAACCTCGCCGTCGGGCAACATGCATGGCATGCCGGTCGCCTTCTACTGCGGCAAGGCCGAGTTTGCCCCGATCCTGCCTGCGGACCGGCCTATGGTCGATCCGACCAAGGTCTTCCAGGTCGGCATCCGCTCGGTCGACGACCGCGAACGCGAAGAGATCGCCGAACATGGCGTGCGTGTCTACGACATGCGTGCGGTCGACGAGCTCGGCATGGCGCACATCATGCGTCATATCCTCGATGAAGTGCGCTCGGCCAACGGCCTCCTGCATGTCAGCCTCGACGTCGACTTCATGGATCCCGAGCTGGCACCGGGCGTCGGCACCACCGTTCCGGGCGGCGCCACCTTCCGCGAAGCCCACCTGATCATGGAAATGCTCTGGGAGAGCGATCTCGTGTCCTCGCTCGACGTCGTAGAACTTAATCCGTTCCTCGACGATCGCGGCAAGAGCGCGCGTGTCCTGGTCGAGCTGACCGCGAGCCTTTTCGGCCGCCGTGTCCTTGACCGCCCGACCCGCAGCGCCTGAAATAGAAACAACGGAGGACGACGGATGAACACCACGGCAGACCTGATCGAAACCGAATACCGGCTCGGCGCACACAACTATAAACCGCTCGACGTTGTGCTTTCACGCGGCGAAGGCGTCTATGTCTGGGACATGGAAGGCAACCGCTACCTCGACTGCCTGTCGGCCTATTCCGCCGTCAACCAGGGCCACTGCCACCCGAAGATCTTCCAGGCGATGATGGAGCAGGCGCAGAAGCTGACGCTCACCTCCCGCGCCTTCCGCAACGACCAGCTGGCGCATTTCTATGAAGAGATCGCAGCACTCACCGGTTCGCACAAGGTGCTGCCGATGAACTCGGGCGCAGAAGCCGTCGAGACCGCCGTCAAGGCGGTGCGCAAGTGGGGCTACGAGGTCAAGGGTGTCGCGGAAAACAAAGCGGAGATCATCGTCTGCTCCAACAATTTCCATGGCCGCACGATGGGCATCGTCGGCTTCTCGACCGATCCGGACGCCCGCACCGGCTTCGGCCCGTTTGCGCCGGGCTTCAAGGTCGTACCCTTCGGTGACATCGACGCCTTCCGTGCGACGATCAACGAGAACACCGTCGCCTTCCTGGTCGAACCGATCCAGGGCGAAGCAGGTGTTCTGGTTCCCACCTCCGGCTATTTCCCGGCAGTGCGCGAGCTTTGCACCAAACACGGCATCACGCTGATCCTGGACGAGATTCAGACCGGCCTCGGCCGCACCGGCAAGCTGCTGGCTGAAGAACACGAGGGCATCGAAGCCGATGTGACGCTGATCGGCAAGGCGCTTTCGGGTGGTTTCTACCCGGTCTCGGCCGTGCTTTCGAACTCGGAAGTGCTCGGCGTGCTTAAGCCCGGCCAGCACGGCTCGACCTTCGGCGGCAATCCGCTTGCCTGTGCCATCGCCCGCGCGGCGCTGAGGGCCCTGACCGAGGAAGGCATGATCGAGAACTCGGCGCGCATGGGCGACCGCTTCCAGAAGGGCCTGACCGACATCCGTTCGAACATCATCAAGGAAGTTCGCGGCCGCGGACTGATGCTGGCGGTCGAGCTGGTGCCGGAAGCCGGTGGCGCCCGCAAATATTGCGAAGCGCTGAAGCAGCTCGGGATCCTTGCCAAGGACACCCATGGCGACACGATCCGCATCGCGCCGCCGCTGGTGATCACCGCCGAACAGGTCGATTGGGCGGTGGAACAGTTCGCCAAGGTTCTCGCTTCCGCTTGATCCCCTGACATTCTTTGTGTTCCATTGCGCCCCGGCTTCGACCGGGGCGCAATGTCTTACTACCAACCTGCGCCGATACTGGCCTATTGCGCCGGAGCGATTTTGGTTTCCGGCAAGGAGAAAACCGGAACCGGACCCAGCGTCCGGTGAGGATCGACGCAGGCTGGAGGCCAATATCGGCACAGGTTGGTATTAGCACTTGCAAAAGCAAGTCTTAACGAATCCCGGCCTATAGTCCCTTCCCAAAGCGCAAAGCGGTTCCTCCGCGCATGATGCAGCTGCGCCCCGCCGGATGTCGTCGGCGGACTTTTGAAAACTCTCCCCATCGGCTCAATGGCCGCGCCAGCCGCGACCGCACCGCACGGAGATGTAACGAGTTTGGCGGTGTCGCGCGCCTTAAGGCGTCGACCGGAAAGCTGGAAGGACCTTCGATGACAAGCACACTCAGGACGGCTGGTTTCGACGGCGAGACGCTGGAAATCATCGCGTTCCGCCTCCACGATCAGGAATTCTGCGTCAAGACCACCACGATCCGCGAGATCCGCGGCTGGGCCCCCTCGACCCCCATTCCGCATTCGCCACCCGAGGTCATCGGCGTGATGAACCTGCGCGGCACCGTGATCCCGATCATCGACCTTGCCCACAAGCTCGGCATGAAATCGACCACGGCCAATGAGCGCAGCGCCATCGTCGTCGCCGAAGTGCACAACATGGTGATCGGTCTCGTCGTCGACCGTGTCTCCGACATCCTCACGGTCCAGGGCAACCAGGTGCAACCGGTTCCCGAAGTCACCGCATCCTTCGACAAGAGCTTTGCCGAAGGCATCATCGCCAACGAGAACGGCATGATCTGCTTCCTCAACCTCGCTCGCATGTTCAAGGAACGCGAAGTCGAGGAAATGGCCGCCTAAACAACAGATTCTGCGTCGCATCAAGGCCCGCTTTGCCCTGGGCAAGGCGGCCTTTTTGCGTTCGGGCGGCGTGGCCCCGTGGCGCCACCCATGATTCGTAAACGATGAGTTGCTAATTCAACCTAGAAACAGCATACGAGTTTTCACAACTAAAATTTGATGTTTGCTATTTTAACAGCTGCTTAATAAGCCTGCCACTAATCTAGATTGTATAAGCAAGACGTCATGGGCATGAACGCCCACGAGTTCGAACTCCCCCCTCGAAGCACGAAAACGCTGACCCCGTTTGGGCCGGCGACGACGGACCAGACAATTTTCGGCAAGCCGGCATTTGTCCTTGCCCCGGAGTCTGCGCCGCTCTTGGCCCCGCACGCCCTGTCGACAGCACAAGCAACAATGATCCGGCTTTCCGGTTTGAAACAACAAGAACCAAACCAGAGGGTAATCATGTTCTCTTTCGGGCAGAGTCTGGATTCACGCCAGATCGTCGCCGCGCTTTCAAAGTCGCAGGCCATGATCCAGTTCGATCTCACGGGAAAAATTTTGACGGCCAACGAAAACTTCTGCCAGGCACTTGGCTACAACCTGCAGGAGATCGTCGGCCAGCACCACCGCATGTTCTGCGCGCCGGATTATGTCCAGACCCAGGAATATCGCGACTTCTGGGCGCGGCTCGGACGCGGCGAGTTTGACGCCAATGCCTACAAGCGCGTTGCCAAGGGCGGCCGCGAAATCTGGATCCAGGCGACCTACAATCCGGTGTTTCACAACGGCAAGCCCTACAAGGTCGTAAAATTCGCAAGCGACATCACAGCGGCCAAGATCAAGGCCAACGAGGATGGCGGCAAACTCGATGCCATATCGAGATCGCAGGCGGTGATCGAATTCACCCCCGGGGGCGAAATCCTCATGGCCAACGAGAACTTCTGCAACGCACTCGGTTACAGCCTTCAGGAAATTCAGGGCAGGCATCACAGCATGTTCTGCGAACCCAGCTATGTGCGCGGCACTGAGTATGCCGAATTCTGGAAGAAGCTGGCCGCCGGCGAGTTCATCTCCAACGAGTTTGTCCGTTACGGCAAGGCCGGCAAGGAGATCTGGATCCAGGCGGCCTATAATCCGATCCGCGATCCGAGCGGCAAGGTCTACAAGGTCGTCAAGTTCGCGACCGACGTCAGCGAGCGCATGGGCGCAATCAAGGCGCTCGGCCTCGGCCTGCAGGCGCTTGCCGAGGGCGACCTCACTCACAGCCTGCCGACACCCTTCGTTCCCAGCATGGAAACGGTGCGTACCGATTTCAATGGCGCGATCGATCGGCTTTGTCGGGCGATGCAGACTGTTGGCGACAATGCCAACGCCATCGCTTCCGGCGCCCGCGAGATCCGCTCGGCCGCCGACGATCTTTCCAAACGCACGGAGCAGCAGGCGGCCTCTGTGGAGGAAACCGCAGCCGCCCTCGACGAGATCACCACGACAGTCGTCGATTCCAGCCGTCGCGCCGAAGAAGCGGGCGGACTGGTCGCCAAGACCAAGGCGGGCGCCGAACGCTCCGGCAACGTCGTCAAGAACGCGATCGGAGCGATGGATCAGATCGAGCAATCGTCACGCGAGATCTCCAACATCATCGGCGTCATCGACGACATCGCCTTCCAGACCAACCTCCTGGCGCTCAATGCCGGCGTCGAGGCGGCACGTGCCGGTGAAGCCGGCAAGGGCTTTGCTGTCGTCGCCCAGGAAGTGCGCGAACTCGCCCAGCGCTCGGCCCAGGCCGCCAAGGAGATCAAGGCGCTGATCACCGCCTCCAGCGACCACGTCAAGAACGGCGTATCGCTTGTCGGACAGACGGGGGCGGCGCTCGAGGAAATTCTGGTCCAGGTCCAGGAGATCAATCTCAACGTTTCGGCCATTGTCGAGGCCGCACGCGAGCAGTCGACGGGGTTGAAGGAGATCAACCAGGCGGTCAATTCGATGGATCAGGCAACCCAGCAGAATGCAGCGATGGTCGAGGAAAGCACGGCCGCAAGCCACAACATGTCGCGGGAAGCCGAAGCCCTCCACGCCCTGCTACGCCAGTTCCGCATCGGCCAGGACACGGCGCCGTTCGAGATGCAGCGTCACGCCGAGGAACGACAGCAGGCAACACGACTGAACGCCACCGCCCGCGCCATGCGCGGCGGACAAAGACAAGCGCTCGCCGGCGCACCATTGAACGACGGATGGCAGAATTTCTGAGCGCAATCCCTGCACCCCGCGCTCAGGAATGAGGGAAGGTGGCGACCGGTCGCCGCCTTCCCTAAAAACTCTATGGGATCGCGCCATCGCCGCATGGCGAGTACCGATCGACAGCCGCTCTCCAGTGTTCGACATCGTCAGGCGGTTCCGCAAACAAGCTGACAATCAAGATCCTCAGGCCGCTTCCGGGCGCTTGATCTTCGACGCCGCTTCAAGCACCAACGGGCTCAGACCCTCGCCGCCGCCATCGATATGCCGGAACAGCTGTCGCCGCATGCGCGGCTCCCAGAACTTGTTGATATGCGTCGCAACGCCCTCAGCGGCTTCGTCCTGCGGCTGGCTCTTGAAGAAGGTGGCGATCTGGTTCGCCATGTAGATCAGCTTGGCATTGGTGTCATGCGACATCGGCGACGGCTCCGGACTTGATGCGTTCGGCATGGGTGAAGATTTCGAATTCGTCGCCGCGCACCAGCGCGATCAACGTCATGCCCGCCGCTTGCGCCGTGCGGATCGCCAGCGCCGTCGGCGCCGAGATCGCGATGATGACTGGGCTGCCGACGACAGCGGTCTTCTGCACCATCTCGACAGAAACGCGGCTGGTAACGATGACGGCGCCGTCGCAGCCGCGGAAGCCGGCACGCGCTGCCGCGCCGACGAGCTTGTCCAGCGCATTGTGACGGCCGACGTCCTCGCGCACCGCGATCAATCCCTTGCCCGGCACATAGAATGCGGCGCCGTGCACGGCGCGCGTTTCGAAATGCAGCGGCTGCTGACCGTTGAGCAGCGCGACCGCCTTGACCACGTCTTCCTGCGACAGACGAAGCGTCGATGCCGAAACGTCGGGCGTCGGCCGCACCGCCTGCTCGATCGATTCGATGCCGCAGAGACCGCAGCCGACAGGGCCGGCCATATGGCGGCGGCGCAGGCGCAGCATGTCGTTCTGCTTGTCCTTGAGCGTGATCTGCAGGTCGATGCCGAGGTTGCCGGCAACCTCGTCGGCCATCGCCTCGACCGCTTCGATCTGGCCGGGCTCGGTGATGATACCCTCGGTCAGGCTGAAGCCGACGGCGAAGTCCTCGAGGTTCCCGGGGGTGGCCATCATCACCGCATGGGTCGAACCGCCAAAGGTGAAGGCCACCGGCGTCTCCTCCGGGACCACACGGGACCCGTCCCGCAAGGCCCCATTGCGACGGGCGGCTTCCGGCACGGTCTTCGACATCTGGAATTTCGGCATTGATGGCCCGGACATGGAGGCTACTCCGCAGCCTCCAGCTTGCCGGCGATCCGGCGTGACTGCCGCGCCTGCTCGTCATAATCCTGCTGCCAGTCCGACGGCCCGTTGGACGGCATCACCTGAACCGCCGTCACCTTGTATTCCGGGCAATTGGTCGCCCAGTCGGAGAAGTCGGTGGTGATGACGTTTGCCTGCGTCGTCGGGTGGTGGAAGGTGGTGTAGACGACACCGGGTGCCACCCGATCGGTGATCTGCGAGCGCAAGGTCGTCTCGCCGGCGCGGCTGGCAAGCCTGATCCAGTCGCCATCGTGGATGCCCCGTTGCTCGGCGTCGTGCGGGTGGATTTCCAGCCGGTCCTCCGCATGCCAGACGACATTGTCGGTGCGCCGCGTCTGGGCGCCGACATTATACTGGCTGAGAATGCGGCCGGTGGTCAGAAGCAGCGGGAAGCGCGGACCGGTGCGCTCGTCCGTCGCGACATATTCGGTGCGGATGAATTTGCCCTTGCCGCGTACGAAGCCGTCGACATGCATGATCGGCGAGCCCTCCGGGTGTTTCTCATTGCAGGGCCACTGCACGGAACCCATCTTGTCCAGATAGTCGTAGGAGACGAGCGCAAAGCTCGGCGTCGTCGCGGCGATCTCGTCCATGATTTCGGAGGGGTGGCGATAGCTCCAGTTGAGACCCATGGCCTGCGCCAGCTTCTGCGTCACTTCCCAGTCGGCATAGCCGTTCTTCGGCGTCATCACCTTGCGCACGCGGTTGATGCGGCGCTCGGCATTGGTGAAGGTGCCGTCCTTCTCGAGGAAGGTCGAGCCCGGCAGGAACACATGAGCGTAGTTGGCCGTCTCGTTGAGGAAGAGGTCGTGCACGACGACGCACTCCATCGCCGCAAGGCCGGCGGCCACATGCTTGGTATCCGGGTCGGACTGCAGGATGTCCTCGCCCTGGATGTAGATGCCCTTGAAGGTGCCGTCGACCGCGGCGTCGAGCATGTTCGGGATGCGCAGACCCGGCTCGTTGGAAATCTCGACACCCCAGAGCTTCTCGAAGGTCTCGCGCGTTGCATCGTCGGAGACGTGGCGGTAACCCGGCAGCTCGTGCGGGAACGAGCCCATGTCGCAGGAGCCCTGTACATTGTTCTGGCCGCGCAGCGGGTTAACGCCGACGCCCGGCCGGCCGATATTGCCGGTGACCATCGCGAGGTTGGCGATCGCCATGACGGTGGTCGAGCCCTGGCTGTGTTCGGTGACGCCGAGGCCGTAATAGATCGCGCCGTTGCCGCCGGTGGCATAGAGCCGTGCCGCCCCACGCACCAGTTCGGCAGGGACGCCGGTATAGGCCTCGGTCGCTTCCGGGCTGTGATAGGGCTCAGCGACGAAGGCTGCCCAGTCCTCATATTCCGACCAGTCGCAGCGTTCGCGGATGAAGGCCTCGTTGGCGAGGCCCTCCGTAACGATGACATGCGCCAGCGACGTCAGAATGGCAACGTTGGTGCCGGGCTGCAGAGGCAGGTGATAGGATGCTTCGATATGCGGCGAGCGCACGATATCGGTGCGGCGCGGATCGATGACGATCAGCTTTGCGCCCTCACGCAAACGCTTCTTCAGCCGCGAAGCAAAGACTGGATGGCCGTCCGTCGGGTTGGCGCCGATGATCACCGCAACGTCGGTGAACTCGACCGAATCGAAGTTCTGCGTGCCGGCCGAGGTGCCGAAGGCCTGGCCGAGGCCGTAGCCGGTCGGCGAGTGGCAGACGCGGGCGCAGGTGTCGACATTGTTGTTGCCGAAACCGGCGCGCACCAGCTTCTGCACCAGATAGGTCTCTTCGTTGGTGCAGCGCGACGAGGTGATGCCGCCGACCGAATCGCGGCCATACTGATACTGGATGCGCCGGAACTCCGCGGCCACATGCGCATAGGCCTGCTCCCAGGTCACTTCGCGCCAGGGATCGGAGATCTTTTCGCGGATCATCGGGTTGAGGATGCGATCCCCATGGTTCGAGTAGCCATAGGCAAACCGGCCCTTGACGCAGGAATGGCCGCGGTTCGCCTGGCCGTCCTTCCACGGCACCATGCGCACCAGTTCCTCGCCGCGCATCTCCGCCTTGAACGAGCAGCCGACGCCGCAATAGGCGCAGGTGGTGACGACGGAATGCTCCGGCTGGCCGATCTCAATCACCGACTTTTCCGTCAGCGTCGCCGTCGGGCAGGCCTGGACGCAGGCGCCGCAGGAGACGCATTCCGACGACATGAAGTCTTCGGCCATGCCTGCGGAAACGCGGCTGTCGAAACCACGGCCGCCGATCGTCAGCGCGAACGTGCCCTGCACTTCCTCGCAGGCGCGCACGCAGCGCGAGCAGACGATGCATTTCGCCGGATCAAAGGTGAAGTAGGGGTTGGATTCGTCCTTCGGCTGCCATTTGGCGTTGATGCCGCCGTTGTTGCGCGCCTTGACGTGATTGTCACCCTCATAGCCGTAGCGAACATCGCGAAGGCCGACTGCGCCGGCCATGTCCTGCAGCTCGCAGTCGCCATTGGCGGCACAGGTCAGACAGTCGAGCGGATGGTCGGAAATATAGAGTTCCATCACCCCGCGGCGAACGTCCTTCAGCCGCGGCGTCTGGGTCGACACTTCGAGCCCCGGCGCCACTGGCGTGGTGCAGGAGGCGGGCATGCCGGCCCGGCCCTTGATCTCGACGAGACAGAGCCGGCACGACCCGAAGGCGTCCATCATGTCGGAGGCGCAGAGCTTCGGCACCTCGATGCCGGCATCCATCGCCGCCCGCATGATCGACGTGCCCTCGGGCACCGTCACCTCACGGCCGTCGATAGTCAGCGTCACCATGGTTTCGGAGCGGGAGGCCGGCGTTCCATAGTCGATTTCATGAATGAGAGACATGGTCTTCCTCCTCACTCCGCCGCTTCGACAAGCGGAGCCGGTTTAAAATCATCCGGAAAATGCGTCATGGCGCTGACGACGGGATAGGGCGTGAACCCGCCGAGCGCGCAGAGCGAGCCGAACTTCATGGTGTTGCAGAGATCGGAGAGCAATTCGCGGTTCTTCTCCGGCTCGATGCCGGCGGCGATCTTGTCGGCCACCTCGACGCCGCGGGTCGAGCCGATGCGACAGGGCGTGCACTTCCCGCAGCTCTCGATGGCGCAGAATTCCATGGCGAAACGCGCCTGTTTCAGCATGTCGGCGGTATCGTCGAAGACGACGATGCCGGCATGGCCGATCAAACCGTCCCTTGCGGCAAAGGCTTCATAGTCGAACGGCGTGTCGAACAGCGCGCGCGGGAAATAGGCGCCGAGCGGGCCGCCCACCTGCACCGCCTTGACCGGACGGCCGCTCGCCGTGCCGCCGCCGATATGATCGATGATCTCGCCGAGCGCCAGGCCGAAGGCGGTTTCGAATAGGCCGGGATGCTTGACGTTGCCAGCGATCTGGATCGGGATCGTGCCGCGCGAACGGCCCATGCCGAAGTCGCGGTAGAAGACAGCACCCTTGTCCATGATGACAGGAACGGAGGCGAGCGAGATGACGTTGTTGATGACGGTCGGACAGTCGAACAGGCCCTTGTGTGCCGGCAACGGCGGCTTGGCGCGCACGATGCCGCGCTTGCCCTCGAGGCTGTTCAGGAGCGCCGTTTCCTCGCCGCAGACATAGGCGCCGGCGCCGGTGCGCACCTCCATGTCGAACGCCCGGCCGGAGCCGAGCACCGATGGCCCGAGCACGCCAGCGGCACGCGCGATCTCGATCGCCTTAGCCATCGTCGCGATCGCATGCGGATATTCGGACCTCGTGTAGATGAAGCCCTTGGTCGCACCGGTCGCGAGCCCTGATATCGCCATGCCTTCGATCAGCACGAAGGGATCGCCCTCCATGATCATCCGGTCGGCAAAGGTGCCGCTGTCGCCCTCGTCGGCGTTGCAGACGATGTATTTGCGTGCGCCAGCGGCTTCGAGCACGGTCTTCCACTTGATCCCGGTCGGAAAGCCGGCGCCGCCGCGACCGCGAAGACCACTGTCGGTCACCTGGGCAACGATTGCCATCGGCTCCATGGCGATGGCGTTCTCAAGTCCGCGAAGACCGCCATGCGAGCGGTAATCGTCGAGCGACAGCGGATCGATGACGCCACAGCGCGCAAACGTCAGCCGTGTCTGCTGCTTCAGGAACGGAATATCCTCGGTCTTCCCGAGACAGAGCGCGTGATCGCCGCCGGCAACAAGCCCGGCATCAAGCAGAGAGACAACATCACGGGCCTTCACCGGCCCATAGGCGACGCGCCCCTCCGAGGTTTCCACCTCGACCAGCGGCTCCAGCCAGTGCAGTCCGCGCGAACCGTTGCGCACAATGGCAACGTCGAGGCCGCGCGCGGCGACCGCGTCCTCCATCGCCTTTGCAACCTTGTCGGCGCCCAGCGCCAATGCTGCGGCATCACGGGGAATGTAGATCTTTGTTGTCATCGGCGCGCCTCCGCGACGAGAGCTTCGAGATCGTCGGCATCGACCCGGGCATGCACCTCTCCGTCGAGCATCGCGGAGGGTGCGCAGGAACAGAGCCCGAGACAGTAGACCGGCTCGAGCGTCACCGCGCCGTCGGGTGTCGTCTCGTGGAAGTCGATGCCGAGCAGGTGCTTGGCGCGTTCCGCAAGCGCATCGCCGCCCATCGACTGGCAGGCTTCGGCGCGACAGAGCTTCAACACATGACGACCGGCCGGGTGCTCGCGAAAATCGTGATAGAAGGAAAAGACGCCGTAGACTTCGGCGCGCGACAGGTTGAGCTCCCGCGCGATGACAGGCAGACAGTCCTGCGGCACATATCCGAACTCGTGCTGGATCTCATGCAGGATCGGCAGCAGCGGCCCTTCGAGCCCCTTCAGTTCCTCGACGATCGCAAGCGTGCGTCCGGGCACATCGCCACGCGGCTGGTGAATATTCACTCAGGAGCCCTCCCGGCTCGCGGCTGCAGCGCCCCTTGTACGGACCTCGCCCAGCTCGAATTGGCATCTTCTGGGAAGGCCGTTTCCTCCACGCCCTTGCCCAAGAGTGAAAAGCTTCGCCCTTCTGGCCGGAAGGGTCAATAAGGCTGTTTCGTTGATTGATAGAAAAAATCTATTGAACCTGATTTCGTTCGCCGAGAATGCGCGCTTCGTGCAAAAGCGCCGATACCAGCGGCGTGAATGGTTCACGATGGGTCGCAACCAGGCCAACGGTGTGGCGGGCATCCGGTTCGACGATCGGAATCATCTTGATATCATCGTGAAAGCCGAATGATTTCGCGACGTTAAACGGCATGATGCTCGCCCAGCGACCGGTGCGCACATGGGAGAAAAGCACGATCATCGAGTTTGATTCGAGCGTCGGCTCAGCGACGACGCCGGCCTCGGAAAGATGCTGGTTGACGATGCGGCGGTTCTGCATATCGGCGGTCAATAGACAAAGCCGAACGTTGCTAACCTCCTTCCACGTCACGGTTTCGCGATCGGAAAGCGGCGTTCCGGTGGCCGTCACGAGGTGATATCGCTCGATCTGCAGCGGAACGCTGGTCACGCGCCCGAGCGGCTCGTTCTCCAGATAGGTCAGTCCGGCATCGATCTCGAGGTTTTCGAGCAGCGCCAGGATCTGCAACGAGGTGGTCGACAGCACCGAGAACGTCACATCCGGATGCTTCTCCTGAAACGGCGCGGTGATCATCGGCACCATGGCAAGCGTCGTCGGGATCGCCGCCAGCCTGATATGCCCGGAGAGCCCCTTGCGCGCCGCGCGCATTTCCTCGCGCATGGTGCGGGCATCGCCGACGATGCGCCGCGCCCATTCCAGCACCCGCTGCCCCTCCGGGGTCAGCCCCTGAAAACGCGAACCGCGGCTGACGAGCATGACGCCGAGCTGTTCTTCCAGCTGGCGGATTGCCGCCGACAACGTCGGTTGCGTCACGCCGCATTCAAGCGCCGCCCGGCCGAAGTGCCTTTCGCGAGCGAGCACCAGGAACATTTCCAGCTTGTCGATCATCACACGTGTCTCAAGCGATCAACTGGCCGCCGTTGACCTCCAGCACTTGGCCCGTGATGTAGCCGGCAAGCGCATGGGAGGCGAGGAAGAGATAGGCCGGCGCGCAGTCTTCGGCGGTTCCGAGCCTGCCGATCGGGATTGTCTTGCGCGTTGCCTCCAGTTTCTCCGGCGACGAGTAACGCTCGTGAAACTCTGTCGTGATGGTGCCGGGCGAAACGCAATTGACCCTTATGCCTTCCGGGGCCAGTTCGCGCGCCAGCGCCTTGGAATAGGTGGAGACGAACGCCTTGGTTGCCGAATAGATCGAGGAGCCGGCGCTGCCGCCGGTCAGCGCCGAAATCGACACGGTGTTGACGATCGCCGGATGCGCGCCCTTGCGAAGAAGCGGCAACATGGCGCGTGTCATCTCGACCACCGAGGTCTGGTTGAGCTGAACGACGGTGCGATACTGTTCGTCCGTCAGTTCCGCCGCCGGAAAGCGGCCAACCATCGTGCCGGCATTGTTGACAAGGATATCGACGCTGTCGAATCGGCTGCGGATCGCCTCCGCCAAAGCCTCGACGCCGCCATCCGCCAGGAAGTCGGCTGCAGCCACATGCGCCCGGCCCTCGGTCGCTGCCGTCTCCAGAAAATCCGGCAGTTCCCCGACCGATCGCCCGGCATGCACGAAGACACGCGCGCCGCAATCGAGGAACTGGCGCGCCACCTCAAGGCCGATGCCGCGTCCGCCACCGGTCACCACCACATTC
>Ga0247819_10001184_pt1 | contig 14444 bp, 22 predicted proteins | sample 13C_Xylose_Day6_FD_193428 | JGI IMG/M metagenome (GOLD analysis project Ga0247819, IMG submission 193428) | Soil microbial communities from agricultural site in Penn Yan, New York, United States - 13C_Xylose_Day6 | ecosystem: Environmental > Terrestrial > Soil > Agricultural land | place: USA...
CCTATACACATACCTATCAACTCACATACAGCTAGATTTTTAATTATCTTGTAACTTGTAACCTTTAGAGATAGAAATCCAGTAAAACCGGGGCTCTCAGAGGGTTACAAGTGAGGTTACAAGCTCAAACAGCCTTGTAACCTCGTAACCTGATCAAATTTTAACCAGTTGCTGTGAGCTGCGCCATGTGCTGAATTTTCGTGAGTTCAAGCAAGGACCGCAGAGTCTCGTTGTCATCGTTCGCCACCTTGCCACGCTTCCACCACACACGGTGCGCTTTGCCGTCCCACTTGATCACACCCTTTGGCGAGAACCCGAGACGGGTGAGCATGTGGCTAACTGCAGAAGTTTTTGGGATGTCCATCCCATCCTGCACGCATATGGTCCTCATAGCCGCTGCTAGCGCGCTGGAGCTTAAAACGAACTGGCCTACACCGATGGCCCCACTTTCGATACATTGACGCGCCACGGCCTCGTGAGCGTCTTCCCCGCCCGCTTGCATTTCAGCCTTCTCACTGGTGTGTGGTGCTTTGGCGTTCGGTTTGAAATTCTCGCTCACCTGATACTCAAGGAAGAACTTGCGCCACTCGCCACGCTGCGCACCCTGCAGACTGTCAAAGATGAAATCGTAGTGTTTGGTCAAGCCGTCTTCTGTAAGGCTCAGCGCTGCTGCCAGGCTGTGCAGGCTATCGAACGGGGAAAAGATCACCCACCAACGGCGGTCATTGTCTTCAAGCGGCACCGCGTCCACAAAGTTTGTGAAGGCGATGTAGTTAGTGACGTTAATGATTGACGCACCGGCCGGCTGACCCTTGCGGTTAATCTTGAGCGTGTTGTTGGTGATGGGCTCCTTGATGGCGTTGGCCACGGCATAGCGCTTGGCACCGGTAATCATCAGTTCCTCAAACGCGGTGACACACGAACCCTCTTGCCAGTCACCGAAATCTGAGCACACGAGTTTGGCGCCAACACTGGTGGCGTTCGCAAAGCCCATCACGGCCTGCATGATATTGATGATCATCGACTTACCATCACCGGGCATACCCTTGATGATTGGTGCATAGCGGCACTTCTTGCCAGGGTTCTGCGCACACCAGGCCATCCAGTCAAGCAGGTTTAGATAAACCTCGGTCCGGTTGCCGCACAGCGCCTGCAGGTGGCGCAAGAACGCTTGGATGGCATCAACCCCACCCTGTGTGTAACCAAGGGCGATTTCGGGCACGCTGCTCGGGCTGTACAGGTTTGCGTACCAGCGACCCTCATGATTGAAAATTGGGTCACGTCCAGGCAGGTACATGTAGTTGGCCACGGTGCTCATGTTCCAGCGCTGCAAGCACCACTTGGCTGCATCCTCACGGTCGCCGTTGGGCTTCTGAGGCATCATGCGCTCAAAGTCCGCATTGAACGACGTGCGCGTCATCATTTCGGCGCTCATCAGATTAAAGAAGCAGTCGTTAGCTTTGACGTACACGTGGCGGTTGGCCCACTCAGGAATAACCCCGCCGTCCTCATCCTCAACCGCCTGCAGGCGCACCATAGCCTTGCAGTCGTTGATGCCAACCGGGAACCCCCATTCACTCATGCGCTTCTTTACTGCAGCGGCCAGCCAATCCCGGTCAAGCGCGGCAATCGCACGGTCACCTGATATCTGCGGCAGCACATCGTTGCGCAGCTCGGCGTCATCGTTGCACGCCATTATCAAGTCAAAGTATTGCTGCCTGCTCATGCCAGCCTCAAGGGTTACCGAGGCATCAAGCTTGGCTACTGTCTCCTTGTCCTGGCAGACGTTGCGGGTCTGGCGGCAGGCGTTGAGCACTGTCAGCTCAGATAGGTACGTGTGGTGCGACGTCCACTTATCGCGCACCAACCCTGAGCGCCACATAAGCCGCGTCATGCGCTCGGCATCGCAGCCCGTCCAGAACGCCAGGTGGGACGCCAGGGCGAAATCAACCCCGGTGCCATCGTACGGCAAGTCATCTGAGCGGCCGGGGTCAGGGTAGTGCTCAGCCAGCACCGGTAGGTTGCAGGTCCACAGGTCAGCAAACGTTGCCTTTCCGCCAAACATGGCACCGGCACTGCGCGACTGCAGAGCGCGCCTGATCAGTTCGTCATCGCTCTCAGGTCCGCGCCAATCCGCACGAGGTCCGTCACCCACCGCCAGCGCAACACCCTGCTCACGCTTAAAGATGTGCTCAACGATGTACTCGGTTTGACCCAATAGGTGTGTATCAGCAGACCCCCAAGCCTGCCCATTCAACCCGAACGCGATACCCCGACCGCCTGTATAGAACTCAAGGTCAACGCCAGGGTTGGCGGCTACCCATTCTTGCGTTGGTCGGGTGCGGTGACCGGCTGCAGGGCAACCACGGCCGATGAGGTGAATGCCCTTGCCGGATGAGCTGTACTCAAAAAACGCCCCGGGCAGGTTTTGGTAGAACCAGGCTGCCCAGGGTGAAAGAGCACCAGCAGAGTCAACACAACTGTCAACATCAAGGAACCAGTAGCCACAACCAGCAGTAACCATAAAACCGAGCGTGTAGACATAACCGTCAAGCCTCCCCATATGCACAGCAAGTTGAGCCGTGGCCACCTCGTATGATGTCCACGCGTACGGCTTTTGGGCGTCAATACCCTTGAGCTTTCCTTGTTCATCAAACTCAATTCGACCATCAGGGTGCACCGGCACCTTTTGGTATTTCCCCGGCTTTTTAGGGTCCGGTGACAGGCGCCACACGAACCATTGATTTACGGCGGTCATTCCCGCCAAAGCTGTTGCAAGCATTGTCATTTGCCTTATATGCGAAAAAGCCCGTAGCAATCTGGATGGCTGCCAAGCTCACAGGGGTCAGTACCCCTGCCCAGATTGCTACGGGCTTTTTACTGATTGATTCGAACTTGGCGCAGGCAGTAGACCACAAATTATGGGCATTAAAAAGCCCTCAACTGTGAGGGCTTTTTATGTCGCTACCAATTCGAAGCTCATAGGCGTTGCCGCTGTTGGAAGGCCCCGGCGCGCTGTCAGGTTACATGGTGTCACCCTCATGCTTGGTTTGGATGCAGTCACGTGAAGCCACACTAGACCACGCAAAGAAAAGCCCCGCAAGCTGGGGAGGCTTGCGGGGCTCAGGTACAGCCAAGCAGTGACAATGCACGGGCGACTTTACGCAACCGGTGTGGGGCTGTCAACTACCTTAAGTGCCTCGTCATTGTCGTTCCAACCCTGCTGCCACTGGCGGCCGTCCCATTCTTTGCAGGCTGGTGCCGGTGCGCAGGGTTTGCCGTTGCGGCGCTGCGTGGCCCCGCTGTGATACCACCGTGTCTGTGTCATACGCTGTCAAACCCCTCATTCCAAAACTTGTGTTCCGCCGAACCCTTCTTGTGCGGGTTGTGCACTTCGCGCCACTTATCAACCACCCCGACTTTTGCAAGGTTTGCTTGGCACGCTTGAACTGCAAGCTTTTTGTTGTACACACCCCGGTCAAAAGCGCATTGCTCACGTGTGTTGCTTGGCTTCTCGTTTTGCATCTATCAGTTCCTTATCTTTGTCGTTCCAGCCGGCCAACCACCACGACCAGGCCCACTGCATATAAGCGTTGGGATTGGTGAGCTTGCCAACGCCGTCAACCCTGGCTTTCTCACCTTGGTAATACTCACGCGGTGGCTTCAAACCGGGAACCCCTTAGCCGTGTTGGTTACCACGGCTTCACACATCTGGCTGTAATACTCGGCATCGGTGGTTGGCTTGCGTACCTCATGCTCTTGCGAGTCGCCAACCTTTAGCGAGATACGCCCGTCAATGCTGAATGTTTGGTCAGTATCAACCACCAGGCGCACGCACTGCATCCAGTTGGTGAGCGGGTGAAAGTGCTTGCCGTTCGCGAACACCATATACTCATAGCGAATGTGGCGAACGTCCACAGTGTAACCAGCGGCCAGGGCTGCGCGTGCTACAAGCTGCAGCTCGGCGTTCGGCAGCGCCTGCACATCATCAGCGGTTACGAGGGGTTTGATTGTTCCAATGCTCATGACTTGGCCTCTTGGGGTTTGTTGATGGCGGCGCGCTTAGATTCCCAGTCAGAAGGAACCCACGCCATCAACAGTTCTTTAGACGACATGCGAACCGCATTAATCAGCGCGTCACGGAATTCAATACCGGCATCTTTGTGCAGCACTTGAGATTCGAGTAATCCATTCCGCCGCTCGGCGTCCGCAAGGCGCTGTTGGAGGTCATTACGTTGCTGTGCTAGCTCTGCTACTCGATCCGTTCTGTTTGCCAGCTCTTCCCGCAAAGCAGCGAGTTGGGTAACTTCACTCATTGGCTCAGTTCCTGGCGTAGTTGGGTGTACTCGGCGCGCTCGTGCATGTCCAAGCCAACGGTGCGGTTGCGGTCTGCCAGTTCGGCAAAGCGGTCAACTCTGCTAGTGGTGCGGCGCATAACATCGGCAACATGGTCAGGGTCCGCAGTGCTGGCGAAGCCCGAGAACGTGCGCGGCGCATCTGCAGAGCCGTAAAACTTCACAGGGTCCAAACCCTGCTGACCATGCACGGCACGCTCAAACTCAGCGCCGTCAATCTCGTTCTGACGCTCAACCCGACCAGCCGCTTTACCTACGCGGTGCCCACGGTTGTACTCTTCACGGGTTGCCAGCAGGATCAAATAGACCGGCAACCAAAGCCCGCAGGTTGGGAAGCACAACAGAATGTGCAGCCAGTGACGTGTAGTTTTCATGATGTGTAACCCTCATATGCACCAGTTCCGGAAATATCAATCGCCTCGTAAATTTCGATAACACCCTTTTTAACCAAGAGGTCAAGCAGCTCGCCCATTGCATCGGGGCAATCCTCAAGGCGCGGAGTTACAGCCTCAAGTTGCGAAACCTCACGCTCACCGCCAATCTTGCTGTTGTCTGTAACTGCAAACCTTGCCATTACTCAACCCCTTCGCACTCGGGGCAGTCATCCCCGGTTATTGTAAATTTCGTATCGCCGCACCACATACAGGCTTGTCGCTTACCAACCTTGCGTAACTGCTTCTCGCTCGGCACGAACCCGCTTGAAGGGATAGCAACCAGCTCAACCGCACCCGCGTGGGCAACCCGAATCATTGTGATAACCAGCTCCCGCCAGTCGGTGAACTCGTGACGCTCACACAGCTCATCAAGTTGAGCGCTCACACTGGCCGGCAGCGGCAACGTGCGGTTGATGATCCCCAGCTTTTCGGCGGCTTCTTTGGCGCGCTGGTACTGCTCGCGCTTGTAGTCCGCGTTTGTCTTCTTAACAGCCATCAGCGCAACTCCAACAACTTTTGAGTGATGCGCACCGCGCTGTCTTTCCCGCCGTGCTTGTCTGGATGGCAAAGCAACAACAGTGTCTTCAACTCATCCGGTGTGAACTGCGGGGCAGGGATCTTATCAATCGTTACCCCGTAGGTGAGGAAGCTCTCACCGCCACGACGGTTGATGCGCCCGACAAGCTCGTTCCACTCTTCAATCTTGGCGTTGAGCCGCTGCTGCAAATCTTGAACCTGCAGCTCGGCGGCAAGCAATTTGAACTCAAGGGTGCGGTACTTTGAACCGCTCACGAACATAGCCATCAGCGACCCCGAAACACAAAGCACGCAGACACAATCAGCGCACCAATAAAGAACCGGTGAAGGTCGACTACATCAGGTGCAGTGAGCATCGCACCGACTATGAGCCCTACATGAATTAATTTAGCCACGGCAGATTATCCCGGCAGAACCATAACTGCCACGGCTACAAGAGCCACAGCGCCAACCAACCCCGAGCCGTACCACGCAGCCCGCACACGACTCATACGGCTGACAGGCTGGTGAGGCATGCCGAGCGGTGCGTTGATGCGCGTTGCCCCAGTATCGGCCGGCACAACCAACAACTGATCCCCGCACTCAACCAGCTTGGTGCGCGTCTGCAGCTTTTCAGCAGTTGCCGGGGTGGCCGAGTAACGAGCCTGGCGGCGTGCGAACGCTTCACCAACTAGGCGATTCCAGCGGAATGCACGTGTGCGGAATTGTTCCTCTGTTTCATTCGGGTGCTTGTGAATTTGCATTGTCAAATCCTCGTGTTTTGTACTGGCAAAGCCCCAATTAAGGGGCTTGAGGTGGGCGGGGTTGGTTAGCAGGCTATGCCATGCTCACTCATGAACTCAGCTCCCTCACTTTCAATAAATCTGGTGCACTCTGCATAAGTACCGGTAAAGCGCGGAGCAGCAATTCGACTGACAAACCAAGAAAACTTCTTTGCCGCCATGTCAGTAGTCCAGCCGCCGACCTGCTGAGATTTCATCTTGAAGACTGAGAACACTGTGCCGTTTTCGCGAATGGTCATGCGGTTGAAATTGTTCATCTCGTCTTGCTCCGTTGTTCGTTTCTGTTGAGCGAACAATAGACCGCTATTAATGCCCTGTCAACAAAATAAAAAGCCCCGAGCTAACGGGGCTTGTGAATCAGGCTACGAGTCGTAACGCGGGCGGTGCCTTCTTGACGTACTTGTCATACAGACGCTGCACCGATGCCTCAAGCGCTGTGCGTTCCTCATCCGGGATAACTTCCCAAAGTAGCAGGATGTCATGCCGCAGGTCACCGTTAAAGCTGCCGGTGGCTGTCAGCCGCACACCCTTTGGCCCTTCACCGTCCTGATGGCCACGGTTCGCTTTGCGTATCTCCCGGCGCACCTCTTCAATGCTGTTGAGCTTGAGTACCTTGATCCCCATCCGGTACGCCCTACGCAGCGTGGACACATAGACTTGCACAGCGCTTGGTGCTGAGACATCGCCGGGGCGCGGGCGCCCTTGCCTGCTTGACCAGCCGTTGCGGTCGTACGCTGCTGCAACAATCTCGTTGAGCTTGTCCAGGGTGTTAACGTCGTTAAGTTTAAGCACCTCAATAATCTGAGCTGCGGTTGTTTCCATAGATACATGGGTTTTGTTGATCCGGTTAAAGATCGTTGCAAGTTCAAGGCGCATTGTCACGTACCCCTATCATCAAGCCGGCGAAGGTGCCGGTAACTAACAGACTAGTACATTATTGACGGTCTACAAGGCCCATTCATCGGATAGTAAAAAGCCCTCACTAGGAGGGCTCAACCATCTGACGCAGCGCTATGGCTCGCAGGCTTGAAGGGTCGTCAAGGTAGTCGCGCACCGCAGCGGCCAGGGTGTCAAACTTCTTGGCCTTGTCGCGTATGAGCTGGTTGCGTTCCTTGGTGTACCCGTTCTGGCACTCAGGGCACGCGTGGTTGCGGCGAAAGCGCTCACCCTGCAGCTCGGGGTGCTTCTTGCACACCTTGCCCTGGAAGCGCTCAGCCATTGCCGCGCACCTCTTCAATCTCTTTGAGTAGCGCACGTGCCGCGTCCAACGCTTCTTGCAAAGGCTCGTGCGTATCACTGCACACGCGCAGGCTTGCAATCAACCGCTCTACCAGGCTCTCAGGGATGCGCTTGGGTTTGAGCACGGCGTTGGTCACGCGGGTCTTGCCAATCGCCTTGGCCTCAACAAGAGCGGCACCGAGCACCGCCCCGGCCTTGTCGCCGTGAGTCTTCACCGCCTGCGCTGCGATGGTTGGTTTGACCTCACCAGCCTTGACCATTTCGTGCACGTCAGTGTTGCCGCTGGCCAGGGTCAGGATGCGTTGAATGGTTGCAAGCGGCTTGCCTGTGCGCGTGGCTATCTGTTGAGGTGTCCAGTTGTGCGCCAGCAGAGCCGAGTAGATGCGGCCGCGCGCCAGGTCACCAGGGTCTTTGCGTTGCGAGCTGGTATCTAGCCGCAAGATGCGCTCAGCGTCATTGCCAACGAACGGCGTAACATTCACCCAAGCCTCAAGCACTTTCGGGTCTTCTTTGTTCGGCGTGCGCGGCAGGTCGCCAGCAGCATCAAGCAGCCGCAGCGCCCGAGAACGCAAGTGACCGTCAACCAGCCAGACACCACCCTCAGCACGCGGGCGCACTTCAAGCGCCGGGTAGATGCCACCCGCTTTGATGAACGCGGCAAGCTCGGCAATGGCCTGTTCGTCGTCAGCATCATAGTCACGCGCCAGCTCGTTAAAGCCGGGTTCCTCGTGGATGTCCTCAAGGCGCACCGCGTTGGCTTCACCGCGTTTGATAGCACCGTCACGGCGCATGGATTTAAAGGTTGGTTGCATTGTCAGCATCCTTAAGCGATACGCCGCAGAACGGGCAATAGTTTGCAGAAATGAAAGTGTCAACTTTAACGCGCTTGAAACCGCCTGCTTTCTTTGGCGTGAAGTATTCACCCTTTACGTCCATAACAACCAAGTCTTTCAAACCTTTGTCCGTAAAAGCAAACCGCACTTGCGGCATTGAAATATCAAGGCGCTCAGAGCCATTGGGCGCCTTTGCCTTGATGTGCTCTTTAACTTTGTCGAGGAAAACACTGTTACAGTTACATTGCTTGCTCATTGTCGTTGTCTCGCTCTGCTGTATCGTCAATCGGAAAGAACTCGTTGAGGGTTTGAACAAACCCCAAGTGCACGTTGGCGCGCTTGTTGTAGTGCTGCGAATCGCTCTTTCGCATGTCCGCGTCATCGGCATAAGAGCGCAACCGCAGCATTGCCTGATAGTGGTGCAACCGAAGTGCCCGTAGTGCGTCATGCCGCGCGTAGTTCACGTGGCTCACCGTACTCATCGCAAGTACCGCCCAGCTTCCTGCATCACCCGTGGCAACACTTGCTCTAAAAGATCAGGTGACCGCTCACGGCTGGGGGTTTGATATTCGTACTCCACCTCACGCACCGGCTGTTTGCATTCGAAGGTGATGCGGGTTCCGCGCGGTGCACGCTCACGAACACCCAGCTCAACACCAGGCTTGGCAAGCTCACAGATGCTGCGGCCTACGTCGTACTGCGGGAAGTTGGCCACGCTCTCAACTGCGCAAGGCTGGCCCACCAAGCAATAAGTCATCATGAGTTCAAACATTGCGCACGCTCTCAACTACGTTAGATACAATGATTTCAAGTTGGCTGTAAGACAAACCGCACGCCCGCAACTCTTTAGCCAAGATTCTTTTAACTTTGCTGTTAGCACGGTTTCGCTCGTTGCGCATTAAATAGCGTCGCTCGTTATCGCCCAACTTGAAAGCCGCTTGAGCAACACAGCCGAGAACAGCTTTCTCACGCGCAGCGTTGTAACGTTTAGCGCCGTTCTCAATTTCATCACGTAATGAGTCAACTTGTGCAGTTGCAATACGATCCCAATATTCTGCAAGGTCGTTATTGAAACGGCCGTACTTGGCGTTGAGCGCGGCCTTATGACCCAATAAACGATCAAAAGGCACATCGTACAGGGCTGCAACCGCGCCAAGTGCGCGCTCAATTACAACAGTCTTGCCGCCACCCACAGGCGCCAAATCCCACATTGGCATTTGGCTCGGGCGCAACTGCTTGCCGAACTCGGCGCCAATAGTTTTAAAACCACCCTTTGGCCACCATTGCAGGGTTGTAACCAACGAGACTGGTTCGGCGCACAAGTTCTCAAGTACGCTGACCTTTACGCCACACTCAACAAACAGCTCTTGCGCGGCGTCAGCTTCTGCAGAGTCGCGTTCGCTGTGCATCACGCCGGTTGCAGCATCCAGCAAACCAACGCGCTTGTGCAGGGGTTCAATCACTTCACCGGTTTCAATGTTGTGAGAGCCGCGAACATAGGTCGTCATCACCGGACTTGCCGGCTGCGGGAACTGCTCGCTCAAAGCTTCCCACTCGACATTGCTCATTTTCTTGAGCAACAGGTTTTGACCGCAACCACCACAGCAAATGTGCGAACCCTCAAGCATGCCGTCAGACAGACCAAATACCTTGCGGCACTTGGCACAAGTTGACCAGCGGGTGCCGTCGCCTGTAATCATGAGCGGTGTGTTGATGTGCATTGTCATTGCTCCTTGTGCGTTAAGTACGGCGAACGATAGAACACTAATTATGGTCTGTCAACGGGTATTAAAAAGCCGCTTGTTAGGCGGCTAGGATTTCGCGGGCTTGGGTCACTATGTCGGGCGGAACGTGGTGCGTATTCATCTGCAGCTCAAGCGCATCGGCCACGATGTCAGCGTTGCCGTTAACCACAGCTTGCGCCAGCACCGCGTCACGCAGACCGAGAACCGTACCAAAGTAGCGACTGATCAACCCGTCACTGACCCCCAGCTTCTCAGCCACGCTGATACGCGTCACAGCGGCCAGACCGTCAGCCGCTGCCTGCGCATAAGCCTCTTCAAGTATCTCAGCCTTGCGCTCAGCAGGCGTGAGGCGTGGACAACGCACAACAACGTCAGCACCCCACGAACCTTTCTTGATACCGTAGGCTTTCACCTGATCACGAAAGGCCCCCACGGTACCAAAGTGGTTGGTCACGGCGAACCGATAGAACCCGGTTTCTTCTTTCATTGTGCTGCTGGTCAAATGACCGAGCCCGTATTTCACGGCTAGCGCGTGCCCTTTAACAAGCAGTTCCTGTTTTGTGTCGCGTTGCATCGCGCAACCTCCTAAGCGTAAGTAACGCACACTTTACAGACTACCGGGACCGGTGGCAAATATCGCCCGCCCACCGTCAGCCGTCACCAAGTCAGCCCAAGCCTGCTGCGCCTCATAGTGCTCATCGCCGGTTGGCGTCCACCCCTCGTGTTTCATTTCAACGCTCAGGAACTGCGCGACCTTGTAGCCAACCATCCAGGGTTGAATAACCAGGGGCTGCCAGCCGATGAGGTCTGCAGACTTGGTGAGTTCGTTTTGCTTCTTTGACTCGTTGGCCAGGCCATAGCGAACCAATCGGCCGGTTTTATCCTGCAGTGCCCCAACGTTGTTGCGGTACAGGCGAACCCCCAGTTCCTCAGCCCGAAGGCGCAGCAGTGAGGTTTGCCGCCCCTCACTGCCTGGCTCACCCTCAACGACGATGGCGGGCGCGTTGTCCACGCCCATCAACTCCTCAAGCTCAAGCACCGCGCTCATCGTCACCCCGTGCCGTGCCGCCCAGGTGCGCAAGATCATTCTGGCAGCTCGCCAAAGATCGCCATGTATTGCACAGCGGTGAGTTGCTCAGACCCATCAACGTTAGCCTGCCGCATCAGGTGCTTGGCGTGCGCTTTGGCTTTGAGCACTGCCGGCGCAGGCTCGTGTTGCATTGGGGTGTGCGCAAAGTTTGGTGAGCGCTTGTTAATCAGCGCAATGGCCAGTTCAAGACCGTTGGCAATACCCTTGTCGTACTCGCTGTAACCCTCGGGGTTGTGGCCCCAATTGGCGTGCTTGATCACTTCGGCCTGCAGTAACGCGGTGTGCTCTTCAACGGGCAATGCCTGTGGGTTGCGGTCAGCTATAGGCTCGGCGTAACCCACAGGCATTGCAGGTGCCGGGTGTGGGGTGCTGCGGGTTCTGGTGATTGGGCTGATCACGCCGTCAACATGAACATCCATCGCGAAGCGACCCGCGCCAACACCCTGCGCCTCGATGTCGAAGTAAACACCGCCGAGCGAGTCAACGTGCACACGATCCTCATAAGACCGAGCGAACGCCCAAAGCATCCCGTTCTCAGCCTCATCGGTTGTGAGTCGGGTTTGCGTTGGTGCTGGTGGGGGAGGTGGTGCAACAGGCATTGACGGGGCGAACTGGCAATACTGACCAAATACACCCCGCTCGTTTTCGCAACCATCCTCAGCGCAATCGCCACGGCGGGCGCGCACTGCATCAACCACAACAGGTGTATCTGCTTCGTCTTCATACAAGGCCAGGCCGAACGCGTCAGTTGCATAGTCTGGCCCGTTGGCGAAATCGGTGCGTTCCCAAATAACACACGCTGCATCTTGAGGTACTTCCCGATGGTCAAACGCTTCGCAGCGAACGCAATTCGACCTGTTGCGGTTGTAGGCCAACACCCCGTCAGTCGTTATAGTTGGGAGGATTGTATGCAGTCGAGCTATGCCACCAGCGGTACGGCTGGCCCATTTCCAGTTTGAACCAAAACCTTTAAAGATTGATTGCGTTGTCATGCTGCTTGCTCCGCTTGGTTGGTGTCCGGGAATGGTAGATCATTAATAACGTACCCCGCAATCAACATTTTTGCGGTGATGCGTTCGCGCAGCTCTTTGGCGTCCTGAGACTTGAGCGTCATTGCCGTGAGAACGTCGAGCTTGAAGGTGTGGAAGAACCGCATTGTTAGCTCTTCCTGGCCCTCACGCGGGTACATGCCCGCCCAACAGTTCATTGCGTGCCGAACGTTGCGCTGCTCACGTTGTGTGGCTGCCTGCGCAATCGCGATGTTGCGGCCAATCCCCGTGCCTTGGTGCTCCTTGGCGATGAATTGCGGCCCGTCCAACTTCTTGATGTCGCCCCGCAGCTTTGCAAGTTCCTCATCGCTGTACAGGTAAATGTCCCCGTCAACGAACTCAGGCCCCGAGCCTTCGCGAATGGCTGGTGGGTCTTGTCGTTTGCCGCAGTGCGGGCACGTGTGCTTGATGCGTTCGAACGCTCGCCCGCAGACCTTGCGCGTCACACCGTCATCAGCAAACTTGCGGTCACACGTGCGCAGCGGGATACCGTCGTCAGCACCATTGGAGCGGCTGCGGTTGGCCAGGGTCCACAGCTTGTGTTGGTCTGGTGGTCCACCGTGCCTGATGAGGTTGCCCACGTGGTCATGCACAATGCCGCGCGGTTTCTCAGACTGACTGATAAGCATCAAGCGTTGCAGCGGCGTGTAGGTGTCCCAAGCTGCAGCCAGGATTGGGGAAATCATCAGACGCAGCACACGCCCCCACTGCTGTGCATACAGCGAGAATGACGCGGTTGCCCTGGCCATGATCACAATTTCAATGGCTGGCAGGTCGAACCCCTCACCGAACAGGTCGACGTTTACCAGCATCAGCAACTGACGCTCACGGAACCGGCGCAGGATGTTGCGGCGCTCGGCGCTCGGCGTGTCGGCAGTCACCAGGGCTGCAGGTACGCCCGAGGCGTTGAACTTGTCGGTAAGCTTTTGCGCTTCCTCAATGTTCTGCGCGAAGCACACACCGAGCTTGCCCATAGCCTCACTGACGTAGGTTCCGACAACCTCACCGACAAAGAATTTGGAGCTACGCATGAGCGCGGCCGCTTCCTCTTTGCTGAGTTCCCCGGTGCTGGTGGTCTTCACCTTGCGCATGTCGAGGTCGGAAACCTTGAAGCCGCGATAGTCGTAGTCCGTCAGATAGCCGTTGTCGATGCACCAGCGCATGCCGGGACCTTCAATCATCTGGTCAACGATCCCGTCAAACTCACGCCCCAGGCCCTTACCGTCCGCACGGCACGGCGTGGCGGTGTACAGCAGGCCGGCAACGAAAGGTGAAAAGTTGCTAAACACCTCACCCCATTTGTTTTTCTTGAGCGCGTGGTGCCCCTCATCAATTACGCCGAGCGTTGCGCGCTTGAAGCGATCACCCCAATCAGAGTTTTTGGACTTCACGGTGTCCACGCTGGCGATGGTCCAATCTGCGCGGTTCTGGTTGATAAAGCTGCGGCCGAATTCCTCATAGTGCTCAGTCTGGATATCAGCCACCGTTGCCTTGGGCGCGGCCACCGAGTGCACAATCCCCTCACGTGCAAAGGCTTTTGAGATTTGCCCGACCAGCTCTTTGCGGTGCGCCATCGACACGCCCCACCCGTCGTGGTTGCGGGCCATGTCCCCCATACAGACTGTTTTACCGCCACCCGTGGGAATCACTACCATCACGTTGCGCCTGCCGGCTGGCAAGATACTGTGAGCGTGACGGGTCTTGTCGTTCGCTTCTTGTTGGAAGCCCCGTAAATTCGCCATGCGTTAAATTTCCCCGTGAAAAAGTATTTGCAACCGGCGTTAATTATGCTTAATCTCACCTCCCATCACAACCCCACAGGAACACCAGCAATGCAAATTTCTCTCAGTTTCAGCCCAGCAGAAGACAATCACGTTGACGTCACCCGTGTGGTCGATGCCGTTTACGGCGTTAAGAGTTCCCCAAACGTCGCAAGCGCCCAAACGGCCAGCAATACGCCTGCCTTGGGTGCACAAACGCCGCTCGCTGCACAGCAAGAGGCTGCAAGTTCGACGGTCAACCAATCACCGGCTGCTGCAGCACCTGCGCAGGTCGCTGAATTCCCAAACCCTACGATTGCCCCTATAGCAGTGGCATCGGCTACCCCTGCCACGAATGGCCCTGCCGGTGTCGAGCTGGACAAGAACGGCATCCCGTGGGACGTCCGTATCCACTCGGGCGGCAAGAACGATGACGGCTCGTACAAGAAGACCGCAGCCGGCGTGTGGGCCAAGCGCAAAGGTGTTGATGACCTCACCGTCTCCAACGTCACCAAAGAGCTGCAGAACCTGATGGCCGCTCAAGTTGGCCACGCTGCCCCGCCTGCAGGTCTGCCAGCCGGTGGCGTGCTCGGCAACCCGGTCAACGTGCCGCATCAGGA
>Ga0247819_10001186_pt1 | contig 14433 bp, 17 predicted proteins | sample 13C_Xylose_Day6_FD_193428 | JGI IMG/M metagenome (GOLD analysis project Ga0247819, IMG submission 193428) | Soil microbial communities from agricultural site in Penn Yan, New York, United States - 13C_Xylose_Day6 | ecosystem: Environmental > Terrestrial > Soil > Agricultural land | place: USA...
GTAGTAGGCTTGGTTGACGAGGACGCGCGGCACCGAGAAGAACAGCGCGGACCAGGCCTTTCTCAATGAATGCCTGCAGACCGCCAACTGGCTGACCCGCAGCCTCGATCAGCGCGCCAGGACGATCATGAAGGTCGCCACCGAGATCGTTCGCCAGCAGGACGCGTTCCTCGTCCATGGCGTCGGGCATCTGCGACCGCTCAACCTGAAAACCGTCGCCGATGCGATCAAGATGCACGAGTCGACGGTAAGCCGCGTCACCTCGAACAAGTACATGCTGACGCCGCGTGGGCTGTTCGAGCTGAAGTATTTCTTCACCGTCTCCATCGGTTCGGCCGAGGGCGGCGACAGCCATTCGGCTGAGTCCGTGCGTCACCGCATCCGCATGATGATCCAGCAGGAAGTCGCCGATGCGGTGCTTTCCGACGACGATATCGTCGACAGCCTCAAGCAGGCCGGCGTCGACATCGCGCGACGCACGGTGGCGAAATATCGCGAAGCGATGAACATCCCCTCCTCCGTGCAGCGACGGCGCGAAAAGCGGGCGCTGGCCAAGGTATCGGGCTTCTAAAGCAGGTCGCGCAACAGTTTTTCAGCGGTTTTGCGACGACGACATGCGAAAGAAAAAGAGCCTAAAGCGACGACGCAAGGTTAAAGCGTATTAACTTTTTTGCGACCTTCAATTGACTCTCCGCGACGCAGGGGATATGAGCCCGCCGCAATTGCCGAGGACACGGTCTTCCTCAGGCGGCCGGCACGACCGGTAGGTGCGACAGAGAGGCTCCCGCAAGCGTGAAAGGCTTGGATGACGAGAGCGCTTGGAATAGACTGGCTACGCAAATCACGAAATAGAGAGGAAACTCCATGAGTGTGCGTGTATCCGGTAAACAGATGGAAATCGGCGATTCGTTCCGCGCCCGCATTGGCGATCAGATCGAGCAGGCCGTTACCAAATATTTCGACGGAGGATATTCAAGCCAGGTCACTGTGGAAAAGTCTGGACCGCGCTTTAGCGCCGACTGCAAGCTTCATCTCGATACGGGCGTGGTTATGCAGGCGAATGGACAGGCCAATGACCCTCAGGCTGCCTTTGACGCAGCGTCGGAGCGCATCGAAAAGCGCCTACGTCGCTACAAGCGCAAGCTCAAGGACCACCACAACGGTAATGGTCAAGGTACCGAGGTGGCATACACAGTGATGGACTCGGTGCCATTCGAGGATGACGAAGTCCCCGAGGATTACGCACCGACGATCGTCGCCGAAAGCTCGAAACACCTGAGGACGATGTCTGTCGCCAGCGCCGTGATGGCGCTCGACATGACGGATGAACCCGTCCTCATGTTCCGCACTCCCGGCAAGGCAGAGTTGAATATCGTCTACAGACGCAACGACGGAAATATTGGCTGGATTGACGCCGCCAATATCAAGGGATGAGTGGAAAAAGGGAGTGCCGGTGCGCCGGCGCTCCCGCCACTTGGATCAGCGGACAGGCCGGAAAATACGACTTTTCTGTGCATGGCACCCGCCAAGACAAAGATGGTTAGAGCCATTGCGACGCATTTATGATGATGTTGTCCGGCTCTAACCGGCGAACGAGGACAAAAGAATGGCATTGGCAGGCTTACTGCACCAAAATGCGATCATCCCGGCCATGAGGGCCAACTCGAAAAAACAGCTCCTTCAGGAATTGGCGGCTAAAGCGGCAAAGATCACCGGCCTTCCGGAACGCGAAATCTTCGATGTCATCCTGCAGCGTGAACGGCTGGGCTCCACGGGCGTCGGCAACGGCATTGCTATCCCGCACGGCAAGCTCAACAACCTGCCGTCGATCATCGGGATCTTTGCGCGGCTGGACACGCCGGTCGATTTCGAAGCGCTCGACGACCAGCCTGTCGACCTCGTCTTCCTGCTCCTGGCGCCCGAAGGCGCCGGCGCCGACCATCTCAAGGCATTGTCGCGCATCGCCCGCGTACTGCGCGACCACGACATGGTGGCGAAGATCCGATCGAGCGATTCCGCCAGCGCGATCTACACGCTGCTCAACGAGGACACGACCTCGCACGCCGCCTGAGCCACGGCCCGGACCGGCCGTCAGTAAAGCTGACGGCGGTTCAAATGATCAATGAAAATTCGAAACAGTGCGCCCTGGCTCGAAATACCGAGCCGGCGATAAATGTTCTTGCGGTGAATGCGGACGGTTCCTTCGGCGATGTTCATCGTCTTGCCGATCGACAGGTTGCTGTGCCCGCGCAGGATCAGGCGGACGATGTTGCGTTGCTGCCGGGTCAGGCGGTCGGCGCAGAGGCTGTCGAAAGCGGTTTCGATCGCGTCGTCGGGCCGAGGCGTCGCCGCCACGGCATGGCTTTGCTGGCGCCAGTTCGAACGCACGGCCTCTCGCACGATCGGCTCGTAGACCCGCAAGCGCTCCAGTTCCTCGTCGCTGAACGGCGTGCCGCCGCGGCCGCGCATCAGCGAATAGGTGGCCTGCACGCTGTCATCGAGCGGAATGACGAAGCCAATCTCTTCGACCAGAACCCCGCTTTCCATCGAGATGCAGGGATGCACCTCGGCCGAGCTTGAAAACTCCGAATGGAAGAACCGGTCAGGCGCAAGTTCGCGCATGCGCCATAGCCCCTGCGGCTGGCCGGAGCTGCAGGCAACATAGAACGGGTCAAGCAGATAGGCGCCGCCGAGATAGGCAGAAAGCGCGCTGGCGGACACCTTGGCGGTGTAGCCGTCATGCAGCACGATCGGTCTGTTATCATAGGGATAGGCGAAGGCAACCGAGAGATCGAAGCTTGCGACCGAGCGCAGCATGCGATCGAGCGCGCCGCCGAAATCCTGTGTTCCGATCAATCCGATCATGGCCGAAATATCGGCCGACTCCCGAGCCAGCATCCGCGTCGAACTCTCCCCTACCCCCGTATCCCGCATGGGATATCGACAGCCCCCTCTTCGTCAACAATAATTCATCCCACGAGGGACCAAGATCGTAGCACGTGTTTAGCCGCGACGCTTGAGCACAGGGGGACACGATGGCAGGCAGACTTTCCGGAAAAGTGGCTTTGATCAGTGGTGGCGCCGGTGGCTGCGGGCTTGCCGCATCCGAACTCTTTGCCCGCGAAGGGGCCAAGGTCGGCATCGTCGATCTGCCACGCAGCAAGGGCGAAGAGGTTGCCGCCGCCATCCGCGCAAACGGCGGCGATGCGATCTTCGCGCCGGCCGACGTCTCGATTTCTGCGCAGGTGAGCTCGGCCGTCAAGGCGGTCGAAGCAGCCTTCGGCGCGATCACCGTTCTCTTCAACCATGCCGGCATCCTGGCGGTCGGGCCCTTTCTGGAGACGGAAGAGGACGAATGGGACCGGCTGATGGCCGTCAACGTGCGCAGCATGTTCCTGATGACCAAGGCGGTGCTTCCAGGGATGCTCGCCGCCGGCGGCGGCAGCATCGTCTGCACCTCGTCGATCTCGGCCGTGGCGGCGACGCCGATGGAAGTGCTCTACGACACGACGAAGGGCGCCTGCCACATGTTCGCCCGTGCCATCGCGGTTGAGTTCCGCGACCGCGGCATCCGCTGCAACGCCGTCTGCCCCGGCTTCATCGCCACCGATCACGGCAAGCGCGAACTGGTGGGCCTCAGTAAATACGGCGTCGATGTCTCGGAAGCGGCGATCGCTGCCCAGCAGGGGCGGATGTGCGACCCGAAAGAGGTCGCCAATGCCGCGCTGTTTCTGGCCAGCGACGAGGCAAGCTTCGTCAACGGCACGCATCTGTTCGTCGACAATTGCTTCACAGCGGTCTGAGAGAGGGGAAAGATATGCTTCAGACGGGCGGCCACTGGCGCAACTGGGTCGGAAACCAATCCTGCATCGTGCGCCAGCGCGGTGCACCCGAGAGCGAGGCGGCGCTCGCCGAAATGGTCCGCGAGGCGACGTCGCAAGGGCTCAATGTGCGCTGCGCCGGCTCCGGCCATTCCTTCACGCCGGTGGCGCTGACCAGCGGGCTCCACCTGACGCTTGCCAACATGCAGGGCGTGGTCGCCATCGACCAGGCGCGCAAACGCGTCTCGGTCCGGGCGGGAACGACGATCAACCAATTGGGCAAGGTATTGAAGTCGAACGGCCTCTCGCTGATCAACCAGGGCGACATCGACAGCCAGGCGCTGGCTGGGGCGCTCACCACCGGCACCCACGGCACGGGAGCAGCACTTGGCAACATGGCCTCGCAGATCGTCGGCATGCGGCTCGTTGAGCCCGACGGCAGCATTCTCGTCGTCGACGAGACGACGCCGGACCTGCTGGAGGCGGCCCGCGTCTCGATCGGCATGCTCGGCGTGATCTCCGAGATCACGCTGCAGGCGATGGACAGCTACAACCTGCATGAAAAGCTCTGGCGCTGCACATTCGACGAGATGATCGAGCAGCACGACGAACTCGCCGCCAAGCATCGGCACTTCGGCTTCTTCTGGTGCCCGGTTTCCGAAAGCCGGCATTGCTATTGCCTGCCGGATACCGCGTCGGTTTCGACGACGGACAAGACGTCCGACGTCTGCGAGATGAAGGTGATCGACATCACCGACCGGCCGCCGATGGAGCAGGGGTTCGAGAAGATCGCCTATTCCTCGGAGATCTATCCGATCGAGTATGTGCCGAACTTCCACGAACTTGAATATGCGGTGCCCATCGCCCACGGCAAGGAGGCTGTAAAAGCTGTGCGCAAGCTGATGCTGGAAAAGCACCCGACCTGCATCTACCCGATCGAATACCGCTTCACCGCAGGCGACACCGGCTGGATCAGCCCGTTCTACGAGCAGGATTCGATCACGCTTTCCGTCTCGGGCGAGCCGGGCACGGACTATTGGGAGTATCTCAAAGACGTCGATACGATCCTGCGCCAATACGGCTCGCGGCCGCATTGGGGGAAGCTGCATTTCCTCGGCGCGGAGGACGTGACTGCGCTCTATCCACGATCCGGCGATTTCCGGGCATTACGGGCGAAAGTCGACCCGGAGGGCCGTTTCCTCAACGATCACCTGCGGCAGTTGTTCGGTTGATATGATTGCCGAAAACAAGAAACGCCGCGCATCCGAGTGGACGCGCGGCGTTGAAATGGATCAGACCGCAGCTCAGGCCGCCGGGCTGTCGCCTTCCGTAGCTGCCGCCTTCGGGCCGCCCTTGGATACGCCGACCATGGCCGGGCGCAGCACGCGGTCGCCGATGGTGTAGCCGGCCTGAACGACCTGCAGCACCGTGTTGTTCGGCACGTCGGCGTTCGGGATTTCGAACATTGCCTGGTGGAAGTTCGGGTCGAACTTCTGGCCTTCCGGCTCAAGCTTCTTCACGCCGTGACGTTCCAGCGCCGACAGCATGGCGCGCTCGGTCATCTCGACACCTTCGATGAGGGCAGTAAGGCCCGCTTCTCCGGCTTCCTTCGCTTCAGCCGGGATGGCATCGAGCGCACGGCGCAGATTGTCGGAGACGGCGAGCATGTCGCGGGCAAAACCAGCAACGGAATAGGACTTGGCATCCTTGACGTCGCGTTCGGTGCGGCGGCGCAGGTTGTCCATTTCGGCGGCGAGCCTTAGATACTTGTCGCGCAGGTCGTTGTTCTCAGCCCTTGCAAGCTCCAGCGGATCGGGCTCGGCAACCGGCGCCGCTTCCACAACCTCGGGCGTATCGTTGACTGCCTCGTCGGTCGCGGCAGCTTCGTGTCCGTGCTTGTTTGTTTCGTCGGTCATGACGTTCTCCGGTGTTCGTCTGTCTTGTCTTCCGCATTCCGACGCCCGCGCGCAACGATGGCCGCATGGCGTAAAATGCCCAGTGACTGGATTTGATGCCGATATCGAGGTTTAGGGCCGAAAAATCAAGGGTTCAATGCTGCCTGTGGCCAAAAGCGCCTGATCAGCGCGAAAGCCGCGACATCAACTGCGCGGTATAATCGACCATCGGCACGATGCGCGAATAGTTGAGCCGCGTCGGACCGATGACGCCGACGGCGCCGACGATGCGATCTTCACTGTCGCGATAGGGCGCAACGATCAGCGACGAACCGGACAATGAAAACAACTTGTTCTCCGAACCGATGAAGATCCTGACACCCGGGCCGCTCTCTGCGAGGTCAAGCAGCTCGATCAGGCTGTCCTTCTTTTCCAGGTCGTCGAAGAGCATGCGCAGGCGGTCGATATCCTCGGTTCCCTCCAGGCCCTCGAGCAGGTTGGCCCGGCCGCGAACGATCAGCCGTGCCGGCTTTTCATCGCCCTCGTTGCCCGACCAGATCGCCAGTCCACGCTCGACCAGATCCTGGGACAGGGCATCGAGTTCGCTGCGCACGGTCTGCTTGACGGTTTCGAGCTGCGAGCGCACCTCGCCGATCGTCTGGCCGGCGAGATGGGCATTCAAGAAGTTCGCTGCTTCCGTCAGTTGCGAGCTCGTCACGCCGGCGGGAAGCTCGATGATGCGGTTTTCGACCTGGTCATGCTCGCCGACGAGCACGGCCAGCGCCTTGGTGGGCGCCAGCCGGATGAATTCGACATGCTTGAGCACCGGATCGTTCTTGGCGGTGATCACGAGGCCGGCGCCGCGCGACATGCCCGACAGCATCTGGCTTGCCTCTGCCAGCAGCGTATCGACCGGCTGGGCATGGTCGCTCAACCGCACGTGCCGATCGATCGAAGCACGATCTTCTGGGGAGAGATTGCCGACCTGCATGAAGGCGTCGACGAAGAAACGCAGGCCCGTCTGCGTCGGCAGGCGGCCGGCGCTGATGTGCGGCGAATAGATCAGCCCGAGATCTTCGAGGTCGCTCATCACATTGCGCACGGACGCCGGCGACAGCGACATCGGCAGCAACCGCGAAAGGTTGCGTGAGCCGAGAGGCTCTCCGCTGTTCAAATAGGTTTCGACGATGCGACGGAAGATTTCACCGGAACGCTCGTCCAGCGCCGCCGCGATATCGGTCACTCCGGGATTGCGCAGTACCATGTCGCTCCATGTTCGCAGGCCAATCCTGCCGCCGGAAATATAGTGATCCCCGCGCCCGATAGCAAAAGGGAAAAATCGCCCCGATCCCCGGCTGTCCACCGGTTCCCTTTGGCTGCGCCATGCTCTAGAAGGCTCACCAGATACGATAGGAGTTTGATGATGCGGCCATCCGGCAGAAAAATCGACCAAATGCGCAAGGTTTCGTTCGAGCGCAATTTCTCCAAGCACGCGGAAGGCTCCTGTCTGGTGCGATTCGGCGATACGCACGTGCTGTGCACAGCCAGCCTTGAGGAAAAGGTTCCGGCCTGGCTGCGCAACGGCGGCAAGGGTTGGGTGACGGCCGAATACGGCATGCTGCCGCGCGCCACCGGCGAGCGCATGCGTCGCGAAGCCTCGAGCGGCAAGCAGAGCGGCCGCACCCAGGAAATCCAGCGCTTGATCGGCCGGTCGCTGCGCGCCGTCGTCGATCTGCCCGCACTCGGCGAACGCCAGATCTCGATCGACTGCGACGTCATCCAGGCTGATGGCGGCACGCGCACGGCCTCGATCACCGGCGCCTGGGTGGCGCTGCATGACTGCCTGAAGTGGATGGAAGCCCGCAACATGGTGAAGGTCGAGAAGGTCCTGAAGGACCATGTCGCCGCCATATCCTGTGGCATCTTCGCCAACCAGTCGATCATCGACCTCGACTACCTCGAAGATTCCGCCGCCGAGACCGACGCGAATTTCGTCATGACCGGCACCGGCGGCATTGTCGAGATCCAGGGCACGGCCGAAGGCAAACCCTTCAGCGAAGCGGAATTCGCAAGCCTGCTCGGACTGGCAAAGACCGGCATTGCCGAGCTTGTCGCACTGCAGAAGCAGGCGATCGCCGGCTGACGAGAAGGACGGAGACGATGGCCCCGGCGCTGGATGGCATTCTTGAGACTGCGCTCTATGCGTCGGATCTCGACGCCGCCGAGGCCTTCTACAGCGGTGTGCTGGGGCTGGAGAAGATTACACGGCGGGAGAACCGACATGTGTTCTTTCGCTGTGGCTCGGGCGTTCTGCTGATTTTCAATCCTGCGGAAACGGTCAAACCGCCTTCGCCGGATGCGGCCCTGCCGGTGCCGCCGCACGGCACCACCGGCCAGGGCCACATGTGCTTCCGCGTTTCCGCGTCGGCACTCGACGCCTGGAGGGCCAAGCTGGAAACGGCGGGTGTCACGATCGAAGCCGATGTTGTCTGGCCGAACGGCACGCGCTCCTTCTACTTCCGCGATCCGGCCGGCAACAGCCTCGAATGCGCGGAACCGGGCCTCTGGTCCATCGAATGAACCGCGGCCTTCGCGCCGCATCTTTTAAGAGACGACACATCATGCGCACACTGGATGACAAGACGCTCATCGTCGCCAGCCACAATGCCGGCAAGATCCGCGAGATCCGCGACCTGATCGGGCCGCTCGGCTTCGAGGCCAAGTCGGCAGCCGACCTCGACTTCGTCGAACCGGATGAGACCGGCACGACCTTCGAGGAAAACGCGACGATCAAGGCGCTCGCCTCGGCCAAGGCCTCGGGCCTGCCGGCGCTTTCGGACGATTCCGGCCTGGCGATCGACGCACTTGATGGCGCACCTGGCGTCTACACCGCCAACTGGGCCGAACGCGAAGACGGCAGCCGCGATTTCGCCATGGCGATGGAAAAGGTCGAAAAGGCGCTGCAGGGCAAGGGCGCAAGTGCGCCTGAAAAACGCACGGCCCGTTTCGTCTCGGTGCTTTGCCTTGCCTGGCCAGACGGCCATGTCGAACTTTTCCGCGGCGAGGTCGAGGGCCATGTCGTGTGGCCGCCGCGCGGCGACCAGGGTTTTGGCTACGATCCGGTCTTTCAGCCGAAGGGTTACGACACTACATTCGGCGAGATGAGCGCGGACGAGAAACACGGCTGGAAGCCGGGCGATGCTGAAGCGCTGTCGCACCGTGCCCGCGCCTTCAAGATCTTCGCCGAAACCTGCCTTGGAGCGGGCTGAGGAAACGTGTATGCGGTTTTCCGCAACATCCCGCTCCAATTTGTTAGAAGCGATCGCGGTCATGACTTCGGGTCGATCGGCCCAAGGTCAACGTGATCTACCGCATGAGAGACGCAACGATGCAGACGGCCACGCTATCGGCACTCGGTGACGGCATGGATCCCGGTTTCGGGATCTATGTGCACTGGCCGTTCTGCGCGGCCAAATGCCCCTATTGCGACTTCAACAGCCACGTGCGCCACCAGCCGATCGACCAGCCGCGTTTCGTCGCCGCTTTCCTCAAGGAAATGGCGGAGGCGCGTGAGCTTTCCGGTCCACGCACCGTCACCAGCATCTTCATCGGCGGCGGCACGCCGTCGTTGATGGATCCGGCAACGGTCGACGCTATCCTCTCGGGCATCGCCCGCGAATGGCATGTGCCCGATGGCATCGAGATCACCATGGAGGCGAACCCTTCGAGTGTCGAGGCGACGCGCTTCCACGGCTATCGCGCGGCCGGCGTCAACCGTGTCTCGCTCGGCGTGCAGGCGCTGAACGACCGGGACCTCAAATTTCTCGGCCGGCTGCACAATGTCGAAGACGCGCTGAAAGCGATCCGGCTGGCGCGCGAGATCTTCCCGCGCATGTCCTTCGACCTGATCTATGCCCGCCCCAACCAGACGGTCGAGGAATGGGAACGCGAGCTCAAGGAGGCCGTCTCCTATGCCGTCGACCACCTGTCGCTCTACCAGCTGACGATCGAGGAGGGCACGCCCTTCTTCGGCCTGCACAAGGCCGGCAAGCTGATCGTTCCTGATGGTGAGCAATCGGCGGTCCTCTACGAGGCGACCCAGGACATCACGGCGGCGATCGGCATGCCCGCCTACGAGGTCTCCAACCATGCCCGCCCTGGTGCCGAGAGCCGGCACAACCTCACCTACTGGCGCTATGGCGACTATGCCGGCGTCGGGCCTGGTGCCCATGGCCGCCTCAGCGTCGGCGGCGCCAAGCTGGCGACGGCGACCGAGCGCAAGCCGGAGGAATGGCTGCGGCTGGTCGAAACCTACGGCCACGGCATGGTCGAGCGCGAAGTGCTCGACCTCGAGGCCCAGTCCGACGAATTGTTACTGATGGGCCTGCGCCTCAAGGAAGGCGTCGATCTCGCCCGCTGGCAGACGCTGTCCGGCCGCGATCCCGATCCAGACCGCGAGCAGTTCCTGATCGACCACGGGTTCATCGAGCGGCTGGGAAATTCCCGCCTGCGCTGCACGCCTTCCGGCATGTTGATTCTCGACGCCGTCGTCGCCGACCTCGCCTGCTAGCGCTTTTCCAGGAAAAGTGCGAAGCGGTTTTCCGTCAGGAAATGCGTAGAGCAAGGAAATATCGCGTCTCGATGCCACCGTCTGAGACGCAAATGTTTTAGCGGCCGCCCTGCCTGCATCCAACGCAAGGAAACCGAAGGCTCAATCGTGGGTCTCGCCGGAGAGCGGCGTCGCGCGCATCGATGGTCGTTCCTCGAAGGCATCGAACCAGACGCTCAGCTTCGTCCGGTCACGGAACGACGGCAGGTCGCGGAACGCCATCCAGGACAGGGTCGTGGCGAGCGCGATGTGGCCGATATCAAGCGGCGCGTCGACATCGAGCGTCTGCTCCAGCCAGTCATAGGTCTGCTCGATCTTTTCGGCATAGCCGTCGGCGAGCGCCGGATAGCGCAAGGCTTCCGGGCGTCGCTCCGTTTCCCAACGCAACCCGATCCCCGCCTGCGCCAGCCCTTGCGCCACGGCCTGCAATCTCAGGGCATGCCAGCGCGCCTCGCCGCTTTCGGGGATGAGCTTGCGGCTATCATGCAGCGTATCGAAATAGGCGCAGATGACGTCGGAATCGAAGATCGCCGCATCCTCGGGGCGCAAGAGAACCGGCACCTTGCCGAGTGGATTTTCGGCATGGACCTCTTCATTGCGCAGCGTCGGGCTGGTCTCGTGGTGGATCACCTCCAGTCGCTCAGCGATGCCGACCTCGTGGGCGAAGACGAGTGCCTTGCGGGCGAAAGGGGAATGGGTCTGGTAATAGAGGATCATCGTGCCTCGCGGGTGTTGGAAGGAAATTATCCGGTCCCGCGAAGATGTATTGCATCGGACAAGAGAAAGGCGCTCTGTTTCGGAGCGCCCTTTGCAAGTTTGTTTCGTCGTTCAAGATTTGAACGGATCGCCCTTCTCGGCATTGAGGGCGATACCCTTGGCTACCAGCCGCGCCACCTGGGCGCCGTCGACCTCGCCGGTCGCTTTCACCTTGATGAAGGCCATGTCGCCCTTGCCGCCGCCCTTGGCCAGTCGTGGGTCGAGATCGAGCATATCGGCGCCGCGCCAGAAGCCGAGCGTCACATAGTCCTTGGCAGCCTTGATCAGGCAGACCGGTCCGCCGGCCTCATAGATCGGATGGCCCCATTTCACGCTGTCCCTGGTGCCGCCGGCGGCAAGAATGGCACCGTGCAACTCTTTCGCCACGGCAGCCGGCGTACCGGAAAGGCCTGCAATGTAGTCGCTAACCGTTTTGCTCATCGCGAAATTCTCCTTAGGCTTGCTCGTTCTTGAACGGGATCAGCGCGCGCACGCGACGGTCTCGGAGCCACAGGCCAGCCCAGGCGATGACGCCGAGATAGAGCCCGAACAGCAGATGGGTGAAAAGAGGGCTATCCGCGCGCAGATGCGTCGCCATGGCACCGCCGAGATAACCGGTGAGCAGAATGGCGCCGAGGACCGACGTTCTCGGGATCGCATAGAGCAGCGCACACAGAAGCGTGAGTACGCCGAGCAGACGCGCAAGGCCAACATCGGCGGGATAGCCGAGCACCGCCAAAGTCTCAGTCACCACGTCCAGTGGCACGAGCTTGATCGCTCCGTCGAAGGCCAGGAACGCAACAACCAGACCGCTCAGCACGCGGCCGAGGATCACCATTTTTCCAGCCGGAGCCGTCATAACAAGAGCAGTGTTCATTCGGGGAGTTCTCCTCGTTTCCCGTTGTCACAAATCGTTCTTCAGTCTGTCTTCTTGGCCGGTCCGACGATGCCCCAGCGGATGCCAAAGGGGTCACGCAGCTGGCCATAGAGGTCGCCCCAGAAGGCGACCGCAAGCGGCATCGTCACTTCGGCGCCGGCGGCAACCGCGCGATCCCACCAGAATTGCGCGTCCTCGACCACCAGATGCAGCACGACGCCCTGCGGCGCGGCATAGGGCATGCCGTGTTCCGGGAAGGGATCGTTGAGCATCAATGCACCGCCATTGATCGTCAGATGGCAATGCATCAGCCGTTTACCGTCTTCGGCGAGCATCCGCCCGCCATCCGTTGCGGCGAAGGCGCGGACGTAGAAATCAGCGGTCGCGTACGCATCCTCGACGCAGAGGTAGGCGATCGGGCCTAGCATCGGTGGCGGCGCCGGCGCTTGCCCGTCGACCGTCGATTTCGGATTGAGATCGACGGCTGCCTTGAGGCTGCCATCCATGTAGAAAGGCACGGACTCGTGCTGGTGTGCGATCTTCCAGCCGGCAGCCATGCGCTTCAAACCGAGGGTCTGGCGGAACCAGACCGACATTTTCCCGGCATCGATCTTCTCGCCGGAAAGTTCGGTGAGCATACTGACGAATGCGACATCGCCGCTGACCGAGATATCGAGATCCTCGAAGCGATAGCCAAGCGGTCCACGCCAGGTGGAAAACCACTGTTCGAGCCCGCCCTCGCCGGCATCGGACGACTTCAGCGGCGGCGCCAGCGAAAAGAGGACACAATCAGGCGTCCCATGGCCGATGACGCGCTTGGCGTCCTTTACCCTCATGGCATCCGCCCAATCATCGATCACCGTACGGATTTCGGCGACGGCGGCACTCTTGTTGTCGATCACGGACATGGCGGGTCTCCCTTCCCGATGGTGGCAGGCGCGAGGGCGACGGCCGTCGAGCCCTGGGCTTGATCAGAGTTGCCTGGCTACCCCTTCGAGCTGGGTGGCGCATTGGCCCCAGCCTTCGTGAAAGCCCATCTTTTCGTGGGCTTCGCGATCCTCGACGGACCAATGGCGGACCCGTGCGGTGTAGCGGGTCTTGGCCCCGACGTCCTCGAAGGTGATGGTCACGACCATGAACGGCTTGTCGGATGGCGACCAGGCATCGGTGAAGGCGTCTGTGAAGACCAGCTTCTCGTTCGGCACCACTTCGAGATAGACGCCGAGATTGGGATAGTTCTCGCCCTCGGGCGAGCGCATGACGATGCGGTTGGCGCCGCCGGCGCGAACCTCGAGCTTTGCCTCCGGCGTCGTCCACGGCGAAGGCGCGAACCACTTCTTCAGCAGCTTGGCATCCGTCCAGCAGCGGTAGACGAGCGCGCGGGGCGCATCGATCAGGCGGGTGATGACCAGTTCGCGGTCGTCGGCAGGTTTGATTTCAGTGACAACGGTCATTGTTTGTTTCTCCGTCAGCGGGTTCAGTCCAAGGACGAAGTTGCAGCCACGGTTCCGACAACCGCCGACAAGATTTTTTATCTTTTTTCAGTGGCCAGGTTTTTCTCGCCCGCATCCTTGCTCAGATGATCGAGCTGCATGCGGATGTGGGAGGCCTCGGCGGCATTGGTGGCCAGCGCGATCGCCCGGTCAAAGGCGACGCGCGCCTCGCGAACCCGGCCTGCCTGCTTCAACAGCGCGCCATTCAACCCATGGAAGTAGAAATAACCCGCGAGTTTTTCGGCAAGTGGCTCGATCAGCGCGAGCGCCGCTTCAGGCCCGTCCCTCTTCGACACTGCGACGGCGCGGTTGAGCGTGATGACCGGCGACGGTTGCAGCCGCTCCAACGCCTGGTAGAGCAGGTCGATTTCTTCCCAATCGGTTTCTTCCGGGCGCGTCGCACGCGCATGCAAGGCGGCGATCGCGGCCTGGATCTGGTAGGGACCCGGCTGGCGATGGCGCACCGCCTTGTCGATCATGGCCAGCGCCTCGATGATCAGAGGCTTTTTCCAAAGGCTGCGATCCTGATCATCGAGCAGGATGATGCCGCCATCGGCATCGAAACGTGCGCGCGAGCGTGAGTGCTGCAGCAGGAGCAGAGCCGTCAGCCCCATCATTTCTGGCTCGGAGGGGAACAGCCGCAGGAGCAGCCGCGCGAGCCGGATCGCCTCCTCACAAAGATCGGCCGAGACGCTGTCCGGCCCGTTCATCGCCGAATAGCCCTCGTTGAAAACCAGATAGATCATGGTTGCGACGGCCGCCAGCCGCTCCGACCGATCGGCCGCGTCAGGCGTTTCGAAGGCGATGCCGGCGGCGGTGACCCGGGCCTTTGCCCGGGTGATGCGCTGCTCCATCGCCGCCTCGCCGACGAGAAAGGCACGGGCAATCTGCTTGACCGACAGGCCGGAGACGATGCGCAGCGCCAGCGCGATCTGCTGCGTTGCCGCCGGAAGAATTGCTCTCCGATCTCGAGGATCAGGAG
>Ga0247819_10001187_pt1 | contig 14430 bp, 14 predicted proteins | sample 13C_Xylose_Day6_FD_193428 | JGI IMG/M metagenome (GOLD analysis project Ga0247819, IMG submission 193428) | Soil microbial communities from agricultural site in Penn Yan, New York, United States - 13C_Xylose_Day6 | ecosystem: Environmental > Terrestrial > Soil > Agricultural land | place: USA...
TCGCCTCGCGCACGGCGTCCTCGGGGTCATAGGAGCGGCCTGCGAAATCGGCCTCGGCCTCGGTCAGGGCCATGGCCATGCGGTCGGCATGGGCCTGAACGGCAAGGGCATCGGGGCCATAGGCCAACACCACGGGGCCGCATCCGGGAAAATCCGCCGCCGGAAAGCCCATGAAGATCGAGGCGGTCGCCACACCTTCGGGCAGTTCGCGCGTCATCCGGTAAAGGCCGCGGGCGGGCTCGGTCTCGCTGCATTGCCAGGCGATTGGGATCAGGAAATCGATGCGGCGCATCGCCTTGGCCCATTTCCGGCCACTTGCCAGCATCTCATCCAAAGCCGCCGCCGCGCGCCAGCCGGTTTCCGCCATGTCGACATGCGGATAGGTGCGGAAGCCGACCATGATATCGGAATGCTGGAACATCTGCGGCGTGATATTGCCATGCAGGTCCAGCGCGCAGGCGATGGGCAGGTCGGGACGGGCCGCCCGGATGCGGGCCAGCAATTCGCCTTCACCATCCTCGACATGCTCGGCGACCATTGCGCCATGCAGGTCCAGACAGATCGCGTCGATCGGGCCGCAATCGGCCAGCCCCTGCACGATGTCATCGGCAATCGTTTCGAACGCCTCGCGCGTCACCGGGGCCGAGGGGATCGCCCCGGTCCACAGGATCGGGACGATGTCCCATCCGGCGCGGTCGGCATAATCGAGCATGCCCGCAATGCCCAGATTGACGCCCCGCGCCGCCTCTCGCAGTGCCGCGCCACGGGTCAGGGGGATATAGCCGCCGCCCTGCCGGAACGCCGCCATATCGGCCGCCGCGCTGGCAAAGCTGTTACTCTCGTGCAGGAAGCCGGCAAACGCGACACGCATGGGATCGAAAGCTCCTGATCGTAACGTTTCGATTGAAATGTATCGACAGACAATACATCGTTATCGAAATGAAACGTCATGCCGGATGCGGCTGTCAACGAAAATTCTTCTACTTGGGGTGACCAGTCTCATGTTTCGCGAACTGACCGGAGTTTCGACATTCGATCCCGCAGAAGCTGAACAATTTGGCGAAGACCCGCTATTCGTGCGCGCTGCGGCACGGGCAGTGGCAATCCTGTCGGTTTTCGAAATGACCGCCAAGCCTTTGACTCTCAGCGAGATTTCAGAGTTGTCTGGAATGGACCGCAGTGCCACGCAGCGCATGGTGCATACGCTGCAGGCCTTGGGCATGATCATGCGCGATGACGAGGATCGCGGCTATCTGCCGGGCAAGCGCATCCTGACCATGGCCTGTTCCAGCCTGCGCCTGAACCCGATTCTGCAAAAGGCGACGCCGGTCCTGCTGGAGTTGCGCCGCCGCTCGCATGAGCGGGTGGACATGTCGCTGTGGGACGACACGCGGCTGATCTATGCGCTGCGCATGCCCTCGAAGCATGAGATTTTCACCGCGACGCTGACCGGCAATACCGTGCCGACCTATTGCACGGCGGGGGGGCTGGCGGTGCTGTCGCGGCTGTCCGACGCCGAGATCGCGGATATCTTTGCCCGCTCGGATGTCACGCCCTTCACCCCCCAGACCATCACCACGCTGGATCAGGTCATGGCCGAGGTTCAGGCGACGCGGCAGCGCGGCCATGCCGTCGCCGTCCGGCAATTGCTGCATCACGAGATCGCCCTTGGGGTTGCGGTGCTGGATGGTCAGGGCCGCCCGGTCGGGGCCATCCATCTGGCGGGGTCGCTGGACGAACATTCGGCCGAGGATTTCTCGGCCCGGTTCGGATCACTGCTGCGGCAGGCGGGGCAATCGCTGTCAGGCTATCGCTGACGGGAACCAATTCCACATCCCGCGCGTCTAGCATCGAGCCGCCATCCCCTTGTATCGGGAGAATTCGCCATGCTGTCACGTGCCGCCGCCCTGTCGCTGATCCTGCTGGCCTCGCCGCTACAAGCGCAGGATATCGTGGTCTCATCGAAAATCGATACCGAGGGCGGCCTTTTGGGCAACATGATCCTGCTGGCGCTGCAGGATGCGGGAATGCCGGTCAAGGACCGGCTGCAACTGGGCGGCACGCCGATTATGCGCGATGCGATCACCGCCGGGCAGATCGACATCTATCCCGAATATACGGCGAACGGAGCGTTCTTCTTCAACGAGGCCGACAGCCCTGTCTGGAAGGACGCCCAGCAGGGTTTCGCCCGCGTGGCCGAACTGGACAAGGCGCAAAATGATATCGTTTGGCTGGATCCCGCGCCCGCCAACAACACCTGGGCGATTGCGTTGCGTCAGGACATTGCCAGCGCGAACGGGATCGCCACCATGTCGCAACTGGGCGAATGGATTGCGGGGGGCGGGGCGATCAAGCTGGCGGCCTCGGCCGAATTCGTGACCTCGCCCGCAGCGCTTCCGGCGTTCCAGCAGACCTATGGCTTTACCCTGAAGCCCGATCAGCTGGTGCAGCTGGCGGGTGGCGATACGGCTGCGACCATCGCGGCGGCGGCGCAGCAGATTTCCGGGGTGAACGCGGCCATGGTCTATGGCACCGATGGCGCCATTGCCGAGGCAGGCCTGTTGGTCATGGAGGATGACAAGGCCGTCCAGCCCGTCTATGAGCCCGCGCCGATCATCCGCGCCAAGGTGCTTGAAGCGCATCCCCAGATCCGCGAGGTGCTGGCCCCGATTTTTCAGGCGCTGACCTTGCAGACTTTGCAGACCCTGAACGGCCGGATTCAGGTGGGTGGAGAGCCCGCGCAGGCCGTGGCCAAGGATTTCCTGACCGGGGCAGGCTTCCTGAAGTGACAGCATGATGTCGCGGCCGGGGGTCCTGTTCGCGCTGCTGGGTATTGCCGGGCTGTTCCTGCCCCTTGTCCATCTGCGACCGAACCGGATCGTGCCGGGCGAAGGCATCACCCTGACCGCCGGATTCGCTACCGGACCGCTGATAGCGGTGGGGCTGGCGGCAATCCTGATCGCTGGTTGCCTTGGGCGCTGGTCGCCTGGGCTGAGGACCGCTGCCGCGTTGCTGGGGCTGGTCGGGGTCATCTCCTCGCTGGGACTGGCGGCGGGGCATCTGTTGCCCAAGGGGAACGGGTTGGCGCGGGTGGCCCCGGCCTCGGGGTTCTGGCTGCTGCTTGCGGCTTTTGCCTTCATGCTGGCCGACGGGCTGACGCGTCTGCGGCCCTCGGTCGCGGCAAGCTGGCTGATCCTTGCCGGGGTTCTGGTACTGGCCGCGGCTCTGCTGGGATCGGGGATGCTGGCTCAGGTCTCGGTCATGCGGGAATATGCGACCCGGCGCGGGCCATTTCTGGCCGAGACGCAGACCCATCTGGCGCTTGCGTTCGGCTCGCTGGGGCTGGCGCTGGCGGTGGGGCTACCGCTGGGGGTGGCGATCTATCTGACAGCCCGCGCGCGGGGACCGGTCCTGACCGTGCTGAACATCGTCCAGACCATCCCGTCGCTGGCGCTGTTCGGGATCATGATCCCGCTGCTGGGCTGGATCGCGACCCTGCCGGGGGCGGATCGGCTGGGGGTGTCCGGTATCGGCAGCTTTCCGGCGCTGATTGCGCTGTTTCTGTATGCGCTGCTGCCGGTGGTGTCGAATACGCTCTCGGGGTTGCAGGGTGTGCCCCTGCCGGTGCGCGAGGCGGCCTTGGGTCTGGGCATGACGCGCGGGCAATTGCTGGCGCAGGTCCTGATCCCGCTGGCCTTGCCCAGCCTGCTGGCGGCGGTGCGGATCGTGCTGGTGCAGAATATCGGTCTGGCGGTGATCGCCGGGCTGATCGGAGGCGGCGGATTTGGCACTTTCGTCTTTCAGGGGTTGAACCAGACCGCGATGGATCTGGTGCTGCTGGGGGCGCTGCCGACCATCGCGCTGGCGCTGCTGGCGGGGATCGTCATGGACCTGTTGCTGGGCATGAGCCGGGGCGCGCAAGCATGATCGAGCTGCGCCACCTGACGCGGGTCTATGCCGGCGTTCCGGTGGTCGATGATGTCAGCCTGAACGTCCCCGAGGGCGAAATCACCGCGCTGGTCGGCACCTCGGGTTCGGGCAAGACCACGCTTCTGCGGATGATCAACCGGCTGGTCGAGCCCACGACCGGGCAGGTGCTGATCGGGGGGCAGGATGTGGCGGGCCAGCCGGTGCATCTGCTGCGGCGGCGTATCGGCTATGTCATTCAGGGGGTGGGGCTGTTTCCCCATCACAGCGTGGCCCGCAATATCGCCACCGTACCGCGCCTGCTGGGCTGGCCGTCCGCGCAGATCGGGGCGCGGGTGGATGAGCTGTTGCAGCTGTTCCAGCTGGACCCCGCGACCTTTCGCAATCGGATGCCGCATCAGCTGTCGGGCGGGCAGGCGCAGCGCGTGGGCGTGGCCCGCGCACTGGCCGCGCGGCCCGATCTGCTGCTGCTGGACGAACCCTTCGGCGCGCTGGATGCGATCGGGCGGGCCCGCGCACAGGCGGATCTGCGCGGGGTCCAGCGGCAATTGGGTACGACCATGATCCTTGTCACCCATGACATCAACGAGGCCGTGCAGCTTGGCGACCGCATCGCCGTCATGGATCACGGCAGGATCTTGCAGCATGACCGGCCCGAACGCATCCTGACCGATCCCGCCACGCCCTTTGTGCAGGCGCTGATCGGCCCCGGCGAGCGCGCATTTCACCTGCTGTCGCTCAGCGCCGTTTTGGGCATGACCCAGCCGGGGCAGGCACAAGGCCCTGCCATTCCGCGTGAGGCCAGCCTGCGCGATGCTTTGGCGGAATGCCTGTGGAGCGGCCGTGACGCCCTGCCCGTCGAAGGCGGCGGCATCGTCACGCTGGCGGCATTGCGCGCCCATGCCCGTCAGGCGCCGGAATGATCGGTCGCGTCCTTCCGGCGCTGGTGGCGGGGCTTTTGCTGATTTTTCTGCTGAGCCCTGACAGCTTCGCGCCGCTGTTTCGGCCCTTTACCCGCAATGGCGCGCCGCCGATCTATGGCCAGACCAGCCTGCTGGCCCTGACGCTTTCGCATCTGGCCATCGTCGCGGTGGCGGTGATCGCCTCGACGCTGGTGGCGCTGGTTCTGGCGGTGCTGGTGACGCGGCCCTCGGGGCGCGAGTTCCTGCCCTTGGCGCGGACCGTCACCTCGGTCGGGCAGACATTTCCGCCGGTCGCGGTGCTGGCCTTGGCCGTGCCGGTCATGGGGTTTGGGACTGCGCCCACGCTGGTTGCGCTGTTTCTGTACGGCCTGCTGCCGGTATTTGAAAACACGCTGGCGGGCCTGACCGGTCAGCCGCCCGAAGTGGCCGAGGCCGCCCGCGCCATGGGCATGACCGACAGGCAGCGGTTGTGGCAGGTCGAGCTGCCGCTGGCGCTGCCGCTGATCCTTGCCGGGATGCGGCTGACGGCGGTGATCTCGATGGGGACGGCGACCATCGGATCAACGGTCGCCGCCAAGACCCTGGGCGAGGTCATCATCGCCGGGCTTTTGTCGTCGAACACTGCCTTTGTCCTGCAAGGCGGCATGGTGGTCGGCATCATCGCCGTGCAGATCCACCACCTGTTCCAACGGTTTGAGAGCCGCGCCGCCCGTGCCGCCGGGCAGGGCGTTTAGCCCTGCGCCGGGAGTGTGACCGCGACATTGTCGATCAACCGCACGCCGTCCAGCCAAGCCGCGACCAGCAGGCGCGCGGGTCGTCCGGGCTGTGCCTCGCCAAGGCTCTCGGCATCGCGCAGCTCAAGATACTCGACCGGGGACAACCCGGCCTCGACCAGCTTTACCGTGGCCCCGGCAAGGGTCGGGGAAATGGTCCCGCCCGCCTCGATCCGTGCCGCCGTGTCCAGCAGCACCGCGGGCAACAAGGCCGCCCGCGCCCGCGCGTCGGGCGACAGCCGCTGATTGCGCGAGGACAGCGCCAGCCCGTCCGCCGCCCGAATGGCCGGGCAGGGCACGATCTGGATGGGCAGGTGCAGATCCGCGACCATCCGGCGCACGACCTGCAACTGCTGCCAGTCCTTTTCGCCGAAATAGGCGCGATCCGCCTGCGTCATGTTGAACAGCAGCGCCACCACCGTCGCCACGCCGTCGAAATGGCCGGGGCGATGTGCGCCCTCCAGCGGCTCGCTGACGCCCGAGACGGAAATCGTGGTGGCATGGCCGGGCGGATAGACCTCGGCCGCGTCGGGAACGAACAGCACATCCGCGCCCAGCGGCGACAGGATCGCCGCATCGGCATCCTCGGTCCGGGGGTATTTCGCGAAATCCTCGGGGTTGTTGAACTGGCGCGGGTTCACGAACAGCGTCACGATCACCCGGTCGCATTCGGCCTGCGCCGCGCGGACAAGGCTCAGATGCCCGTCATGCAGCGCGCCCATCGTGGGAACGACGCCGATTGTCGCGCCCGCCGCGCGCCAGTCGCGGGTCAGGTCGCGCAACTCGGCCAGCGAGCGGACGATCCGGGTCATTTCCGCGCCACCTGATCGGCAAAGACATGTTCGGGGCCGGGGAAGCGGCGGGCGCGGACATCCTCGGCATAGGCGGCGATGGCGTCCGAGGCGCTGTCGCCCAGCTCGGCATAGCGACGCACGAATTTCGGGCGGAAGTCGCCGAACAGGCCCAGCATGTCATCGACGACCAGAACCTGACCGTCGCATTCCGGCCCGGCACCGATGCCGATGGTCGGGACCGGGATCGCGCCGGTAATCCGCGCGCCAAGGCTTTGCGGCAGCTTTTCAAGAACGACGGCAAAGGCCCCGGCCTCGGCCAGCGCGGCGGCCTCGGCCTCGATGCGGGCGCCGTCCTCGCCCCGGCCCTGCACCTTGTAGCCGCCCAGCGTGTTCACCGCCTGCGGGGTCAGGCCGACATGGCCCATGACCGGGATGCCGCGCGCGACCAGAAAGGCCACGGTCTCGGCCATGTGCAGCCCGCCTTCCAGCTTGACCGCCTGACAGCCGGTTTCCGACATCAGTCGGGCGGCGTTGTGCATGGCCTGCTGGGGGGATTCCTCATAGCTGCCAAAGGGCATGTCGACGACAAGACAGGCGCGTTCGATGCCGCGCGCCACCGCCTTGCCATGCAGGATCATCATTTCCATTGTGACGCCCACGGTCGAGGGCAAGCCGTGCAGCACCATGCCAAGGCTGTCGCCCACCAGCACCAGATCGCAATGGGCGTCCACCAGCCGGGCCATGGGCGTGGTATAGGCGGTCAGACAGGCGATCGGCGCCTGCCCCTTGCGGGCAAGGATATCGCTGGGTGTCATCCGATGCTGCCGGTCGGGCGTCGCGCTCATCCGGGTCTCCTCCTGTCGCAAATCCGGGCGCATGACGCCGCAGGCGGCCCGATAAAGCGCGCCGCCCCCTGTGGCAACCGAAATCACGCGGGCGTGGGTGGTTGATCGCGCCCCCGCAATATTGCCATAACCCCCTTGTCGGGAACGGCAAGGGGGGACGGGATGGCGATTCAGGGTATGCGCAGCGGGCTGGCGCAGTTCAGCGGGCGGGCCATCACCTTTTTCGCGCGCGCGGTTACGGCGGTGCGTCCGGTCTGGCAGGGCCTAGACCCCGGTCAGGTGCGGCAGCGCATCTATTTCGCCAATCACGCGAGCCATGGCGATTTCATCCTGATCTGGGCCGTGTTGCCGCCGCGCCAGCAGCAGGCGACCCGACCCGTCGCCGGGGCCGATTACTGGCAAAAGGGGCGCTTGCGCAGCTTCATCGGGCAGGATGTGTTCAACGCTTTGCTGATCCAGCGCAATAACGGGCAGACCACCACCGGCCCGGTCGACCTGATGGCCGAGGCGCTGGACGCCGGCGCGTCGCTGATCGTGTTCCCGGAAGGCACGCGCAACCAGACGGACGAGGCGCTGTTGCCCCTGAAAAGCGGCCTCTATCACCTTGCCCGCCAGCGTCCGCAGGTCGATCTGGTCCCGGTCTGGATCGAGAACCTGAACCGGGTCCTGCCCAAGGGCGCGCTGATCCCCGTGCCGCTGATGTGCAAGGTGATCTTCGGCGCGGCTCTGCATGTCGCACCGGATGAGGCCAAGGACGATTTCCTGAACCGCGCGCGCGCGGCGCTGCTGTCGCTCAAACCCCAGCCCGAGGCCACCTGATGGATGATGCACGTTCCGACCTTCTGACCGTTATCGCCGGGATCGGCGGCGTGCTGGTCTTTGCATCCGTCGTCGGCTGGGCGCTGGCGCGGCGCTATTCGCCGCAGGGCGAAAGCTCCGCCATCGAGAACCTGAACGACCGCATCCGCGCCTGGTGGGTGATGACGCTGGCCCTGGCGCTGGCCTTTCTTGGCGGGCATGTGGGCGTGATCGCGCTGTTCGCGCTGTGCTCTTTCGCCGCCCTGCGCGAGTTCATGACCCTGACCAACGCCACCCGCGCCGATCACAACACGCTGGCGGCGGCGTTCTTCATCGTGCTGCCGGTGCAGTTCTGGCTGGTCTGGATCAAGTGGTACGGGCTCTATTCGATCTTTATCCCGGTCTATGTGTTTCTGCTGCTGCCGATCATCTCGGCCTTGGCGGGGGAAACCCGCAACTACCTGATCCGTATCGCGGAAATGCAATGGGCGTTGATGATCTGCGTCTTCTGCGTGTCGCATGTCCCGGCGCTGCTGAACCTGAACATTCCGGCCGGGCGGGGCGTGCTGCTGATCGCCTTTCTGGTGATCGTCGTGCAGCTTAGCGACGTGCTGCAATATGTCTGGGGCAAGCTGATCGGGCGGCACAAGATCGCGCCGAAGCTTTCGCCCTCGAAAACGGTCGAGGGGTTCATCGGCGGCAGCCTGTCCGCCACGCTGATCGGCACGGCCCTGTGGTGGATGACGCCCTTTACGCCGCTGCAGGCCGCGGGGATGAGCCTGCTGATCACGATGATGGGCTTTGCGGGCGGGCTGGTCATGTCGGCGATCAAGCGTGATCGCGGCGTCAAGGACTGGGGCCATTCCATTGCCGGGCATGGCGGTTTCATCGACCGGCTGGATTCGGTGCTGTTCGCCGCGCCGATCTTTTTCCACGTCACCCGATATTTCTGGAAACTGGGATGAACCATGGCCGAGCCTGAAAACCGCCGCCCCCTTGCCAGCCGCGACACCCGCTGGGCCGCGCGCATCACCCGCTGGCTGGCCGGAACCGGTATTACCCCGAACCAGATCTCGATTGCCGGGATCGGGGCCGCGCTGCTGGCGGGCGGCTGCTTCTGGCTGGCGGGCGAGGCACAGGGCAGGGCGATCTGGCTGATCCTTGGCGCGGCCTTCTGCCAGTTGCGGCTGCTGTGCAACCTGTTCGACGGCATGGTCGCGATCGAGGCCGGGCGGGCCTCGCCCGATGGCGGGTTCTGGAACGAGTTTCCCGACCGGGTCGCCGATCTGCTGATCCTGATGGGGGTGGCCATGGGCGTGGGCCAGCCTGCACTTGGCTGGGCGGCGGTCAGCTTTGCCTTTCTGACTGCCTATGTCCGGCAATTGGGGATCGGCTGCGGCGCGGGCGCGGATTTCGCCGGACCGATGGCCAAGCAGCACCGCATGGCGCTGGTCACTGGCGCAGCGCTGCTGTCCTTGGCCGAGCCGCTATGGGGCGGGCAAGGTGATATCCTGCGCGCGGCGTTGTGGATCATCGCCATCGGCGCGGCCCTGACCGCCTTGCGCCGTGCGACCCGGCTGGTCAGCAAGCTGCGCGCAGGCGTCTAGTCCCAGGGACCGGCCTCAAGGACCGAAGCCAGCATCCCGACGCCGGTTTCGATCTGGCGCAGGCTCAGCGCCGAATATCCCATGACCAGACCCGGCATGGCGGGTCGGGGCTGCCCAATGGCCGAGTAATGCGGCGCGATGGAATGCAGGCCCAGACCACGGGCATGGGCGGCGCGGATCAGTGCGGCCTCGCGCTCATGCGGGATATGGGGGAACCATGCGACCAGATGCAGGCCCGCGGCCTCGCCCTCGATCCGCAGCTTCGGGCCGAAATGCCATTGCAGCGCGGCGATCAGGGCGCTGCGGCGGTCATTGTGGTGACGCCTGATCCTGCGGATATGGGCCTCATAGACGCCGGATTCGATCAGGCTGGCCAGGGCGTCCTGCTCCAGCGCCGGGGCGTGGCGGTCGGTCAGGCGCTTGGCGGCGGCAAAGGCGTCGGACAGATCGCGCGGCACCACCATGTAGCCCAGCCGCAGGGTTGGCGACAGGGTCTTGGAGACGGTGCCCAGATAGATCACCCGGCCATTGTCATCCAGTTTGTGCAGCGGTGGCACCGGGTCGAGGTCATAGCGGTATTCGCCGTCGTAATCGTCCTCGATCACATGTGCCCCTTGGGTGGCGGCCCAGTCCAGCACCCGGCTGCGTCGTAGCATGGGCATGACCCCGCCCAGCGGAAACTGGTGCGAGGGGGTCAGATAGACCAGCCGCGCCGAAACTGCCTCAAGCGTCTCGGTCATCAGCCCGTCCCGATCCACGGATAGCGGCACCTCGCGCGCGCCGGTCGCGGCAAAGACATTGCGGGCCATTGGATAGCAGGGGTTTTCGATGGCAAAGCTGTCCGTGGGGTCCAGAAGCAGCCTTGCACACAGGTCGAGCCCCTGCTGCGAGCCGTTGACGACGATGATCTGGTCCAGATCGCAGTGCAACATCCGCGCCCGCCACAGATAGCCCTGCAGCGCCCGACGCAGCCGCACCGTGCCGCGCGGGTCCTGATAGGACAGCCGCTCGGGGCGCTGCATGGCGGCGTTCGAGACCGCCTTGCGCCAAAGCGCGGTCGGGAAATCTGCGGCCGCGACATCGCCATGGCGGAAATCGACCGCCAGCCCCTCGCGCCGGTATTCGGGCCATGACGGGATTGCGGCCATTCGGCGGCCAAAGGCGGACAGCGCCGAGGGTGCGTTGGCCAGCGGTTTGCGGGGGGCATCGGGCAGCATTGCCGACGCGATGACCCTTGGCCGCGCGCCCTGCCGGACCTCGATATAGCCTTCGGCCAGAAGCTGGTCGTAGGCGGTGGTCACGGTGGTGCGCGACACGCCCAGCTCAGCTGCAAGCGCGCGAGATGAGGGCAGGCTATCGCCCGGCGACAATGTTCCGCCCAGAATCTGATCGCGCAATTCCTGACAGATCTGGCGCGCGCCCGTGCCGCTCATGTCCTTGGCCTTTCTGCAACTGGCCCACGAAAATTGCCACAAACTGGCCCTGTCCTCCAGACCAGTCGCGATGGCAGAAGCGGGTATCACCTGCAAGCCGGACCTGCCATGTATATCCCGCCCCATTTCGCCGAAATCCGTCCCCAGATCCTGCACGACCTGATCGATCAGCACCCTTTGGGCATCCTGATCACCCATGGCGCGGGCGGGCTGGATGCCAATCACATCCCCTTTCACTTGCTCCGCGATCAGGGCACGCTTGGCAGCCTGACCTGCCATGTCGCGCGCTCCAATCCAGTCTGGCAGCAGCTGGCGACCGGGGACGAGGTGCTGGTCGTCTTTCGCGCCGCCGAGGCCTATGTCTCGCCCAACTGGTATCCCAGCAAGCACGAGACGCACCGGCAGGTGCCGACCTGGAACTATGCCGTGGTCCATGCCCATGGCCGGGTCACCCTGCGCGATGACGAACGCTTCCTGCGCCATAACTTGGCCTTTCTGACCAAGCGGCATGAGGCCGCGCAGCCCGTGCCATGGAAGATGGGCGATGCGCCGCGCGACTATCTGGATGCGATGCTGAAGGCGATTGTCGGGCTGGAAATCCAGATCACCCGGCTGGAGGGCAAGTTCAAGCTAAGCCAGAACAAGGAGGCCCGCGATATCCACAGCGCCGGAGAGGCTCTTTGCGATCAGGGCGACAGCGCGCTTGGCGCGGCGATGATTGCAGTCGCTGCGGGAAAGGCGCAGGAAGCAGGCTGACGAACGAGGAGGCAAGCGATGTTGAATCTGGGATTGGAACTGCCGATCATTCAGGCGCCAATGGCGGGGGTCTCGACGCCCGCGCTGGCAGCGGCAGTGTCGAATGCGGGCGGGCTGGGCTCGTTGGGGATCGGGGCCAGCACGGTCGCGCAAGCCCGCGCGGCCATCGAGGAAACCCGTGCCCAGACCGCCAAGCCCTTCAACGTCAACGTTTTTTGCCACCAGACCGCGCCGCGCGACCCCGATGCCGATCAGGAATGGCTGAGCTTTCTGGTCCCGCTTTTCGCGGAATTCGGCGTGCAACCGCCCTTGGCGCTGGAGGAGATCTATCCCAGTTTCCTCAGCGGCGATGAGGCATTCCGCATGCTGCTGGACACCCGCCCGGCTGTCGTCAGCTTTCATTTCGGCCTGCCGCCGCAGGACCAGATCGCTGCGCTGCGCGAATTGGGCATTTTCACCATGGCCAGCGCCACGAACGCCGCCGAGGCCCGCGTGATCGAGGTCGCTGGCGTTGATGCCATCGTTGCCCAAGGGATCGAGGCCGGGGGCCATCGCGGCATGTTCGACCCGACCGCCCCTGATGAGCGGCTGCCGACTTCGGTTCTGGTTCGGCTGCTGGTCGCGGGAACCCGCCTGCCGGTGATTGCGGCGGGCGGGATCATGGACGGGCAGGGGATCGCCGCGGCCCTGCGGCTGGGCGCCGCGGCGGCGCAATTGGGCACGGCCTTTATCGCCTGCCCGGAATCCGCCGCCAATGCCAGCTACCGCCAGAACCTGCTGGGTGCGCGCGCGCAGCATACCCGGTTGACGCCGGTGCTGTCGGGCCGTCCGGCACGGGGCATGGTCAACCGCTTCATCGACTATTGCGAGCGGGACGAAAGCCCGCGCCCCGCTGCCTATCCCCGCGCCTATGACGCGGCCAAGCAGCTGTTCGCCGTCGCCCAGCGTCAGGGAGATTTCGAATTCGCGGCGCAATGGGCAGGGCAGGGTGCACCGCTTGCCCGCGCGCTGCCCGCGACCGAACTGGTCGGGCAACTGGCGCAGGAACTGGCCACGGGCTGACGCGCCGCTATTTCGGGACGGGTTCCAGCGGCGGCTGCTTCCAACTGCCGTCAATGGCGGCGGGCTTGGGCAGATAAAGCCGCATGACCACGTTCATCGGCCCATCCGGCGCGGGCAGCCAGTTCGTTTCCAGATCCGGGCCGGGGCTTTCATGCTGCAGATACAGGGTCAGGCTGCCATCCTTAGCGGTCTTGAGACCGGGCAGCATGGGCGAGTTGATCAGGTAGCGGTTCAGCGGGTTGTCGACCAGAAACCGGGTCTTGCCGTCATACATGGTCACCGACCAGAAGGCATCGACCGGGGGCATGGCGTCCTTGGTGAAAGTCAGGCGATAGTTCGATTTCGACCCGTCCAGCGGGTTACCCTGCGCATCCAGCGGAAAGTTGGGGTAAAGCGCCTCGGCGGTCGAATTGCCGTATAGCCCGGCCAATGCTGCAACGGCGCGTTCGACATCCTTGCCGCGCATTTCCTCGGGGGTGCCGAACATCCCGGCCGATGACGTCAGCTTATGCGCGCGGTCCTCAAGCTCGGCCTTGGCCGCATCGGCGGCAGTGGTGATGGCGGCAAGCGTTTCGGGGGTCATCCCCTCGGGCGGCCATGGCGCGCCGGGGGCTATGCCGATGGTGGCAAAGCGGGCGCGCAGGTCGCCTTCCCACGGCAAAGGCGGTGCGAATTGCAGCAGGAAATTCGCGTATTTCCAGAAATCCGGCTGCGCGGTTTCCCGGCTGATCCTGGGCCAGTCGATAGCCGGGGCGGCGGGCGGCGCGGCGGCTCCGGTGAAGCTGGACAAAGGCTCGGCCAGATAGCCTTTCTGGATTTCCTGCACGCGTGGCATGTCGTCCGAACCCATCAGCTGCGTGCGAAAGAAGGCCAGCGCAAGGTGCGTGGGCATTCGGATCACCCGCTTGACCCCCTTGGGCGGGTCGCCCTTCCAGTCGGGTCCGGCGATCAGGAAATCTCCGCCGTCATTCCCATCCACACGCGTGCCCAGATAGTCCACGTTGTCGGTGTAAAGGTCGATCAGCTGGGCCGAGTAATAGCGCCCTGGTTCGATCTGCGGCAGGGTCAGCACCAAAGGCTCGGCGCGCAGATCCATCATCAGGTAGGAATAGGGCGTGTCCGAATTCGGCGTCACCACACCGGTATCGGCGGGGGTATAGACGCGGGCCTCGTTATGGACGGCGTTGGGCGGCCCCTTGTACTGACTGCCCGAGGGGTCGAGCATCCATTGATAGATCGACAGATAGTTTTCCACCATCGGGAACAGGTGGATATAGGCGTCATGCGCGGTCGTGGCCACGTCACCGGCAGGCGCGGTCTGGGCATGACCCAGCATCGGGAGGACGGCAATCAGGGCCGCCGATTGCAGCAATTCACGGCGATTCATTTCGTCACCTCGGCCATGGGAAAGGTCCAGCTTCCGTCAAGGATCGCGGCTTGCGGGCGATATAGCCGCACCATGTAGTTCCAGCCCTCGGTGATCGGCAGGCAGTTCGGAATGTCCGCCGCGCA
>Ga0247819_10001191_pt1 | contig 14397 bp, 13 predicted proteins | sample 13C_Xylose_Day6_FD_193428 | JGI IMG/M metagenome (GOLD analysis project Ga0247819, IMG submission 193428) | Soil microbial communities from agricultural site in Penn Yan, New York, United States - 13C_Xylose_Day6 | ecosystem: Environmental > Terrestrial > Soil > Agricultural land | place: USA...
TCGTTACATCGGCGACAACGGGCAAGTCGAAGCGTGACAACCTGCGCAATCCGAGTATCCCGATTGCTACCGGTTGGTTCTAATTCGGACTCAAGATCACATCGTGGTGAGGAAAAGCCCCGGCAACAAACTCTTCTCACCGGGGCTTCCGGTCGGGCTGACAGGATTTGAACCTGCGACCCCTTGGAGGAATCCGCACGATTGCGGTCCTCACCGGATATCTCGGGAACTCGCGGATCCCCTTGTGAAAACGGGGAACCAGGCCGTTCGCTGTGTCCGAGCCTACCCAGTCGTATCCGGTCACTCACGCGTGATTGTGATGGGTGATGGGAACGCGTCCGTGCGTCGAAAGCCCGGCTCTCGGTCACCTCCCTCAGCGATCGCGCCGCGCCATGGCCGCAGCTCGACGCCTTCGCCGGGCCGACATCCGACCGGCCCAACCTCGGATCCGGACAGGACGAACGACACCATACTCGCGGTGCAAGATGGCTTCTCGCCGGGCTCCTACCGTCTCAGCGGGCTGACTGGATTCGGACCAGATGGGAATCGGTCAGCCCGAACGAGCGACGACGGTGGATTGCGCGGGTCATCGCGTCGACCCGATGCCATGCTCAGCAGCCGGGTAGCGACTCTGCGCGATGGAGTCCTACACTGAGGCCGGGCCTCCGGCTCGCCCGCGTTCCGCATCCGCATCGGCACGTTGCTCGGATTCATCAGCTCCAGCATGTTTGTCACCTCGTCCAAGACGGAGGAGAGACCGCACCTCATGGCTGATTCGAACCTCCCGGGAAGCGCCGCACGCCCTGAGCCAAGCAAGGATCCTCCGACCTCTGCGGATGCCGGAGCACCCCCGATCGACCCGGCGGTAGTGATCCGTTCCAAAGGCTACATCGGAGCGCTCGTGCTCGCGGCCATCCTGGGTATTCCCATATCGGCCATCGCCTATGGCTTCCTCGCACTGGTCGCAGCGATGCAGAAGTTCCTGTTCACAGACCTGCCGGAGGAGCTCTTCGGAAGCCCGACACCCGCCTGGTGGCCGGTCCCCTGGCTTGTGCTGTGCGGACTCCTGACAGGCCTGACCATCAGGTACCTGCCCGGCAACGCAGGGCACTCACCCGCATTCGGTTTCAAGGCGGGCGGCGGTCCACCACCCGGGCGGGAACTCGTGGGCATCATCCTCGCCGCATTGACCACACTCGGCCTCGGCGCGGTGCTCGGGCCCGAAGCGCCGTTGCTCGCGATCGGTGGTGGGCTTGCCGCACTGACCGTACGACTTGCGAAGAAGGACGCGCCACCGATGGCGGTGACGGTGATGGCGTCCGCTGGCAGCTTTGCGGCCATCAGCACGCTGCTCGGCTCCCCGGTGCTCGGGGCGTTCCTGATCATGGAGGCCGCGGGGGTCAGCGGCATGACCCTGAGCCTGGTGGCGCTTCCAGGACTGCTCGCCTCGGGTATCGGCGCGATGGTCTTCGTCGGACTGGACAACTGGACCGGCCTCGGCACGTTCTCGCTTGCGCTCCCGTCTGTACCGCCTGCAGTACCGCCGACGGTGGCCACGCTGGCCTGGGCGATTGTCATGGGCATTGCGGGCGCGCTCCTCGGCTGGCTGATCCGATATCTCGCGCTGCGGCTCCGACCGATCGTTCACCTGAGTCGAGTGCTGGTGACCTCGCTCCTCGGCCTGGTGATAGCTCTCATCGCGATGACGTACCAGCTCGTTTCAGGTCGTAGTGCCACCGAGGTGCTGTTCTCCGGGCAGGACGCGCTTCCTGGGCTGGTCGAGAACGCGTCCGACTACGCGATCGCGGTGCTGGTCCTCCTGATCGTCTGCAAATCGCTGGCCTATGCGCTCTCCCTCAGCGCGTTCCGCGGCGGCCCGGTCTTTCCTTCGATGTTCATCGGCGCGGCGATCGGCATCGCAGCGAGCGCCCTTCCCGGTATGAACCTTGCAGCGGGGATCGCAACGGGAATCGGTGCAATGTGCGCGGCCATGCTGCGACTGCCGCTGACCTCGACGCTGCTCGCCGTGCTGTTGCTCGGCAGTGATGGCCTCATGGTGACACCACAGGTCGTCGTCGCCGTCGCCGTCGCCTTCGTCATCATCAACGTGCTCCCGGATCCGAGTCAACGCGCCTCACGCGGGCTCCCAGCGGGCGGCCACCCGGCGTCCGGCGAGGAAGCGCGGACGCCAGATCCTCGACCGCCCCGGAGCTAGGCAGCGAGCTCCCTGGCGTCCCAGAGCGGCTCGAGTCCGAACGCCTCGGCCGCACGGCTGCGGTTGTCGTGATCCGCAGATCCCCGTGTGCGTTCCCACTGGACCGGCGGTGGTCCCGGCGCCCCGGATGATCACGGCCATACAATTGCGGAACAGGTCGTCCGGCGTCCGGTCGTCGCGACGTATCGTCGCAACATGCGAAAAAGCCCCGGCGAGAAATTGATTCTCACCGGGGCTTTTCCACTCGGTCGGGCTGACAGGATTTGAACCTGCGACCCCTTGACCCCCAGTCAAGTGCGCTACCAAGCTGCGCCACAGCCCGATGCCGTCCGCTTCCGCAGAAGACAACTTGACCATCATAGCGGCATCCGCGGTGGTGCTCGTGCACACGCACACGTCCCTCAGCAGGGTCGACGGCGGAATCCGACCAGAGCAGACTGAACTCCACGCGCACGTCGTCCTGAGGGGGAACACCGTGGCACGTTCAATCGCCGACCAGCTCGTCGCCCAGCTCATCGATGCAGGGGTCGACCACATCTATGGGATAGTCGGGGACTCGCTGAACCCCATCGTCGATGCGGTACGCCGAAGCGGCGGCAAGCGGAAGGGCGGCATCGACTGGATCCACGTGCGCCACGAGGAGTCCGCCGCATTCATGGCCGCCGCCGAGGCGCAGCTCACCGGTCGGATCGCCGTCTGCGCGGGCAGCTGCGGCCCCGGCAACCTGCATCTCATCAACGGCCTGTACGACGCCCATCGCTCGGGTGCGCCGGTGCTCGCGATCGCGAGCCACATCCCGAGTGCCGAGATCGGTTCGGACTACTTCCAGGAGACGCATCCCGAGCGCCTCTTCGTCGAGTGCTCGAACTACTGCGAGCAGATCACGACGGCCGCGCAATCGCCGCGGGTGGTGAACTCCGCCCTGCGACATGCACTCGCGGGGTCGGGGGTGTCGGTGATCGTGCTCTCCGGGGATGTCGCAGAGGTCGACGCATCCGCTTCGTTCCCGCCGTTCGTGACCACGCAGCGACCGACACTCGTCCCGGCCGACGACGATGTGCGCCGCCTCGCCGCGGCGATCGAAAAGGCGAAGACGGTCGCGATATTCGCCGGTGCGGGTGTCGAGGGTGCCCACGACGAGGTCATCGCGTTCGCCGATCTCGTGAAGGGGCAGATCGGGCACTCGCTACGCGGCAAGCAGTGGATCCAGTACGACAACCCGTTCGACGTCGGCATGACCGGGCTCCTCGGCTACGGCGCCGCGCACGCCGGCATCCACGACGCCGACCTGCTCCTGCTCCTCGGTACCGATTTCCCGTACGAGCAGTTCCTGCCCGACTCCAAGAAGGTCGTGATCGCCCAGGTCGATACGGATGCCACGCACCTCGGCCGTCGCACGAGCGTCACGCACCCCGTGCACGGTGACGTACGCGCGACGCTCGCCCGCCTCACCGAGCTCGTGAAGCCGAAGTCGAGTCGCGCCTTCCTCGACCGCACGCTGAAGAAGCACCAGAAACTCTTGGATACGGTCGTCGGCACGTACACCGATGTCGGCACCGTGACCCCGATACATCCCGAGTACGCGATCACCCTCATCGACGACGCCGCGGCCGACGACGCGATCTTCGCCGCCGATACCGGCATGGGCAATGTGTGGCAGGCGCGTTACGTAACGGCCACGCCGCAACGCCGCATCATCGGCTCGTTCCTGCACGGCTCGATGGCCAACGCGGTCCCCCACGCCCTCGGCGCGCAGGTTGCATATCCCGAGCGCGAGGTCGTCGCGATCGCCGGCGACGGCGGCATCTCGATGCTGCTCGGCGAACTGATCACCGCGGTCGCCTACGACCTGCCCATCAAGGTGTTCGTGTTCAACAACTCGACGCTCGGACTCGTGAAGCTCGAGATGCTGGTCGACGGATTCCCGTCGTTCGGCGTCGACGTCGCCGGAGTCGACTACGGGGCCATCGGGGCCGCGCTCGGCTTGCACGCCGAACGTGTCGCGGATCCTCGCAAGCTCCAGATCGCGATCGATTCCGCTTTCGCGCACCACGGCCCGGCACTCGTCGACATCGTCACCGATCCTCGGGCCCTGTCGCTGCCGCCCGCCATCACCGGCGAGCAGGTGAAGGGGTTCGCCCTCGCGATGTCGAAGACCGTACTGCACGGCGGATCCGCGGAGGCCGTCGCGATGGCGCGCTCGAACATCCGGCACCTGCCCGGGCTTTGAGGATCTGTGCCACAGCGGCACGACAAACGGCCGGGCGGCTTCCTCACGAAGCCACCCGGCCGCATCGCGCCTCAGGCGAACTGCCGGACCCCGATCAGCGGGCGGTGTACCCGCCGTCGACGACGAGCTCGGAGCCGGTCATGAACGAGGCGTCGTCGCTCGCGGCGAACAGGATGACCGCGGCGACCTCTTCGGGCTTGCCGAGGCGGCCGACGGGCTCGGCGCCGATCAGCAGCTCGCGGTCGGTGTCGCCGAGGATCGGGGTGTCGATGAAGCCCGGGTGGATCGAGTTCACGCGAACGCCCTCGGTCGCCCAGCCGAGGGCCGTGTTCTTGGTCATCGTGCGCACGGCGCCCTTGGCGGCGTGGTAGGCGGGGCCGGTGCCGAAGCCGCCGACGATGCCGTACATCGAGCTGATGTTGACCACCGCGCCGTTGCCCGACGCCTTGAGCGCCTCGGCGGCGGCCTTCGTGCCGAGGAACACGCTCGTCTGCGTGACGGCGACGACCTTCTGCCAGGTGTCGAACGTGGTCTCCTCGATCGGCAGGCTGTCGCCGATGCCGGCGTTGTTCACGAGCACGTCGAGGCGGCCGAACTCGGCGACGACCGCGGCGACCGCGTCGTTCCAGCCCTGCTCGCTGGTCACGTCGAGGTGCACCGCCTTGGCCTTGCCGCCGGCGGCCTCGATCTCGGCGACGAGCTCGGTCGCCTTGTCGTCCTGCACGTCGGCGATGATCGCCGTTCCCCCCTCGGCGGCGAATCGGGTCGCCGTTGCGCGGCCGATGCCGCTCGCGCCGCCGGTGATGATTCCAACGCGTCCATCGAAGCGAGCCATGACAGTTCCTTTCCTTCTTCGGAGCGGTTGATCGTGTCTTCACCCCGAATCCCAACTATCCAACAAATGTCGGATAGATTACTGAATACAACGCCGGCGAATCGGAGATATTCCATCGGATGACCCACCTCGACCCGCGCGCAGACCCCCGGGCCGTGCGCAGCCGAGCACTACTGGCTGCCGCGGTGCTCGAACTCGCGAGCGAGCGCCCGATCGGCGAGATCACGGTCGCCGAACTCGCCACCCGCGCCCAGGTGAACCGGTCGACGTTCTACCAGCACGCCTCCTCGCCCGCGGCGCTGCTGCGGTCGGTGCTCAGCGACGAGCTCGATGCGATCCGCGACCGCTATCTGAGCGAGCTCGCCGCACGCGACATCCGTGCCGCGCTCAATGCCGTCACCGTTGCCGTGCTCGAGCACGTGCAGGCGCATCGCGCGATCTACCGCCGCTCCCTGCCGGCGATCGAAGAGAGCGCCGGGCTGCATGCGATGCTCGGCTCGCACTTCGAGGTGTCGGCCAGAATGCTCCTCGAGCAGCACCGAATCGAGTTGCCCGCCCATGATGGCCGCATCGTGCCCCTCGCCACCGCCGCGCGGTACATCGCGTACGGCGTGGTGGGGGCCATCGAAGCCTGGGTCACGGAAGAGCCGCCTCGGCCGCTCGACGACCTCGTCAGCGACATCCGCCTGCTGCTGCCCGCGTGGTGGCCGATCGGCTGACGCGAGTCAGGCCCCGGGCGCCGATTGAATGTCGGTGGCCACCGATAGCCTTGCCGCATGATGACCGAGGTGACCGACGATCTCGAGCCCGCCCCGCTTCGCGTCGTGCCCGCCGACACCGCGCCGTTCGCCGATATCGAGGCGGTGTTCGGCACCAAGGGCGATCCGGCGCACTGCTGGTGCCAGTGGTACAAGATTCCGGGCAGCGACTGGCGCGGCATCGGCGACGAGGCATTGCGCGAGCGGCTCCAGGCGCAGCTGCACTCCCCCGGCGCCGGTCCGGGGCTGCTCGCCTACGACGGCGACGTTCCGGTCGGCTGGTGCGCGGTCGAACCCAGGGCCAACCTCCCGCGACTGAAGCAGAGCCGGCTCATCGCCGACCACACACCCAACCCCGATCTCGACGAACCCGGCATCTGGTCGATCTCGTGTTTCGTCGTGCCGCGCGCCCACCGCCGGCGTGGGGTCGCTCGCGCGCTGGCCGAAGCCGCCGTCGAGTTCGCGCGTGCGAACGGCGGGCGCATCGTCGAGGGCTACGCCGTCGACCCGACCAAGCACGAGAAGATCCCCGCCGCCGATCTCTTCCACGGCACGGTGTCGATGTTCGTCGACGCCGGTTTCACCGAGATGGTGCGACCGAACGCCGACCGGGCGATCATGCAGCTGCAACTCCGCGACTAACTCCGCATCGCGCCGCGGGCGGCGCGAGGCGAACACGCTCACGACAGCTTCTTGAGCACCTTCGCCCGTTTCCGCAACGTCCTCAACGCGTCGGGCAGCTCCTCGAGTCGTTCCGCCGCATCGGCGTATGCCGCATCAGCTACCCCGTCGTACGCGTCGACCGACTCGCCGTCGGCCTTCGCCGCCTCAGCGGCCTCGCGCACCTGCTCGGCGAACAGCACTTCGTCGCGGTGGTCGCCCAGCACATCCTGCACCTGTTGCGCCGCCGAGGCGACCTCGGCCACCTTGTCGCCGAACACCACTGCGGGAAGCTCGGTCACGGCCTCGCAGGCGTAGCGCAGGCGCCGCGCGACACGCCTCAGCCGGTGGAGCGACTCGAGCTGGTCGGTCGCGTCGCGCGCCGCCTTGCGTACCCGTCGATACTCGCGGTGGAGCAATCGTGCAAGCTCCTCGGGCGCCCGCTCACCCGCACGTGTCGAAAAGGGCGGCTCGGTGATGAACTCCACCAGCCGCTGACCGTGGCCGCCGACTCCCAAGTACGTGACGAGGTCCGCGTGTGCGGCACGATACCGCGCCCGCTCGGCGTCGACGAGCCGCTCCTGCATCTCGCGCGGCGTGCCTTCGTCGAGGTGGCGCTCCGCGTGCTCGACGCGCACCTCGATGTCACGCACGTCGCCGAGCTCGTCGCCGAGCTCGTCGAGAGATTCGCGCAACTCGTCGACGCGATCGCGGTCGAACAGTGGCCGGAATGTCCTGAGCACGCTCCGCTGGCGCCGCACGAGAATGCGGGCCTGGTGCACCGCGTCGGGCTCGTCGAGCACCGCTGTGCGCTCAGCCTCATCGAGCCGCACGATCAGCGCGGTCAGCGCGGAGACCACCGCCGAGCCCGCCCTGTCGAACGCGACCTCCGACCTGGTCATCGCTCCTCCTCGATGCGCACTCGCTTGACGCGGGAGGTGTCGCCGCGCACGATCTGCACTCGCCGCCGTGGCACCCCGTAGTACTCGGCGAGCGCTGCCACGACGCCCTCGTTGGCCGCGCCGTCGACGGCGCGCTCACGCACGAACACCACGACCGTCGCCGAGGGGTCGTCGATGAGCGGCGCGACGAGGGGGCCCTTGCGGCTTCCGGGCTTCACCCGGATGGTGACGTCCATCGCTCCCCCAGCCTGCGCTCCTCGCGCTGACCATCGTGTCTGGCTGCTACCGCGATCGCTTCTCGCGCACCCGCATGTTCACGACGATCGGCGAGCCCTCGAACCCGTAGATCTCGCGCAGGCGACGCTGGATGAACCGGCGGTAGCCGGGGTCGAGGAATCCGGTCGTGAACAGCACGAATGTCGGCGGGCGGCTCGCGGCCTGCGTGCCGAACAGGATGCGGGGCTGCTTGCCGCCGCGCAAGGGGTGCGGGTGCTCCTGCGTCAGCTCGGTGAGGAACGCATTGAACTTGCCGGTCGCGATTCGGGTGTCCCACGACTCCAGCGCCGTCTCGAGGGCTGGCACGAGCTTCTCGAGGTGGCGGCCGGTGCGCGCCGAGATGTTCACGCGAGGCGCCCACGCGACGTGGTGCAGGTCCTGCTCGATCTCGCGCTCGAGGTAACGGCGGCGGTCGTCGTCGAGCAGATCCCACTTGTTGTATGCGAGCACGAGCGCGCGGCCCGACTCGAGCACCAGGTCGATGATGCGCACGTCCTGCTCGGAGATCGGCTGCGACACGTCGAGCAGCACGACCGCGACCTCGGCCTTCTCGAGCGCGGCCTGGGTGCGCAGTGACGCGTAGAAGTCGGCGCCCTGCTGCAGGTGCACGCGGCGGCGGATGCCCGCGGTGTCGACGAAGCGCCAGATCTTGCCGCCGAGCTCGATCTGCTCGTCGACCGGGTCGCGTGTGGTGCCGGCGAGCTCGTTCACGACGACGCGCTCTTCGCCCGCTGCCTTGTTCAGCAGCGAGCTCTTGCCCACGTTCGGGCGGCCGAGGATCGCGACGCGGCGGGGGCCGCCGAACTCGTCCTTCGCCACGGCCGACACCTGCGGCAGCACCTTGAACACCTCTTCGAGCATGTCGGCGACGCCGCGACCGTGCAGCGCCGAAACCGGGTACGGCTCGCCGAGCCCCAGGTTCCAGAGCGCGGCGGCCTCGGGCTCCTGGCGGGCGTCGTCGACCTTGTTCGCCACGAGGAACACGGGCTTGTTCGACTTGCGCAGCAGTCGCACGACGTGCTCGTCGGTCGCGGTGGCGCCGACGGTCGCATCGACCACGAACATCACCACGTCGCAGAGGTCGATCGCGACTTCGGCCTGCGCGGCCACCGACGCGTCGATGCCCCTCGCGTCGGGCTCCCACCCACCGGTGTCGACGAGCGTGAAGCGCCGGTCGAGGTATTCGCCCTTGTACGAGACGCGGTCGCGGGTGACACCCGGGGTGTCTTCGACGACGGCCTCACGGCGGCCGAGAATACGGTTCACGAGCGCGGATTTGCCCACGTTCGGCCGGCCGACGATCGCGATCACCGGCAGGGCCGGCAGGTAGCGGATGCCCTCTTCGCCCTCTTCCGAGAGCTCGAGCACCTCGAGGTCGTCTTCGTCGAGCGCGTACTCGGAGAGCCCCGAGCGGAGGGCGACCGCCCGCTGTTCGGCAAGGTCGTCGTCGACATCGGCAAGCCGTTCGGCGAGATCGTCGGCGACGATCTCCTCGTCGTCGTACTCGTCGCGCTGGTCGGTCATTTCGTCTCCTCAAGTCGGCAGGCCGCGTCGTCACGACGCAGGCCCCGCTCTATTCAACCAGTGACTGGCTGAGAGGATCGGATGACCCCGATGACGGCCTCGACGGTCTGGTCGAAATCGAGCTCGGTCGAGTCGACGGTGGTCACCCCTTCAGCCGCCGTCATGAAGTCGACGACCTTCGCGTCGGCCGCGTCGCGACGACGGATCAGGTCGCCGACATCGGCTGTCGACGAGCCGACCAGCTCGGCAGAGCGCCGCGCGGCGCGCACCCCTTCGTCTGCGGTGAGCAGGATGCGAACAGGCGCATCGGGCGCAACGACCGTCGTGATGTCGCGGCCCTCGACGACGATGCCCGGCGCCGCGTCGGCGGCCATGATCGACCGGAACTGCTCGATCAGGTGCGTGCGCACCTCGGGCACGCGTGCGACGCGGCTGACGACCGCCGAGATCTGCGGATCGCGGATCGCGTCGGTGACGTCGGTCTCGCCCACATGCACGGCGTACCCGCTCGGGTCGGTTCCGATGCGGTAGTCGAAGCTCGCGAGGCTCGAGATGACGGATGCCTCGTCATCGGTGTCGATTCCTGACGCCTCGGCGTGCCAGGCGAGAGCCCGATAAGCCGCGCCGGTATCGAGGAACCCGTAGCCGAGACGCCGCGCCACCTCTTTCGACACGCTCGACTTGCCGCTGCCCGCGGGTCCGTCGACGGCGACCACGAAGGGGATGACGAGTGACACTGCTCAACCTGCAATCCGCCAGCCGCGCGCGGCCAGCTCATCGGTGAGGCGCTCGAGCACCTCGGGGAGTACGGAGATCTCGGCGAGGCCGACCTGCGCACCCGGCGAATGCTCGAGCCGCAGGTCCTCGATATTGGCGTCGGCGTCGCCGACGTCGTTGAAGAGCTTCGCGAGCTGTCCGGGCCGGTCGTCGACCATCACCGTGAGGCTCGCGTACCTGCGGTCGACGCCGTGCTTGCCGGGCAGCCGCTCGAGGCCGGTATTGCCGCCGAAGAGCTCTTCGGCCACGCGCCGACGCGCGCCCGGGGCATCCATGTTCTCGAGTGCGTCGATGAACCGGTCGAGGTCATCGCGGTAGCCGCGAAGGATCTCGACGACCGGCTGCGCGTTCTGTCCGAGGATCTGCACCCAGAGCTCGGGGTCGCTCGCGGCGATGCGCGTGACGTCGCGCAGTCCCTGCCCCGCGAGGTTCACCGACGCGTGCGGCGCCTCGATGAGGCGGCGCGCCATGAGGCTCGAGACCACCTGCGGCACGTGCGAGACGAGCGCGACGGCCGCGTCGTGCTGCTCGGGCGTGAGCTCGACGAGGGTGGCGCCGAGGTCGAGGATGAGGTCATCGATCGCCGCGGCGTCTTGGTACGACACGTTGCCGTGGTCGACCACAACCCACGGCCGACCGGCGAACAGGTCGGCACGGCCCGACATGGGCCCGCCTCGCTCACGACCTGCCATGGGGTGCGTGCCGATGTACCGCGACAGGTCGGCGCCACGGTCGCGCAGGTTCTCGTAGACGGCGACCTTCACGCTCGCGACATCCGTCACGATCGCCTCGGGGAAGGCCTCGAGCTCGGCGGCGACCACGTCGGCGGTGACGTCGGGCGGAACGCACACGACGACGAGTTGCGGTCGGTCACCGGCCGTAGCCGGCCGTCCGGCTCCGTAGTCGACCGCGATCGCGAGGTGAGTCGGCGACGCGTCGGCGAGGATCACCTCGATGCCCTTCGCCCGCAGTCCCAGGCCGATGCTGGCACCGAGCAGGCCGACGCCGACGACGCGCACCGGTCCGGTCAGGCGTGATTCGGTCACTCGTCGTTCTCCTCGGGTTCGGCGTCGGTCGCGCGGCTGATCGTGAGCAGCTGCCCGAGCTCGGCCGAAGTCAGCGGCCGCAGTTGGCCCGACCGCAGGGTGCCGAGGTTGAGGGGGCCGAAGCTGCGGCGAACCAGATCGACGACCGGATGTCCCACCTCGTCCATCATGCGCCGGACGATGCGGTTGCGGCCCGAGTGCAGCGTGAGTTCGACCATGCTGTGACGCTCGTCGGCCTGCTGCTGCAGGATGCGCGCCTTGTCGGCCGCGATCGGCCCGTCGTCGAGCTCGATGCCGTTCTTCAGCTGCTGGATGACCTGCGGGGTGACCCTGCCCTTCACCTTGGCGATGTAGGTCTTCGAGACGCCGAACGAGGGGTGCGCGAGCACGTGCGCGAGTTCGCCGTCGTTGGTGAGGATGAGCAGCCCGCTCGTCTCGGCGTCGAGCCGGCCCACGTTGTAGACGCGCTCGTCGAGGTCGGCCGTGAACTGCGTGAGGTCGGGCCGGCCCTGCTCGTCTCGCATCGACGACACCACGCCGCGTGGCTTGTTCAGCATGTAGTAGCGCTTCGCGGTGTCGAGCTGCACGGCGACACCGTCGACCGAGACGTGATCGGTGGCCGGGTCGATGCGCCGCCCGAGCTCGGTGACGACCTGCCCGTTCACCTCGATGCGGCCCTCGACGATGTAGTTCTCCACGACGCGTCGGCTCGCGACGCCCGCTGCGGCGAGCACCTTCTGCAGACGCACGCCCTCGGGTGCGTCCGCGTTCGGCTCATCGGTAGTCAAGGTCGAATCCCTCCTGGCCGTCGTCGAGCAACGGCGAGATGTGCGGCAGCTCGTCGAGCGAGTTGATGCCGAGGTTCGTGAGCAGCAGATCGGTGGTGCCGTACAGGATCGCACCCGTCTCGGAGTCGGTCGACACTTCGGTGACGAGCCCGCGGCCGAGCAGCGTGCGCACGACCGAGTCGACGTTCACCGCCCGGATCGACGCGACCTGCGACCGCGAGATCGGCTGCTTGTAGGCGATCACCGAGAGCGTCTCGAGCGCCGCCTGTGACAGCTTCGTCGATGACTGGGTGATCACGAAATCCGCGACGAGCGCGTCGTATTCGGCGCGCACGTAGAAGCGCCAGCCGCCGCCGACCTCACGCAGTTCGAAACCGCGACGGATGCCCCGTGCGTCAGCGCTGTCGCCGGCGGTGTCGGTGCGGGGTTCGCCCGAGCCGCCGTCGCCGTCGTAGTCGGACGTCAACCGGGCGATCGACGCCCGCACCTCGGCCACCGGGCGGGCGACCGCAGCAGCCAGATGCACGACGCTCTGCGGCTCGTCGGCGATGAACAGGATCGCCTCGAGTGCGCGATCGAGATCGAGCCGGGGCTGGCCGGGCACATCGAGCGGGGTCACCACCGACAGCTCGGGGCCGGCGCCCTCAGCGACATCCGTCTCATTCTTCATAGTCGGTCCCCAGGCTCTCGAGGTTGTCATCGGACCAGGTCTCGGCCGCCCAGTGCAGGGTCAGCTCGCCGAGCGGCTCGAGCTGATCGAACCCGATCGCCGAGTGCCGGTAGAGCTCGAGTACGGCGAGGAACCGCGCAACGACGATTCCCGGCTGATCGACCCCCGCGATGAGCTGGCGGAACGTCACCGGGTCGCCCCGGCGCAGCACCGCGACGACGTGCGCGGCCTGCTCGCGGATCGAGACGAGCGGTGCGTGGAGGTGGTCGAGGCCGACGACCGGGATCTCACGCGGCGTCAGCGCCAGCGTCGCGATCGCCGCGAAGTCGGTGGCGGAGAGGGTCCACTTCAGCTCAGGAGGCTGCTGGCGGAATCGCTCCTCGAGGCGCACGGTGCGAGCATGACGGGCACCCTCGGCCTCGAGGTGACTGCCGAACCAGCGCGCCGCCTCTTTGAACGCCCGATACTGCAGCAACCGCGCGAACAGCAGGTCGCGCGCCTCGAGCAGTGCCACGTCTTCGGCGTCGACGAGCTCGCCCTGCGGCAGCAGCCCCGCAACCTTCAGGTCGAGCAGGGTCGCCGCGACCACGAGGAACTCGGACGCACGGTCGAGCTCCTCTTCGGAGTCGACGCCCCTCAGGTATGAGATGAACTCGTCGGTGACCTTCGACAGCGACACGTCGGTGATGTCGAGCTCGTGCTTGGCGATGAGCGAGAGCAGCAGGTCGAAGGGACCCTCGAAGTTCGTCAGCGCGACACGGAAACCGGCGTCCGGCGTATCGGGGGCGTCGGCGGGACGCTCGTTGCCCGGCTCCGTCGTACCCGCCACCCCGCCCGGGGTCTGCTGCTGCGAAGCCGAAGCGGCCTCAGGCGACCGCGCCACGGAAGACCAGCTCCCTGGCCAACTGCCGGTAAGCCCTCGACGCCTGGTGCTCAGGTGCGAACTCGGTGATCGGCGTCGCCGCGACGGTCGCGTCGGGGAACTTCACCGTGCGCGTGATCACGGTCTCGAGCACCTTCTCGCCGAACGCGTCGACGACGCGCTCGAGCACCTCGCGCGAGTGCAGCGTGCGCGCGTCGTACATGGTCGCGAGGATGCCGTCGAGCTGGATCGCCGGGTTCAGTCGGTCGCGCACCTTGTCGATGGTCTCGATGAGCAGTGCAACGCCGCGCAGCGCGAAGAACTCGCACTCGAGCGGGATCACCACCCCGTGGCTCGCGGTGAGCGCGTTCACCGTGAGCAGCCCGAGCGACGGCTGGCAGTCGATGAGGATGACGTCGTAGTCGGGTGCGACCCTCCGCAGCACGCTCGCGAGGATCTGCTCGCGGGCGACCTCGGTGACGAGGTGCACCTCGGCCGCTGAGAGGTCGATGTTGGCCGGGATCACGTCGAGGTTGTCGACACCCGTCGACTGGATCGCGTCGTGCGGGTCGAGCTGGCGCGACAGCAGCAGGTCGTAGATGGTGGGCACCTCGTGTGTCGGCACGCCGAGCCCTGCCGACAGGGCACCCTGCGGGTCGAAGTCGATCGCGAGCACACGCCGGCCGTACTCGGCGAGCGTCGCACCGAGGTTGATCGTCGTCGTGGTCTTGCCGACGCCGCCCTTCTGGTTGCAGAGGGCGATGATGCGTGCGGGCCCGTGCGACTTCAGTGCGGCGGGCTCGGGGAAGTCGCGAAGAGGCCGACCTGTCGGGCCCAGCTCCGGCTCGAGCGAC
>Ga0247819_10001193_pt1 | contig 14395 bp, 11 predicted proteins | sample 13C_Xylose_Day6_FD_193428 | JGI IMG/M metagenome (GOLD analysis project Ga0247819, IMG submission 193428) | Soil microbial communities from agricultural site in Penn Yan, New York, United States - 13C_Xylose_Day6 | ecosystem: Environmental > Terrestrial > Soil > Agricultural land | place: USA...
ACTTCCAGCAGATTCGGTGCCTGGACCGGTTCCAGCCATTGCTGGATCTGATCGAACAGTTCGGTTATGCGTGTCGTCCACACCGCCGATTGCGCCTCGAACAGTTGTTGTTTGTGCGCCTTGCCGTCTGCGTAGAGGCGAAGCATCTCACCCAGTTGCTGTACGTCGTCCATTGCGATGTTCCTATGGTGGAAGCAGTGCTGCGGACCCTGAGCATGGCAGATGCCGGCGCCGGCCGTGCAACTCAATGATGGCCGGGCACAACGCACACCGGCGAGTCGACGACAACCCGCTGTGGCAGCGCGCCTGCTCGCGATGATCGCGATGATCGCGAACGATGACGCTGGCCGTCCGCCGCCCTGGTTGCCTGGACGTTGATCGCGAGCCGGTTCGCTCCCACAGGTTTCAGGCAGTCAGTTTTCAAACCACTCCCGGCGTTCATGGAAGGTGTTGCGGATCAGTTCGACGATCACCCGGGTCTGCTCGCAGTCAGTGGACCGGGCGTTCACCGCCATCCACACCTGACGTTGCATCGCCTGGCCGAACAACCCGGGCAAGGCGACCAGGCCGCGGTCGAAGCGGCCCATGTAGCCGGGCAGCAAGCCAATGCAGGCGCTGCAGCGGACCATTTCCAGCATCAGTTCGTAGCAGTGCAGCTGCACCACGCCGGCCAGGCGCTGGTCGACGATCTCGTTCCACGGCCGGAAGCTGTCCACGGGCCGTTCATGCAGCCACTGCACCAACAGGAAATCGGCCAGGTCATCCAGATCGACCGGACGCGCGGTCACCCGCGAATAGCGCTTGGCGATGTGCGGCAGGTAATTGAGCAGCGCCAGGCGCTCGGGTTCGCTGACCGCAAAACTCGGGCCCGGTGCCGACGATTCGGTACCGGCCAGCCATACCACCACGTCGGCACTGACGGCTTGCAGGGACAGCTCGCTGTCCAGCGAAATGATCTCCAGGCGCACACTCGCGTTGCGCCGCAACAGCGCGACCAGGTCACGCCCGAGGATGTCATGCAGGATGGTTTGCGCGACCGCCAGGCGGATCATCGGCTGCTCGATCACCGGCAACTTGCGCTCGTGCGCCAGGGCAACCAGCTGTGCATGGAACAGCTGGCCATCGCGGGTGAGTGTCAGTGCACTGCCCTGGAACCTGAACAGCGTGCGTTGCAGTTGCTCCTCCAGCAAGGCCAGGTGTTTGCGCAGCAGGGTCGGCCGCACGTTCAGGCTGCGGGCAGCCTGCATGAAGCAGCCACAGCGGGCACTGACCAGGAAGTATTGCGCGACCTCGGCATCGAGCCCGGTGGCCATCGTCACCAGAGGATCGGTTCTGGCCATCGGGGATCGGTATTCATCAACACGCTGACGCCCCGTGTATTCGGTAAAAGACATCGATGACTCCCTGTCGATCTTGTTTGATGTGCGTCCATTGCCCCGTGCAAGCGGGCCGGTCGCCTGCACGGGGAGATACACCGAGCGACTAACGCTTGTCTTCGAGGATCTTGTTGAGTTCCGCGCCGTCAATACTCAGTGTCGCCGTGTTGAGCATGCCTTCGAGATAGGCCTTGGCAATCTGCTCCTGGCGTTGTGCGCGCAGGGCCTGGGTCAGGCGATCACGCAATTCGTCCAGCGTGGCCACACGGGTCGGTTGCAGTTCCGTGAGCTTGATCACATGGAACCCTGCCGGGCTCTGCACCGGCTCGGAGACCGCCCCCACCTTGAGTCGCGATACCGCCCCGCGCACTTCCGGCACCAGTTGCTGCAACGGTTGCAGGCCAGTGTCCCCGCCCCGCTCCGCGCTGGCACGGTCCTGCGAGTACTGGGTGGCCAGGCTGGCAAATTCGGCCGGCGTGGCCTGGGCCTTGCGGCTCAGCTCCTGCGCCTGCTTGCGCGCGGCATCCAGGCCCTGTGGGTCATTGACCGCGAGGAAAATCTGGCTGACCCGGTACATCGCTGGCGTCACCCACTCCGACTTGCCCGCGTCATACGCTTGCTGCAGTTCGGCGGCACTTGGGTACTCCGCAGGCACTTGGCTGACCGACTGCAGGTAATTGCGAAAGACGATCTGCTCGGTGGCTGCACGGGTCTGCTGCTCGATTTCCGGACGCTGGCGCCAGCCCTGGGCGTCGGCCTGTTCGAGCACGGCCTTTTCGGCCAGGCGCGAACGAATCCAGCTCTCGAGGGTGGCACGGTTGCCGCGCAGTTGTTCCCGGGACTCCACCGGCAGGCTCGCCAGCAGGTTCTTCAATTCCGCACTGGCGACCTGTTGATTGCCCAGCCGCGCCACCGCAGGCTCGCTGGCAGCCGCCGCCGAAGGTGCCGGTTGTGTCGCCGCCACCGGATCGTGCCCCGAGGGCAACCCCAGGGCGACGGCGACCACCAACAGCGCCAGTGCCCCGGCACTGGCCATTACCGTGGTCTTTTTCACAGGGTTTCAACCTCTTGTTTCGACGCTTCGGTGCTTTCAGCCTGGGCACGCATCTGCGCTGCATTCTGGCTGTAGTCACGCAGGTAGACGATGAACTCGTGAAGCAAACGGTCCCAGAGTTCAAGGTTGCCACGCAGGTAATCGGGGCTGACGCCGGTCGCCACCACCACATCCATTTCCATCACCAGGAACTCGCCCTGCACCGACAGGCGCGCAAAACGTCGCGAGGCATTCCACAGTTCCGCCAGCCCGGCGGGCAATTCACCCTGGACCCGCAGCGCACAGCTGAACGTGAAGTCGACATAACTGCCCTGCTCGGCGGCCGGGTTGCCAAAACGCACGGCATAGCCGATGCCCTGGCTGGCGCTGAGCAATTGCACGATGCCGTTCTGGTCGGTCTGGTTGACGCGGTAGCCGGCGGCTTGCAGGACTTCGGTCAGCGATTGTGGCGATACGTGAGCGATCAATTGAGTCATGTGAAGTCTTCCCTGTGGTCAGTGAGCGACCGCCGCTTGCGGCGCGTCGAATTGGGTTTTGTACAGTTCATCGCCAAAGCCCTGGGCCATTTCCTCGAACTTGACCCGTGCAGTGCCGGCGAACGGTTGGCGGATTTTCATGACTTCGGCGACATCGATCTTCTCGTAGGCCACGAGAATCTCTTTGGCGACGCCGTACATCTGTTGATTCTTGGCCGCGCATTGCTGCATTTGTGTGTCACGCTCGGTCAATTGCTGCTCGAGTCTGGTGCGCTCGGCTTCTTTGCCCCGGGCCATCACCAGCAGCTCGTCATAGGCCTTCTTGAACCTGCCGATCTGCTCGCTGCTGGCGGCCGCTTGCGCCTGGGCCTGGCTTTGCAGATTGTCCTGCTGGCTGGCCAGTTGTTCAGCCACGCCCTTGTATTTGGCCAGCTCGGCCGTCAATTGCCTGATCTGTGCCTGGGCTGCCTTGGTCTCGGCTTGCGCCGCCACCTGTGCGGCGCTGGCCTGGGCCTGCTGGCTTTGCAGGGCCTGCAACTGCTGGGTGGTGCTGCGCAATTGCGTGCGCAGGCGCTCCTCCATGCCTTCGGCACTGGCCCCCTGGGCCACCGTCAACCCGGCGGCCAGCAGCCAGAACGTGGCCGCAATGCGTGTGTTCATGAAGCTCTCCCTGCGCCCTAGAAGCGCGTGTTGATTTCAAGCTGCAAGACGTCGATGTCGAATGGCGCGCCATACACGGCCTCGGAGCTCAACCAGCGGCCGGTGGCATAGACGTTCTTGGCCAGGCCGTAGTTGCCGCCCAGGAAATAGCCCTTGGCATTGGTGCCGCCCAGGTGGAAGGACGAGTCGTTGAAGCCGTCGGGCAAGGCGTCAGGCTGGATGTACTTGTAGCCGGCGAACAGGTTCCAGTCGCCCTGCTTGCGCAACTCCAGGGCGTTGCCGAGGGTGAACTGCACCATCCAGGCATTGGCGCCGCTTTCGATGTCGCCGTCGTTGTCCAGGTTGTTGACGACGTCCCCGGCCGAACGCTTGCGCATTTCGCCTTCGTCATAACCCAGGTTGTGCACGTAGTTGGCCTGGCTGCGCAGCTTGAAGTCTTCCGGCAGGTCGGCATCCCAGGTGAAATTCAGGTCCAGCAGGTTGAACTCGGAGGCCAGGCCGACGAATTGCGGTTGTGGCGTGGTGGCCGGGCTGAGCGGGTTCGGCGTGATATCGCGCAGCAGGAACACGGTGTTGCCCTTCTGCATGAACGCCGCACGCGTGCCGTCGGAGTCACAGCCCGGTGCGCCTCCCCAGGGCTCGCAAGCGCTGGAGCGCTGGCCTTCGATGTCGTCGAAACGGTAGTAAGCCAGCGCACCCTTGAGGCGGTTGTTGGCGTTGAGCGCCCACTTGGCGCCGACCTGTGCGCCGTACAGCCATTTGTTGTCGCTCTCTTCCTTGTCGAAACCGTTGCTGGTGCTGCTATCGTTGGTGTAGTCCACCGGGAACGCACCGACGGTACCGAACAGGTCCCACTCGCGGTTGAGCTTGCGGTCGAAAATCGCCGCTACGCCGTCGAAATTCAGGTCATTGGAATACAGCATGTCCGTGGAGTAGAACGGGTTGGCAATACGTCCGCCGGTCACAGTCAACTGGTCGGACGGTTTCCAGGTCACGTAACCCTGATCGAGCCAGATGTCTTTCTTGCCGAAACCACCACCGAGGGTCTGGGTGGTCGACACCGGGTTGTTGTCGGAGCCGGTGGCGATGCGCACGCCTGCGGTCCACTCCGGCGCGATCAGCGCTTTCATGCCCAGGCGTGCGCGCACCCGGAACAGGTTTTCCCGGTCTTCACGGGTGTTGAGCAACGGCGGCAACGAGGTGCTGCTGTTGGGGTTCACGTCGTAGGGACCGTTGTTGTTGAGCTTGGCGAAGTCGACGATTTCGTTGCTGTTGCCGCTCGAGTAGTAACGCGATTCATCCCGCAGACGCATGTCGCCGTCGAAGCTGATGCGCGACACCCAATCCGGGAAAGTGTTGGGCTGGGCCCAGTTTTCCTGCTTGGCGGTCGCCATGACTTCGGCCTTGACCTGATCGCGGATCTGGTCGCGCACCGCAGCCGGCACGTATTGCACGCGTACGTCACCGGGGGCGGCGGCCGGTCCACTGGCAGCCACGGCGGTCGGCGCGGCGGCCGCCGCCTTTTTCGCCTGATCCGCTTCGCTCTGGGCCTGCGCGATCAGCTTGTCGGCCTTGTCCTGTTTCAGCACGCCTTGCTCCACCAGCAGGCGGATCAGATTGATCGTGGCGTTTTCCGAGGGCGCAGGCGCAGCCGAGGCCTGACCGACCAAGGCAGCAATGACCATGCCCACGGCCAGGGATAATCGGTTCACGTTGGAAATCATTTGCTCACAGCTCCTTTTCGCAAAACTTCAAATGTTCGGTTAGCCCGGACGCCGCCCTTGCAGGGACAGACGCACGGGCAAAGTGATGGAGGCCGGTGGCCGCTCGGTTAATGCGGGTGCGCCACGCAGTGCCGCGAGCACCTGGCTGTCGACCTCGGCGTTGCCGCTGGACTTGGCCAGCTCGACCCGGGTGATCTCGCCCGCGCTGCTCAGCCATACGTCGGCCTGCAGCGAAAAGGCCAGGTTGCGCAGCTCCGGGTTCTCGCGCAGCAGGCGCTGGAAGGTGAACGCCAGGAACTGGCTGTAGGTGCCATTGCCCAGGCGTCCGCCGCCGGCTCCGGCCATGCCGCCGCCCTTGCCCGCGCCAATGTTGTAGGCGTCATTACCGGCCTGGGCGTCGCCGTCCATTTGCATCGGGTTGGCCAGGTCGTCCGCCGGAGATGGCGGCGCTTCTTCTTCAGGTTTCACTTCTTCGGGCTCCGGCGTCGGTTCGGGCTCGACGATTTTTTCTTCCACGGGGGGTTCCGGCTCCGGCGGCTTTTCCGGCGGCGGTGGCGGCGGTGGCGGCAACGGAATGATGGTCGGCACCTTCGGCGCTTCGCGGCGGATGCCACTCATGTCGTTGGCCCACTGCCACAGGAACCAGGCAGCCAGGCCGGCGATCAGTACCCCGGCGCCCCACTTCACGAAGCGCAGGGGCGACGGCTTGACGGGTGCAGGGCTGATGGGAGGTTGAGCAGTCATGGTCAGCCCTGTGTCGGTTTGCCGGTCACCAGACCGACCTGGGACAGTTCAAGACGGCGCAGCAGGTCCAGCACCTCGATGACTTTCTGGTACTGCACCGTCGCGTCGCCGCGCACGATCACCGGAAAGTCCGGGCTCTGGGCCTTCTCGATGCGCAAGCGATCCTCCAGTTCGGCCAGGGTCACCGGATAGGCATCGAGAAACACCTGGCCGCCGTCGTTGACCGAGATCGCCTTGGTCTTGGCTTCGGACAGCGACACCGAGGCACTGGCCTTGGGCAGGTTGATCTGGATGCCGGAAACCTGCGCGGTGGCGGTGAGGATGAACATCACCAGCACCACCATCAGCACGTCCACCAGGGGCGTGATGTTGATGCTGTCCACCGCCGCGTCATCGTCATCGTCGTGAGAGGCATTTACGCTAGCCATGTCGGTGCTCCTCAGGCCGGTACGTGGGCGTTGGTGTGATTTCCACGGCGGTGCGCCGACTCACTGAACTGGCTTTCGCCGTGCATCTCCGCCAGGCGGGTAATGAACTCGTCGACGAACACGCGCATGTCTGCGCTGACTTCCTTGTTGCGGGTGATCAGGCGGTTGTAGCCAAACAGCGCCGGGATCGCGACGAACAGGCCCATGGCGGTGGCCAGCAATGCGGCGGCCATGCCGGGAGCGATGGCGTTGATGTTGACGTCGCCCGCCATCGCCGTGCCCAGGAACACCACCATGATCCCCAGCACCGTGCCGAGCAGGCCGATGTAGGGGCCGCCGGCGATGGCGTTGGACAGGGTCGAGAGTCTGGAGCTCAGTGCCTGGTTTTCCCGGGTGCGCACGCCGTCCATGGAGCAGCGGATCGCTTCGATGGTGGCGGCCGACACCGACGAGGTATCGGCGCCCTGCTCGCGACGGGTACGGATTTCCTTGACCGCCACCTGATACAGGCGCCACAGCGAAGAGTGCTGCAGACGGCGGGCGAGTTCCTGGTCGTCGGCAAACATTTCCAGGCGCGTGCCGACCTTGGCGAATTGCTCGCGGAACGCTTCGTTGGCGGCCGTGACGCGGCTTACCATGCGGTTCTTGCGGATCATGATGAACCACGACTGGAACATCATCAGCACCAGCACCGCGATGATCACCCAGGCGTCCATCGGCACGGCGTTGAGCAGGAAGCCGAGGCTGCCGAAACCAAAACCCGACTGTTCTTCATCGACGCCATAGGCCACCAGCTTCGACTCGGCGCCCTGGGAGCTCGCGTCCGCCAGCAACTGTGCGGCCGGACGGGCGACCTTGGACAGGCGCAGCTCATCGATGGCACCGGTAAACGGCTGGTAAGGACTGGCCGGCATATCGGCTGCGACCGGCAGGTCGGCACCGATGGCCATGACCGAGTTGAACGCCGGCACGGCCACCGCCAGGCTCGCGGTTTCACGACCGTTGACGTACAGCGAGACCTTGCTGCCTTCAGCCGTGAGCGCCAGGTGCTGCCATTGACCAGGGTTCAATGCCTGGTTCGATACCGCACGCTGACCGTCGATTTCCACGAACGGCAGGCCCTGGCTCAAACCGACCAGCAAACTCTGCGCACCCTCGCGGCGGGCCAGTACCAATTGCTCGCCACTGGCCTGGTCCAGACGCAACCAGGCGCTGAAGGTGAAGGCGCTGCCAGCTTTATGCTGCAACGACGGACTGGCCGGCAGCAGCAGCGGCTGGCCGCTGAACTGCAAGGCACGACCGATCACCCCGTCGATGCTTGCACCGGTGGCGCTTTGCGCGGTGTTGCCGTAGGCCGTGGTGTCCCTGGCCGGTGTGCCGGTGGCGCCTTCGAAATGGTAGAGCGCGGTGTAGTTCGGCTCGAACGTCAGTTGACCGTTGCCGGTGGCCGGGGCTTTCTGGTTGCCGTAGTACATCCAGATGTCCTGACGCTGAGCGCCCTCGACTTTCGGCACATCGACCCACACCAGCGCCATGCCCATCAACGCATCGAAGCTCTCGAGCTGATGGTTCAGCACCGTCTTGTCATCGGCGGCAACGAAACGCAGGTCCGAGCCATCCTCCTTGACGCCGTCGAAGGTGAAGTTGCCGGTGTGCAGGCGTACCAGCAATGCGGTACGGCCCAGGGCTTCATTGACGGCCGCGCCCTGGGGCGTGGTGTCCACCGAGATCTGTTTACGGTAGTGCCAGTCGTCCTGCCACCACGCCTGGGCGGTGGCCGGGAGCACAACGCTCAGGCACATCAGGAAAGCGAGAAATATGCGCTGCATGAAAAATTACTCCGTAGGTTCAGAACGTCGCTTGCAGGTTGAAATGCACGCGCGAATCCTGTTTCAAGGTGTTCGGTCCATCGAGCAGCGGATAGCCCCAATCCAGGCTGCCGGATAACCATTTACTCAAGCTCGCGCGGGTGCCCAGGCCAACGCTGGCCACGGCGTAATCCGCGTCTTGATCGGGAAGTTCGTCGCGCAAATACAACTGGGCGCCTTCGGCGAAGGCGTAGAAGCGCCATTCCTGGACATAACTGCCGAGGTACTTGGCCAGCGACGGCGTGCGCAGCTCCTGGCTCAACAGGTAGCCGTCATCACCGGTGCGTTCGGCCGCCAGGTAACCGCGCACGGACGTGGCGCCACCGGCGGAAAATTGCTCGTTGGACACCAGCGGCCCGGAGGCAATCTGGAACGACGCCTTGCTCGCGCTCTGCCAGTCGTTCTCGAAGGTGTAGGTGAAACTGGTATCGCCCTTGAGCACGGCAAAACTCGGGCTGGCGCGATAACGCTTGTAGTCGAAATCTTCGTCATCACTGCCGTAGCCCAGGAAGCTGCGGGTGCCGGCCACCAGGCTCAGCCCCAGGCTCAACTGCGAGCGCTCGGTGTAGCGAAAGCCGTTGTAGGCGAAGGTGAACGGCGCGTACCGCAGCGGTACTTCGTCGCTGTCGCCGCCGAAGTCCAGTTGCTCGTCGAAGTCCTTGAAGTCGATCCCGGCCGACAGCGAGTTGGACCAGTTGCCGGTGGACGGCAGCGTATAGATCGCCGATACGCCATAGGAATGCCCTTTGCCCAGCACGTTGCTGCCGCCGAGGGTGGCGACGTTGCTGTCGGACTGGTAACCGGAGAACTGCACACTCCAGCGCTCGCTCAGCGGCGCGCTGTAGGAGCCCGACCAGACCTTGGCGTTGGACGTATCCTCAGGGGCGGTAAAGAAGGTCAGCGAAAGGCTGTGCCCCAGTTGCCAGAGATTGTTGTAGCCGAGGCTGGCGACACTGCGCAGCTTCTCCGTGTCGGCGCTGTAGTCGTTGTTCAGGCCGAGGGTGGCTTGCCACGGGTCCTGGTCTTCGACCTGCAGGTCCACGTCCATGGTGCCGGGACGTTGGCCCTCGCGCACCAGGGGCATGACCTGGCGACCGGGGTTCTTGTTGATCTGCGCCAGTTCCGTCTGCACCCTGGCGAAGTCCGGCACCTGGCCTTCCTGCAGCGCCGGCACCTCTTCGCGGATCTCCACCGGCGAATAGTGCCTGGCACCGACTACCCGCACACGGCCGACCTTGGTTTCGCTGATCTGCAGGTAGACGATGCCGTCCTCGACCTTCTGCTCGGGCAACTCGACGAACACCGATTGATAGCCGCGATCCTGGTAGGCCTTCTGCAAGGCGTCTCGGGCCGCTTCGATGTCCTTCAGGTATTTGCCCGGTCCCAGAAACGGGTACACCGCTTCTTCGATGGCGCGGGCATCGAGCACGGTGTTGCCGCGCACGAAGTATTCGTTGACGTCCACCGGTTTGGGCGGCAAAAGTTCGACGGCCTGCTCGGCCCATGCCGGCTGCGCGCCCACCGTCACCAGCAGCCAGCCCCACAGCGCCAGCCGTGACTTGAAAAAATGATCCACATCACCCCCTGAATTCTAAATACCGATAACCGTCTGCACTGCGGCAGGCTGGCTCAATTGCTTGTGGTCGCTGTCGCGGCGTGTTTTCCCAGCCAGGTGTGCAGCAGCGCGAAGTTCAAGGAGAACTCGGGCATTTGCAGCAAGGCGCCGCAAAACACCTCGCCGATGACTTTCTGGATCAACTGCACCGCTCCCGGGTTGTTCAGCAGCGTGGTGGTGGAGCGACTCAGGACGCTGAAACTCCAGACCTTTTGATTGAGGTCGAGGCCGACAAACCAGCGGAACAGCAGGTTGTAATTGAGTTGTTCGTACAGTTGCTGCTCGCTGGGCACCGAATACAGCAGCTGCAGCAAGAGGATGTGCATGACCGTTTGCGGGGCGATCAACATGCCGGGCTCGGCGACCAGACCCTGCATCAACTCGCGCTGCTCATCGAGCAGGTCTTCGATCTGCGGACGCAACAGCACCAGGGAATGCCCGGGCGGAATGTAGCTGGAGACCTCCTTCAGGGCGCCCTGCCAGTCTTCCTGCGACACGATCCAGACCCACGGCGCGCCGTAGCGATACACCGACACCGGCTTCTTGCGCGCGGCTTCGACGATCTTCGACAGGCGTTGATCGAGCTCCTGCATCCCTACTTTCGAGTAACGTTCCATAGTCCCCATCGCCTCACTCCCGGCTGGCCGCCCCGGCTGGAAAAGTCACCTTGCGGTCCTCCTCAAGCACGTACATAGGCATGACCGGGCTGGCGAAGTGCTACCGAACTTTTGTCATGAAAGCTTCATTCAAAGACCCACGATTCCTGTAGGAGCGAGCTTGTTCCGGGCGGCGTTCCGACGATGGTCGTCAACGATGACGCTGGATACCTGGCACCCAACGGCGTTCTCAGGTTCTTCGCGAGCAAGCTCGCCCCCACAAAAAAAGGCGGCCCGAAGGCCGCCTCTGATACTTCACTGACTGCTTACAACATCAGCTTGCCCCGCTCCTCCTCGGTCAACTGGCCCCGCGCCCGCTCGTCCAGTGTGCCGGCGCCAAGCACCTGCACCGGGCTGTTGGGGTTGTAGGCCGGCGCGGGTGCGCGGCTGGCGCCGTCGCGGGTCGGTGCCAGTTGTTCGTTGCCGAAGCTGAGCACCTGCACGGTGAACACCGAAGCCTGGTTCTTGCGCGCTGCGGCCTGTTGCTGCCGGGACATGTCCTCGGCGGCTTGCGTGGCCGAGGTGGCCGCCGAGCTGGCGGAGGTGATCGCGCCAGTGTTCACCGACGCCGTCACCGGGATCCCCGACGACTTGCCCTGCACCTGGATGTTCGCCGCGTTGACCACCTGCAAGGCAATGATGTTGATGTTGCCCGACACCCGAATCCCGGCCTCGCCGGCATCGATCGTGCCCAGCGGTGCGATCAGGTCGATGTCGCCCGGTGCCACCTCGGCAATCGGGTTGAGCGTGGCGATGCCGGCGCCGGTACTTGGCACCACCGGCGACAACGTCACGTTGCCCCAGGTGTCGTAGACACGGCGTGGCGGTGTGAACACCACGGTGGTCTTCGAACCCCGCCCGGCGTTGATGTCGCCCTCGGCCGACCAGCCCAGAATACTGCCGCCGAAGGTGGTCATCACCCGACTCTGCCCCAGCAGGATGCTGCCCTGGGAATACAGCTGGATGTTGCCCTGGCCCTGAGTCACCACACCCGAAGTGGATGGCGGCGCCGCGCCTTCGACACCGAACACCTGGCCGCCACCCGGGGTGAGCATCTGGATGTCACCGCCGAACAGCGTCTTGATGCCAGCGCCGCCGTACAAGGTGATGTCGCCGTCGTAGCGGATCGCATTGCCCGCCACATCGGTGGTCGGGAACAGCGCGGCAATCGCGTTGCGACCCCGCAGGTAACTGCCCTGGCGCGGGCCGTTTTCGTCGGCGTACTCCAGGCCGCCGGCGCGCAGTTCTGCGAAGTACACCTGGCGGGCAAACACAGCTTGCTCGGCACTCGGCAATGCCGCGAAGAACGCGCGAGCCTGCGCCTCGTTACCACTGAACCCATAACCCAGGGTCAACCAGGAAAGCAGTTCCTCCCCATAGGTCTTGACCACCTTGCCGGGTTGCGAGGCGAGTGACGTGCCGCTGACGGCGAGGTTGTCCGGGTCCAGGTAACGGTCGATGAAGCGCGTGTAATCCAGACCTTGCGCCCCGACACCCGCCTGCAGCACCAGGCTGGCGCCTGGCCGCTTATCGCCTGCAATCAGCGGCCCGATGCTGGTGATGCTGGCGCGGTCTTCCATCTGGATATTGCGCCCGGCGGTGATTTCCAGTGTGCCCGGCCCAGCGATGTCGAAGTTGCTGTAGATGATGTCGCGACCGGCGAAAACACGGGAGACGTCGTTTGCGTCGTTGTGGATGAACAGGTTGCCGGTGGCGGTGATGGTGCCGGTATCAAGGCCCATTGCACTCCCGAATACCTGCACTGGCTGGCCGAGGGTCGTACCCGATGCGACGATATCGCGACCCGCCGACATCCAGACCGGGCCTGCGGCTTCGTACCAGGTGCGTTGCGACGTTTCGGTACGCAGGGTCTCGCCGCTACGGACCCCAACCAGATCACCCGTCAGCGCATAGAAACGCGCCGGGCCCTGGGTACGACTCAGTCCTGAGTAGCTGTCGGGGCCGAAGGCAAACAACGGATAACTCTTGTTGTCATTGGCCGCCATTCCGTCGGTGCCGCTGTTGGACATCAGGTTGATGATCCTGGTGCCCGAGTAGGTGTAACCATTGAATGCCGACGCGAATGGCGTGGCGATGGACCGCGGGCTCGCACCCGACTGGTTGATGGCGTAGCCACCGGCGTAGATGGAATCACCGGCCAGCAACTCAAGTTGCCCGGCATTCGACGGTGCCAGCAGCAACGAGTAGGAAATGCCCGGGAAGTTGCTCCCGCCCCCGTAATAGCCAGCGGATGAACCGACGTAGATGGACCCTTGCCCAGCTACCGCGCGCAGGATCGACGGCACGACGAAGCGGTTATCCGTCGGCGAGGTGTTGCTGCCTCCCGGGATGACAGAGTTGTTGATGTTCTCCGCCATCAACGTACTCGGGGTCAGATTACCCCCCGCCGAGAATAGGTCGACTGCGGTGTGATCCGTCCATAACGAGAAGCCTGTCAGACCTCCACCGGTATGCACCACACCATCAGGTGTCGTGAACGGCGTGCTGTTCTGCAACACGACCCGACCGGGGTCCGAGGCACCGCCCAGCACCAGATCGCCGCGGGTATTGAGGCGCATGCCCGAATCACCCGGGATCAGCACCAGGCCCCCGCTGGCGCTACTGGTGGTGGCCGTGAACGCATCGTAACCACGGCTTTCACGCTGATCCTGGAATCCCGAGAAGTAGCCGTACTGCAGTTTGACACCACCCGCCGCGGATGCCGTCAATTGCGCAGCGCCTCGCAGGTTGATCAGCGCGCCCTGCAAGTCGTGATGTGGAGATTTGATGCCCGTATCCCCGGCCCTGGCCTGCAGCGAAGGGTTGAGCGTGCCGCCAATGCGTATGTCCATATCGCCGCCACCCGTGAGCAGCAGACTGCCGTCGTTACCTACACGACCGGTGCTGCCCACGGCCACGATCAAACCCTGGCTTCGTGGTGCACTGTCCTTGGTGACCGCATCCCCCAAGGGCCTGAGCATGCCCCCATCAGCCCCCGCTCGAAGGCTGATGTTGCCACCGCCGAGTGTGCCAAAGCCGGTGAACCCCACCAGATAAGGTGCGGGGTCCGTTTCTGCAACGGCAAACGGCTCGGTGGCATAGCTGCCAAAGTTGATCCACCAGGCGGTGGGTACGTCATCCCCGCCCGTACCCTGGCGCCACAGCCAGTTGCCCACGGCAACACTCGGCTTCTGTGACCGTTGAGCGCTTATGCCCGTGGAGCGACCGACGGTGTCACCTGATACCGAACCGCCGGCATTGATGATCAGGTTGCCGCCCATCTGGGGGAACCAGGCCTGATACAGGCTATCGGCGCCACCATCGACCCATTTCTCGTAATCGGTACCCTCACTGCCCAGCACCGAGTTTTGCCCAGGGATCCGACCGCGTGACTGGTTGTAACGTGGATCGACATTGCTGGACTGAGTGCCGGCCGTGTACACGCCAAAAAGTGAATCCATGCTCAGGTCGCCTGCCGCGACCACGTCCAGATCACCGGTCCCGGTGCGCAATACACTGAACATCTGGGTATGGGCCTTGACGGTTGTACCGGGCAGATTCCCAATGCAAAGTTCCGGGAGTATTTCGCAGAGGATCTGATAGTCCTCTGGAACAGGTTCCCAGTCCGGCCCGTTGCCGTTCCCGGGTGCCCACACCCAACGCGCCATTGGCTCGCATAGGCCGGGAATTGCATCGCAATAAAACATCATCTCTTCCGGGACAGGCTCATACCGCGTGAACCCGAAATCGTTTTCCGCCCACACCAGTTTTCCGGCTGAGGTCACCTGTTTGAC
>Ga0247819_10001194_pt1 | contig 14392 bp, 16 predicted proteins | sample 13C_Xylose_Day6_FD_193428 | JGI IMG/M metagenome (GOLD analysis project Ga0247819, IMG submission 193428) | Soil microbial communities from agricultural site in Penn Yan, New York, United States - 13C_Xylose_Day6 | ecosystem: Environmental > Terrestrial > Soil > Agricultural land | place: USA...
TGATCGGCGGCTGGTCGGACAGCTACACCAATACCGTACCGCGTCTGGTTGCGAACCTGCAGGCCCCGGCATGGGGCATCATCGGGCCTTGGGGGCATATCTATCCGATGGATGGCGTACCCGGCCCGGCCATCGGCTTCCTGCAGGAAGCCACCGACTGGTGGGACCATTGGCTGCGCGGCATCGACCGCGGCATCGAGGCGCAGCCCAAGATGCGCTTCTATGAGCAGGACAGCTTTGCACCGACCGGCACCCGGCTGGCAAATCCCGGGCGCTGGATCGCCGAGGCCGAATGGCCCTCGCCCCGGCTGGACTGGACCGATTTCCCGCTGGGCGCGGATGGGGTGCTGGGATCGGCGGCCACCGGCGATCTGGCGATCTGCTCTCCGCAAAGTCACGGCAAGGCGGCTGGCGAATGGATGGGTGTCGGCTGCGTCGGCGAGAATCCGACCGATCAGCGGCTGGATGATGGCGGCTCATTGAACTTCGATTCCGCGCCGCTGGTAGATGACATGTCGGTGGTGGGCGCGCCCCGGTTGCGGCTGCGGCTGGCCTCGGACAAGCCGGTGGCGCAGCTGGTCGCGCGGCTGTCGGAAATCCTGCCCTGTGGGCAGGTCACGCGGGTCAGCTATCAGGTGCTGAACCTGACCCATCGCGACAGCCACGAGACCCCGGAAGCGCTGGAACCGGGTCGCTTCTATGACGTGACCGTCACTATGAACGCGCTGGCCCATCGCTTCGCCAAGGGCAACCGGGTGCGGGTGTCGATCGGGACGGCCTATTGGCCGATGATCTGGCCCGCGCCGGAACGCGCGACGCTGACCATTCGCGGCAGCGAAAGCCGGGCGGAACTGCCGTTGCGGGCGCCCAGCCCGCTGGACGCGCAGGTCAGCTTTGCGCCCCCTCAACCCGGTCCGGCCTGTGCCATCACGCAGGTCGATCCGGGCACCGTCCGGCGCTGGACCGAACAGGACCACGTCTCGGGTGAGACCACCTACCACACCGAGGGTATCGGCGGCCTGTTCGGAGAAGGCATCCTGCGTTTCGACGATATCGGCACGACCATCGGCCATTCGCTGAAACGCACGCTGACCATCCGCGACGACGACCCGCTTTCGGCGCATTACCACCTGCGCCAGTCCTATGACATCGGGCGCGAAGGCTGGCAGATCCGCATCGAGAGCGTGACCGAGATGCGCTCGGATCGGGATGATTTCCTGATCTCGGGGCAGTTGCAGGCCTTTGAAAACGGCGCGCTGGTCGCGACCCGCGACTGGGACGAACGCATTCCGCGCCAGTTGATCTGAGCCTGAAACCTGCGGGCCGCCCCTAGCGGGCGGCCTGATCCCGCAGCATCTGATCCATGCTGTAGTAACCCGGCCCCTGCTGCGCGATCCATTCCGCCGCCCGCAGGGTGGTCGCCGCAAAGGCCCGGTAATCGGTCACCCGGCTGATGATCTCCAGCCGCTGCCCCGCCCCCGCGAAAAAGACGGTATTCTCGCAGACCACCTCGCCCCCTCGGGCCGAGGAAAACCCGATGCTGCCACGCTTGCGCCGGCCGGTTTCGCCATGCCGGGCAAAGACCGTCAGATCCGACAGCTCGGCCCCGCGCCCCTCGGCCGCATATTCGGCCAGCTCCAGTGCCGTACCCGATGGCGCGTCGATCTTGTCCCAGGGGTGGAAATCGAAAATCTCGATATCGAAATCGTCGCCCAGCAGCCGAGCGGCGGTTTTCACCAGTTCATACATGGCGATGACCGAGGCGCTCATGTTCGCGCCGACAAGGATGGGGATGGACCGACCCGCATCGGCCAGGGCGGCCTTCTGGTCGGCATCAAAGCCCGTGGTGCAGACCAGCACCGGCGTTCGATGCGCGATGGCCACAGGCAGCAGCGCCATGGTCGCGGCAGCAGAGCTGTAATCGACGATCACGTCCGAGACATCGCAGACCGCGCCCGCATCATCGGTGACCGCGATCCCCAGCGCGGGCAGCCCGCCAAGCATGCCGATATCCCGCCCCAGATCCGGCGAACCCGGCCTGTCGCAGCCTCCTGATATCGTGCAACTCTCGCTCGCGTTGATTTCCCCGATCAGCGTCCGGCCCATGTGACCGGCGACACCATAAAGCCCGATCCTTGTCATGCGCAGCCCTTTCGCAAAGGTTCAACGACACGGTTGAGGCAGCATACGCCTGAACTCGATTTCTGTCGCTGGCTGCAAGCTGGGTATGACGCGCCGGCAGTGCGGATTGCGCCCGTTTTCCGATCATTAATAAGCAATCGACTGCGGCTTGATCCTCATCATTTCATCGCAAGAAGTCCCCGCCAAGATCGTGGCAATCATCAAGCGAGTGTCAGGTGCAGAGGCTGAATCTGGCCGATGCACTGCGAATGGCTGGCGCGGGAGTTCAATATGCTGACCGCATAGCTAGGCTACACGGCCATTGACGACCCGTTTCTGAAGGGATCGGCGTCATCGGCACGGATGAACTGCACTGCGCAGTCGATGCCTATCGCGACAATTTCAACGCTCGTCCGGGTGACTGTTTCGACGTCGAGGCGGTGACAATCTGGCCCTTTGGCCCGCAGATGTTCGTCGGCTCGAACCCGATCAACTCGGTTGCCGACCCTCAGAGCATAAAGCTGCACCGCTTCACCGCCTCGATGTCAGAGACGCTGACTGAACTTGGCGCGCCCTCCGTTACCCTGTCCGTCCTCGACGGTCTATCCGACGCTGTAAGCGGGGGTCGCCAGTTGCGGCGTGACCTCGCCCATCCCGGCCAATACCGGGAAACGGCCCGAGGTCGCCAAATTCCTGATACCGCCGTCAGTCTCGGGCTCGGTTCAGGCACAGCTAGACAATCTGGGCTGGTGGCGTTGTTGCGGGCCGCCCAGTCTGGAGGAGCAGATGGCCTGCATAATATTCACCACACCGTTCCTGACCACGATCGTGGCCATCACCGCGGCGGGAATAGGCCCGGTCTGATGCTGGGTGTTTATCGTCGTCATGTGCGAAGCGTCGTTGCTGACCCCGCCCGTCGGCATGACGCTCAGGTTCATGCAGGCTGTCCGGCGCGGGGGGAATATCGACTCCGAGGTTGCTCCACTTCTCCGAAGCGGCAAACTGGGCCTCGCTGAGACGGTAGCAGGGGCGTCAATGCCCCTGCTGGCCGCGGTTCCCCAACAGCAGGTCGCGGCCGCCATAGATGCCCTCGACCGTCTGGACGGCAAAGCGTTCGCGGTCGCGGGCGCGCATGCCCTCGATCAACTCGTCGGCCTCGTCCTCATCGGCGCCAAGACGCAGCAAGGCCTCGCGGCCCATGGCAACGGCGCTTTCAAAGGTCTCGCGGATCTGCCAGTCGACGCCCTTGTTCACCAGTTCCAGCGCGTGGCCGCGGTCAAAGGCGCGGGCAAGGACCGGGACCAGCGGGAACTCGTCCTTGAGCAATTCAACGATCCGGGTCGTGGTTTCGGCCTTGTCGACGGCGACCACGATCAGACTGGCGCGGCCCGCGCCCGCCGCATGCAGCACGTCCAGCCGGGCGCCGTCGCCATACCAGACCTTGAAGCCAAAGGTTTCGGCGGCCTGAATCATCTCGGTATCGGTTTCAATCGCGGAAATATGGTGGCCGCGCGCCAGCAGCGGCTGGCTGACGATCTGGCCCATGCGCCCGAAGCCGATCAGCAGGACCGGGGCGGTCAGGTCGCTGGCCTCCTCAATCCCCTCCATCGATCCCGGCTCGGGCTTGATCAGCCGGTCGTGCAGGATGATCATCAGCGGTGTCAGCACCATCGAGATAATGATGATCGCGGTCAGGTTGGCGTTCCATTCCGGCTCCAGCACCCCGAATTGCGTGGCGCTGGCGTAAAGGACAAAGGCGAATTCGCCGCCCTGCGCCATCAGCACCGCACGTTCTATCGCCTCGGCCCGGTCGGATTTCGTGACCCGCGCGACCAGATAGATCACCAGCATCTTGAGGATCATGAAAGCCGGAACCGAGATGGCGATGACTGCCCAGTTCTTGGCAATGATCGCCAGATCCAGCGCCATGCCGACGCCCAGAAAGAACAGGCCCAGCAGCAGGCCGCGGAACGGTTCCACATCTGCCTCAAGCTGGTGGCGAAAGCTCGATTCCGACAGCAGAACGCCGGCAAGAAAGGCCCCCATTGCCATCGACAGCCCGCCTGCCTGCATCAGCACCGCCGCGCCCAGAACCACCAGCAGCGCGGCGGCGGTCATCACCTCGCGCGCGCCGAAACGGGCCAGCAGGCGGAACATCGGGTCCAGCAGATAGCGCCCGGCAAAGACCAGAACCACGATGCAGCCGATGCCGATGGCCACGCCCGTCAACCGGTCGGACATCGTCGTCTCGGCCCCGCCCGGTGCCAGAAAGGCGACCAGCGCCAGCAGCGGCACGATGGCCAGATCCTCGAACAGCAGGATCGAGATGATGCGGCGGCCCTTGGGCGTCGCCATCTCGTGCCGCTCCTCCAGCATCTGCATGACGATGGCGGTCGAAGTCAGGACGAATCCCGTGCCTGAAACAAAGCTGGCGGCGGCCGGATAGCCCAGAAGGATGCCGACCCAGATCAGCGCGCCGATGGCCAGCACCACCTGCAACAGGCCAAGGCCGAATATCTCGCCCCGCATCGACCACAACCGCGAGGGCTGCATTTCCAGACCGATGATGAACAGGAACATCACCACGCCCAGTTCGGCGACATGGATGATCGACTGCGCGTCCTGGAAAAAGCCCAGCCCCCACGGCCCGATGGCCAGCCCCGCCGCCAGATAGCCCAGCACCGAGCCAAGCCCCGCCCGTCGGAACAGCGGCACGGCCACCACCGCCGCCGCCAGAAGCACCACCACCGAGGTCAGATCGACTCCGCCCGCGTGATGCGCCGCCTCGGCTACTGCCGCTTCTGCTGCCATTCCCGATCTCCGTCCCGCAACGCGCTTTCCTTTCTCATAGCCGGGTTTCGGCTGCGGTCACCCCGAAATCTGGTACAGCCGGCAATCATGGGGATTTCGGGACACATGAGCCCCGCCCCGCGCAACTGCGGGACGGGGCGTGATCGCGTGGTGATCCTGCGGCGTGATCGACCACGGTTTCCACCGCCTTACCTGACGCGATTGTTCGCCTGCGCCCGGACCGAGAGGCGACCCATCGCCGAAATGCGGTAGGGGTTGGAATTGCGGGACTCGATCAGCCGCTTGCGGCGCAGTTTCGCCACGATGTCGAGCGTGCATCCCACCAGCAGCGCGCCGTCATGCGTAACGCATTCGGCATGGATCAAGCGGCCATTCGGCCCGCGCGCATAGCTTATCTGCCCACCCTGGGCCAGCACGTGCAGCACGCGCTGTTCGTTCTTGGAGATATTCATGTAAAAGCCTGTCAGTGAACCACGAAGGCACAGGCGTCAGCGACCACGCGCCACGCCCGGCATTCGATCACCCCGAGATTTCGGCGGTGATCAGGGGTTCAGAACAAGCTCGGACATCGACAATTCCCTTATCCGCAGGAACGGACGACAATATGCCTGCCGATGGGGTCGCCCGTCAAGCATGGGTCGTCTGGGAAATCCCATGGTCACGACACCCGGTTGTAGCCCTCTCAGCAAGGGGCGATGACGCGAATAGGATGGACTTTCGCATCAAATTTCGGCTAATCATGATGCAAATAGGAAAGACATTCGCATCATGCCCTGGATATGGCAAAGCCCGTCATGGCCGGAATTCGGCTATGACGCCCAGATCATCGAAGCCGATCTGGCCCGCGCCACCGAGGTGATCGGCGAAATTTCAGGCATGCGGCAAGGCCTTGGCGCCGAGGAACGCGAGGAACTGCACCTGCGCCAGATCGTGCAGGAGGCCTTGGGGTCATTCGGCATCGAAGGGGTCTTACTGGACCCGGCGCAGCTTGAAGTTTCGGTCGTGGCTTCGCTCAAGCATCGCGACCGGCATGCCTTCAGCCGCCGCTCGGACGCCATCGCGACGCTGCTGCTGACCGCGCGCGAGGATCACGCGCCGATCACCGCGGAAACGCTGTGGGAATGGCACCGGCTGCTGTTCTTCGGCATGGAGGTCGAGGATCTGGGCCGCTGGCGCGAAAGCGGCATCGAGATCGTGCGCTCGGCCACGGCAGGGCGGCATGACGTGCTGTTCGTGGCCCCTCCTGCCGAACGCATCCCGGTCGAGATGGCCCGCCTGCTGGATTGGATCGCGCAGGAACAGCGCATGCCGCTGGCGATCAAGGCCGCGATCGCGCATCTGTGGTTCGAGACCATCCACCCCTTTGCCGATGGCAATGGCCGGATCGGGCGGGCGCTGATCGAACATATCTTTGCACAGGCACGGGCGCTGCCCTTTTCCCTGTCCCGCCAGATCGAGGCGGAAAAGCGCGCCTATTACGAGGCTTTGCAGGCCGGTCGCCGCGACGACGACAACCGGATCGACGCCACCGCCTTTGTCCTGTGGTTCCTGCAATGCCTTGCCCGCGCCGCCGAGGCCGCCCGCGCCGAGGCGCAGTTCCTGCTGGCCCGTAACCGCTTCTTCCTTCGCTTTGCCCACCGGCTGCATCCAAGACAGGAAAACGTGCTGAGAAAGCTGTTCGCCCAGGGCCCGCAGCGGGTCGCCGAAGGGATCAGCGCGCGCAGCTATGCCCGGATCGCGGGCGTGTCCGGCCCGACCGCCACCCGCGACCTGAACGCCATCGCCGCGACGGGCGCGTTGCGCAGGTCCGATGCGGGCGGACGCTCGACCAGCTATGCCTTGATGCTGGATTAAGCGGCCATTCGTTGTAGCCTTCCCCGATCAAAGGGCCCGGACAGGAGGACAGATATGGACCAGTTCACCGGCGGCTGCCTGTGCGGCCGCGTCCGGATCGTGGCGCGGGGCCAGCCCTATCGGGTCGGGCTGTGCCATTGTCTTGATTGCCGCAAGCATCATGGCGCGCTGTTTCATGCCTCGGCGATCTTCCCGCAGGATGCGGTGGCCATCACCGGCGAAACCCGCGACTACCGCGGGCGGCATTTCTGCCCGCATTGCGGATCGCCGGTCTTTGGCCGCTCGGATGACGAGATCGAGGTCAATCTGGGTTCGCTGGATGCCACCGACCAGCTGATGCCGACCTATGAGCTGTGGACCTCCCGCCGCGAGGCATGGCTGCCGCCCTTTCCGATCGCCCGGCTTTACCCTCGTGACCGCGACAGCAGCAGCCGCCACGAGGGGTAATCACTTCAGCAGCCCGATATCGACACCCTCGGCCATGGCCTTGTTGCCTGCTGCACCCGGATGCAGCCTGTCGCCGCTGTCATAGGCCTCAAGCAGCTGCGCCGGAGCCGAAGGATCGCGCAATATCTGGTCGAAATCGACCAGCCCATCATGGAAGTCCGCCCCGCGCAGCCAATCGTTGAAACGGTTCCGCAAGTCGTCCTTGTCGGCGGACCAGTAGCTGTCCTCCATCGGCGTGCCGGGCAAAGCACCCTGAAACGGCGGTAGTGTTCCGACGATCAGGCGGATGCCTTGGGCATGCAACCTTTCGGCCAGTTGCAGATAGCCCGCCTGCAACCGCTCCAGCACCATCGGCGGCTCATCTGGCGCAAAGGGAGAGCCGGGCCAGGCGATGTCATTGGTCCCGATCAACAGGATCAGCGCATCCGCATCGGGCAGGGACAGCAGATCACGATCCAGCCGCGCCAATACGCTTTGCCCCATGCCGTCGGTCAAAAGCCGCCCACCCGAGATCCCGGCATTGACCACCGCCACGCCCTGCGGCGCAAGGCGGCGGGCCAGATGATCCGGCCAGCGCGCCTGCCCGTCCATCGGCGCGCCATTGCCGTCGGTGATCGAATCCCCCATCGCGACCACGACCTGATCCGCCGGATGATCGACCAGAACGCCCGCCAGCGCGATCCGGGTCGCGATTTCCTGCGCCACCTGCGGATCGGTTGCGGTCGGATCACCGCCCTTCAGGACAAAGCTGGTCTCGCGCGCGTCCCAGTGAAAATCCTGCGCCTGTGCATCCGGGCCAAAGCGCAGGGTCGCGGCGATGCGCTGACCCGCCGTAACGGGCAGATCGACCGCGTCGGAAACAAGGCTGGCCCCCGGCGCAATCTGCGCCTCGGGGCGCCCGCCAAATGTCACCACCCGGGCCGGACCAGAGGTCCGTGCACCGTCATCCGCTGGCGCAACCGCAGCCGCCGTGATGGCAAGCGGCTGGCTGCCATGGATATTCGACAGCACCAGCCGCAGCCGATCGCCAGACCATGCCAGTGTCAGCGGCTGGCGGATGACCTGCCCGGCAATGGTCGGGGGCAGGCCGGTCGGCAGCGGGAAATCCGCGCTCCAGACCGCTTGGGGACTGGCCAACCATGCCGGGGTCCAGGGATCGGCCTTGGCCGCACCGATCCCGACCGCAATGGATACCGCCAGCAGCGCGGCGCGGCTCACCAGACCGGTCATCATGCCCTCCGCACGGTGTGCAGGGCGATCAGGCCCGCGACAATCGGCGGGACCGCGGCCAGCAGGAACAGGCTGGACAGACCCCAATGCGCGGCCAACGCCAATCCACCTGCCCATGCGCCAAGCGCATTGCCAAGGTTGAAGGCCGAGATGTTCAGCGTCGAGGCCAGCGCCTGCCCGGTCCCCCGTACCTGCCGCAGGATGAAGGATTGCAGCGGTGCCACGGTGGCAAAGGCAGCCGCGCCAAAGACAAAGATCAACGCCGAAGCAAAGACCCGGTTGCTCATGCCCAGCCACATCGCCAGCAGCGTCGCGGCCAGCGTGAACAGCGTCAGCGGGATGCTGGCGCGCGGCCAACGATCAGCCAGCTTGCCGCCAAGGATATTGCCCAGAACCAACCCGGTCCCGAACAGCACCAACAGCGCCGACACGCGCGAGGCCGGGAAACCCGCCAGATCGGTCAGGATCGGCGCGATATAGGTAAAGACCAAGAACACCCCGGCATAACCCAGCACCGTCATCATCAGTGCCCGTGCGGGTGCAGGGGCGAACATGCCGCGCAGATCGCCCAGGGACATCGGCTCGGGTTTTTCGCGATCCTCGGGCAAGGCGACGGCAATGGCCGCAATGGCGACGACGCCGATGCTGGCCACCGCCCAGAAGGTCGAGCGCCAGCCAAAACCCTGCCCCAGCCACGTGCCCAGCGGCAGGCCAAGCACGGTGGCAAGGGTCAGGCCCGTGAACATCAGCGCGATGGCCGAGGCCTTGCGTTCCGGCGGGACCAGCGATTGCGCGACCAGCGCGCCGACGCCAAAGAAGGTGCCATGCGCGAAGCCGGTCACGATCCGGCCCGCCAGCAGGCTGCCAAAGGACGGCGCAATCGCGCAAAGCAGGTTGCCCAGCGTAAAGATCGCCATCAGCGCCAGCAACACATTGCGCCGCGCCATCTTGGCCGTCAGCAGCGTCAGCAGCGGCCCGCCGATGGTCACGGCCAGCGCATAGCCGCTGATCAGCAGGCCTGCCCTTGGGATCGAGACGTCGACCGAGCCTGCGACCTCGGGCAGCAGGCCCATGATCACGAATTCCGTCAAGCCGATGCCGAATGCGCCGATGCCAAGCGCCACCAGCGCCGGGGTCGTGCCGGACATCACTTGGTCCGTGCGGGAACTTTCATACATTGTTCAGATCCTGATTTCATTTGCGCTGAAGATCGGGCCAAGCGGCTTGTGAAAACAGTCGCTGAAAACTACAAAGACTTGTTCCTTGATGTCACAGATGGCGGTGATGCGAGACTCGAACCGGCTGGCCGAGCTGGAAACCTTCCTTGCCGTCACCGATGCGGGCAGCTTTTCGGCTGCGGCGCGGCTGCGGGGAATGACACCATCTGCCGTATCGCGGATGATGACCCGGCTGGAGCAACGGCTGGGCGCGATGCTGCTGAAGCGTTCGACCCGCAAGCTGCAGGTGACGGATGAGGGCCAGCGCTTTGCCCGCCGCGCCGCCGAGATCCTTGAGGCGCTGGCGGCTGCGGAACGCGAGGCGGGCTGCGGCAATGTCGCGGGGATCGTGCGCATCGCCACCAGTTCGGCCTATGCCAATCACATCCTGTCACGCATTCTGGGCCCCCTGCTGCGGGAATACCCGGAACTGACTGTCGAACTGGTGATCGGGGATCTGGTCAGCGATCTTTACAGCGAGGCGATCGATCTGGCGGTACGCGCCGGTCCCCTGCCCGATTCATCCATCGTCGCGCGCTCGCTGGGCCGCAGCGAATTGGTGGACGTGATAAGCAGCGCCCATGCCGATGACCCCGATCCGATCCACGGCGGCTTTTCCTATGGCCGCCGCGACCGGATCTGGAGCGTGCAGACTGCGCAGCTCAAGGCGACGGACGGGAACACGCTGGCGATGATGGCCGTCCATGCCGGGGTCCGGGTGCGCGCGGGGCTGTTCGTCGTCGCGGATGAGATCGCGGCCGGGCGTCTGGTCCGGCTGGACAGCGGCAGCCCCCCGGCGCATGAGGAATTCCACGTCCTCTACCTTGGTCAGGCCAAGGCACTGCCGCGCCGGGTCAGCATCGTGCTGGACCATATCGTGAAATTCGGGCGGGTCGATCAGCCGCGCGGATAAGGGCCGGTGCGGAACCGGCCCTGCGCGGTTCAAGCGATCAGCTTGGCGGTCACCTCGACCAGACGTTTCGCCTGATGGGCGACGGCGGCGCGGCCCTTGTCGTCGAACTTGCCCGCCTCGGTCGAGAAACCATAGGGGTTGCCGCCCGCCTCATATAGCACCGCATCGGTATAGCCCGGCGCGACGATGATCGCGCCCCAATGCATCGCGGTGGTGTAAAGGCCAAGGATCGTCGCCTCTTGTCCGCCATGCGGGTTCTGGGCGCTGGTGGTCGCGGTGAAGGTCTTGTTGGCCAGCTTGCCGCCCGCCCAGACCCCGCCCAGCGTGTCGATGAAGGCGCGCAGCTGGCTGGGGCTGGAGCCGAACCGGGTGGGTGCGCTGATGAAATAGCCATCCGCCCAGACCATGTCGTCAGCGGTGACGACGGGAATGTCCTTGACCCTTTCGACCTGCACCTTCCACGCCTCCTGTCCGTTCACCACGGCCTCGGGTGCGGTCTCGGCCACGCGCAGCAGGCGCACTTCGGCCCCGGCGGCGCTGGCGGCCTCGGCGGCGGCAAGGGCGACCTGATGGTTTGTGCCATAAGTCGAATAGAAAACAACGGCGATCTTGGGCTGTCCCATCCTCGGGCTCCTTCGGGTTTGGCCGATAGTCGCGGTGCAGCTTGCTCAAGTCCCGTTCAGAAAGCAATCGCCACGACTATTCCTGATCCCGACTGCCCGCGCGGGCGGCAGCGTCAATGACGGCGGCGCGAACCGCGCCAAGCCAGGGCGCGTCGCCCGCCGCCTCGGCCAGCACCCGCGCGCCGATCATCGCCGCAAACAGCAGCAGCGCATCGGGATCGGCCTGCCCTTCGCCGGATTGCGGACCGGCAAAGAATTTCTCCAGCAGCGCGCCCGTGCCCCGATCATAGGTGCCGCGCGCCGCATCACTGGCATTGCCGCTGGCGGCATGAGGGGCAAAGGCGATGATCGGGCAATGCCGCTGCGGATCAGGGCGCAGGTAATGCGCCACCAGCCGTGCCCGCAGCTCGCCCGTCTCGCGGTCGGTCTTGGCAAAGATCTTGGTCCAGATCTCGATCGCCTCATCAAAGGCCAGCCCGGCGGCTTCCTCGACCAGTGCTTCCTTGGATGCGAAATGCTTGTAGAAGCCGCCCACGGTCATATCGACCGCTGCCATGATATCGGCGACCGAGACCGCCTCGACCCCGTTTTCGCGAAACAGGCGGCTGGCGGCCTCGACAATCCGAGTCCGGTTTTGTGCCGCCTGCTCCGCCGAGGACCGCCCCATGCCTAGCTTCCTTTCCTGAATACCAGCAGCTTCGCCTTGAAGTCCTGCAGGACCTCATCCGCCTGATTGAGCGTCAGGCTATGCGCCAGCACGATGCCCCGATCGGGCCGCGAACGCGAGGGCAGGATATCGACCACGGTGCTTTTCACCCGCAAGATATCGCCCGGACGGGTCGGGCGCGGCCATGCGACCTCGCCGCCCGCACCGATCAGACCCTGCGCGAGGGGCAGGCAGTCGACCAGCAGCTTCATCGTGATCGACATGGTGTGCCAGCCGCTGGCGGCAAGGCCCTGAAAGAAGGTCTGCTCGGCTGCCTCGGGGTCGATATGGAAGGGCTGCGGATCGAACTGAGTCGCAAAGGCGATTATCTGTTCGGCGTCCAAAGCGTGCTCGCGGCTGTGGAATTCCTGCCCGACCCACAGGTCTTCAAGATACAGCTTTTCCGGCAAGCGATTGTCATGCATGTCGATTTTCCTCCTCATCCGGCAAGACGACCTGCGTGCCGGTCGGGACTTGCCATTTTAGATTATATACGACATCTATTTTGGACAAGCCTGACGTGGCGTCGGGCAGATCCCCTTTGCAGCCGGATTGTCCCCATGCCTCCGCCCATTGTTTCCTCGCCCCGAAACCCATGGATCGTGCTGTTCTGCGCGGCCGCGCTGGTCACCATCGCCATGGGCATCCGGCAATCCTTCGGTCTGTTCCTGCGCCCGATCGAGCTGGACCTTGGCATCGGGCGCGAGGCTTTTGGTCTGGCCATTGCGGTCCAGAACCTGATCCTTGGCCTTGCGCAGCCCTTTGTCGGGGCCTTGGCCGACAGGCACGGGGCGGGCCGGGTCGCGGCTGCGGGCGGACTGCTTTACGCGCTGGGGCTGGTGCTGGTCTCGACGATTTCGGGCGCGGTCGGGCTGAACCTGACGCTGGGCCTGCTGGTCGGCATGTCGATGACCGGGGTGACCTTTGTCGTGGCGATTGGCGCGGCGGTCCGGGCCGTGCCCAGCGACAAGCGCGGCCTTGCCGCCGGCATCGTCACGGCGGGCGGCTCGGTCGGGCAGTTCCTGCTGGTCCCGATCGCGCAGGGGCTGATCGGTGCCTTTGGCTGGCGCGAGACCTTTCTGATCTACGCCGCGCTTGCCGCGACCATGGCGCTGCTGGCCATCGGCATCTCGGGTCGCGCCGCACCCGCCACGCCCCTCGACCAGCCCACCCAAAGCTTTGCCGAGGCGCTGCGCGAGGCCGCCAGCCATTCCGGCTTCTGGCTGCTGAATGCGGGCTTCTTCGTCTGTGGCTTCCATGTCGCCTTCATCGGCACCCATCTGCCGGCATTCCTGACCGACAAGGGGCTGGACCCGGCCATCGGAGCAAGGGCGCTGGCTTTGGTCGGGCTGTTCAATATCCTCGGCTCATATGTGTTCGGAATGTCCGCCGACAACTGGCGCAAGAAACACGTGCTGGCCGCGATCTATCTGGGCCGGGCGGTGGTGATGGCGCTGTTCCTGGCCTTTCCGGTCACGCCGCTATCCGCCACGATCTTTGCCTGCGCCATGGGCTTTCTGTGGCTGGGGACCGTGCCGCTGACCAGCGGGCTGATCGGCCAGATCTTCGGCATCCGCTACATGTCGACGCTGTTCGGCATCGTCTTTCTGTCCCATCAGGTCGGCTCATTCTTTGGGGCATGGGGGGCGGGATATGCCTATCGCGTGACGGGCTCCTACGATTTCGCATGGCAGGCCTCGATCGCCGTCGCCATCATTGCTGCGGCGCTGCATTGGCCGATCAGGGACGCCCCCATGCCGCGACTGGACCCCGCGGAATGAAGGCGGCAATGGCCCCCCTGACCGCTGTTCAACGGGCCATCATCTTAGCCACCATCCTTGGCATTCTGTTGGCCGGAGCGATTCTATGGGAGGCCTACGGCCTGCCCGTCGCGCTGCTGAGCGCCTTTCTGCTGTGCTAGCCGCGGGCTGCGGCACTTTTACCAAAGAGCCGAGGAGCCAAGATCGCCATCATCGTCCGTGACGACCTCGCAAAAGCTGAACGTCACCGCCTTCCTGATGAGCGGGGTCGTGGGCGCCGCGCCCGAGATCATCGGCGAGCCCTATCAGGACGCCGAGGCGAACAGCTATCACAGCCTATGCGTGCAGCCGATCATCGTCCTGTCCGGCAGTTCCGATACGCTGAAAACCATCCACCGCCGCGCCCTGGATCGCGCCGTGCCGCATGCTTTACATCGAGGAGATGCTCTCGGCCGGGCATGACGACGCGAACCGTGCCGTATTCGCCGAGCACGGCCGAGGCCGCCAAGGTCGTCGGCATCGCCTTGCGCGAGGACAGGAAACTCGTCGACAAGATCACCAAGGGCGCAAGGATGCGCCCCTAGCCAGCTCTTCCATCGACGATGAGTTGGGGTTTTCCCTTTGAGCAGGGTTCGATGCGGGCTTTGACGTCGAAGACGTGGCGCAGGAGGTCTGGGGTGACGACCTCGGGGGTGGGGCCGCAGGCGATG
>Ga0247819_10001196_pt1 | contig 14386 bp, 9 predicted proteins | sample 13C_Xylose_Day6_FD_193428 | JGI IMG/M metagenome (GOLD analysis project Ga0247819, IMG submission 193428) | Soil microbial communities from agricultural site in Penn Yan, New York, United States - 13C_Xylose_Day6 | ecosystem: Environmental > Terrestrial > Soil > Agricultural land | place: USA...
GGGCAATGCAAGCCGCCAGGCAGCCCGCGTCATCGCTCGCGCCTGCAACGAGCAAAACGGCATTCAACTGTTGCTCCACAAACAACTGTTTCCCTGCCAACAGTTCGTGGCGACACACTTCTATTCATATTCCAAAAAGCTAGTTTATTAATTGTTTATACGCAATTAGGGTATATGAACCGGACCACCGGACCTTCTTGTTATTCCTTCGCCGCCTTCTGCGGCGTCCCATGAGATGTGAGGTAGGTATGGTCCGGAACACAATCACCCCAGTGCAGATCGCCAGGGCATTGCGTGCAGCCAAGGAGCGGCACTGATGTCCAGTCTGGCAGATGCAATCGTCCAGAGTGATCAGGACGTCGCCCCGTTGTTGTTGCCCGCGCAGGTCTTGCGCAACGACGCCCAGGCCATCCAGGCCGCCCACGAGTTGGCGCAGGTCGCCCGCTTGCACGCGGCCAAGCGCGACCGGCAGCGCAAGTTGCCATGGTCGGAAATCGAACAGTTCACCCGCAGCGGCCTGGGCAGCATTGCCATCCCGCGCGAATACGGTGGCCCACAGGTTTCATTCGTCACGTTGGCCGAAGTGTTCGCGATCATTTCCGCCGCCGATCCGGCGCTGGGCCAGATCCCGCAGAACCAGTTCGGCATCCTCAACCTGGTGCTCGGCAGTGCCACCGAAGCGCAGAAAAAGCAGCTGTTCAAGAGCGTGCTCGAAGGCTGGCGCATCGGTAATGCGGGGCCTGAGCGCGGCACCCGAAACACCCTGGAGCTCAAGGCCCGGATCACCGCCGATGGCGACGGCTTTGTCATCAACGGGCAAAAGTTCTACTCGACCGGCGCCCTGTTCGCCCACTGGGTCGCCGTCAAGGCATTGAATGACGAGGGCAAACAGGTCCTGGCTTTCGTGCGGCGCGGCACGCCGGGGCTGCGCATCGTCGACGACTGGTCCGGCTTCGGCCAGCGCACCACCGCCAGTGGCACGATCCTGCTCAACAACGTGCGGGTCGACGCCGACCTGGTGGTGGACAACTGGAAGATCAATGACAAGCCGAACACCCAGGGTTCGGTGTCGCAGCTGATTCAAGCGGCCATCGACGCCGGCATCGCTCGCGGCGCCATCGACGACGCCATCGAGTTCGTCAAGACCCGCGCCCGCCCATGGATCGACGCCAAAGTCGAACGGGCCAGCGATGACCTGTATGTGATCGCGGACATCGGCAAACTGAAGATCGAACTGCACGCGGCCGAAGCACTGCTGCGCAAGGCCGGGCAAGTGCTGGACCAGGTCAATGCCGCGCCGCTCACCGCCGAATCCGCTGCGCGCGCCTCGATTGCGGTGGCCGAAGCCAAGGTGCTGACCACGGAAATCTCGCTGCTGGCCAGCGAGAAACTGTTCGAACTGGCTGGCAGCCGCGCCACCCTCGCCGAATTCAACCTCGACCGCCACTGGCGCAACGCCCGCGTGCACACGCTGCATGACCCGGTGCGCTGGAAGTACTACGCCGTCGGCGCTTATCGCCTGAACGGCACCTTGCCGGCTCGGCATTCCTGGATTTAACGACCAGCACACTTTTGACCAGATCTCTGGAGAAACACATGTCTCTTTCTCGTCACGTCGCGGTCATCACCAGCGATGAGCAAGCCCTGATCGTCGCCAGTGACCTGGCCGAGGATTTCAAACGCGATGCCGCCCTGCGCGACCGCGAGCGCCGTCTGCCGCTTCCGGAGCTGGAAGTGTTTTCCCGTTCGGGTCTCTGGGGCATCAGCGTGCCGAAAGCGTACGGCGGTGCCGGCGTCTCCAACGTCACCCTGGCCAAGGTCATCGCCCTGATCGCTCAGGCGGATGGCTCCCTGGGGCAGATTCCGCAGAACCATTTCTATGCCCTCGAAGTGCTGCGCGTAAACGGCAGCGACGAGCAGAAAAAACGTCTCTACGCTGAAGTGCTGGCCGGTCAGCGATTCGGCAACGCGCTCGCCGAACTCGGTACCAAAACTGCCCATGACCGCACCACGCGCCTGACCCGCTCTGGCGCCGGCTATCGCATCGACGGTCGCAAGTTCTACGCCACGGGGGCGATCTACGCGCAACGCATCCCAACCTCGGTGGTGGATGAAAACGGTGTGCAGCAACTCGCCTTCGTGCCGCATGACAGCAAAGGCCTGACGGTCATCGACGACTGGAGCGGTTTCGGTCAACGCACCACCGGCAGCGGTTCGGTGGTGTTCGAAGACGTCTACGTCGACGCCACAGACGTCATCGCGTTTCAAAGCGCGTTCGAACGGCCGACGACTGTCGGCCCGCTGGCGCAGATTCTTCACGCCGCCATCGACACCGGCATCGCCCGCGCGGCGTACGAGGATGCGCTGCATTTCGTGCGCACCAAGACCCGCCCGTGGATCGACGCGACCCATGAAAAGGCCAGCGAAGACCCATTGACCCTCAAGAGCTTCGGCCACTTGAGCATTCGCCTGCATGCCACCGAGGCCCTGTTGGAACGCGCCGGTGAATACCTCGACAAGGCCCAGGCCGACCCCCGGGCCGAGACCGTCGCGGCCGCCTCGATTGCCGTCGCCGAGGCCCGCGCCATCAGCACCGAAATTTCCCTCGCTGCCGGCAGCACCCTGTTCGAACTGGCAGGCAGCCAGGCCACGCTGATCGAGCACGGCCTGGACCGTCACTGGCGCAACGCACGGGTGCACACGCTGCACGACCCGGTGCGCTGGAAATATCACGCCGTGGGCAACTACTACCTCAACGACGAAAACCCTCCATTGCGGGGGACGATCTGATGGCCGAGGCGAAAAAGAAAATCCTGCTCAACGCGTTCAACATGAACTGCGTCGGGCATATCAATCACGGTTTGTGGACCCACCCCCGGGACACCTCCACCCAGTACAAGACGATCGAATACTGGACCGAACTGGCGCAGTTGCTGGAGCGCGGTCTGTTCGACGGTTTGTTCATCGCAGACATCGTCGGTGTATATGACGTCTACCAGAACTCGGTGGACGTGCCGTTGAAGGAGTCGATCCAGCTGCCAGTCAACGACCCCTTGCTGCTGGTTTCGGCGATGGCCGCCGTGACGAAAAACCTCGGCTTCGGCCTGACCGCCAACCTGACCTACGAACCGCCCTACCTGTTCGCCCGTCGCATGTCGACGCTCGATCACCTGAGCCGTGGCCGGGTCGGCTGGAACATCGTCACCGGCTACCTGGACAGCGCCGCTAAAGCCATGGGGCTGAGCGAGCAGGTGGAACATGACCGGCGTTACGACCAGGCCGACGAATACCTCGAAGTGCTCTACAAGCTCTGGGAGGGCAGCTGGGAAAACGACGCGGTGCTCAACGATCCCCAACAGCGGATCTACGCGCAGCCGGACAAAGTGCACAAGGTCGAGCACAAGGGCGAGTTCTATCAGGTCGAGGGTTATCACCTCTGCGAGCCTTCGCCGCAGCGTACCCCGGTGCTGTTCCAGGCCGGCAGTTCGGATCGCGGCTTGCTCTTCGCCGGGCGCCATGCCGAATGCGTGTTCATCAGCGGCCAGAACAAACCGTCGACAAAGGCTCAGGTCGACAAGGTGCGCGCCAGTGCCGTCGAGGCCGGGCGTAACCCACAGGACGTGAAGGTGTTCATGGGCCTGAACGTGATCGTCGGCGCCACCGAGGAGCTGGCCTGGGCCAAGCATGCCGAGTACCGCAGCTACGCCAGCGCCGAAGCTGGCGTGGCGCATTTCTCGGCGTCCACCGGCATCGATTTTTCCGAATACGCCATCGACGAACCGATCCAGTACGTCAAGAGCAATGCGATCCAGTCGGCCACCAAACACTTGCAGAACAACGACTGGACCCGCCGCCGACTGCTCGAGCAACACGCCCTCGGCGGACGCTACATCACCGTGGTCGGTTCGCCCGGTCAAGTGGCGGATGAGCTCGAGTCGTGGATTGCCGAAACCGGGCTGGATGGTTTCAACCTGACCCGCATTGTCACGCCGGAAAGCTATGTGGACTTCATTGACCTGGTGATTCCCGAGCTGCAGCGTCGCGGGTCGTACAAGACCGCTTATGACGACGGCAGCCTGCGGCAGAAGCTGTTTCACGAGGGGGCGCATTTGCCTGAGCAGCATACGGGGTCGGCGTTTCGCCGGTAAAAGCATCGCGAGCAGGCTCGCTCCCACAGTTAACCGCGTTTCCCTGTGGGAGCGAGCCTGCTCGCGATTGGCCCCAACAGACACCCAAAATCCAAAGCACTGACTGGAAATCCATCATGACCAAAAACTACCTCTCCCACCCAGTCAAAGCACTGGCCCTGGCCCTCGGCCTCTTCAGCTCCGTCACCTTCGCCGCCGACGCGCCGCTGAAAGTCGGCACCACCGCCGCGTTCGCCATCCCGCTGGAAGCCGCGGTCGAGGAAGCCGGCAAACAAGGCCTGAAAGTCGAACTGGTGGAATTCACCGACTGGATTGCCCCCAACGTCAGCCTTGCGGCCGGCGACATCGACGTGAACTATTTCCAGCACGTGCCGTTCCTCGAAAACGCCAGGGCCGCTTCCGGTTTTGACCTGGTGCCGTTCGCGCCGGGGATCATCAACAACGTCGGCCTCTACTCGAAGCAATACAAAAGTTTCGACGAGCTGCCCGAAGGCGCCAGCGTGGCCATCGCCAACGACCCGATCAACAGCGGTCGCGGCTTGCAGTTGCTGGCCAAGGCCGGGCTGATCACGCTCAAGCCGGGGGTGGGCTACAAGGCCACCGAAGAAGACATCGTCGCCAACCCCAAGCACATCAAAATCCTGCAGGTCGAAGCCGTGCAACTGGTGCGTGCCTATGACGACGCCGACCTGGTCCAGGGTTACCCGGCCTATATCCGCCTGGCGAAAACCTTCGATGCGGGTTCCGCGCTGCTGTTCGACGGGCTCGATCACAAGGAATACGTGATCCAGTTCGTGATCCAGCCGAAAAGCAAAACCGATCCGCGACTGATCAAGTTCGTCGACATCTACCAGCATTCGCCTGCCGTTCGCGCCGCCCTGGATAAAGCCCACGGCAAGCTCTATCAAGCCGGTTGGGAAAGCTGAAAATGACTGCGGCGACGCCCTTGCGACTGGAAATTCCAGAGCGACATAAAGTCGAACAGACCGAACTGCACCCGCAGCTCAATCACGCCCACGTGCGCTTTATCGGCGTGGGCAAGACCTACAACGGCCAGCAAGGCCCGGTGGCCGCCCTGCACGGCATCGACCTGGCGATCCAGCGTGGCGAAGTGTTCGGCATCATCGGTCGCAGCGGCGCCGGCAAGTCGTCGCTGATCCGCACCATCAACCGCCTGGAGCAGCCGAGCAGCGGTCGCGTGCTGATCGATCAGGTCGACATCGGCGAGTTCGATGAAGACCGCCTGGTGACGCTGCGCCGGCGCATCGGCATGATCTTCCAGCACTTCAACCTGATGTCGGCCAAGACCGTCTGGCAGAACGTCGAGCTGCCGCTGAAAGTCGCCGGCGTGCCCAGGGAACAACGCGAGCGCAAAGTCCGTGAACTACTGGAACTGGTAGGCCTGCAAGCCAAACACAAGGCGTACCCGGCGCAGCTTTCCGGCGGGCAGAAACAGCGCGTCGGCATCGCCCGCGCACTGGTGCACGACCCCGAGATCCTGCTGTGCGATGAAGCCACGTCGGCACTCGATCCGGAGACCACGCAATCGATCCTCGGCCTGCTGCGCGAGATCAACCAGCGCCTGGGTTTGACCATCGTGCTGATCACCCACGAAATGGCGGTGATCCGCGACATCTGCGACCGCGTGGTGGTACTGGAGCATGGGCGCGTGGTCGAGCAAGGGCCGGTGTGGGAAGTCTTCGGCAACCCGCAGCACGAGGTCAGCAAAACCTTGCTCGCCCCGTTGCAACACGGGTTGCCGGCGGAACTGCAAAGCCGTCTGCAGACGCAACTGCAATCCCCCGAGGCCGCCGTGGTCCTGCGTTTGCAATTCACCGGCAGCGCCACCGACGAACCGGACCTGGCCGCGCTGTTCGCCGCCCTCGGCGGTCGCGTGCGGTTGCTGCAGGGCGGCGTGGAACGGATTCAGGGGCATGCCCTGGGACAATTGCTGCTGGCGGTGTCCGGCTCGTCGCTGGGCGCTGAAGAATTGCGCCTGCGCGCCAGTCGCTGGGCCCAACAGGTGGAGGTGCTGGGTTATGTGGTTTGATCGTTTGCTGCAAGGTTTCATCGACACCTTCCTGATGGTCGGGGTGTCGTCATTGATCGCGCTGCTGGCGGGCATTCCGCTGGCGGTGATCCTGGTCACCAGTGGCAAGGGCGGGATCTACGAGGCACCGGCGCTGAACCGCGCGCTGGGCGCGTTCGTCAACCTGTTCCGCTCGATCCCGTTCCTGATCCTGATGGTGGCGCTGATTCCGTTCACCCGCCTGATCGTCGGCACCACCTACGGCGTCTGGGCCGCCGTGGTGCCGCTGACCATCGCCGCCACGCCATTCTTTGCGCGCATCGCCGAGGTCAGTCTGCGCGAGGTCGATCACGGTTTGATCGAAGCGGCGCAGGCCATGGGCTGCCGGCGCTGGCACATTGTCTGGCATGTGTTGTTGCCTGAGGCGCTGCCGGGAATCGTCGGTGGTTTCACCATTACTCTGGTGACCATGATCAACTCCTCGGCCATGGCCGGCGCGATTGGCGCGGGCGGGTTGGGCGACATCGCCTATCGCTACGGCTATCAGCGTTTCGACAGCCAGATCATGTTGACGGTGATCGTGTTGCTGGTGGCGTTGGTGGCGGTGATTCAGTTGGGTGGGGATCGCTTGGCTCGGGGGTTGAACAAGCGTTGATCGCGAGCGGGGACGGAGAATCCGCCCCCGCGTTTTAGTGATGTGGATTCACTATATCCATGACGGTGTATTTATTGCCTTTGTCGTGATGAAGTATCAATCTGTAAGCGCCGCGCCCCGCGTGCTCGTTATATCCAGGCAAATCTGCAGACCATAAATTTTTACCGTAGGCATGCCAATGGACCGCGCTGAAACGCCCCTCGCGCAAATGTTCGAGCGTCCTGTTCACGATCTGACTGTCACGATCTTCAGCCGCCAGGATCGCCGATATTGCTGTTGTATCAATTTCCAGCCGTGGCGAGGGGGCAGTTCGCGTGTAGGGCCTCAGGGATGGAGCGGAGCTGGACGAGGGCGTTTTACGCCCCTTTTTCGCTCGCGGGGATTCAGCGACCGGACTGCCTGACTCAAACTGAGTGCCAGACGCTCCACTTGGGACTGATGTTGAGGGTTCTTTCCGGGCGGCGCGAATCGACTTCACGGCATAACCCAATGGTTTTAAATCTCGTTCTGGATTCTTGCTGTCAGCCAGGACTTTACGTGCCTTTTCCATAGTGGCCTTAGGCCCTCCGTAACCAAAAATCTCTCCTGTTTTCATGAGGAAAAGCGCGAAGGCCATCGGGGTGCTCCCACGAGCCTTGCTTTGCGCAGCTTCAAAGGCCAAAAAGCTGTTGGTTTCTTCGGAGGTCAACCCCACTCGGTTCGCAACATTGACCATTCGCTGTTTTGAACCCGTCGCCGCCCATTGCGAATGTCGGTAATTCAGGAGCGTTACGAACAATAATGCCCCCGTTACGGAGCCAATTGCAGTAATGCCCGTGAGCTTGGCCACGCCGACCCCAACCAACAATGAAACGATGGCGATGGCCACTGTCTCGAAGACTTCCTGAAAGACGCTGACTTCTCCAACCAGGCCAAATCGGTCAATGAAATTAATCGGGTTGTTGCCCACCATCACATAGCGATTGGGTCCGTCTTCGTCGCCCGCCGGGTCCGGGCTGATCCAACGCTGCAACCACGTTGCCAGGTACCGGAAGCCGTAGTAGTACAACCCCGTCGCATCGCGCTCCTTGCCCGAATAACGAAGGGTTTTGTATTTCGCCACCCCCTCGTTTTGACCGGCCCAGCAGGCTGTTCCGCCGAAGGGGTAGTAGTGCTCCTGAGTCAATACCCCCGCCTCGTCGTCCAGCTCCAGCGTGGTGGAGCCGAGGTGATCGCGCAGGCTGTAGCGCAGTTGATCGGCATGCTCACCTTGCGGCCAATGCAACACTCGAACGCTGCTGCGTCCCGCTTCGGCCAGGATCACGTGGTGTTCCCCGCCATCGGCCTGGCAGCGGATTTCCAGGCCGGGGAGATAACGGATTTCACCGTGGAGCTCGCGCGCGGGCGTATGGCGGATGTGTACTTTGCGCAGGCGATGGCCCGGACGGTCATAGGTATAACACTCGTCATCACCGGGCTCATCTTCGCGGCGGACCAAAGAAACCCGGCTCAACTGGTTGCGCACATCCCAGGTCATGGTTTGTCCGCGCAACAACTCCCGCTGATTACCGCAGGCATCGAAGCCCGACTCGATGTCCGGCTCCCCCGGCAGCGAGCCGTCGTCCCGTTGCGCCAGGCTGCGGTTGCTGCGCCCGGACGTGAACATGGAAAAACCCGGCGCCCCGCTGTGATGGCGGGTGATCAGGTTACCTGCCGCGTCGTAGTCGAAACGCTGGGTGTAATGGCGTCGTTGGTTGGGGTCCAGCGGCGTGGGTAACAGCGCGGGTAACGGCGGACCGTGGCTCGGCGTGCTGACTTCCCAGCCAGTGGCTTCGACCAGCTGATAGAGGCTGTCGTAACGATAGCGGTTGATCGGTTCGATGCGCTGGTTGTTGAACCAGCTCACGGCCTGGGCCCTGTCTTCCAGTTCGATGATGTTGCCGACTGGATCATAAGTGTAATTCAGGTCCTGCAAGGGGCTGTCAGCCTCCACAGCCGACACCAGGCGAGTCAGCCGCCCCTCCTCGTCAGCGTAAAAGGCTTGGCTGATCACGCCATTGCCAGCGGTCTCGCGTTCGACCTGACCCTGGGCGTTGTAGCGAATATTGCTGACCAGGCATTGCGCCGTTTTGCCGTCCCCGGCCAGCGACAACCAGACCGCTGCCGACTGCCCCGCTACGTCGTAGCCGAAGCGTCGAAGATTACCCATGGCATCGTGTTCCTGCTCAACTTCTCCGGTGGGCAGGAAAGCATGCCGCGTGACGTACGCCTGATCTTCCAGCCACGCGTCCCGGGCGTCGATGTCGAGAGGCCAGTCGGGGGTTTCCAATTCGATGAGAAAGCGCCGGCTTTCAACCCGCACCGCGCCGATCAGGCCGTATTGCTGGATGCTCTGAGAACCGGCCGGGTCGTCATGGCGAATCAACCGGCCACATTGGTTGCGCTCGGCCCGCTCCTCGCCAGTGTCCCCGTAGGTGAAGCGGTCAACCACACGGGGCGATGCGTCAGCGGCCTGTTCCGTGACCGCCAGCAGACGCTGCTGTTCATCATAGGCGCAATGCATCCGGCTCCCTCGCCCATCCCAGGATGCATGCGGCAAGCCCGCGCGATTCAACAGGCTCAGCAGCCAACCGGCGTCCACGCTGTCCGTCAGCACGGGTTGACCACTCAAACCGTAGACCGTCGCCTGGTTTGGTTTTGCGGTCGAGCCGTGGAGTCGCGGGTCCCAGGACTCGACCTCCCGCCCCACCCCGTCGTAAAGGTGTCGGTTGATGCGCGATTCAATGACGCAAGAGCCCCCCTGACGACAATAACCGATACGGCGGACGACCCGCGAACGCGGGTCCGCGACCAGCAAGGTCGGTGTATCAGCGTCATGATGAGCATTCACGGCACAACACCCTTTGCTTCCATCGGCAAAAGACTGAGCCTTTTTTGACTTGACCGATACTGTAAGAAGTAACAGGGTCGACCGCCTGCATGGCGTATATTCGGCAGATTCCCAGCCTGTGCAGCCGACCATGAAACAGACCCCCGCCGACCTCGAGCAAATCACCGCCACCACCCTGGGCCATTACAATTCGGTGGCCGAAGGCTTTCGTGAAGGCACCCGCGATCACGATGTCAGCCAGAACATCGATGCATTGCTGCGCCATATTCAGGGCGAAGCGCCGTTCGATATTCTCGATTTTGGTTGCGGGCCGGGGCGCGATTTGCAGACGTTCACGCGCCTGGGTCACCACGCGGTGGGGCTCGACGGCTCGGAAAAGTTTGCGCAGATGGCCCGTGAAGACAGCGGTTGCGAGGTCTGGCAGCAGGATTTCCTCAAGCTCGACCTGCCAGCCGGGCGCTTCGACGGTATTTTTGCCAATGCCGTGCTGTTCCACATTCCGCGCCAGGAATTGCCTCGGGTGTTGCAGCAATTACATGGCACGTTGAAACCCGGTGGCGTGTTGTTCAGCTCCAATCCGCGTGGCGAGAATCAGGAAGGCTGGAACGGCCCCCGGTATGGGGCGTATCACGACCTGGCGGCCTGGCAGGGGTTGCTGACCGCAGCCGGGTTCGTCGAGCTGGAGCACTACTACCGGCCGGCGGGGCTGCCGAGGGCGCAGCAGCCTTGGTTGGCCAGTGTCTGGCGCAAGTCGGCATAGGCTGGGGGCCGCCTTCGCGAGCAGGCTCGCTCCCACAGGAGACCGCGTTGTGCCAGAACGACTCGGGTCCACTGTGGTAACGAGCCTGCTCGCCTTTACTGCGCCTCCTGCTTCGGCTCGCGAATCCTGTACCAGGCCACATACAGCGCCGGCAAAAACAGCAGTGTCAGCAGCGTCGCGATGATAATGCCGCCGATCATCGCGTAGGCCATCGGCCCCCAGAACACTTCCCGGGCAATCGGGATCATCCCCAGGCTCGCCGCTGCGGCGGTCAGCAGAATCGGCCGGCGCCGGTGCTCCGTGGCTTGCACCACCGCGTCCCATGGCGTGGAACCGGCCTTCTCGTAGGCGTCGATCTGGGTTACCAGAATCACCGAGTTGCGGATGATGATGCCGATCAGTGCCAGAATCCCGAGGATCGCCACGAAGCCCATCGGCGTGCCCGTCGGAATCAGCGCCAGGACCACGCCAATCAGTCCGAGCGGCGCGACGCTGGCGACCAGGAATAGCTTCTGCCCGCTGTGCAACTGGATCATCAGGAAGGTCGCCATCAGGAACAGCATCAACGGCACGACCTTGGCAATCGGCCCCTGGGCCTTGGCGCTTTCCTCCACCGTGCCGCCAGTGGCGACCTTGTAACCCACCGGCAACGAAGCGGCGAACTGGTCGATGGTCGGCTTCAACTGCGTGACCAGGTCGGTCGGTTGAATCTCGTCGCGCACCGCCGCCTTGATGGTGATCGTCGGCCTGCGGTCGCGACGCCACACCAGTGGCTGCTCAAGCTCATAGCGCAGGGTGGCGAAGGCCAGCAGTGGAATCGAGGTGCCGCTGGGCGTGACGATCTGCAGGTTCTGCAGGGTTTCCGGCGTACCGCGCTCATCGTCGACCGCGCGCCCCACGACGTTGATCAGGTAGATGTCATCATCGACCTGCGTCACGGGCGCTCCGGCGACGATGCTGTTCATCAGGTTCGCCACTTCTTCCGATGACAGCCCCAACTGCCGCACCTTGTCCTGGGCGATGTCGATGCGCAGCACTTTGCCCGGCTCGTTCCAGTCGTAGATGATCTCGCCGATGTGCGAATTCTTGTCCAGTTCGGTGGCCAGGGCGATGGCGTGCTTGCGCACCTGGTCGATGTCCTTGCCGCTGACCCGGTATTGAATGGGCCGACCGACCGGCGGCCCCATTTCCAGTGCCTGGACGTAGCTGCCGATGCCGACGAACTCCTTGCGCAAGCGCTCGCGCAACCGCTGGCTCAAGGCCTCGCGCGACTCCAGGCCTTTGCTGACGATGACCAGTTGCGCGTAGTACGGGTTCTGCAACTGCTGGTCCAGCGGCAGGTAGAAACGGATCGCGCCTTCGCCGATGTAGGTGCTCCAACGCTCGATGTCCGGGTCGTCCTTGAGCGTTGCTTCCAGCTTGTCCACGGCCTTGCGGGTTTCGGCGATCGAAGCGTTTTGCGGCAGGTTCAGGTCGACGAGGATTTCCGGACGGTCCGAGGACGGGAAGAACTGGTTCTGCACAAACTTCATGGAATACACCGATACGACGAACAAGGCGACGGTGATGCCGATGGCCCACCAGCGATTGCGCATCGCCCAGAGCATGCCGTAGTTGAAGCCGCGGCCAATGCGCCCGGGCTCGGCGGCATGGGGTTTGACGTTGGTGCTGAGGATGTGCACGCCGATGACCGGCGCGAACAGCACCGCGACGATCCATGACACCAGCATCGCCACGGCGATCACCGCGAACAGGGTGAAGGTGTATTCGCCCGCCGAACTGGCGTTCAGGCCAATGGGCACGAAACCCGCGACCGTCACCAGCGTGCCGGTGAGCATCGGGAACGCGGTGGAGGTGTAGGCGAACGTGGCCGCCTGTTCCTTGGTTTCGCCCATTTCCAGGCGCGTGACCATCATCTCCACGGTGATCATCGCGTCATCCACCAGCAGGCCGAGGGCGATGATCAAGGCGCCGAGGGAGATCCGCTGCATGGTGATGCCGCTGTATTCCATGAACACAAAGACCATGGCCAGCACCAGGGGAATCGAGCAAGCCACCACCAGACCTGCGCGTACACCCAGGCTGACGAAACTGACCAGCATCACGATCACCACCGCTTCGAACAGGGCGCTGGTGAAGCCACCGACGGCCTTTTCCACGACGGCGGCCTGGTCGGACACATTGTGCACGCCGACGCCCACGGGCAGGTCGGCGGTCAGTTCGGTCATGCGCTGGTGCAGCGCCTTGCCGAACGTCTGGATGTTGCCGCCCTTCTTCATGGCGATGGCCAGGCCGATGGCCGGCTTCCCGTTGAAACGAAACTCCGGGTTCGCCGGGTCGACATAACCCCGGCTGATCTCGGCAATGTCCGCCAGGCGATAGAAGCGATCGTTGAGCCGCAGGTTGACGTTTGCCAGGTCCTTTTCCGAAGCGAACTGGCCGCTGGTGCGCACGGAGATCCGCTCCGGACCGGCCTCGATCACCCCGGCGGGCGTCACCGCGTTCTGCGATTGCAGGCTGGACACCACCTGACGCTCATCAATGCCCAGCGCCGCCAGTTTGCGGGTGGAGAAGTTCAGGTAGAGCACTTCATCCTGTTCGCCGATCATCTCGACCTTGCCCAGCCCGGGCACGTCACGGATCTCGGCGCGGACCTGCTCGACGTAATCGCGCAGCTGGCGCATCGACAAACCGTCGGCGGTGAAGGCGTACACCGAACCGAACACGTCGCCAAACTCATCGTTGAACGCCGGCCCTTGCAGCCCCTGGGGAAACTGGCCGCGGATGTCGTTGATCTTCTTGCGCACCTGGTACCAGATTTCCGGGATGTCCTTGGCGCTGGTGGTGTCGCGCAGGAACACGAACACCGTCGACTCGCCGGGTCGGGTGTAGCTTTTCACGTAGTCGAGGGAGTCGAGTTCCTCGAGTTTTTTCTCGATGCGGTCCGTGACCTGCTTGAGGGTTTCTTCCTGGGTCGCACCGGGCCAGCGGCTCTGGATCACCATGGTCTTGATGGTGAACGAAGGGTCTTCCTCGCGACCCAGGTTCAGGTAGGAGAACACCCCCATCAGCAACGCGACCAGCATCAGGTACCAGATGAACGACTGATGCCTGAGCGCCCATTCGGATAAGTTGAAACTCCCTTTCATCGTGGGCTGTCCTCTTCGATTTTCACTTTCTGCCCAGGCTTCAGGCTGTTGACGCCGGCACTCACCACCCGCTCGCCGGTCTTCACACCGCTGGCCAGGACCATCGTCGAATCGGTGCGGCTGACCACCTGCACCTCCCGGGGCGAAACCGTTGCATTCTGCAGATCGATGACCCAGATCCGGGTTTTTCCATCGGCTTCCTGCAGGGCGGTCAGGGGCAGCTCGATACGCGGTTTGATCGTCGAACTGAGGGTCACGCCGATGGCGGTGCCCAGGCGAAAACCGGGCGGTGTTTCGGCCAGGGTCAGGCGTGCGCGGCGGGTGCGGGTGGCGCTCTGCGCCTGGGGTTCGATTTCACGTACGGTGGCCGTGGTGGTGATGCTCGGGTCCAGTTCCACGGCGACCTGGAACACCACGTCCGCCGGCAACTGATCGACCAGCGTGTCGGGCAGGTCGATCACCGCTTCCTTGATGTCCGGCTGCGCCAGGGTCACGACCTGCTGGCCGGCCGTCACCACCTGGCCGGCTTCGGCATTCCACGCGGTCACAATGGCCTTGTGATCGGTGTGCAACTCGACGTAGCCGAGCGCGTCCTGGGCCTGATCGACGGCCGACTTCGCCTGGTCATAGGAGGCTTGTGTGGTTTTCAGATTGGTCTGGGCAATGTCCAGTTGCGCCTGGGCGCCCACCCCGCGATCGAACAATTCCTGTTGGCGACGGGCGTCGGCCTGGGCGTTGATCAACTGCGCCTGGACCTGCGCCAGATCACCCTGCGC
>Ga0247819_10001197_pt1 | contig 14383 bp, 14 predicted proteins | sample 13C_Xylose_Day6_FD_193428 | JGI IMG/M metagenome (GOLD analysis project Ga0247819, IMG submission 193428) | Soil microbial communities from agricultural site in Penn Yan, New York, United States - 13C_Xylose_Day6 | ecosystem: Environmental > Terrestrial > Soil > Agricultural land | place: USA...
GGGCACGCTCACGCCCGCAGAGCGACGGGCCAGCAATTCGAGATCCGGCGTCAGCGCCAGCGTGGCAAGCGACCAATCAAGAGCTACGAGCCCGCCAGGACGCTTCCGCGATGGCCTCCCCTAACGCGATCAATCCAGCATCGCCGGGATCGTCGACCGGCTCCGAGATATCGCCGACAACGCGCACTCCAGGAGAACTCACCCAGGGCGAACTGCCGGCCACCGTGAGCACGCCGACGATGGCCGCACGTCGCAAGAGGGGTCGTGCATTGAGACTAGCTGCCGACGGAAAGCTGAAGGGAGCGCCTTGCATGAGCCTATGCTAGTCACGAAACCGGGCTCTGTCCGGCCTCAATTACTTTGCGGCTGACGGGACTATGCCGCGGCCGCTCTTGGCCGTAAGCGGACTCAGGCTGACAGTTGGGCGAGGCGCCTCTAACGCACGGCCTCTTCGCATCATCTGCGGGTTCAGACGCTCGACGGTGTGGAACGCGGACCTGTACGCGTCGGCGACCCATTCCCACGCCTCAAGCACCCGAAACTCGCGACGGCGCCGCGCTGCAGCAGACCCGCAGGGGTACCTCACCACTTCCGGCCGGATTGACCAACGAAGGCTTGCATGTAGGCGTACAGAAGGTCGGTGCCCACGGCGGCGAGCAGATGCTTCTGAACATTGCGAGCCGGTACGAGCGAGGCGTTGCTTCTTCGAATTTGCATGCGCGGCTCGACGGCTGATGCGGCGCGTGGCGCCTGCTCGCCTTGACCTTTTGCTGATGATCACTCGGGCGCGCCGCGCCGAGATCCTGCGTGACCTCGCCAACTACACCGACATCGCGCCGGTGATCCAGGTCAGCGAGGTCGTCGTCGAGCGGTCGGATCGTTGAACGCACCGGATCGAGTCTGATGACACTCGGGCACGTGCCGGGCGGGCTCGCGTGCCGTTGCTTCTGCCCAAACAGCCGCGCCGTGCTGGTGGCCAAACAGGTGAAGAGAATGCATGGCACTTTGCCCACGAGCAGAACCACGAGGCCGGAGTGCCGCATCGGCGCGCTGAACCTGTTGCGCCGTCTCATTGCGGAGGAGTTCATCGCCGCCGGCCGGTTTGCGGCGCCCCACCCTGCACCCAATGCAGCCTCGGATCACCTGGAACGAGCTGCTGGCCTCCGGACGCCGGCGCAACTCGGCGACGGACCGCGCGTTCGACGCGGCCTCACCTGACTTGTGCGTCGCAGAAGAAGGGCAGCCGCTCGTTGCATCAGGCACGCCTTCGCCCGCCTCTCGGAACTTGCCCGCAGCCGCCCATCACGGTTGCCCGAAAAGCATTCCGACGGCGAAAATTCCCAAAACCACGATGGGCAAGACGATGACAGGCGCAAGATTTCCTTCCCACCATCGTGGGGCGCCGTAGGGTTTGACTGAGTCGTTCTTCATAGTTCGATGATCAGCGGCCGGTTGGGTCCGGCCGTGGACATGTCAGCCTGGAACGTACGGCGTCTCGGGCACCGGCGTGTGGAAGCTCGCATTGAGCATGTTCCATGCGCGGATGGCGCCGACCGCGTAGGTCAGTTCCGAAATCTCGGCGTCGCTGAAGTGGCGCCGCATCTCATCGAAGTCGGCATCGCTCGGGCTCCGATGCGGGATCGCGTTGACGGCCTCGGCCCAATTCAGGGCAGCGCGTTCCTTGTCGCTGAAGAACCGGTGCGCTTCGCGCCAGCCGGCCACCGCGTTGATGTGGCGCGGATCCATATCCAGCTTGACCAGGTGCGCCCAGTGCATGTCGATGCAGAAGGCGCAGCCGTTGATCTGGCTGATGCGCAGGTCGACGATGGTTTTCAGTTGCTCGCCGAGCGCGGCGCTGGTGGCGAACGACAACTGGGTGAGCGCGCGGGTGGCTTTGGGCGCGAGCGCGTGGTAATCGAGACGTTCAGACATAGGCAAAGACTCCTGAATCAGTTGAGTGGAAGCGAGGCTTCCATCTCCAAGACGGCTATGACTTGCGGGCTGTGACAGCGACGGCGGCAATAAGTTGTTTTTTTTCCGACTTCCCCGGTTGCGCGCGTTGCATCGTGACTAGACCGGCGCCGGACTACGTTCGGCAAACTGGCCGTTCCAGTACGGGTAGTAGGGATAGGGCACGGTCACCGCGCTCGCAGCATCCAGCAGCGCCGCCTGCTCCGGCGTCAGCTCCCAGCCCAGCGCGCCCAGGTTCTGCCTGAGCTGCGCCTCGTCGCGCGCGCCCACCAGCACGCTGGACACCGTGGGTCGCCGCAGCAGCCAGTTCAGGGCGACCTGTGGAACGGTCTTGCCGGTCTGCACCGCCACCGCGTCCAGGGCGTCCACCACCCGGTATAGGCGCTGCTCGTCCACCGGCGGCGCAAAGCTTGCCGTCTGGTGTAGCCGGCTGCCCTGCGGCAGCGGATGCCCGCGGCGGATCTTGCCCGTCAGCCGGCCCCAGCCAAGCGGGCTCCACACGATCGCGCCGACGCCCTGGTCGAGCCCAAGCGGCATCAGTTCGAACTCGTAGTCGCGGCCGATCAGGGAGTAGTACGCTTGGTGTGCCACGTACCGCTGCAGGCCGAGGCGGTCGGCCGCCGCCAGCGACTTCATCAGCTGCCAGCCGGAGAAGTTGGACGCGCCGATGTAGCGGACCTTGCCCGCCCGCACCAGGTCGTCGAGCGTGTCCAGCACCTGCTCTACCGGCGTCTTCGCGTCGAAGGCGTGCAGTTGCAGGATGTCGATGTAGTCCGTGCCCAGGCGTCCGAGGGCGGCATCGGTTCCCGCGAGCACGTGGTGGCGCGAGGAGCCCACTTCGTTAGGGCCGTCGCCCGAGCGCAGCGACAGCTTGGTCGAGAGGATGACCTTGTCGCGCCGCCCCCGCACCGCCGCGCCGAGGATGGACTCCGACGCGCCGTCGGAATACACGTCCGCCGTGTCGAACAGGTTCACTCCCGAGTCCAGGCAGATGTCGACGATGCGGCGCGCCGCGGCTTCGCCCGTGTTGCCCCAGGCTCTGAAAAGCGGACCCCGTCCGCCGAAGGTGCCGGCACCGAAGCCCAACGCGGGCACCTTGAAGCCCGAGCGTCCGAGAAATCGTTGTTCCATGAGTTGCTTTCGAAGAAGAAGTCACGCGCATGCGTCGGCGCGCATGCGGCCTAGCGCGGCGATGTTCGGTCTGAAGGCCAAGCTCCGAGGAGAGCGGTACGCAGATCCAAACTGTGCGCACCGCAGATGCCTTTGACTAGCCTTGGCCGCGAGCGCGGTCAGGGGCGGCGCGCCGAAGGCGACGCCGAGCGCACAGCCCGTGACGAGCAGGTCGGCATCGGGCAGGTCGACCCGCAGGTCCACGGCGATCGCCGGCAACAACCCCATGATCACGAACTCGGTCGTGCCGATGGCGAACGCGGCGCGCGCGAGCGCGAGGAGCGGCAAGGGGAGGGAACGAATCATCGCGGCCTCACTGCCAGGCGGGACCCAGCAGTTCGCGCAGGTCGATGCTGTCCGCCATGGCGCGGTAGCCGGCGTCGCCGGGATGCAGGTGATCGCCCGAATCGAACTCCGCTCGCAGCCGGGTGGGGCGCGACTCGTCGCGCAAGAGGCGATCGAAGTCGACCACGGCATCGAACCCGCCGGAGTGGCGGATCCATTCGTTGACGGCCTGCCGCAGCGACTCCTTCCTGGGGTTGTAGTGACCTTCCAGCGGCGTCCCCTTCAGCGCGTCCTCGAACGGCGTGATGGTGGCGCCGATCACCCGCACGTTTCGCAGGTGCGCCTGTTGGACCAACTGGCGGAAACCCTGCGTGATCTCCGACGCGTCCAGCAGCGTCTCGTGCGGCGCGAACGCGGCCTTGGGCCAGCCGATGTCGTTAGTTCCGAGCATCACGATCACCGCGCGCACGCCCGGGTGCCGCAGCACGTCGCGGTCGAGCCTCGCGAGCGCGCTTTCGCCCATGCCGGACCGCAGCAGGCGGTTGCCCGAGATGCCGGCGTTCAGCACCGCGACGCCGTGCGGTGCGAGCCGCCGCGCCAGGAAGTCGGGCCAGCGGTGATCGGCGCCCGGCGTCGAGCCGTTGCCATCGGTGATCGAATCACCCAGCGCGACCACGGTCACAGGCTCTCGCGCGGATTCGACCAGCACGGCGGCGAGGAACGCGCGCGTGGCGAGCTTCTCACCGCCTGCCAGCGCCTGGCGCCCGGCGACGTTGCCGTGCAGCAGCAAAGTCTGGTCGCGGGCATCCCAATGGAAGCCCGCGAGTTGCGTGCGCTCCGGCAGGTAGAGATCCACCTTCAGGCGTGCGCCCGATGCCACCAGCAGCGACACCGGATCGCTGACGGCCTTCGCGCCCGCCGCGACGACGACCTCCCGCGCGCCCTGGAAGGTGGCGTGGGCGCCGCCTCCGGAGCCTTCCAGCCCGACATGAGCCCGCGCCACCCTCAGCGGCGCACGGCCGTATTCGTTGCTGACCACGAGCCGGAGGCGTTCGCCTCCGAGGCTGATGCGCAGGTGCTGCCGAATCGTCACGTCCCGCAGCTGTTCCGGCATGCCCAGGGGCAACACGAAGTCGCCGCCCCAGGTCGGCTCCGCAGGCGCGATCCAGCTCGTCGCCCAGTGGCGACGGACTGCGGACGCGGAAGGCGCGCCGGGCTCGGCGGAGGAAAGGGCCGTGGCCCCGGCCAGAAGCAGGGCCAGACCTAGCCGCGCGATGAATTTGCTCATGGAAGTCGTCTCGAGCCGTGAAGGAGCGCTGACTTTCCCGCATTCCAAAACGCATTTGAAGACGCGAAAATGGAAGACATCCTCTTCACAATTGGAATGGCTTCATGGATCGGCTCAAGGCCATGGGCGCGTTCGTGCGCGCCGTCGAACTCGGCAGCCTCTCGGCAGTAGCCCGGGAGATGGCGACCACGCAACCGACAGTCAGCAAGCTGGTGGCCTGGCTCGAGCGCGAGGTGGGCGCCCGCCTGCTGGAGAGAAGCAGCCAGCGCGTGCTGCCCACCGAGGAAGGTTCGCGCTTCCTGGTCGGTGCGAAGCGGCTGCTGGAAGACTACGAGGAGGCGCTGGCCGATGTCGCGAGCGGTGTGCGCGAGCCGCGCGGGCTGGTGCGGCTCTCGGCTCCGGTTGCGCTCGGCCAGTTGCGGCTCGGCGGCCTGATGCTGGAGATGCTGGCGGAACTGCCGCAACTGCAGGTGGAGCTGCTGCTGGAAGACCGCTTTGCCGATCCAGTCGAGGAGCGCCTGGACCTCACGATCCGTATCGGCGGCGTCCTTCCGGCCGACCTCGTCGCCCGCCAGCTTGCCGTGTGGCCACGCTACCTGGTGGCCTCACCCGAGTACGTGCAGCGCAAGGGCCGCCCGAGGCGGCCGCAGGACCTCGCCGGCCACGACTACCTGCGCTACGCGGGGCGCGACGATGCAGTCCACCTGAGCGGCCGCGACGGCAGCGTCGTCCTGGACCTGGCCTCGCGTTACCGGGTCAACAGCGCCATCGCGCTGCTGGACGCCGTGCATTCCGGCGCCGGCATCGCGTTGCATCCCTGCTGGATGGTCGACGAAGCCCTGCGGCAGGGTAGGCTGGTTCGGCTGCTGCCCAGGTGGACCGGGCCGGCGCAGACCGCCCACATCCTCCATGCGCCGCGCCGGCGTTTGCCCATGCGCGTGCAGGCCGTGATGGAGCACCTGGTGGCCGCCGTGCGGACCTGGTAGCGGTCAGCCCGTGACTCGCGACCGAACCAGGCCGCCACCCCCCTTCGGCGCGGCCTTGGCCGACGGCACCCGGCCCAGCGTGCGGGGGAGCATCGGAGCGCTGGCGGCGAGGTACTCCCAAAACCGGTTCGCTACGGGCCCGTGCGGCCGATCGCGGCGACGGGCGACAACGAGGCTTTCCACCACACCGGGCAAGTGTCGGCCGGATCGACAACAGCGCGCCGCTGCGCAGATCCGGCTCGATCATGAAGCGCGGCAGGTGGCCCCACGCCAGGCCATGCAGGACCATCTCCTTCTTCATCGACGCGTCCGGCACGGACCACTGGGGTGCGCCATCGACGACGTAGGGATCGTCTCGGCAGCAGCGAGAGCGGCCCATCCGTCGTATCTCACCGTCACGTCGTGACCGGCAAGCTCGATGAGATGCGCAAGTGTGTCCGCCGCATCGCTGTTGTCATCTGCTACCAGAACGTTTAGCCGCTTCATCGGTTCTCAGTTTATGCGCCGCCGGCTCCACGACAGGCGGTGATGCCCGTCGCGCGGCACGGGCACGCGTCAGGCCTCTCTGAGTTTCTGTTCCACCAAGACCGTTCGAACGAGCTCGGTTCGCTCGCTCTCAAGCCGAAACACTCGTCGCCTGGATAAGTATGCTTTAGCCAGCCTGCGATCTGCTCGGGCGACCACTGGCTCTGAAGCCTGTGTGACCAGGCGGGGCCAACGTGACACTCTGCGCCAGCTTGCATTGCTTGGGGCGATGTGCGCGTTGCCAAGCGGCCTGGTCGGCCTGAGCTGCTCGGTAGCAGGAGGCACCACCATTGCGAGCAATCTCACGGCTGATGGTCGAAGGAGCACGAGCGAGCCGGGCAGCTACAGCACGGATCGATTCGCCGGCGACTAGGGCACGAGAGATTTCCTCTCGCTCAGCCAGCGTCAGAGTCAGCTTGGAATCGTGGCGTTCAGGAGGGCGAAACCCACCCGATTCGGCCAGCACCTGCCGGATCGACGTATGCGGGCGGTCGAACAAGCGAGCGATCTGGTGAAGGGTCTCGCCCTTCTTCCATCGCTCCCACATCAAGGCTTTCTGAGTCCCCGTGTACTTCGTTCTTGGTCTTCTCCGCATCCACACTCCTTCTGCTTTCGCAGGGTAGCGTGTTGCATTGACCGGTTGAATCCGCCGTCGCAAGCAGACGTCGGGCGTGAGCTGCTTCAGGGGCGAAGGGCTGCGCGCGGCGAGCTGCCGGGCGATTGCAGGACCAGAGTCCAGATCCACCACAGGATGAAGATCTGCACCGGCGCGCGGACCAGGAGATAGACGGGGCCCCACGCGTGGCCGCCCATTGGCACGTGCTGCAGTGCCGCGTACACGTTCGCAGGAAAGAAGGCCACTAGGGCGGCCGCCGCGGCCCATGCTCCGGCCCGGCGCGAGCGCTGGAAGAACAGCGCCATCGCTATCGCGATCTCGAGCACACCGGTGGCGTACACCAGCAATTCCCTTGCTGGTACCCAGGAGGGCAGCATCTGCACCATCGGACCGGTCTGGATGAAATGGCCAATGGCTGTAAACAGGAAGAGCAGCCCCAAACTCGCCGCTGCAGCGGTGGGCAGGTTCTCCTGCTTTCGGCCGCGCAGCACCGCTCGAATGCCCAGATAGGGCAGGATCAGGATCAGGGTCATCAGCACAGGGGTCAGCATTTTTTTCTCCTTTGTGGCGCTACTGTGTGCTTCGGTACGGCCGGGGTCGAGGCCCGCGCGACGAAACAGCTGGAATTCGGAGTGAACCGCGTCACGGGCGGAGCGAGCGGCAATGCGTATGCGCCGGCAGGTTCGCTTCCGGCCACAAGCAGTCCGTGTCCACTCTCATCGCACTTGGTCTACTGGCAGCCCGCGCCCGCGCCGATTCGAGAGCACGGGGTTGTCCCGCCGCATCGCCTGCTGCGCCTTCACGGCTTCGATCCAGTCCGCGGTGGACGTCACGGCGGCGAAGTTGCTGTGGAAGACGACGCTGAACACGCGGTGGATTTCTTCGGCCGAGGCCCGCCCGGCGGCGTTCGTATACGGCAAGGCGCCACTGGCGTCGTGCAGGTACTCCATCGTCAGGCCGCGGTGCATGCCCTCGAAGATCGTGGCGGCGACGCAGTTATGCGTCATGTAGCCGGCGACGGCCAGCGTATCGATCCGGCGCTCCTCCAGCCATTCGGCGACGCCGGTCCCGGTGAACGCGCTGGGGAAGGCCTTGGTGACCAGGTAGTCGCGCGGCCGGCCAGCCACCTCCGGGTGCAGCTCGCCCGCGTGCGTGCCGGCCTGGAACAGCGGCGCGCCCGCGGGCGCATGATGCTGCACCACCACCACCAGAACCCCGGCCCGCGAGGCGGCGTCCATGGCAGCGGCGACGTTGGGCAGCGTGCTCGCGATCGGGGGGTGTTCGATCGGCAGGCCGCCGCCTTCGAGGTACTCGTTCTGCACGTCGATGACGACGAGGGCCCTGCGGGGCACGGGGGAAGACATGGCGACGCTCCTTTTGACGGTGGGAAGGTCCGGATTCTTCGCTCGCCGTGTCGCGCCTGAAAGTGGCCCGGATGCCATTCATCGATAGAATCGGGCCATGGCCCGGCAAGGACCCGAGAACGTCGCCGTCGTCGCGTTCGATGGCATCAGTCCCTTCCACCTGTCCGTCCCCTGCCTCGTCTTCGGCGAAGACCGGCGCCCCGACGGCAGCGCGCGCTTCATGCTGCGGGTGTGTGCGGCCGAGCGCGGACCCCTGCGCACCAACGCGGGCTTCGACCTCGTGGCCCGGGGCGGCCTTGGTGCGCTGCGCAGCGCGGACATCGTGGTTATCCCCTCATGGCGTGACGACGGGCGCCCTGCCCCGCCCGCGCTGCTTCGCGAGATCCGCGCCGCGCACAGGCGCGGGGCGCTGGTCGTCGGCCTGTGCCTGGGCGCCTTCGTGCTGGCCGAAGCCGGGCTGCTCGACGGCCGGCCCGCCACCACCCACTGGCACCTCGTTCCCCTTTTTCGCGAGCTGTATCCGGCGGTGCAGCTGCAGCCCGAAGTGCTGTACGTCGACGATGGCGACGTCATCACCTCGGCAGGTACGGCCGCCGGGCTGGACTGCTGCCTGCACGTCCTGCGCAAGCGCTGCGGCGCGGAGGCGGCCAACCGGGCCGCGCGCCGCATGGTCGTGGCGCCCCATCGCCAGGGCGGCCAGGCGCAGTACATCGCGCAGCCGGTGCCCGCCCGGGCGGAGCGCGACCGACTCGGGCCCGTCCTCGAATGGATGTCGCGGCATCTCGCGCAGCCGCACGGGCTGGACGACCTGGCGCGCCGGGCGTTCATGAGCCGGCGCACCTTCACCCGCCAATTCCGCGATGCCACGGGCACCACGGTCGTGGGCTGGCTGAATGCGCAGCGGCTCGCCCTGGCGCAGCGACTGCTGGAAGCCACCGACCTGCCGATCGAGCAGGTGGCCGCGCAGGCCGGATTCGGTTCCACCGCTTCCCTACGCCAGCATTTCGCCCGGGCGCTCAGGACCTCGCCGCTGACCTATCGCCGCCAGTTCTCTCACGGAGCGGCGGTGGCCTAGGCTGCGGCCGCGGACCGGAGGGGGCGCTGCGCACGCGCGGCGCTCGGCGGCATCCCCATGATGCGTTTGTAGGCCCGGCTGAACGAGGCCTCGGACTCGTAGCCGAGGCGGTCGGCCGCCACGCTCACCCGCACCCCCTTGACGGCGATCCACTCGCTGGCTTGAAACATCTGCAATCGGGCGACGTACCTGGCCGGCGTCTCGCCGACGGCCTTCTTGAAGGCGGCGGCGAATGCCGAGCGCGAACTTCCACTGAGCCGCGCAAGCACCGGGATGGTCCATTCCCGCGCGGGGTCGGCGTGGATCGCCGCCAGCGCCTTGCCCACGACGGGGCAGCGCAGTGCCGCGATCCAGCCGGCGGTTTCGCTGCACACGCATTCGACCCACGCGCGAATGGTCGTGGCCGCCACGACATCCGCCATCCTCGCCAAAATCCCGCAGGCGCCCACGCGTTGGAGGGCGACCTCGCGCTCCATGGCCTCGAGCAGCGCGGGGACCGTGGCATCGCGCCTGGCGAGCTCGCCCGCGCGGATGACGTCCGGCATCATGGCCAGCAGCGGATGCCGGGCGTCGAGGTTGAAGCGCAGTCCGGCGCAGAACATCGTGTGGGTGGCTTCGCCGGCGTCGGTGTGCGCGTTACCCACGAGGTAGATGGCGTCGGAGACCGGGACGCGCGGAAGCGCCGCGATGTCTACCGCGGGAACATCCCTCGAGCTCGCGATGATGTGGGATTGACCCCGAGGCAGCAGGACGGCGTCGCCCTGGCGCAGCTGAACCCATTCGGCACCGCCCGCGCGCAACCAGCAGTCGCCCTGCGCGACGAAGTGGAAGCGGGCCGTCGGCTGCGCCGGGAACGCCACCGCCCAGGGCGCACGCAGCCGGCAACGGCCGTATTCCAGCCCCTCCAGCCTGAGGTTCAGCAGGATCTCCGTGAGCGGGTCGGGGCCGCGGCCGGAAGTGTCAAGCAATTCGGCTTTTGTGCCATTCATCGCGGCCGATGCTATTCCTAAGCTGTCCAACCTCACTCACCACAAGGCTTCAACTCCCATGTCATCACCGTGCAGTGCCTGCCTTCCGCAGGCATCCGGCCCCGTGGCCTCCGCGGCACCTCCTGCCCGCTGGGCGGCCGTCGCTTCCCTGAGCCTGGGCGTGTTCGCCCTGGTCACGGCCGAGTTCCTTCCGGCCAGCCTGCTGACCGCGATGGCGACCGACCTCGGCGTCACCGACGGTGCGGCGGGCCAGGCAGTCACCGCCACCGCCCTGGTTGCCGCAGTGGCCGCGCCCGTCATCCCGCTGGCCAGCCACCGGCTGGACCGCAAGGTGGTGCTGCTGGCGCTGACGAGCCTGCTCCTCGCGTCCAACGTGCTGGCGGTGGCGGCGTCATCATTGCCGGTGCTGCTGTTGGCCCGCGTGATCCTCGGCATCGCGCTCGGCGGGTTCTGGGCGATGGCCGCCGCGCTTGCCATGCGACTGGTGCCCGACGGCCTCTTCGCGCGCGCGATGTCCCTGGTCCTGACGGGCGTCTCGCTAGCCACGGTGTGCGCCGCGCCGATCGGCGCCTGGATGGGGGAGCTGTGGGGATGGCGCAGCGCCTTCGCGGCCGCCGGAGTCCTGAGCGCGCTCACGCTCGCTGCGCAATTCACCGCGCTGCCGCCCTTGCCGCCCCGCGACCGTCCCGACGTGCGCGTCCTGCTTGGGCTCCTCGGGCGCCCCGGCGTGCGGGTGGCCCTGCTCGCCGTGCTGCTGGTGATCTCCGGGCATTTCGCCGGATTCACCTACATCCGGCCCCTCATGGAGAAGGTGACGCACGCCGACGTGCGGACGGTCTCGGCCGTGCTGCTCGGCTACGGCGTGGGAGGCTTCTTCGGGAACTTCGCCGGCGGGTGGCTCGCCGATCGCAGCGAACGCTGGAGCATCGTGGCGGGCGGCTCGCTCATCGCGGTCCTGGCCTTCGCGCTGCTGGCGGCGGCCGGCTCGGCCGCACTGACGGCCGTGGCCGTGACCCTGTGGGGTTTCGCGTTCGGCGCGTTCCCCGTCGGATTCCAGACCTGGATCGTTCGGGCGGCTCCGGACCAGGCCGAGGGCGCGGGAGGCTTGCTGGTCGCCGCGTTCCAGGTCGCCATCGCGAGCGGCGCGATCGGCGGGGGCCTGCTGGTCGACCGAGTCGGTCCGCTGGGCGCCCCCGCGTTCATGGCAGCTGCGATGGTGCTCGGCACCCTGCTGACATGGCGAAGCGGCCCCCGGCGCGGGCCCGTGAAGGTCGGCGGAGGTAACTCCCATGCGTGATCTCGTCAACCGCCGCATCCTGCTGGCCGCGCGTCCGCGAGGCTTGCCGACCGCGGCCGACTTCCGCCTTGTCACCGAACCGGTGAAGTCTCCAGCGCAGGGCGACGTGCTGTTGCGCACCCTGTATCTCTCCCTGGACCCCTACATGCGCAATCTGATGGACGAGGTGGGGCCGGGATACGCCCCCCGCGTGGAGCTGGGTGAGGCCATGGTCGGCGCGACCGTCAGCCGCGTCGTGGCATCGCGCAACCGCGACTTCAAGGAAGGTGATCTGGTACTGGCCGGCGCGGGCTGGCAGGACTACGCGGTGTCTGATGGAAGTGACCTGACAGCCCTGGGTGAAATGGAGCATCCCTCCCACGCCCTCTCGGGACTGGGCATGCCGGGCTTCACGGCCCATGTCGGCCTGCTGGACATCGGGCAGCCGCGCAAGGCCGAGACCGTGGTCGTCGCCGCAGCCACCGGAGCCGTCGGCTCGATCGTCGGCCAGCTCGCCAGGCATGCGGGCGCGCGGGTGGTGGGCATCGCCGGAGGCGCCGCGAAGTGCGCGCACGCGGTCGACGTACTCGGGTTCGATGCGTGCATCGACCGCCACGATCCGCAGATGCCGGCGAAGCTGGCGGCCGCTTGCCCGCGCGGGATCGACGTCTACTTCGAGAACGTGGGCGGCGCCGTGCTGAGGGCGGTGTTGCCGCTGCTGAACATCGGTGCCCGCGTGCCGGTGTGCGGATTCATCGCGCACTACAACGAGGGCCCCGCGGCCGCCGGTGAAAACCACCTGCCGGCCCTGCTGGCCGCCGTGCTCCAGAAAAGGGTCCGCATGCAGGGCTTCATCATCCTGGACCACTACGGGGAACGCTACGAAGCCTTCCAGGCAGACATGCGCGAGCTGGTGCGGGATAGCTCGATCCGTATCGACGAGGAAGTGGTTGTGGGCCTCGAGAACGCGCCTTCCGCGTTCATCGGCATGCTCGAGGGAAGGCACCTGGGGAAAGTGGTGGTGGCGTTCCCGGAGTGAGTGCGTGTGATCAGGCAGGCGGCCGGAGGGCCTCGCGTGCCGGCAGGAGCGAGCGCAGCCATTCCTCCACCTGGCGTATCCCGGCAAGCTTCGGATTGGATTCGAGCGACAGGCATTGGTAGCTGAATCCCTCCAACGTTCCATCGCAGACCTGCACGAGCCGTCCCGCCTCGACGTCGTGCGCTACAAGCACATCGCTCGCGAGGACGACCCCCGCGCCGTCCAGGGCGGCCTGGATCGCATGGCTCTCTTCGCTGAACTGCACGCAGCGCGCCTCATCGAAATCCGCCACGCCCTGGACCGCCATCCAGCGTGACCAAGTGGGCCCCTGCAGGCGCGGGTTCTTCCAGCTGTAGCTGATCACGCGTTCCTGTGCCAGCCACGCCGCGGGCAGGGGCGTTGAGCGGCCCGACGCCCACTGCGGCGAGGCCAGCGGCAGGTAGCGGTCCCTGTAGAGGTGCACGGCCCGCATCCCCGGCGGCGTGGATGCCGGCCCGTAACGAACGGCCACGTCGACCTCGCCGCGGCTGATGTCGGCCAGGCGCTCCGTGGCGTCTATCGACAGCCGGATGTCCGGATGCGACTGCTGCAGCTGCACGAGCGCGGGCACCAGCAGCCGTGCGGCGAAGGCGGGCGTGACGCTGACGGTTACCGAGTGGCCATCCTCGTTCAGGTCCGCGACAGCCCGGGAGAAGCGGTCGAAGCCGTCCCGCAGGACGGGGAACAGCCGCCGGCCGGCGTCCGTGAGCGCGATCGAGCGCGGCGTGCGCTCGAACAGCTTGTACCCGATCAGGTTTTCCAGGTGCCGGATCTGGTGGCTGATGGCCGTCGAAGTGACGCACAGCTCCTCGGCCGCCAGCTTGAAACTGACATGCCGCGCGGCAGCCTCGAACGCCCGCAAGGCGTTCAAGGGAGGGAGCTTGCGACGGTTGGCCATGGGTTTCGACGGATCGCTCGCCCCGATTTTGGCAGGCAGGGCACGGCGCGGCACGACCCGCGACTCAGCCGGCCTTGTCGCGCGCGAGACGGGCCGCAAGCGTGGCGGCCGCTTCGAGCCCCCGGTTCACGGAGGCGTCGTGGCGCTCATCCGCGAACTCTTGGTACTCGATGGGGACGTGGTGCAGGTCCTCGCCGGCGACGCCGAGGTAGTGGGCGCAGGTGCGAACGTGAGGCTCCAGGTGATCCCAGCTTGCGCGTAGCCCACCGGGCCGGAAGTCGAACTCCCCCGAGGACGACAGCAGCACGAGGGTCTTGCCGCTCATCAGGGGTGAGAGCGGCCAAGTCTTCTCCGAGCGGTCGAAGCTGAAGGTGCGCCTGATGCGGATCACCTGATCGAACCAGGCCTTCAGCGCCGCCGGCATGCCGTAGTTGTAGCGGGGGGTCGTGATCACGATCACGTCGGCATCGGCCAGCTCCTGGATCGCCGCGTCGGAATAGGCCAGCACCTGCCGCTGCTCCGGCGTTTGCTGGTCGTCGGGCGTGAAGCAGGCCGCGATCCAAGCCTCCGTGAGAAGTGGCGGATGCTCGATTCCGACATCGCGGCGAAGCACGGTGTCCCCGGGCGCTTCCCGCAACCAGTGCATGACGAAGCTGTCGCCCAGTTGTCGCGACAACGATCGTTCCTTCCGGGCGCTGGCATGAATGACTAGCAGGGTGGTCATGGATCTCCTTTGGGTTGATTGACGGACGAATGAGGTTCAGGGTCTCAATGAGCGGGCACGAGGTGGCAGTCCTCTGGGTGCCACGAGGCATAGAAGGGACGGCCGACTTCCAGGTCGATGTCTTCCAGGTCGCGGGCG
>Ga0247819_10001199_pt1 | contig 14377 bp, 13 predicted proteins | sample 13C_Xylose_Day6_FD_193428 | JGI IMG/M metagenome (GOLD analysis project Ga0247819, IMG submission 193428) | Soil microbial communities from agricultural site in Penn Yan, New York, United States - 13C_Xylose_Day6 | ecosystem: Environmental > Terrestrial > Soil > Agricultural land | place: USA...
ATTGGGATCTTACAAGAAGTATGAAAAAGGAGATGGGGTGCTAGGGGTCGAGTGTTCGAATCACTCCGTCCCGACCATATAATTCAAGGGGTTGCGAGATTTTATCTTGCGACCCCTTTTCATTTTTGATCGTTTTTACCCCTATAAAACGACTGGCTCTCGGTGGAATCCTCACTGCGTTCGTGTGAATTGATGCCTTACTCGGCGGTTTCCTAATGAGCAACGCCTCAAAAATGTTAAGTATTTTTACGGTGATTTTTGTTACTCGCAACGATACTGGCCCGTAAAGTTGACAGTGATTTTATGCCTCGCAACGCTCACTTTCCTTGGTTTATCTTCAAGATTTCCTTGGGCTGATCAATGCTGCTTTTAGGGGGAGCAGAAGGTAGTGCGGGGCGGTCGCAGGCCCTTCAGAAAGAGTAATTACTTGGCTGTGCAAGGACTGCTGTCATTATTACTCATTTGAATCTGATGGCAGTTTCAGTGAAGTCCACAACGGCCGTGAAATCTCACGGAATGCGTTTTCGGCCCTCAATCTTCGAGTCGTAGAAAATGAGCGAAACAGCGACCCATGCAATTGAAGAACCCCATCGCAAAACTTCAGCAGTAGGACTGCTCGTCGCTGCTGTTGGGGCGGTGTACGGAGATATTGGCACCAGCCCCCTGAACACGCTTAAGGAAGTGTTTGCCGGTCACTACGGTGTTCAGGCCAATCATGATGGCGTGCTGGGCATTCTGTCGTTGTTCTTTTGGTCGTTGATCTGGGTTGTCTCGATCAAGCGGCTGGTCTTTTGCTTTTTCCCTCATAACAATCGTTAAGCAGGATGACCCTCGAACGATTTCGCAAGGAAATCAATCAGTGCCCGTACCGAGGGAAGCAACCCTCGGCGGGAGGGGAACACTGCCGTGATGACGCCCTCAACGGGTTGCCACTGTTCGATCAATTTGATTAAACGGCCATCAGCCAATTCCTGACTGATCGTTGTCAGCGGCAACACTGCCATGCCAACGCCTTCGAGCACTGCACTTTTGAGCACGGCTATATCGTCGCTGACTAGGCGCGGAAAATGACTGACCTGAGCTGTTTCACCCGTTGGCCCGTTTAGTTGCCAGTGGTAGTGCGACTGAACCGTGCCCCAGGCCACACTGGGCAGATCGATGAGGTCCGCCGGCAACGCGAGATCAGGAACAAGCTGAACAAGGGCCGGACTCGCAACCAGTACCTGCGGACTTTTCGCCAGCACTTTCATTACTAGTTCGCTGTCTTCCAACGGTGGAAAACACAGACTCAAGGCCAGGTCGTAGCCTTCGCTGATGACGTCGACTCGACGATTATAACTTTTCACGTACAACTCGACCGACGGGCACTGTGCCATGAACTGACCCAGCATCGGGGCGAGCCAGAAGTTCAGCAATGGCGTGGTGCAACTCAAGCGGATCACACCTCGCGGTTCCGAGCGGTTCTGCTCAATCACATCCTCTGCCGATTCCGCCTCGGCCATCATCGCGACGCAATGTCGGTAGTAGGCCTGGCCAATGTCAGTGACCTGAAACTGCCGTGTTGAGCGCTGGATCAGCCGCATGCCCAACCGACTTTCCAACTGATTGACCCGCCGACTCAGCGTTGACTTGGGCATGTCCAGCGCGCGACCAGCAGGGGCGAAACCGCCGTGTTCGACCACTTTCGCGTAAATAAAGAGTTCGTTGAGATCAATCACAGGAGGTTTCACTGTTCCATTTTCGAGACTGTGAAGTCTAATCCGCTGACTACCGACATCCAAGTTCGGCGACTAAGGTAAGTGCCTGGCTTCGTCACGAGCGATGCTCCATGAAGAAACTTCTGGGTATCTATGGCAGCCCCAAGCGGCACTGGGTAGGCGATGGCTTTGCTGTGCGGTCATTGTTTACGTACTGCACATTGGGGCGCCACATTAGCCCGTTTTTAATGCTCGACTATGCAGATCCCACGGATTTTCCGGCCTCGCGGCATAGGCGAGGGACAGGCCAGCATCCGCAGCGCGGGTTCGAAACGGTGACGATGATGTACCAGGGCGAGCTGGAGTATCAGGATTCCACAGGTGCGGGCGGCATGATTGGCCCTGGAGATGTTCAGTGGATGACAGCGGCGCGCGGGATGCTTCATGAGGCGCTCCACTCGGCGGATTTCAGTCGCACGGGTGGAACACTGGAGATGGTGCAACTGTGGGTGAATCTGCCCGCGAAAAACAAAATGTCCGGGCCTCGATATCAGACGATTTTGAATCGCGACATGGTGCGAGTCAGCCTTCCTGACGATGCAGGTCAAGTGCGCGTGATTGCCGGTGAGTACGCCGGGCGCAAAGGCCCTGCACAGACGTTCACACCCATGGATATATGGGAGATACGTCTGAACGCAGGCAAGAGCATTTCCCTGCAGTTAAGGGCTGGCTTCACCTGTGCAGTCGTCCTGCTCACTGGGGGCATTGGGCTGAATGGCAATGCAGTTTTGCGGGATGCACAGGTAGCGCTGCTTGATCCTGCTGGCGTCAAGCTATTGCTGGAGGCCTGTAGCGATTCGAAGCTGGTCCTGCTCTGCGCAGAGCCCATTGATGAGCCCATCGTTGGCCAAGGCGCGTTTGTCATGAATACCCAGGCAGAAATAGTCCAGGCCATCACGGACTTCAACAGCGGCCACTTTGGACAGATTACCCCATGATCCATTTTCGGAGTGTCATTGGTTGACATTGCGAAGTCTGTCGGCGGCTAAGCCGTCTTTTCTCAAAGGAGAACGTCATGAGTAGCCCGGCTAATTTCAACAACCAGAGACCTGTGATCGACCCATCCAATGTCGCCATGCTGCTGATCGACCACCAAAGTGGTCTGTTCCAGACAGTGGGCGATATGCCGATGCCCGAGCTACGCCTGCGCGCAGCGGCGTTGGCCAAGATGGCGACGCTGGCCAAGATTCCGGTCATCACCACGGCCTCCGTGCCGCAAGGTCCGAATGGGCCGCTGATTCCCGAGATTCATGAGAACGCCCCACACGCCCAGTACGTGGCGCGCAAGGGTGAGATCAATGCTTGGGACAACCCGGAATTCGTCGCTGCCGTGAAGGCCACGGGCAAGAAGCAACTCATCATTGCCGGCACCATCACTAGCGTGTGCATGGCGTTCCCGGCCATCAGCGCCGTGTATGACGGCTATCAGGTCTTTGCCGTGGTGGATGCCTCAGGCACCTACACCAAGATGGCTCAGGAAATTACGCTCGCGCGAGTGGTTCAGGCGGGTGTAGTCCCGATGGATACCGGTGCTGTCGCGTCTGAGCTGCAAAAATCCTGGAACCGTGACGATGCGCAGCAATGGGCTGAGGTCTACACCAAAATTTTCCCGGCCTACCAGTTGCTGATCGAAAGTTACATGAAGGCTCAGGCTGTCGTGAGCAACCACGAAGTATTGGACTCCCAACGCAAATAACTGAATCCAACATGAGGGGAGTGCGCCCTCATCAGTGGAGGCCATCGGGGCTTCCGTTGATTACCTGGAGAATGAAAATGTCCACTGCCTACAAACGTCTCGATAAAGATCAAGCGGCCGTATTGCTGGTCGACCATCAGACCGGTCTGTTGTCGTTGGTACGCGACATCGATCCGGACAAGTTCAAGAACAACGTGCTGGCGCTGGCCGATCTGGCCAAGTACTTCAAACTGCCGACCATTCTGACGACCAGCTTTGAAACGGGCCCGAACGGCCCACTGGTGCCGGAGTTGAAGGCTCTGTTCCCGGATGCTCCTTACATTGCGCGCCCAGGGCAAATCAACGCCTGGGACAACGAGGACTTTGTCAAAGCCATCAAGGCTACCGGCAAGAAACAACTGATCATCGCCGGGGTGGTGACCGAAGTCTGCGTGGCGTTCCCGGCACTGTCGGCAATCGAGGCGGGCTTTGATGTGTTTGTGGTGACCGACGCGTCCGGTACCTTCAATGCCCTGACCCGTGATTCGGCGTGGAACCGCATGTCGACGGCCGGCGCACAGTTGATGACCTGGTTCGGGCTGGCCTGTGAGCTGCACCGCGACTGGCGCAATGACATCGAAGGGCTGGGAACGCTGTTCTCCAACCACATTCCGGACTACCGCAACCTGATCACCAGCTACACCCAACTGACTTCCGACAAGTAAGTTCGAGCCAGGGACCACGACAGCATCAGTGGCCTTTCAACGGTGTGTTGAACAGGCCCTGACCTGTTGGGGCCTGTTTCAATCAGGGTTTGTTTTGTGCGGTCTACTTGAGGCTTTTTTTGTCTGGATCATCAGACACGGAGCCTCGCGGCAAGAGAGATAACGATGAGCAATCAAGAGCCCCAATGTCAGTTGTCCTCTTCCTTGGATTGTCCGATGGAAGAGGGTGTTAAAGCGATTAAACGAATCACTGCGCGCTCTGCCGAAGTGGGTGGCGGGATTATCGTCAACCGATTGATGCCCTCGCGCCAACGACGAATGATCGGCGCCTGGTGTTTTCTCGATCACGCCGGCCCTGCGGTGTTTGAAAAAAAAGCCGGCCTGCGCGTCGGCCCCCATCCGCATGCTGGCTTGCAGACCTTCACCTGGATGATCAAGGGTAAGGTGCTGCACCGCGACAGTCTGGGCAACGTCCAGATCATTCGCCCGGGCCAGGTCAACCTGATGACGGCCGGACGGGGTATCACCCACACAGAAGAGTCGCTGCCTGACGAGCACCATCTGCACGCCGCGCAGTTATGGATTGCCTTACCGCAGGGTGACGAGAACTGCGCGCCGGCATTCGACCACTATGCGGACTTGCCAGTCTGGGATGAAGGCGGGGTAAGGATCACCTTGCTGGCCGGGAGGTTCGGCGGCCGCACCGCCCCCTGCCGAATTTTTTCACCGTTGGTGGGCGTGGACTTGGCGAGTCAGGGGGCAGCCTCGCTTCGATTGGCCGTGGAACCGCAATTCGAATACGGCATCCTGCCGCTGGAAGGTACGTTCACCATCAACGGCCAGACGTTTGCCCGTAATGAACTGGCCTATCTGGGACGCGGCCTCAGCGACATTGAGTTGTCATCCACCCAGGGCTCACGCGCCTTGCTGCTGGGGGGGGAACCATTTGCCGAGGAAATACAGCTGTGGTGGAACTTCGTCGGCCACAGCAAGGAGGACATCGCCGAGGCCCTTGAGGCCTGGAACAGCCGGGACCTGGAGCGTTTCGGTGACGTTGAGGGTTTTGACGGAGAGCGTCTGGTCGCCCCGCGGTTGCCGTGGCAAGGCGTGTGACGCTCAGGTCAACAATGAGCGGGAGTCCCGGTGATGGCCAATACGTTGAAACGACTGCAGTGGGTCTCTATTTCGCTTGGGGTGTCGCTGGCGACGGGGAACACCCTCGCGGACAACTCGCTGGGCCAACGGGATAATCTCAGCAGCGGAATCAATGATCGACAAAAGGCCGAAATGGCAGTGCCAGACGGTTTTATCAGTGGTTCGTCGCTCAATGGATTGTTACGTAACTACTACTTCAGTCGTGATAACCATGACACTCCTGCAGGGCTCGACCAACGTGAGTGGGTACAAGGTGCCTACCTGTCTTTTCGTTCCGGGTATACCGATTCTCCGATCGGCGTCGGTATTGATATCCATGGGTTTTATGGGCTAAAGCTGGATGGCGGAGGGGGCCGCGGCGGTGCCGGACTACTCCCACTGAACTCAAAAAAAGAACCGGAGTCGGAATTCTCCGCAGCGGGAGCCGCATTGAAGTTCAGAGGCTTTGACAGCCTCGTTCAGGCCGGCGATCAATACCTGGAGAACCCGGTGATTGCTGGCGGGGTCAGTCGGGTGTTTCCCCAGACCTTTCGCGGCGTGGCGTTAAAAAACTACAGCCTACCGAACCTGACCCTCGATGCTGGCTGGGTCGATTCCACACGTTTGCGTAATCAGAGTGGTCAAAGCTATTTGGTCACCAGCTATGGTGCCAGTAACAAGGCGGGTGTGCCTGCCGATCGTGAAAGCCCCAATATGGAGTGGCTGGGCGGTATTTACAGTGTGCCAGGCGCTATCACCCTGACGGTCTACGGCGGACAATTGAGCGATATCTGGAACCAGTACTACGTGGGAGCAAGTTGGCCGCTGAAGCTCACCCAGGCGTTGACGTTAACGCCGTATCTGCACTATTTCACAACCCGGGATCAGGGTCAGAGTCAGCTCGGACGGATCGACAACGACACCTATAGTGGTGGTCTGACGCTCTCTGGCGCTGGCCAGAGCCTGACGCTGGGCCTGCAAAAAGTCGACGGCAACACGCCCTTCGACTACGTCGCACAGGATGACCGGTCGTTTCTCTACCTGAGCAACTCTCAGCAGTACGCCGACTTCAACGCCCCGGGAGAGAAGTCCTGGAAGCTTCAATACCAGACCAGCCTGGCGTTCGTGGATGCTCCAAACGTGCAGCTAAGCACGTCCTATACACGCGGCGAAGCCGACCTGACCCGGGTGGATCCTGCCAGTCAAGGGTACGGCTACATCTACAACGCTTCCGGAAAAGATGCACACCATTGGGAACGGGATGTGGCCCTGCGTTATGCGGTGCCCGACGGCAAGGCCAAGGGGTTGAACGTGACCCTGCGTTGGGCCGCGCATCGCACGGGGGATGGCTATACGGCGCCGGGTAACACCCGGGGCAATTCGAACGCCGATGAGTACCGCGTGATCGTGGACTACCCGTTCAGTATTTTTTAGCAAGTAGCGTAAGAAGGCATGACATGCGACAACAGGTTGGCTTAATCAAGGCAATCGGCATCAGCTCGTTTTTTGTTTGTTCACCGAGCGAGGCCGATAGCGTCAGTTTACCGCCTTTAGCATTAGGCAATGCGAGCTTCATGGACGGTGTGTCCGGCCCGGGGATGCTCTTCGAATTGCCCACGCAAATCTATCGCAGCAACTCGGCGAATGATGCTCAAGGCCACTCCATACCGGGATCGCAAAAAGTCCGCAGCACGACCGTGCTTCCGCATTTTGCCTACATCAGTTCCAACACCGTTCTGGGGGCTAACTATGGTGCGGAAGTGCTACTGCCATTCGTGCATCTGGACATGGATATCGACCACGGGCCTGACGGCAGTCGTACACGGCAAGGCGACATGGTTATCAGCCCGCTGGTGTTGCAGTGGGCACCGCGTTCGGTGCTCGGCAGGCCTTACTGGCAGCGGCTGAATTTTGTTTTTTCGTTGCCGACGGGTTCCTATAGCGCCGACTCGGACATCAACACCGGCAGCAATGTCTGGGTCTTCAACCCCCACTACGTGTTCACTTGGGAGCTGACTGATCGCCTGGAAGTGAGCGGTCGTTTCCACTATGCATGGTCAAGTCGCAACAACGATCCGGCTTCCGTACTGAAGGCAGACAGCATCCAGCCGGGCGAGGCGATCCACAGCAATCTGGCGGTTTCCTATGCCGTTTCCGATACCTGGCGGGTAGGGGTGGCCGGCTACCAACTCAAGCAGATCAGCGATGACCGGATCGACGGACATAGGCAGAAAGACTCCCGGGAACAAGTCGTGGGCATAGGGCCGGGAGTGATGTATCGGCAAGGCAAGCAGACACTGTTTGCCAACCTGTATTTTGAAAGCGGTGCTGAAAATCGCTCTGAAGGGACTCAGTTAACGCTCAGGTATCTTCATGCCTTTTAACGAGGAGGCAGCGGCTTGTGGCCGCTGCCGTTGTTGCCATGAGGGTTTGAGATAAAAAACATCGCCCGGTGTTCGTGGCTCCGGGCGATGGCATGCGCTTGCGGTGCATGGCTCGTGAAAACCTGACCTGGTTAGGCCGCTTCCACGTTGACTTTGGTTTTCGACATGACGCGGTGCGGCGCCGTTTCGCGCAGGAACATCGCAACAACCAGGCCCAGCACCGCGCCACTCAGGGCCAGATAGAGGGTGTTTTCAATACCGTGGTGCTGGGCAATGTAGCCAGCCAGCGCCGGCGCAACGCCGCCACCGAACACCTCCCCAATACCAACGACCAGGCCTGTGGCCGTAGAGACCAGCGCCGGCGGGACTGACTCGCTGGTGAGCGGGCCGACGGTCATGCAGATCATGCTGAAGTTGAAGAAGGTGGTCGCGAACAGCAGCAGGAACAGTTTCACTGGCTCGGCCCCCGTTTGAATCATCAGCCAAAGTGCCAGGCCGGTGGCAAGGCAAGAAAGCAGCGCGACGGGTTTTCGCCCCAAGCGGTCGGAGAGGGCAGGCATCAACACCATGCCGAAGAAACCGCCGAAACCGATGGCCGACATGACGAAACCCATCTGCTGCATGCCCATATGCAGATAGTCCGTCAGATAGTTCGGCAGCATCACCGAGCTGACGAACAGGCAGGTCAGCATGCAGAACATGCAGGCGATGTTGAGGAGTACATTGCGTTGGCACAGCACCGTCGTCCAACGCGTTCCAGGCACATTTTCAGGTTGCACAGTCTGCGCAGTTTCGCGAGGTTCGCGCAGTACGCGGTAAAGCAACCAGGCGATCAGAAATCCGGGCACCGACACCAGCACGAATACCCAGCGCCAGGACGGCACGATCAGCAACAGTTGGGTGGCGACGATCGGTGCCAGGCCGAGACCGAGCAAGGGGAAAAATGACTGCTGGATGCCGATGTTCATGCCCAGTCGCTTGGGGTGCGAAGCTTCGGCGGTGGCGGCGATAGAGGTTGGCGTGAAGGCACCCTCGGCCACGCCCATGACGGCACGGATCAGCAGCAGCGCACCGACACCGGTGGCCAGCCCGGACAAACCGGCCAACAACGAGAACATGATCACTGAAGGGATGATCACCTTGCGCCGACCGATCCGGTCGGAGAGCCGCCCCATGAACATCGAGGAAATACCCCAGGCGAGCGCCAACACTGCAGAGATGTTGCCGAGGTCCTGATAATTGAGATTGAGGTCACGCATCATCACCGGGAACAGCGGCAGAATGATGAAGCGATCCAGGCCGACCAGACCGAAACCCAGCGCGAGCAGCGCGACGGCCTTCCATTCGTAAGCTGAGTCCCATTTCTTGTTATTCATGGCAGTTCTCCGCCCTTGCGGGCATGGGTGGACATGACGCCGACAGCCGCCGGCGCCCAATGGAAGGGTTAGAAATAGACCAGTGCCTCGACCAGCCCGGTCATTTGCGTACGGTCGCGGCCGTTGCCGTAGATGCGATCGTGATCAAGCGGCTCGAACCAGTCGTATCGCAACTCGGGGCGCAGGCTGAGGTTTTTGCTGACGTCCCAGCGCAGGCCGACGGTCAAGGCATTGAAGTCGCCCCGCGCAGTGCTGGTGGGGAACAGCACAAATCCGTCATGGTCGCGAAAGTGTTCACCGCGCAGCGAGAACGCCAAATCAGGGCGCGATTGATAGGTCAACACGCTGTTGACGCCCCACCAGGAAGCACCGTCGAAGCCCGGTCCGGTGACGATGTCCACGGTATCGGCTTTGCCATCGCCGGACTGTCGGCCGTAGACCAACTCGGCGCCCATCGACCATTGCTTATCAAAGGCATGCCAACCATTAAGCGAGTGCTGTTGGCGAAGCTGACCGTGGGGTGAAATCAGCCGCGCGGTGGGCGCCTGTACGTCATCGACGTTGTGGTTCTCCTCGTCGCCAACCATGAACTCGTAGTCGACCCAAGTGCCCATATCGGCGGTGCGCCAACGCAGGGCGCCCATCAGCGACTTGCCGTGATTGTTGTCGCGCAGGTTGTTCCAACCTTGTACAACTCCCAGCTCGGCACCGAGCAGACCGCTATCGCCACTGAAAAGACGGGTGCTGGCGAGGACGCCGGACACGGTGCTGGGCTCGGTGACGAAGGCGTAGGTCTTGCTGGCGAACGGGTTGCGTGCCTCACGAATGTTCGGGGGAATCTCGTAGCCGATGGCTGGGCCGAAGATGCCGGCTATCAGACTGACGCCAGGACCGTAGGGCATGTACATCGATGCGAACAGGTTGGGGGTGGCGACAAACTTCTGCTTGTGGCGTTTGGCTGAGTCGGGGTCGTCGTCGCCCGGCGAATTGGCATCCCAGTGCATATCCCAGCCGAACGTGCGGGCGAATTGCCCGTTGCGCCCGTAGAGGGTTTCCATGCTGAAACCGAAGGAGAACTCCTGAGGACTTGGCCCCGGCAGGGGAGTGACGCGTGGGATAACGTTGGCAACCAGTGGCTTGTCGATAAACAAATGCACCGAGGCCAGCTCCAGGCCCTCGTCCGAGTATCCGGTCAGCGGCAGGTTGCTCAGGCCGTCGTCGCGCTCATCGCTGGTAGAACGGTTGTTGCGCACGTAACCGATGTCGAGCAGCCCTGAGACCTTGATTCCATAATCCTGCTCCAGGCTTGGGCCGAAAAGGCTGCGTACCAGCGAGCCTTCACCCTTTTCCTGTTCTTGCGCCTGCACATGCAGTGATGCGAGGGCGAGCAAACCCGCACCGAGCATTTTTTTGCCGATGTTCAACATGACCAGCCTCTTTTATTGTTGTTATTGCGGGTGACGCGAAAGCCGTCGCGCATGCTTGTTTCACGGGCAAACGATGCCCGTGGCGGGCCGTTGCCGACCCGCGCGAACGTTCATGCGTTCAGAGGGTGTAAAGGACTAGCGGCGGTCGAGCAGGCTCTTCAGTACGTCGAGCAGGACCGACACATTGGCATGCCTGGCGCTCTGTGCACGCCAACCAATGTGGTTGTCGGGACGCACCAACAGGCAGCCGTCCTCTTCAATCTCGCGTAAGCGAGCCCAGTCGCCATAGCTGTCGGCGTAGTCCAGGCCGATACCGATACGCCTGGCTTGCAACTCGATGCCCAGCTCACGGGCCGCGGCCTCGGCGGCCTGGCTCCAGACCCCGCCGCCATGACCGGTGAGCAGGGTCAGACGGCCCTTGCCGCAGATATCCAGCGTCGACACCCGCCGGCCCTGGGCATCATGCAGCCAGGCGTGGGGCAAGCGCGCGCCGGGCCAGGTGGTGGCGTGGTAATACAATTCGCGGTCTCGTGTATAGGCCGGTTGTTCGCTGCCATCATCGATGACCGCTGAGCTGCGATAGCGCTGACCCAGTTCCACGCCATGGCAGTTGAACTGATAGTTCTGCAGGGCGATGGCCTGGTTCAGCTCGGCGCGGCGCTCGCGACCGACTTCGCTTTCGGCGTACAGCTCACCCAGGCTGGCCCAGCCTTCTTCTTCGCTCTGTCCCGGCTTGAAGCCGAGGGCGTTGGCAATCGGCAGCATGTTGCGCACGCTGCCCATCGCTCGGTCAACGACCTGCCGACCGACTGGCTGGCGCTCGGTGTTGTAACTGTCCAGCAAGCCGGGACCGGCTTGGCCATTGATCACCATGGCGAGCTTCCAGGCCAGGTTGTACACGTCCTGCACCGAGGTGTTTGTGCCCAGGCCATTGGCCGGCGGGTGGCGGTGCACGGCATCGCCGGCGCAGAACACCCGCCCCTGGGAGTACCGGTTGGCGACAACATGGTTGATCTGCCACTTGCTGGTGGAGAGGATTTCGACAGGGATTTCAGCGTCGCCGATCACCCGTCGAGCGCGCTCGATGATGGCCGCTTCGCTCAGGTCCGGCTCGCCCTGGGCGGGGTCGTACATATAGAGCATCACCCATTCGGTCCATGGTTTTACACAGATGAAGGTGCCGCTGCCCACCCAGTAGTCGTTGCCCGGCTGGACCATCCAGTACAGCACGCCGGGGCGGCTCTCACAGTAGCGGCGCAGGTCGGCGCGCAGCCAGACATTGACCGCGCAACCCAGGCCCATTTCACCTTCCATGGGGATTCCGAGCAGTTCCATCACACGACTGCGCGCCCCGTCCGCGCCGATCATGTACTGGGCGCGAACCTGATATTCGTGGCCCACGGTGCGATCGAGAATGCGCGCGGTGACGCCGTCTGCATCCTGGGTAAAGTCGAGCAGTTCGCTGTTGAAGCGCATCTCGCTACCCGCTCGCAACGCTTCGTTGGCAATGATCGGCTCAAGCACGTGCTGGGGGATGTTGCACATCGCCGAGGGGCTGGCCGTCTCATAGTCGGACTTGCGCTCGATGGCGTTGCCCCAGGTCAGCAGGCGACCCAGTTCCTGGCCCGCAAAACTGGTGGCCCAGACATTGTTGGCCATCAACTCATGCGGCGTGGCGGCGGCGACGACCGAGGCTTCAACACCGGCATCGCGGAACACCTCGACGGTGCGCTGGTTGGTGATGTGCGCCCGTGGGCTGTTGGCGGTCCAGCGATATTTGTTGATCAACAGGCTTTTGATGCCATAGCGCGACAGCAGCAGCGAGGCGGCGAGACCGGCAGGCCCTCCGCCAACGATCAATACGGGTACTTCAAGGATTTCAGTAGAGTGTTGCTGGTTCATGTCTTTGCTCCGCAATCTTTTTCTTGTGTAACGGACCGGTTCATTGAGCTTCGTAGTTGACGACGAATTCGTCGGGCACATCGGGTCCCCAGAGGTACAGCGAATCCTCGGGCGGATGGTTGCCGGCTTGCCAGTCGATACCCGCCGGGACAAAGTCGATGTCGCAGGAGTACTCGCTGTAGCTGCCCCATGGGTCACGGACGTAGTAGAAATAGTTGGAACCCAGCACGTGTCTGCCAAAGCCCCATCCTTGCTTCCAGCCCTGATCGGCCATGCGCATGGCGCCCAGGCCCACCTCGTTGACGGACGCGACGTCCCAGCTGCAGTGGTGGAAGCCGGTGCCTTGTGACTGCACGAAGGCAACGGTGTGATGGTCGGCGCCGTGTACCGTGTGCATAAAGGCGACGATGTGTTCCGAGCGGTCCGACAGGCGAATACCCAGTGCCCGTTCATAGAACCCGATGGTCCGCGCCACGTCCGGGGTGAACAGCATGATGTGCGACAAACGTCGTGGCCGGACTTGCGGTGCATGACGGCGATAGGGTGAACCGCGCTCGCCGCCGGCGCAGCTTTCAAAACTGACGGCAGGTTTGCAATCGGGCGTGACCTTGGCAGCACGCCGCACCTCGACCCGGGTGCCATCCGGGGCGACGAAACGGAATCCTTCGTCGGCGAGCGGCGATACCTCGCAGCCCTCTGACGTCACTTGTTCCTGCAAGGTCTTCAGATCGGCTGCATAGGCACCGAAGGCGATGTGTCGCAGCTTTTTAGCAGGGCCTTTGTGCAGGTAAGCCCAGGGGTGCGGATCTCCGAAGGTTCGCAGCACCAGCGTACCGGCTTCCTCGCGGACATCCAGGCCAAAGCATGTGTAGAAATCCCGGGCGGTTTCCAGGCAGGGTACATCCAGGGCGTAGTGGTCCAGCGAGTGGACCCCCAACGGGCGGGGCGAACCGTCCAATGCCTTGTCTAACAAGGTCATTACGTATTCCTCCAACTGTCGCGGCCTGCATCGGGCCGCTTTCTTGTTGTCGAGCCATGCGGGTCGGCATGGGCTGTGTTAACCACTACGCTTCGTCGATCACCGGATTGACCAGCTTGCCGATACCTTCGATCGACACCTCGACCACGTCACCAGGCTTGAGGTAGACCTTGGGGTTCATGCCGAAACCGACACCGGCCGGGGTGCCGCTGACAATCACGTCGCCGGCTTGCAGCGTGACCGCTTCACTGAGGGTGGAGATGACAGTCGCTACATCGAAGAGCATGTCCTGGGTGTTGGCGGACTGAACGATTTTTCCGTTGACTCGGGTTTCCAGCAGCAAGCCCTTGCCACCGGCGGGCAATTCATCGGCAGTGACCAGATCCGGCCCGAACGCGCCGGTATCGTCGAAATTTTTGCCTACGGTCCATTGCGGCGACTTGAACTGGTAGTCGCGTACCGAACCTTCATTGAACAGGGCATAGCCAGCGACGTGCTCAAGCGCCTGGTCTTTTGGAATGTGGCGACCACCGCTTTTCAGGATCACGGCCATTTCGCCTTCGTAGTCCAGGGTGTCGGATATTTTTGGACGGATCAGCGGTTTGTTGTGGGCCGTCAGGCTGCTGTTGAAGCGCGGGAACAGTGTCGGGTAGTCCGGCTGAGCGTAGGGCGACTCCTTGGTGTGATCGGCGTAATTGAGGCCGACACAGATTATTTTTCCCGGTTTGCGCATCAACGGCAGGTAGTCCTGTTCACCGATTTCGACACTCGGGCCTTGGGCGTTCGCACCATAGGTGACCAGATCCACGCCACGTTCTAGCAGTGATTCCAGCGTCTCCTCACCCAGCACTTTGACGCCATCGGCAGTGCGAACGCCAAGCACGGCGCGGCCTTGATGATTGAAATATACGTATCGCATGCGGGGAACCTCTTGTTGTGGTGAGAGCCGCCAGAAGGCAGTGGCTTGTTGGATAAAAAGCTAACGCCATAAAAATATACCGTCAACTATAAAATATAT
>Ga0247819_10001200_pt1 | contig 14368 bp, 7 predicted proteins | sample 13C_Xylose_Day6_FD_193428 | JGI IMG/M metagenome (GOLD analysis project Ga0247819, IMG submission 193428) | Soil microbial communities from agricultural site in Penn Yan, New York, United States - 13C_Xylose_Day6 | ecosystem: Environmental > Terrestrial > Soil > Agricultural land | place: USA...
GATGCGGGTCAGATGTTCCCGTCGGGCGACGCGGCGCATTGCACGAAACGCTTCGGTCAACCAGCGCGCCGACGGCGGCCCAAGTCGCAATTCCGGATAGGCTTCGGTCAAGGCCAGGTTGCGCGCAAAGCGCCGGCGGTCGGCGGTCAGCACGTTGTTTTCAAAGGGGCGATTGCCTTTGTCGGCATGCAATGGCAGCCGCCCGAGACCGACCCAGCGCATCACCGTTGCCATGCTGGCGATGCTGCGTTCGCCAATTATCTGGCCACCGAGGCCGACAAAGGGGGCAAGCACCACCAGGCGATCAATGCGGCTCGAAAGCATGGGCGCGAGCGACAGCGCGACCAGCGCGCCCATGGAGTGGGCGACAATCGAAAACGGCAGCCGGGTATCCGGCAGCACGATCTGTTCGAGGAAGGTGGTCAGATCGCGCTCGTAATAGGAGAAGCGCTCGACATGGCCGCGCCCGGCCTCGGGCAAGAGCCGCTCCGAGCCCGCCTGGCCGCGCCAGTCGAAGGTTGCGACCCAGAGGCCGGCGGCGTTGAGTTCGGCGATGGTCTCGAAGTATTTCTCGATCGATTCGTTGCGGCCCTGCAGCAGCACCACGGTGCCGCGCGCAACCGGCGTCCTGGTCTTGAAGATGGCGTAGCGGATCTTGCGGCCACCGGCTCCATCGAAGAAGCCCGCCACGTGATTGTCCGGTATCGGATTATCCGGTGTGGAGCGGAGGATCGTGGTCATGACGGACGAAACCAGGCTGAAGACGCGTTGATCGGTATCATCAGGGATAGGCGGCGGGCTTGGCGCCGTCAAAGAAAAAAGCCGGAAACGGTGGGTGAAATCCGGACGATCACCGTTTCCGGCCGCTGAAGGGGAAGGGACATGTCACTTCAGCCCCAGGAGATTTCCTCCCAGTGTGGCCTTTGTAACGCCCCTGATCTGAACCACGGCCGAACCTGTCATTCATCCGCCATTCACCTCTTGGGAATCTTGAGGCGGCATGCCTTGAACTGACGAAATCGCATTCCCATCTCTTGCTCACGGACGCCGATAACGGGTCCGTTCACCGGTCGCGCCGCTGCCTGGATGGGGTGGCAGACCAGACATCGCAAACAGTTGCTCCCAGGAGGACACCATGCGTCACGTTGATTTTTCCCCCCTCTATCGCTCCACCGTCGGCTTCGACCGCCTCTTCACGATGCTCGACAGCCTCGGCCAGCCTGACCAGGCTCAGACCTATCCGCCCTATAACATCGAGCGCACCGGCGAAAACGCCTACCGCATCACCATGGCGGTTGCCGGCTTCGACGAAACCGAACTGTCGATCGAAGCGCGCGAACATACGCTGACAATCAAGGGCGAAAAGAGCGAGGACAAGGCCGAAGAAAACCAGTTCCTGCATCGCGGTATTGCCAAGCGCGCCTTCGAGCGTCGCTTCCAGCTTGCCGACCATGTGGAGATCAAGTCCGCTTCGCTGAAGAATGGCCTGCTGCACATCGACCTCACCCGCGAGATCCCGGAAGCAGCCAAGCCGCGCCGGATCGACATTACGTCGGTCGCATCGCAGCCGAAGCAGATCGAGGCCCAGAACCTCTAATCCCTCCCTCCCAAGCTTGAAGAGGCGGCGCCCGAAAGGACGCCGCCTTTTTTTGGGATCGTTGTTTTCGCGTCTTCCCGGACAGGTTCTAGATCATTGAAATAACGCAATGCCGGACGGAAAACCGTTTCACACTTTTCCTGGAATTGCTTTAGGGGCGGACGGGTTCGGCGATGGCGTCCAGCTCTTTGCGGGCGGCGTAACGCTGGGCAATCACCGCGCAGGCCATCAGCTGGATCTGGTGGAAGAGCATGACCGGCAGCACGATCGCACCGATGTTCTGGCCGGCGAAGATGGCGCTTGCCATCGGGATGCCGCTCGCAAGGCTCTTCTTCGAGCCGCAGAAGGTAATGGCGATCTCGTCGGCGCGGTTGAAACCGAAGAGGCGGCTGCCGAACATGGTGACGGCGAGTACCAGCGCCAGCATGACGATCTCGATCGCGACCAGCACCCCGAGATCGGCAAGCGAAAAGGTCTGCCATAGCCCCGATGTGACGGCCTGGCTGAAGGCCAGATAGACGACCATGAGGATCGAACCGCGGTCGACGGGCGCAAGCAGGCCCTTGCGCGCCCGGATCCAGCCGCCGATCCACGGCTGCAACAATTGACCGGCGATGAACGGTGCCAGCAGCTGCAGCAGGATCTGCTCAAGGGCATCCAGCGACACACCGCCATGGCCGCCGGCGGAAAATAGGAGACCGACGAGAAGCGGCGTCAGGAACATGCCGAAGATGTTGGAGGCGGACGCTGAGCAGATTGCTGCCGGGACATTGCCGCCGGCAACCGACGTGAAGGCGATCGACGATTGCACGGTCGAGGGCAGGACGCAGAGGAAGAGGATGCCGGTATAGAGCGCCGGCGGCAGGACCGATGACGGTACGAAGCCGACGACGAGGCCGATCAGCGGGAACAGCACGAAGGTCGATGCCAGGATCGCCAGATGCAGCCGCCAATGCAGGAAGCCGGCGACGACGACATCGCGCGACAATCTTGCGCCATGCAGGAAGAAGACCAGGCCGACCGCCACCTTCGTTGCCATGGCGAACCAGGCCGTCGCCTCGCCATGGATCGGCAGCATCGATGCCAGAAGCACGGTGAGAAGCAGGAGCAGGGTGAAGGTGTCGGGAAGATAGCGGCCCATGTCTGTCACTGGCTCGATTGAGAAACGTCTTGCCGAGAAATGTCATTATGAAGCAGGATGCAAGGAATAACAGTTATCGCGAAATTGGATAATGCATGCTCGACCTCGTGCAACTGCGCAGCTTCGTTGCGCTCGAACAGATGGGCAGCTTCACCCTCGCGGCCGAGAGACTGGCGCTTGGCCAGTCGACGGTCAGTCAACATATTCAAAGGCTTGAGGCGTCGCTCGGGCGCAAGCTCGTTGCCCGCGACACGCACCGGGTCTCGTTGACGACGGATGGTCAGGCCCTGCTTGCCCATGCGCGTTCGATGCTGGCGATCGACGACGAGGTCAAGGCGCTGTTTGCCGAAAGCAGTCTGCGCGGACGATTACGGCTGGGCATGTCGGAGGATTTCGTCACCAGCCGGTTGCCGGGCGTGCTCGAAGATTTCGTTCGCGCCCATCCGTCGGTGGAGCTCGAATTGACGGTAGCACTCAGCGGCGTGCTCTACCATATGCAGGATGGTGGCGAGATCGATCTGGTGCTGGCAAAGCGGCGGCTGGGCGATCCGCGCGGCGAACTGGTCTATCGCGAGCCGCTGGTCTGGTTGGCGCGTGATCCCGAGCGTGTGAAGCGTGACAGGGTGCTGCCGTTGATCGCCTTTCCGCCGCCGAGCATCACGCGCAGCGTGGCGCTCGAGGTGCTCGACCGGCATCGGCTGCCATGGCGGATCGTCTGCACCTGCGGCAGCCTCAGCGGGCTGACGGCCGCCGCCCAAGCGGGCATGGGCGTGCTCGTCCAGCCGCGCAGTATGGCGCCGCAGGGCCTGCGGGAAATACCCACCGGCACCTTGCCGCCGCTGGAGGATGTCGAGTTCGTACTGGTTCCCAGCAAGGGCGCCGACCAGAAGCTGATCGCGGCGCTCTCGACCGAGATTTTGTCGAAGGTGAGGACGTTACAGGGCCAGGCGTGAGCCACAACACCGCGCGTGGCACGCGGTATTGTGGCTCTTTGAATTTGCTGCATAATTTTCTCCTCGGATCTATCCTGATCCAAGGAATTATGCAGTCGCCTCAGCAGGCTGCGACGAAGCGATCGACGTCGTCCATCTTGGTCGCAAAGCTCGTCACCAGGCGATAGAGGCCCTCGTCGGCCGCGAGGCTTCCGGCGAGTTCGTGCGGAACCGGCCAGTCGTAGAAAACGGCGCCTTGCTCCTGCAGTTTCGTCGCCACGTCCTTTTTCAGGATGACGAAGACCTCGTTGGCTTCGACCGGCCAACCGAGCCGGCTGTTGCGCGAAGCGGCGATGCCGTTGGCAAGACGCCGGGCCATGGCGTTGGAATGCCGGGCGAGGTCGAGCCAGAGACCGCCTTCGAGGTAGGCGTCGAACTGGGCCGAGACGAAGCGCGATTTCGAGAACAACTGAGCCGAGCGCTTGCGCAGGAAATGCATCTCGTGCGCCTTCGAAAGATCAAAGAGGACAAGGGCCTCGGCGCACCAGCAGCCGTTCTTCGTGCCGCCGAAGGAAACGAGATCGACGCCACGCTTCCAGGTCATCTCGGCCGGTGTGGCATCGAGGCTGACCAGCGCATTGGCAAAGCGGGCGCCGTCCATGTGCAGCGGCAGCTTGTGTGCATTGGCGACCGCGGCAATCGCCTCGATCTCATCGAGTGCGTAGACGGTGCCGCTTTCGGTCGCTTGCGTCAGCGTGACCGCCATCGGCTGACCGCCATGGACATTGTCGAGCGGGTAGCGGCGAATTTCCGCCTCAAGGCGCGATGCGTCCATCTTGCCATGTTTGCCGTCGACGGGCTTCAACCTCGATCCATGGGTGAAGAATTCCGGAGCGCCGCACTCGTCGGCCGTCACGTGCGCTTCGCGGTGGCAGAACGCGACGCCGCCGGCGCGGCTGGTGCTGGCGAGCGCCAGCGAATTGGCGGCCGTTCCCGTGCCGACGAAGAAGACTGCGACATCGCGCTCGAAAACCTCCGACAGTTTCCTCTCCACCTTCCGGTCGAGCTCACTGGTGCCGTAGGCGGAGGCGTAGCCGTCGGCATGGGTCACGAGGCTCTGGGCGATGGCAGGGTGGGCGCCAGCCCAGTTGTCAGAGGAAAAAATCATCACATATCGTCCTGTTTCACGGTCATATCGACGTCGTTCGGGCGACCATAACCCACCTGCCGGCCGGATCAATCACGGTCGCTGCTATGGAGGCCAACAGGATACCAGTTTGAAACCAAAATGAAGAAAACGTCCGTTTGTCGTAATTAAATTATAAAACCGGGAAATTTTCGGCAATGTTCGGCAAAATCCCTTCTATTATTTGCTCATATGCCCCTTGCGGAGGGGGGCGGTTTCTGGCATAGAGCGCATGAAATAGGACAGTCTTGCTGTCCTATTTCGGTCTAGGGACCGGAACAATCGCCGCAAGTGCCCAAAAAATCGGCAATCGGCGTGTGGCGCAGGGGGATCCGCCGGATTTCATCCGGTTGTTAACGCCTGCCATCAGGATGGTCACTGACATCAATGCCTGATGATGCCGTGCATTATTTGCGACCTGATCAGGATCATGAGACGATGAATGCCCCGGCTTTGCGGCACGTGAATGCGTGCGACGAGAAGCCATGCGCGGGCGCAGGTATGCCCGGACATGCCGGGTTCAACAGGAGGGAAGACGATGACGGATCACACGCCATCACAGCAATCTGGGCTCAACCTCGCACACACTGTTGCGACGGCTGAAAAAACGCCCACATTCCCGTCCGGCCTGCCGCGAAAACAGGGTCTCTATGATCCGCGCAACGAACACGATGCCTGCGGCGTCGGCTTCGTCGCGCATCTGAAGGGTGAGAAGTCGCACCAGATCGTGCGCGACGGCCTCTTCATGCTCGAAAACCTGACGCACCGCGGTGCCGTCGGCGCCGACCCGCTGATGGGTGACGGCGCTGGCATCCTCGTGCAGATCCCCGACCGCTTCTTCCGCGAGGAAATGGCCAAGCAGGGCGTTACCCTGCCGAAGGCCGGCGAATATGGCGTCGGCTACCTCTTCATGCCGCGCGACGAAAAGCTGATTGCCCATTTCAAGGACGTGATCAGCGAAGTGGTCGCCGAGGAAGGCCAGCACGTGCTTGGCTTCCGCGACGTGCCGGTCGACAATTCGTCGCTTTCCAAGGCTCCTGATATCGCTGCGACCGAACCGCACCATGTGCAGGTGTTCATCGGTGCCGGCCGCGATGCCGCGACCAACGCCGAATTCGAGCGTCGCCTGTTCACGCTGCGCAAGGTGATCTCCAACCGCATCTATGCGGAAGCGGAAGGCGGCGATCTCGGCTTCTACGTCGTGTCGCTGTCGACGCAGACGATCGTCTACAAGGGCATGTTCCTGGCCTATCAGGTCGGCGCCTACTACAAGGACCTGGAGGACGAGCGCTTCCAGTCGGCCGTCGCCCTGGTTCACCAGCGCTTCTCGACCAACACGTTTCCGTCCTGGAAGCTCGCGCACCCCTATCGCATGGTCGCCCACAACGGCGAAATCAACACGCTGCGCGGCAACGTCAACTGGATGGCGGCGCGCCAGGCTTCCGTGTCCTCGCCGCTCTTCGGCGACGACATCTCCAAGCTCTGGCCGATCTCCTACGAGGGTCAGTCGGACACCGCCTGTTTCGACAACGCGCTCGAATTCCTGGTGCAGGGCGGTTACTCGCTTTCGCATGCGGTGATGATGCTGATCCCCGAAGCCTGGGCCGGCAACCAGCTGATGTCGCCCGAGCGCAAGGCGTTCTACGAATACCACGCAGCGCTGATGGAGCCGTGGGACGGACCGGCAGCCGTGGCCTTCACCGACGGCCGCCAGATCGGCGCGACGCTCGACCGCAACGGTCTGCGTCCGGCCCGCTATATCGTCACATCTGATGATCGCGTCATCCTCGCGTCTGAAGCCGGCGTGCTTCCGGTCGACGAAGAAAAGATCGTCAAGAAGTGGCGCCTGCAGCCGGGCAAGATGCTGCTCATCGACATGGAGCAGGGTCGCATCATCTCCGACGAGGAGGTGAAGTCTTCGCTCGCCGACAAGCATCCTTACCGCAAGTGGCTCGACGATACCCAGCTCATCCTCGAAGAGTTGAAGCCGGTCGAGCCGCGTGCGCTGCGCCGCGACGTTTCCCTGATCGACCGCCAGCAGGCCTTCGGCTACACGCTCGAAGACACCAAGATCCTGATGTCGCCAATGGCCACCACCGGCCAGGAAGCCATCGGCTCGATGGGCACCGACACGCCGATCTCGGCAATGTCCGACAAGCGCAAGCTGCTCTATACCTACTTCAAGCAGAACTTCGCGCAGGTCACCAACCCGCCGATCGACCCGATCCGCGAAGAGCTGGTGATGAGCCTCGTCTCGTTCATCGGCCCGCGCCCGAACCTGCTCGATCATGCCGGCATGGCGCATGCCAAGCGGCTGGAAGTGCGCCAGCCGATCCTGACCAACGGCGATCTGGAAAAGATCCGCTCGATCGGCCATACCGAGGACCGGTTCGACACCAAGACGCTCGACTTCACCTACGACATTTCGCGCGATGCCGAAGGCATGCCGGAAATGCTCGATCGCCTCTGCGAACGTGCGGAAGCGGCGGTCAAGGGTGGCTACAACATCATCGTGCTTTCCGACCGCCAGGTCGGTCCGGACCGCGTCGCGATCCCGGCGCTGCTGGCAACGGCCGCCGTGCACCACCACCTGATCCGCAAGGGCCTGCGCACCTCGGTCGGCATCGTGCTGGAATCCGGCGAACCGCGTGAAGTGCATCACTTCTGCCTGCTCGCCGGCTACGGCGCCGAAGCGATCAACCCGTATCTTGCCTTCGATACGCTGACCGACATGCACAAGCGCGGCGATTTCCCCAAGGAAGTCGACGGCAGCGAAGTGGTCTACCGCTATATCAAGGCGGTGGGTAAGGGCATCCTCAAGGTGATGTCCAAGATGGGCATCTCGACCTACCAGTCCTATTGCGGCGCGCAGATCTTCGATGCTGTCGGCCTGTCGTCGAAGCTGGTCGACCAGTTCTTCTTCGGGACTGCGACGACGATCGAAGGCATCGGCCTTGAAGAGATCGCGGCCGAAACCGTCGCCCGCCACAAGGCAGCCTTCGGTGCCGATCCGGTGCTTGCCAACACGCTCGATATCGGTGGCGAATATGCCTACCGCATGCGCGGCGAAAGCCACGCCTGGACGCCGGATGCGATCGCCTCGCTGCAGCATGCCGTGCGCGGCAATGCAGAGGATCGCTATCGCGAATTTGCCGAGATGGTGAACAACTCGGCGCTCAGGATGAACACGATCCGTGGCCTGTTCACCGTCAAGAGTGCGGAGGCTGCCGGCCGCAAGCCGATCTCCGTCGACGAGGTCGAGCCGGCCACCGACATCGTCAAGCGCTTCTCGACGGGCGCCATGTCCTTCGGCTCGATCAGCCGCGAGGCGCATACGACGCTGGCAATCGCCATGAACCGGATCGGCGGCAGGTCGAACACCGGCGAAGGCGGCGAGGAAAGCGACCGCTACCTGCCGCTGCCCGATGGCTCGACCAACCCGGAACGGTCGGCGATCAAGCAGATCGCCTCCGGCCGCTTCGGCGTGACCACCGAGTATCTTGTTAATGCCGACATGCTGCAGATCAAGGTGGCCCAGGGCGCCAAGCCCGGCGAGGGCGGGCAGCTGCCCGGCCATAAGGTGGATGCGACCGTCGCCAAGACCCGGCATTCGACGCCGGGCGTCGGCCTGATTTCGCCGCCGCCGCACCACGACATCTACTCGATCGAAGATCTGGCGCAGCTGATCTACGACCTGAAGAACGTCAACCCTGAAGCCGATGTTTCGGTCAAGCTGGTCTCGGAAGTGGGCGTCGGCACGGTTGCTGCCGGTGTCGCCAAGGCGCGCGCCGACCACATCACCGTTTCCGGTTTCGACGGCGGCACCGGCGCATCGCCGCTGACGTCGTTGAAACACGCCGGCAGCCCCTGGGAAATCGGCCTTGCCGAAACTCAGCAGACGCTGGTGCTGAACGGCCTTCGGTCGCGCGTTGCCCTTCAGGTCGATGGTGGCCTGAAGACCGGCCGCGACGTGATCATCGGCGCGCTTCTCGGCGCCGACGAGTTCGGTTTTGCCACCGCGCCGCTGATTGCGGCCGGCTGCATCATGATGCGCAAGTGCCACCTCAACACCTGTCCTGTCGGTGTCGCGACCCAGGATCCGGTGCTGCGCAAGCGCTTCAAGGGCACGGCCGAGCACGTCATCAACTACTTCTTCTTCGTTGCAGAGGAAGTGCGCGAGATCCTCGCCTCGCTCGGCGTGCGCAGGCTCGATGAAATCATCGGTGCTTCCGAACTCTTGGAGAAGGACGGCGCGCTCGCCCACTGGAAGGCCAACGGTCTCGATTTCTCGAAGATCTTCCACAAGGTCGACGCTCCGAAGGCGGAGACCTACTGGACCAGCCGCCAGAAGCACCCGATCGACGACGTGCTCGACCGAACGCTGATCGAGAAGGCCAAGATCGCCTTGGAAACCAAGGCGCCCGTCGCCTTCGAAGCCAAGATCAAGAACGTCGACCGGTCGGCCGGCGCCATGCTTTCGGGTGTGCTTGCCAAGCGCTGGGGCCACAAGGGCCTGAAGGACGATACGATCCACGTCACCCTCAAGGGTACGGCGGGCCAATCCTTCGCCGCCTTCCTGGCGCGCGGCATCACCTTCGACCTGGTGGGCGACGGCAACGACTATGTCGGCAAGGGGCTTTCCGGTGGCCGTATCATCGTCCGGCCGCCTGAAAACACCAAAATCGTGCCCGAAAACTCGATCATCGTCGGCAACACCGTGCTTTACGGCGCGATCTCCGGCGAATGCTACTTCAACGGTGTTGCCGGCGAACGCTTCGCCGTGCGCAATTCCGGTGCCATTGCGGTCGTCGAAGGCGTGGGCGACCACGGCTGCGAATACATGACCGGCGGTGTCGTCGTCGTTCTCGGCGCGACGGGCCGCAACTTCGCGGCCGGCATGTCCGGCGGTGTTGCCTATGTGCTGGACGAGGAAGGCGATTTCGCCCGCCGCTGCAACATGGCGATGGTCGAACTGCAGCCGGTGCCCGAAGAAGACGACATGCTCGAGAAGCTGCATCATCACGGCGGCGACATCATGCACAAGGGCATGGTCGACGTGTCCGGCGATATGACGCGCCACGACGAGGAGCGGCTCTATCAGCTGATCTCCAGCCACCTGCACCACACGGGCTCGCCCCGGGCAAAGGCGATCCTCGACCATTGGGCAGACTACCGGCCGAAATTCCGCAAGGTCATGCCGGTCGAATATCGTCGTGCGCTCGAAGACATGGAACGCATGAAAATGGCAGAGGCGGCCGAATAGAGGCCCCGGTGAAAAGGGCTCCCGGTTCCGAAAAGGGTTCGGGGGTTCATCACGCGCGCTTGTCTCAAGCGCCTGTTCAGACGCATAGCTATCAGGATGATACGATGGGTAAGGTAACTGGTTTTCTCGAGATCGACCGGCAAGTGGCAAAGTACCAGCCGGCGTCCGACCGCATCCGCCATTTCCGTGAATTCACCATTCCGATGTCGGAACCGGAGGTGCAGAAGCAGGCGGCACGCTGCATGGATTGCGGCATCCCCTACTGCCATGGGCCGACCGGGTGTCCGGTGCACAACCAGATCCCCGACTGGAACGATCTGGTCTACAACGGCAACTGGGAAGAGGCGATCCGCAACCTGCATTCGACCAACAACTTCCCGGAATTCACCGGCCGCGTCTGCCCCGCGCCGTGCGAGGAAGCGTGCACGCTGAACCTCGAGGATGCGCCGGTCGCGATCAAGACCGTCGAGCAGGCGATCGCCGACAAGGCCTATGAAATGGGTTACATCGTGCCGCAGCCGGCTGTTACCAAGACCGGCAAGAAGGTCGCCGTCATTGGTTCGGGTCCGGCCGGCATGGCCGCCGCCCAGCAGATGGCGCGCGCCGGTCACGAGGTTCACGTCTACGAGCGCGAGAGCAAGCCCGGCGGCCTGCTGCGCTACGGCATCCCCGACTTCAAGATGGAGAAGAACTTCATTGATCGCCGCGTCGAGCAGATGAAGGGCGAAGGCGTCACCTTCCATTGCGGCGTCAATGTCGGCGTCGACCTGCCGGCCGAGCAACTGATCGATCGCCACGATGCCGTGCTCTATTGCGGCGGCTCCGAAACGCCGCGCAATGCCGGCATCCCCGGTGTCGAATTCGCCGGCGTGCATGACGCCATGCCCTATCTCGTGCAGCAGAACCGCCGGGTCGGGCGTGAGAACATCGACAGCACCGGCTGGCCGTCAGCGCCTATCCTTGCCGGCGGCAAGCACATCGTCGTCGTCGGCGGTGGCGACACCGCCTCCGACTGCGTCGGCACGGCCTTCCGCCAGGGTGCCGTCAAGGTCACCCAGCTCGACATCCGCCCGCAGCCGCCGGAAAAGGAAGACAAGCTTGCCGTCTGGCCGTTCTGGGCGACCAAGATGCGCACCTCGTCCAGCCAGGCCGAAGGCGCGATCCGCGAGTTCCAGGTCGCGACGTTGGAGTTTGTCGGCGACGAGGACGGCAACCTCATCGGCGTCAAGTGCTGCCAGGTGGACGATCGCCGCAAGCCGATTGCCGGCACGGAGTTCATCATCAAGGCCGATCTCGCCTTCATCGCCATCGGCTTCAGCGGCCCGTTCACCGATAGCGTACTGAAGGATCTCGGCGACAAGCTGACGCTCAACACCGATCGTCGTGGCTCGACCAACGTCGTTGCCAACGACCGCGACTACAAGACTTCGGTCGACAAGTTCTGGACGGCCGGCGACGTTCGCCGCGGCCAGTCGCTCGTCGTCTGGGCGATCCGCGAAGGCCGCCAGGCGGCCCGCGCGATCGACGAGGCGCTGATGGGATCGTCGATCCTGCCGCGCTGACATCATTGCTCCCAAGTGCAAAAAGGGCTCCGCCGGTTCATCGTGGGGCCCCTTTTGCTTTAGGGAATTTCCAGGAAAAGTGCGAAGCGGCTTTCCGTCAGGAAATGCGTAAAAACAAAGAGATAGAGCATCTGTGCGCTTCCGTCCAAATCGGAAACGCTCTAGGCGAAGCGATCGCCGTGACGATGGTTGTCGCACGCAGCCGCTCGAAAAAGTGTTAGTTCCGGATCACCGGATTGCTGATGACCGTACTAGGCTTGGCGAGGCGGAAATCGTCGACACGGCCGGCAGGTGCCGCGGCAACATCCCCCTTGTCGACCAGTCGGTCGCGCGGGCTCTTGCCTGTGCCCTTGTTGGGTGCGGCATCGCCGAGCAGTGCTGCAGCGCCGTCGAGATCCGGATCGGTGAGGCCGATCGGCTGCGTCTTGACGATGTCCTCGTTGGCAAGCGGCGCGGTAACCACAAGGTCCTTCAGCCCATCGGCGCCCGGCACGTCCTTGTCGGTCGCCGCGGCATCCCCGAGCAGGCGGCGAATGTCCTTTTCCACGTAGAAGGCGAGCTTGCGTTTACCGGCTTTGGTCAGGTTGATCCCGTCGGCGCCGCGCAATCGAACCTGCTGGCCGTTGATGTCGGAGCCGGTCAGCACGAACTTGCCGCCTTCGTCGACGAAACCGTCCCAAATGTCGACGAACTGGCCACCGACCTTTTCGACTTCCTCGCGGTAGATGCCGTTGAACGTCACCATGTCGGCGGTCATCGCGGCGGACTGGAACGGCGGCATGCCGACCCACAGGACCGGCAGTTTTTCCTTGTGTGCCAACTCTGCTAGCGCATGGACACGTTTGCGGTATTCCTCGGTCCAAAGATCGGTGCGGTACTTTTCCTTGGTGCTGCCGATCTGCATCTGCTGACGATCGTTGGCGCCGAGGCTGATGATGATGACGGAAGGCTTGATCTCGCCCACATAGCTCGGCAGCGTCACCGGCCAGTTGAAATAGTCCTCGCGCACCAGCCCGGACGAGCCGCTTGCGCGCGTCTCGATGGTGATGCCGGGCGTCATCTCGAATGCGGTCTTCAGGCCATCGCCGAGGCTGCCGGCCATGAAGTCGCCGACGACCAGAACCTTCTTGGAGTCCGGCGCCTTTTCAACCGGCTGCGGCACCGGCGCCGCATCGGCAATGGCGGGCTTTGCCTTTTGCTGGCCCGGAGCCTTCTGTCGTTGCGGGGTTTGGCTTTGGCGGGCGCGCCTCGGGCGCGGCTGTTGCGGAAACTCGTACCGCTCGTCGATTACGCGGCGTTCGCGCGTGAGGCCGCCGAACAGCATCTGGAAGAGATTGCGTCGCTGCACCCTCTGCTGGGCTTCCGCATAACTTGCGGCAAAGCCGACGAACAGCATCGCGGCTGCGGCGATGATCATCGTCGCCGTCCTCCAGGGCATTGCGCCCCCTGTCATCCGGGCCTTGGTTTTCGCATGCATATCTGATCATCCATCGAACGGACGGCGGCCGCAAGGCCGCCGTCGCGTTTCGGGCGTGCGCGTCAGTTGCGCAGGGCGCGCAGCAGATGTTGTGTCGGCTCGCCGTCCGGCGCCAGGCCGTTCTTCGATTGGAACTCCTGGATCGCAGCCTTGGAGCCGGATCCGAAATTGCCGTCGACTTCGCCGCTGTAATAACCCAGTTCCTTCAGGCGGTTCTGCAATTCGAACTTCTCGCTGATATCGAGCGAACCGTCCGGTCGCGGCCAGCGCTGCTGCATTCCGGCATAACCGGCGATCTGGTCGGCAAGAAGACCGACGCCGAGCGCGTAACTGTCCGACGCGTTGTAGCGCTTGATGACGAAGAAGTTCTTGGTCATCAGGAAGCCTGGACCGTTACCGCCGCTCGGCAGCTTCAGTTCGGCCCGCGAATTGCCGTTGCGGAAGCCCTTGCCGTTCGGGCGGAGGAAACCGAGTGCTGCCCACTGGGCAAGCGTCTTCGTCTGTCCGGAATATTTCGCGGCGTTGGCCGGTGGTGCGACTTCGTAGCCCCAGGTCTCGCCCGCTTGCCAGCCGTTCTTCTTCAAAAGGTTGGCGGCGGTCGCAAGCGCGTCGGGCACCGAATTCCAGATGTCACGATGGCCGTTACCATCAGCGTCGACCGCGTAGAGCAGATAGCTGGTCGGGATGAATTGCGTGTGTCCCATGGCGCCGGCCCAGGAGCCGGTCAGTTCGCGCGGGGTGATGTCGCCGCTCTGCAGGATCTTGAGTGCGGCAATCAGCTGGGTCTTGGCGAATTTCGCGCGCTTGGGATCGGCATAGGCAAGGGTTGCGAGCGCCCGCGGCACGTAGTGCAGGCGGTCGTCCTTTTCGAGAACGGCGCCGTAGTTCGATTCCATCGACCAGATCGCCAGCAGGATCGTCTTGTCGACGCCGAAGTGCTTTTCGATCGAATTCAGCGTGCGGGCGTGCTTGGCGGCCATCTCCTGGCCGACGCGCTTGGTGTAGGGGTTGACGCGGGAATCGATGTATTCCCAGATCTTGTGCTTGAACTCAGGCTGGTAATTGGCCTTTTCGATCACGGTGGCGTCGGGTGTCTTCACGCCGGCAAAGGCCTTGCGATAGGTCGCCTGGGTGATGCCGCTCTTTGCAGCCGTGGCATAGAAGTTGTTGATCCAATTCTGGAATCCGGCATCGGCGCGCGCGGGGGAGG
>Ga0247819_10001204_pt1 | contig 14352 bp, 11 predicted proteins | sample 13C_Xylose_Day6_FD_193428 | JGI IMG/M metagenome (GOLD analysis project Ga0247819, IMG submission 193428) | Soil microbial communities from agricultural site in Penn Yan, New York, United States - 13C_Xylose_Day6 | ecosystem: Environmental > Terrestrial > Soil > Agricultural land | place: USA...
CGAATATACGGGCCCGCCCGTGATCGTCCCCGGACCTCCGCCTCCGCCGGCGCCGCCCCCGCCGCCGAAGCCTTCGGTCATCACCAACCCGAGCTGGTCGCGCCAGGTCTCGCCCGAGTTCCCGGAACGCGCCCAATCGCGCGGCATCGAGTCGGGTTCGGCCAAGGTGAACTGCGCGGTCGCTCCGAACGGCAGCCTTTCGGACTGCCGTCTGGTGGACGAAGATCCCGCCGGTGCCGGTTTCGGCCAAGCGGTTCTTCGGGCGGCTCGTTCGGGTCGTCTGTCGCCCCGGACTGTCGACGGCGCCGCCGTCGGCGCCCGCGTCGAGTTCACGACTCGGTTCCGACTGGACTAAGGATCTCTTCCGAGATCAGGTTGAACGCCCTGGGGGAAACCCCGGGGCGTTTTTCTTTGCGCGGCGTCGAACCGTGTTTGCGCATGGAGCTTGAGGGGAGGCTGTGCATTATGGACCCTGAGCATTTCCGGAGGTCCCGTGTCGCCCAAGTCCATTCTCGCTGCCCTGACGCTTGGTGTCGGTCTCGTGAGCCTCGGCGCCTGCGCCTATAATGAAACCCTGGGCCGCAATCAGTTCCTGATCGTGGACGACAGCGCCCTGATCCAGCAATCGCGCGCGGCATGGGCCGAGACCCTTCGCACGCAGAAGGTGTCGAACAATGCGGCCCAGAACGCGCGTGTGCGCCGCGTCGGCGACCGCATCGTCCAGGCGGCGCGGCTGAGCGATCGTCACTGGGACTATGCGGTGTTCGAGGATGCGACGCCCAACGCCTTCGTCCTGCCGTCTGGCCATATCGGCGTCACGACGGGCCTGCTGAACATGGCGCGCAACGACGATCAACTGGCCACAGTCATCGGCCACGAGGTCGGTCACGTCGTGGCGCGTCACGCCGCCGAGCGATCCTCGACCAACGCCGCCACGGGTCTGGTGCTGGGCGCGGTGCAGAGCCAGGCCGGCGACTATGGTCAGGCGGTTCAGGCCTTTGGCGGCCTGGGCGCGCAACTGGGCGTCCTCTTGCCCTTCTCGCGCAGCCATGAGCTGGAGGCTGATCGTCTCGGCGTCGATTATCTGGCCGCCGCCGGCTACAAGCCCTCCGAGGCCGTCGCCCTGTGGCGGACCATGGCCCAGCAGCGTCAGTCCTCGACCCCGCAGTTCGCCTCGACCCACCCGTCGGATCAGACGCGGATCACGGCTCTGGAGCAGTACATCGCCAGCCGAGGGTGGAACTGACGGGGATAAAAGCGATTTCCCTGCGCCGAGGGTGAAAAGGGTGCTTGCTCCGCCGGGCGAGGCCCGCTAGAGAACCGCCCTCGCGCAGAGATGTGCAGCCTTAGCTCAGTTGGTTAGAGCGCCGGTTTGTGGAGCCGGAGGTCCTCAGTTCAAACCTGAGAGGCTGTACCATTCCCCGATAGAATCGCTTCGGCGACGGTTCGGGAGGTATCGATCAATGTCCGCACCTGCGTGGGACCCCAAGCAATACAATCGCTTTGAAGCCCAGCGCGACCGCGCCGCGCTCGACTTGCTGGTGCGCCTGCCCGAGGATTTCGCGCCGACCGAGATCTGGGACCTGGGTTGCGGCACGGGCCAGCACGCAGCCCTGCTGCAGCGGCGACATCCGTCCGCCCATGTCCACGGGATGGACTCCAGCGCGGCCATGCTGGAGCAGGCCCGCGCCCTGTCGGCTGAGGTCGATTGGTCCGTCGGCGATATCGCGACCTGGGCGCCGGGCCGGCCCGCCGATCTCATTCTGGCTAACGCCTCGCTGCAATGGCTGCCGGATCACGCCGAGCTTTTCGCGCATCTGGCGGGGGCGCTGGCGCCCGGCGGCTTGCTAACGGTGCAGATGCCCATGGCCTGGGAGACGCGTCACCACACGATCATGCGTGAGACGGCGGCTGTTGGCCCATGGGCGGCGGCCCTGGCCGGGGTGGACACCATCGCGCCCCTGTTGCCCGCCGAGGCCTATTACGAGGCCCTGGCGCCCCTGTGCGGCGACATCGACATCTGGGCGACGACCTATCTGCACGTTCTGGCTGGCGAGGATGCGGTGCTGGAATGGATGAAGGGCACGGCGCTGCGGCCCTATCTGACCGCCCTGGATGGCGATCCGCCGGCGCGCGACGCCTTCCTGACCGCGCTGGGGGGGCGGCTGTCGGCGGCCTTCCCTAGACGGGCGGACGGGGCGACTCTTCTACCATTTCCTCGTCTGTTTCTGGTGGCGCAAAGGCGCTGACACGGCGTCGATGCAGGTGCTCGACCGGACATTTCAGCGTCGTCAGCGCGGCCTGGGCGGCGGCGTAGCCTGAGGACACGGCGGGGTCGTAGGCCTTCCAGTCGCGGATATCGACGCCCTCGGGCTTGGGCAGGATCAGCAGGTCGGTGTCGGCCCGCGCCTGCATCAACTCGGCCTCGGTCGACAGGGTGGCCGAGCGCATCAGAACCGAGACGATGGGCGGTCCCTTCTTCCAGGCGCCCGACAGGATCCAGCGCCACCAGGACGGCGGGTCCTCCAGGGCCTTGGGATCGACGCCTCGCGTCTGGGACACGTCCACGCCGACCACCGGGCCGCTGTTCAGGCGGCGCATGACCTCGCTGGGGAAGTTCCGCAGCACGGCGCCGTCCACCAGGACCTGACCGTTCATCACCACGGGCGGCATGACGCCGGGCAGGGAGATGGAGGCGCGCAGGGCGTGGCGCAGCATGCCCTCGCGATGCACCTCGACCTTGCCCGAGGTCAGGTTGGTCGAGACGGCGAAGAAGGGCAGGGGCATGTCCTCGATGTTCACGTCGCCATAGGCGTCCTGCATCAGGCGCGCGACCTTGCGGGCGTGGGTCATGGCGATGATGGGGAAGGCGATGTCCGACAGGGGGTCGGACAGGACAAAGGCCTTGCGGATGCGCTCGTCCAGTTCCTCGTCGGACCAGCCCAGACCCGGACCGGCGGCTATGACGGCGCCCATGGACGATCCACCGACGAAGTCGATCGGCATGCCGGCCTCGCGCAGGGCCCTCAGCGCGCCGATGTGGGCGTAGGCGCGCGCGCCGCCGCCGGACAGGACCACCCCGACCGCCGAGCCGGTGACGATGCGGGCGATGCGCGCCGTGTCGTCGAACAGGCCCTCGACCGCATGGAACCAGCGACCGGGCTTGAAGGCCTCCAGCCAGTCGCGGGTTCGTGTCGGCCGCCCCATGTGCGCCGGACGCAGCAGGATCAGGTCGGTCAGCGGGTGGGCCTCGTCCTCGATCTCGGAGGGCAGGACAGGGGCCTGTGGCCTGCGGTCCGCATCGCCCACCATGAAGACCCGGTCCACCTGACGGGCGCACAGGGCGGCCCAGCCGGGCTGGTCGGATTCGGCGACATAGAGGACGTAGTCGTGGGCGTCCTCGACGCCGGAAAACCATTCGGCGGCGGACGACAGAGCGGTGTGGTCGATGATGCGGCAGGTGAAGCCCTGGGCCTCGACGGCGCGGGCGACGCGCTCGACGAAGCTTCTGATCGGTTGGCTGCGCGCCGAGATGAAACCGAAGACGGTCGGGTCGGAGCCGGTCGAGTTGCGGTCGCGGGCGCGGGTCAGCATGACCTGGCCCAGCTCCGCCATCAGGGCGGGCTCGCCGCGGGCGGCTTCGAAAAAGGCGTCGCGGGGCAGGGCGATGACGTCGCTGTCGCGCAGGGCCACGACATTGGCCATGTGGGTCGTGCCGGCCAGCATGGCCATCTCGCCGACCGGATCGCCGGGCTTGATGACGCCGATGAACTGAGGCCCGCGTCCGTTGTCGTCGCGGAAGACGCCCAGCCGTCCCGCGCGCAGCAGGTAGAGGGTGTCGGCGGGATCTCCCGCCGAGAACAGCCGCTCGCCCCGCGTCAGGGCGAACCAGCTGGCGCGGGTGTTCTTCGTGCCCTCGAAGACGCGCGCCAGGGCGGCTTCCAGCGAGTCGGGCGGCGTGTCGGGACGTTCAGCAGCCATGAGGCAGGTTTAGGCCGGAATCTGTTCGACAGGAAAGCGGACGCTTCCCACCGACGCGGAAGCCACCTAAACCTTGGGGCATGCCCAAGCTGATTTCCGCCGTCGATCGCAACAGTCCTGCTTTCAAAACGCTGGATGCGCACAATCGCGCCCTGCGGGATGAGCTTTACGAGAAGGTGGCCAAGGCCGCGCGCGGGGGCTCCGACGCCAGCCGCGACCGCCATGTGGCGCGGGGCAAGCTGTTGCCGCGCGACCGGGTCGAGCGCCTGCTGGACCCCGGCTCGCCCTTCCTTGAAGTCGGCCAACTGGCCGCCAACGGCATGTATCGGGACGAAGCCCCGGGCGCGGGCATGATCTGCGGCGTCGGCCGGGTCTCGGGTCGCGAGGTCATGATCGTGGCCAACGACCCGACGGTGAAGGGCGGCGCCTACTTCCCCATGACGGTGAAGAAGCACCTGCGCGCGCAGGAGATCGCCGAGCAGAACAACCTGCCCTGCGTCTATCTGGTCGATTCGGGCGGGGCCAATCTGCCGCACCAGGCCGAGGTCTTCCCCGACCGCGATCATTTCGGCCGCATCTTCTTCAACCAGGCGCGGATGAGCGCCCGCTCGATCCCGCAGATCGCCTGCGTCATGGGCTCTTGCACGGCAGGCGGCGCCTATGTGCCCGCCATGTCCGACGAGACGGTGATCGTGCGCAATCAGGGCACCATCTTCCTGGCCGGCCCGCCCCTGGTGAAGGCCGCGACCGGCGAGGTCATCTCGGCCGAGGAGCTGGGCGGCGCCGAAACCCACGGCCGCAAGTCCGGCGTGGTCGACCATGTGGCCGAGAACGACGAGCACGCGCTGGAGATCGTCCGCTCCATCGTCGCCAATCTGAACACCATCAAGCCCCAGCCGCTGGACGTACGCGAGCCGCGCGCCCCTGCCTATGACCCGCAAGAGCTCTACGGCCTCATCCCCGAGGACGTCCGCGCCCCCTATGACGTGCGCGAGGTCATCGCCCGCATCGTCGACGGCTCGGAGCTGGATGAGTTCAAGGCCCTGTACGGCACGTCTCTGGTCTGCGGCTTCGCCCGCATCTGGGGCCAGCCGGTGGCCATCCTGGCCAACAACGGCGTCCTGTTCTCGGAGAGCGCCCAGAAGGGCGCGCACTTCATCGAACTGGCCTGCAAGCGCAAGATTCCGCTGCTCTTCCTGCAGAACATCTCGGGCTTCATGGTCGGCGGCAAGTACGAAGCCGAGGGCATCGCCAAGCACGGCGCCAAGCTGGTGACGGCCGTCGCCAGCGCCGAGGTGCCCAAATTCACCGTCCTGATCGGCGGCAGCTTCGGCGCCGGCAACTACGGCATGTGCGGCCGGGCCTATTCCCCGCGCTTCCTCTTCACCTGGCCTAACAGCCGCATCAGCGTGATGGGCGGCGAGCAGGCGGCCAGCGTCCTGGCCACCGTCCACCGCGACGCGGACACATGGACGCCTGACGAAGCCGAGGCCTTCAAGGCGCCGATCCGTCAGAAGTATGAGGACGAGGGCAACCCCTATTACGCCACGGCCCGCCTGTGGGACGATGGCGTGATCGACCCGGCCCAGACCCGCGACGTTCTGGGCCTGGCCATCAGCGCCAGCCTCAACGCCCCGATCCCGGAGACGACGTTCGGCGTGTTCCGGATGTAACCCGCCCCTGTGCAGGAGATTTCGATATGAAGACGACGTTCGTTCTGACCGCTCTGACCGGGGCCCTGTCGTTGGCTCTGAGCGCCTGCGGTTCTCAGGCTGAAACCGCCTCGTCGGAGAAAGAAGCGCCCGCTGCGGCGCCTCAGCAAGCTGCATCGTCCGAACCGGTGTCTGCGGCAGAGGAAGAAGTCGCTCGCGCGGGACAACCGTCGCAAGCGGTCTTCCCCGTCGGTTATCGCGGCGAATGGGACTACAGCGACGACGGTTGCGCCAAGGACGAAAGCGGCACCCGCTTCGTCATCTCCGCCAACGAGATCAAGGGTTACGAGGACACCTCGAAACTGGTGGCGCTGGAAACCCTCGAAGATGAGGGCGACGCCATTCGCGTGGTGCTGGAGAACCAGTCTTCGGAAGGCGATCACACCCTTGTCCAGATCCTGCGTCTGTCGCCCGTGGCCGGCATTTCGCTGCGTGTCGAGCAGGACGGCAAGACCGTTCGCGCCAACCGCTGCGACCCGGTTTGATCTGACTGGACCTTTTGACCCTCGTTCCCTGTGGGACGAGGACGCGTTTTAGACGTTCCATCGGCGAAGGAGCCGACCATGACCGACCAGAAGCCGACCGAAGAAGACCTGAACGCCCTGGACGTCACCGACGCCGAGGCCGCCGAGATGAACGCCATCGCCCACCCCTTCGTCGCCGATCCGGCGCCGGATGCGGACAATGAGCTGGTCAAGATCGACGCCCTGCCGTCGGGCGTGGTCTTCGTGACCATCAACCGCCCGGAGAAGAAGAACGCCTTCGACGCCGCGACCATCGCCGCCCTTTATGAGGCCTTCGAGACCCTGCAGGGCGCCGACCGGGTGCGCGTGGTCTTCATCCGCGGCGCGGGCGGCACCTTCAGCGCCGGGGCCGATCTGAACTGGATGCGCGACGCCGCCGGCTGGTCCGAGGCCGACAACCGCGACGACGCCATGGGTCTGGCGAAAATGCTCAAGGCCCTGCACGACGTGCCGGCCCTGACGGTGGCCCTGGTCGAGGGCGCGGCCATGGGCGGCGGGGCGGGCATCGTCGCCGCCTGCGACATGGCCGTGGCGGTCGAGGGCGCGCGCTTCGCCTTCTCCGAGGTCAAGCTGGGCCTGATCCCCGCGACCATCGCCCCCTATGTCATCGAGGCCGTCGGCGCGCGTCGCGCCCGCCAGCTGTTCCTGACGGCCAACATCTTCGACGCCGACTACGCCGCCCATGCGGGCCTGATCGACCTGGTCCTGCCGGAAGGCTCGGTGGACGAGTTCATCTCCATGCTGACCGACAGCCTGACCACCTGCGCGCCCGGCGCCATGGGCGAGGCCAAGCGTCTGGTGAACGACGTGGCGGGCGAGGCCATCGACCATCGCCTGCTGGAAGAGACCGCCAAGCGCATCGCCCGCGCCCGCGTCTCCGAAGAAGGCCAGGAAGGCGTCCGCGCCTTCCTCGACAAGCGCGCCCCCAGCTGGGCGCAATAAGACTACTTTCCTCCCCACGCGTGGGGAGGGGGACCACGAAGTGGTGGAGGGGGCGACGCAAACGTCAGCCGTGGAGTCGCCCCCTCCGTCACGTCGCCTTCGGCGCCGCGCCACCTCCCCATTCGCTTTGCGAACAGGGAGGAGCAAGATGGGGCAGACCGCCGGTTATCTCGCAGAGGCAGAGTTCAAGACCGCCATGTTCAAGTCCGTCCTGGTCGCCAATCGCGGCGAGATCGCCTGCCGCGTCTTCCGCACCGCCCGCCGCATGGGCCTGCGCACCATCGCCGTCTATTCCGAAGCCGACGCCCAGGCCCTGCACGTTCGCGAGGCGGACGAGGCGGTGCTGATCGGCCCGGCGGCGGCGCGCGAATCCTATCTGGATGCGGCCAGGGTGCTGGCGGCGGCCAAGGCGACGGGGGCGGAGGCCATCCACCCCGGCTACGGTTTCCTGTCCGAGAACGCCGACTTCGCCGAGGCCGTGGCGGCGGCAGGCATTGTCTGGATCGGCCCCAAGCCGTCCTCGATCCGCGCCATGGGCCTGAAGGACGCGGCCAAGAAGCTGATGATCGAGGCGGGCGTGCCCGTCACCCCCGGCTATCAGGGCGAGGACCAGTCGGTCGAAACCCTGACCGCCGAGGCGAACCGCATCGGTTTCCCGGTCTTGATCAAGGCGGTCGCCGGCGGCGGCGGCAAGGGGATGCGCAAGGTCGACCGCGCCGAAGACTTCGCTGAAAATCTGGCGTCGGCCCAGCGCGAGGGCCAGTCGTCTTTCGGCGATCCGCGCGTCCTGATCGAGAGCTACATCACCCGCCCGCGCCACATCGAGGTGCAGGTCTTCGGCGACAGCCACGGCAATGTCGTCCAACTGCATGAGCGCGACTGCTCGCTGCAACGCCGCCACCAGAAGGTGATCGAAGAGGCCCCGGCGCCCGGCATGGACGCCGCCACGCGCGAGGCCGTCACCGCCGCCGCCGTCCGCGCCGCCAAGGCCGTGAACTATCAGGGCGCGGGCACCATCGAGTTCATCGCCGACGCTTCCGACGGGCTGAAGGCCGACCGCATCTGGTTCATGGAAATGAACACCCGGCTGCAGGTCGAGCATCCTGTGACCGAAAGCATCACCGGCGTCGATCTGGTCGAATGGCAGCTGCGTGTCGCGGCGGGCGAGCCCATTCCGCTGGCGCAGGCCGACATCCCGATGAAGGGCTGGGCCATGGAGGCCCGCCTCTACGCCGAGGACCCCGCCCACGGCTTCCTGCCGTCGATTGGTAAGCTCGACCACTTCGTCATGCCCGATGACATTCGCGTTGATACGGGCGTGGAGCAAGGCGGCGAGGTCAGCCAGTTCTACGACCCGATGATCGCCAAGCTGATCGTCCACGCCGACAGCCGCGAAGCCGCCGCCGCCCGTCTGGCCGACGCCTGCCGCGAGGTCGAGGTCTGGCCCGTCCGCACCAACGCCGGCTTTCTTGCCCGCTGCCTGGACCACCCGCGCTTCGTCGAAGGCGACGTGGACACGGGCTTCATCGCGGCGGAGGAGGGGGCGCTGATCGCGGCCTTTGCTTCGGAAGCGGTCTTGGCAGGAGCCGCTGCTCTGCTCGACGGTCTTGCGCGGGATGACGACCGCGCGTTCTGGGGAAGTGGGTCTTTCGATCCGTGGACGCCGACCCCGGATGGCTTATTCGGGTTCCGCGCCAATAGCTCGTCGGGAGCTAAGGTGCGGGCCTATTCGGCGGAAGGTGCATCGGACTTCGTATTTTCGGCTAGGCCGGATTGGACCTGGAACGTGACCGCGGGGGCTGCCTCGTCGGTCATTGACGTGCAATGGAGCCGTCGTGGCAGGGGGACCACCGTGATGTTCGACGGTCGGACTGCCGCCTCGATCATATCGGCTGAAGATGACGCTGTCGTTTTCCGCGCCGGGGACGTTTCGCGGGTGTCGCTGCGCCGACCAGCAACGGTCGCAGCAGGCGCCGCCTCCGACGGCGGCCTTCGCGCGCCCATGCCGGGCAAGATCGTCGCCGCACCGGCCAAGGCTGGCGATACGGTGACCAAGGGCCAGCCCATTGTGGTGCTGGAGGCCATGAAGATGGAGCACGCTCTGACCGCGCCCTTCGACGGCGTCGTGGCCGAGTTCAACGTCGCCGTCGGCGATCAGGTCGTGGACGGCGCGGTTCTGGCCGTGGTCAAGGCGGGCGAGGCTTCCTAAGTCCCGCCCATGCCCCTTCACATGATCAAACTCTGCGTCGGCGTGTCCGAGGTCGAGACGCTGGAAGCGAACGCCGCGCGTTCCGACTGGCGCATCGTCCACACGCGCATGACGCCCAAGCGCGCGGCCGAGATCGAGGACGGCGGCTCGCTCTACTGGGTGATGAAGGGCTCGGTGACCTGCCGCCAGCGCATCCTCGACATCACCACCATCGGCGAGGGCAAGGCCAGTCGCTGCGAGATCAGGCTGGACAGCCAGGTCATCCGCACCGCGCCCCTGGCCCGGCGACCGTTTCAGGGCTGGCGCTACTTCGACAAGGACGTGCCGCCGGACCTGAGCGTGGCCGAGGCGACGGACCTGCCCGATGATCTGGCGCGCGAGCTGCGCGAACTCGGCGCCTGGTGACCCTTTTGTGGCATTGGGGGTGAGGTGTTGACCTTTGGTCGCGCCCGTGGCCTGTCCCGGCTCCCATGCCCAACGCCCTGTTCAGCTTCAAGACCCGCGAAACCCTGTCCGAGCTGCTGAAGCTGGCCTGGCCGGTCGTGCTGGCGCGTCTGGGCATCATGACCATGGGCCTGACCGACGCCATCGTCGTCGGCCACTACGCCAGCCGCGAGCTGGCCTATCACTCGCTGGCCTGGGCGCCGTCGTCGGTCGTGCTGACCACGGCAGTCGGCCTGATGATGGGGGTGCAGGTCATGACCGCCCGTCTGCTGGGCGAGGGCCGCAAGGACGAGGTCGGCGCGGTCCTGCGTCGCGGCATGGTCTATGCGCTGCAGATCGGCGTCGTCTCCATGATCGCCCTGATGGCGCTGGGGCCGTTCGGCCTGCGTCACATGGGTCTGGAAGACGGGCTGGGCGAGGGCGCTTCGCCGGTGCTGATGATCTTCGCCCTGTCGATGCCCTTCTATCTGGTCTCGGTGGCGGCCCAGTTCTTCCTCGAGGGCCTGCATCGGCCCAAGGCCGGCATGGTCGCCATGTGGGTGGCCAATGCGGTCAACCTGGGCCTGAACCTGCTGCTGGTCCCCGACCTTCTGGGTCTCGGCCTGCACGGCGCACAGGCCTCGGCCTGGGCCACCTTCGGCGCCCGCATGGCGCTGGCGATCTTCCTGGTCATCTTCATCCTGCGCCTGCCCGAGGCGCGGGCCTGGGGCCTCTTCAACAAGCCCAAGCGCGACAAGGTCGTCGAACGCGAGCAGATGAAGGTGGGCTTCGGCGCGGGTTCGTCCAACTTCATCGAGGTCGGGGCCTTCGCCGCCATGACCCTGTTCGCGGGTCAGCTGGGTGCGGCCGAGACCGCCAGCTGGGCGGTCGTCATCAACGTCTCGGCCATCGTCTTCATGGTGCCCATGGGCCTGTCGTCGGCGACGGCGGTTCTGGTGGGCCGCAGCTATGGCGCGGGCGACAAGGCCGGGGTCATGCGCGGCGGTCTGGCGGGCATCGGCGTGGTGACGGTCCTGGCCTTCATCATCGCCGTCGGCCTGTGGCTGACCGCGCCCCTGGTGGTCAGCGCCTACACGAGCGACCCGGCCATCCTGGCCATCGCGGCCCCGGCCCTGGTGCTGGCGACCCTCTTCTTCGTCGCCGACGCCCAGCAGGTGGTCGCCGCCCAGGCCAACCGCGCGGCGGGCGATGTGGTCTGGCCGACGCTGATGCACCTGCTGTCCTATGGAGTCATCATGATCCCCCTGGGCTGGTGGCTGGCGCACCGGATCGGCGTGGACGGTCTGGTCTGGTCGGTCATCGTGGCCAGCCTGATCTCGGGCGCCTTGCTGACCGGGCGCTTCGTGCGGATCGCCAGGCGGTTGCCGGCCTGAGGCGTGACGGCGGGGTGACGCGGGCGTAACGGGCCTCTATATCCGTCTGCTTCCTCCCGCAGACTGGACGACCATGGCCCGCATCCTCATCACCTCGGCGCTGCCCTACATCAACGGCATCAAGCACCTTGGGAATCTGGCCGGGTCCATGTTGCCCGCCGACGTCTGGGCGCGGTTCATGCGCGGGCGCGGCCACGACGTCCTCTATGTCTGCGCCACCGACGAGCACGGCACCCCGGCCGAGCTGGCCGCTGCAGCCGCCGGTCAGGACGTCCGCACCTATTGCGACGAGCAGCACCAGGTCCAGAAGATGGCCGCTGACGCCTTCAGCCTGTCGTTCGACGTCTTCGGACGCAGCTCCAACGCCCCGAACACCCGCCTGACCCAGCACTTCGCCAAGGTGCTGGAAGAGCGCGGCCTGATCGAGGAGCGCGTGGACCGGATGATCTATTCGATCGACGACGCCCGCTTCCTGCCCGACCGCTATGTCGAGGGGACCTGCCCGCACTGCGCCTATGAAAAGGCGCGCGGCGACCAGTGCGACAACTGCGGCCGACTGCTGGACCCGACGGATCTGATCAATCCCTATTCCTCGGTCTCGGGCAGCCGCAATCTGGAGGTCCGCGACACGCGCCACCTCTATCTGCTGCAGACCAGGGTGGCCGACGAAGTCCGCGCCTGGGTCGACGCCCGCTCGGAAGGCTGGCAGCCGCTGGCCCGCTCGATCGCCTACAAGCATCTGGACGAAGGCCTGATCGATCGCGGCATCACCCGCGACCTGAAGTGGGGCGTGCCGGTCGTCGGTCCCGACGGCGGCCCGCGTCCGGGCATGGAGGGCAAGGTCTTCTACGTCTGGTTCGACGCCCCCATCGAATACATCGGCGCGACCGAGGAATGGGCTGAACAGTCGGGCGGAAACTGGCGCTCGTGGTGGCGTCTGGACGAAGGCGCGGACGACGTCCGCTACGTCCAGTTCATGGGCAAGGACAACGTCGCCTTCCACACCGTCAGCTTCCCCGCCACCATCCTGGGCTCGGGCGAGCCATGGAAGACGGTGGACCAACTGAAAGCCTTCAACTGGCTGAACTGGTACGGCGGCAAGTTCTCGACCAGCATGGGCCGGGGCGTCTTCATGGATCAGGCGCTGGAGCTGCTGCCCGCCGACTACTGGCGCTGGCACCTGACGGCCTATGGCCCGGAACACTCCGATGCCGCCTTCACCTGGGAGCAGTTCCAGTCGACGACGAACAAGGATTTGGCCGACGTCCTGGGCAACTTCGTCAACCGCATCGTCAAGTTCACGGAATCCAAGTTCGACGGCGTCGTGCCCGAGGGCGGCGAGGCCGGTCCGCTGGAAGCCAGGCTGGCCGCCGACATCAAGGCCGGTCTGTAAACCCTGACCGCCGAGTTCGAGGCCATGGAGTTCCGCAAGGCGGCGCAGGCCGCGCGCGCCCTCTGGGTTCTGGGCAACGAATACCTGCAGGAAGCCGCCCCTTGGACGGCGCTGAAGACTGATCGTGATCGCGCCGCTGTGGTGGTGCGCACCGGTCTGTCGCTGGTCGCCCTGTTCGCCAGGATCACCGCGCCCTTCATGCCGGGCAGCGCCGAGCGCATCGGCGCCACGGTCGGCGCGACGGATCTGTCGTGGCCGGACGTCGATGGGGACCTGCTGAATCTCGTTCCCGCTGGTCAGACCGTCGCCGCCGCCGCTGTTCTGTTCGCCAAGATCGAGGACGCCCAGGTCGCCGAGTGGACCGAACGCTTCGGCGGCGCCGAGGGCTGAGGACGGGCTTGAACCGGGGCGTGAACGCGGCGAACCTCACGAGGAACGTTGTTACGAGGTTCTCCCTTGGTTTTGATATCCTTGCTTGGCGCCCTGACCTTGCATGCGGGCGCAGGGTTGGACCCGGCTTCTGCTGACTGCGCACGACCGGCCAACGCGTTCGACGCGTCGATCTGTTCCGAGCCGACGCTGGCGGCGCTCGAGCAAAGGATGGCGGAGCGTTACGTCGCGGCGCTTGCGGCCTTGCCGCCGGCCGCTCGACCGTACCTCGAGGCCGACCAGAGACTTTTCCTTGAGGGCAGGAAAGGGTGGCGGGAAGCCAGCCATCCTCTGCGCGACCAGCCGCTGGGTCCCGGCTATTGGACTGGCAGGCGGATCGCCTTTCTTGAAGGCGTTGAGCCGGGGAGAGCAGGAAGCTTCAGTGGTTTCTGGCGCAATGCGTCCGGCTTCGTCGTGATTACCGACGAGGGAAATGGCGTGGTGCTTGTCGAGATTGAGGCCAGTCAGCCCGTTGGCGGGCATTGGAAATGCTATCTGGATCTGACCGCGCGACCAGAAGGCGGGGCCCTGTCCGTCGTTCTGGATGAAGAGGAAACGGGCGGGGGGCGATGGAGGCTTCGCGCCGAGGTCACGGAGGGGGTCCTCAAGTTGACCGAGCGCCCTGTGGCGAGCAGAGGCGAGGAACGGCCGCCGTATTGCGGGGTTGGCGGCTATACCGCCGGGACCTACTTCAGAACGGGCGATTGAGCTTCGTCCAAAAGGGAAAGGCCCGGGGCGATCCGGGCCTTTTGCTTATCGCCATCAAGTGGGCGGCGCTTCCAACGCTGACAGCGAACCGCGTTGCTCCCGTGCGCCCGGCAGCCCGGCAGGGGTGGCGTCCTTGCTGCCGGCCCCTGCGTGCTTCATGTGCTTGGCCTGCTCTTCTGCGCCGATGGCGAGGAAGGCGGGAGCCGAGGCGTTGAACTGGTCGGCGTGGCCGGTGCGCACGATGACCGAGCGCCCGCCGTCCCAGATCATGTGCAGGGCGACGTACAGAACGATGGCCAGCCCGATATAGGCGATCCAGCGGTAGCGGTTCAGAAGCTTGGCGATGAAGCTGGCGGCCAGACCCATCAGGGCGATCGACAGGATCAGGCCGAAGACCATGATCCACGGATGGTCATGGCTGGCGCCGGCGACGGCCAGCACATTGTCCAGCGACATGGTCAGGTCGGCGATCATGATCTGGAGCAGGGCGGCGCCGAAGGTCTTGCGCTTCAGGCCCAGTTCCTCGGGGCTGGGGCCGCCGCCGTGTTCGATGGCCATGGCGCGCTCGATCTCGGCCTCGGCCTCGGCCTGATCGTGGGTGGCCTGTTCGCGCAGTTCGCGCCACATCTTCCAGCAG
>Ga0247819_10001207_pt1 | contig 14284 bp, 15 predicted proteins | sample 13C_Xylose_Day6_FD_193428 | JGI IMG/M metagenome (GOLD analysis project Ga0247819, IMG submission 193428) | Soil microbial communities from agricultural site in Penn Yan, New York, United States - 13C_Xylose_Day6 | ecosystem: Environmental > Terrestrial > Soil > Agricultural land | place: USA...
CACTGAAATGGTGAACCCCTGGGCGGGTGAGGTCGAGATCTGGCTGGACGGTGCGGCCCATTCGGCGAAGCTGACGCTGGGCGCCTTGGCCGAGCTTGAGGAGACGCTGGGAGCCAGCAGCATGATCGCGCTGATCGAGCGGTTTGAGGGCGGGTCATTTTCCAGCCGCGACGTGATGGCGGTGCTGGTTGCGGGTCTGCGCGGCGGTGGTTGGGCGGGCGGCATGGATGAGTTTCTTGCCGCTGAATTGCGGGGCGGGCCGGTTCAGGCGGCGCATCTGGCGGCGCAGCTGCTGGGACGCGCCTTTCGTTCCGATGGCGTCTGAGGATGCGAGGGCTTGATTGGCCCGGTCTCATGAAGATGGGAATGGGGCCGGAACGGATGGGCGGTCTTGGGCTGACACCTGCGATGTTCTGGTCCCTGACGCCTGCGGAACTGGCCCTGATGCTGGGGATCGAAGCCAGCGTCACTGCCGGCATGACGCGGGACCGCCTGGCGGAGCTGGCAGCGCGTTATCCCGATGCGCCGCGCCCGCCGGGCGGAAATAGCTGACAGTTCAAAGGAGTGCCGGTGGTGGATCTGGGGGAAGACGATAGCAGCTTGTATGAGCGTGCCATAAGCGACAGTGGACAGGTGACGGCGGCATTCGAACAGGAGTTGAGCCGCCTGCGCGAATCCATGCTGTTTACCGGCCGCGAGGTGAACTCACTGAGTTCGGGGATCAGCAGCGGGTTGCGCAGGGCCTTTGCCGGTCTGGTGCTGGACGGGGCGAAGCTGTCCGATGCCTTGCAGACCGTCGCGCGCAGCATGGTGGACACGGCCTTTTCGTTGGCGATGAAGCCGGTCAATCAGGCGCTGGCCGGGGCAATCTCGGAAGGGGTGACGGGGTTGGTTTCGGGCGCGATGCCCTTTGCCGATGGCGGGGCCTTTACGCAGGGGCGGGTAATGCCCTTTGCCAAGGGCGGCGTGGTCGGTTCGCCGACCTATTTCCCGATGCGCGGCGCGACCGGGCTGATGGGTGAGGCCGGGCCCGAAGCGATCATGCCGCTGCGTCGAGGTGCGGATGGCAAGCTGGGCGTCGCCTCGGCGGGGGGCGGTCGGCCCGTGAACGTCACATTCAACATCTCGACCCCCGATGTCGCGGGCTTTCAGAGGTCGCAATCGCAGATGGCGGCGCAGCTTGGCCGCGTGCTGGCGCAGGGCGAAAGGAACAGGTGAGACATGGCATTTCACGAGGTGAGTTTTCCGGCCAACCTGTCATTCGGCTCGCTGGGCGGACCGGAACGGCGCACCGAGATTGTCGCGCTGACGAATGGCCACGAGGAGCGCAGCACACCTTGGGCCCACTCTCGGCGGCGCTATGACGCGGGGATGGGGCTGCGGTCGCTGGACGACGTGGCAAGACTGATTGCGTTCTTCGAAGCGCGTGCAGGTCAGCTGCATGGATTTCGCTGGAAGGATTGGGCGGATTTCAAATCTTCGACCCCCAGCGCGGCGCCGGGTCCGCAAGATCAGCAGATCGGACGCGGTGACGGGGTGCGGAGGAGCTTCGCGCTGCGCAAATCCTATCAGTCCGGGCCGGCCCGCTACTGGCGACCTATCGTGAAGCCGGTGGCGGGGACGGTGCTGATGGCTGTCGGTGGCATCGAATTGCGCGACACGGTGGACTTCAATGTCGACCCCGCGACCGGCACGCTGACCTTCAGCGCGCCGCCCGAGGACGGGGCCGAAATTACTGCGGGGTTCGAGTTCGAAGTGCCGGTGCGCTTCGATACAGACCGCATCGCGGTCTCGGTGTCGTCGTTTCAGGCGGGCGATTTGCCTCAGGTCCCGGTGATCGAGGTGCGGATATGAAGGGCGAGACAATTGCACGCGCATGGGGCGTGACCCGTCAGGACGGACTGGTTCTGGGATTTACCGATCACGACCGGGTGCTGGAGTTCGAGGGGATTTCATTTCGTCCTGAATGCGGGCTGAGCGCCAAGGCGGTGGTCCAGTCCTCGGGGCTTTCGGTCGACAATACCGAAGCGGTCGGCGTCCTGTCGGACGGGGCCATCACCGAAGTTGATCTGCTGGCAGGACGCTGGGACAGTGCCGATGTGCGTCTATGGGATGTCGATTGGAGCAATCCCTCGAACCGCAGGCTGATCTTTCGCGGCAGATTGGGAGAAGTGTCGCGAAGCGGCGGCGCCTTTAAGGCGGAATTGCGTGGGCTCTCCGAGCCGTTGAACCGCACGCAGGGCCGCGTTTATCATCCGCGTTGTTCAGCCGAATTGGGTGACAGGCGTTGCTGCTTTCAAACTGAAAAGCCCGGCTACTCGGCCGAGGGTGTGATCCACAGCCATGATGAGGGGCAGAGTTTCAGGCTGACGGGCATTGCCGGGCACGAGGCGCGGTGGTTTGAGCGCGGTGAGTTGATCGTCCAGTCTGGCGCTGCAGAGGGCCTGCGCGGTGTGGTCAAGCTGGATCTGCCTCAATCCGGAGGGCCGCGTGAGGTTGAGCTTTGGAGCGGGCTTGGGCTGCATCCGCAGCCCGGTGACCGTGTCAGGTTGATCACCGGCTGTGACAAACGCGCCGAAACGTGCCGTCTGAAGTTTCTGAATTTCATGAATTTCAGGGGCTTTCCTCATTTGCCGCCCGAGGATTGGCTGATCGCGCCGCAGGTGAACCGATGAGTGCAGCGATCGTGGCTGCGGCCCGTTCGTGGATCGGCACGCCCTATGTCCATCAGGCCTCGGCCAAAGGGGCAGGCACGGATTGTCTGGGCCTGATCCGGGGTATCTGGCGCGAGTTTCACGGTGCCGAGCCGATGGTGCTACCAGCCTATACGCCCGACTGGGGCGAAACGGATGATGAAGAATTGCTGATCGGTGGGGCGCTGCGTTTTCTGCGTCCCACCTCTGACGAAGCCCCCGGCGACGTGCTGATCTTTCGCATGCGATCGGGGGCCATCGCGAAGCATATGGGAATTCTGGCGCAAACCGGAGCCGAGGCCAGCTTCATCCATGCCTATGACCGGCATGGCGTGGTGGAAAGCCCGCTATCGGCACCCTGGCGGTCACGGATCGCCGGAAGGTTCAGGTTCCCGCCAACGATCTAAGCGGAGATAAGCGCAATGGCGACGTTACTGCTGGCTGCCGCCGGTGCCTCTTTGGGTGCAGGTTTCGGTGGCACTGTCCTTGGCCTGTCGGGGGCCGTTATCGGCCGTGCGGTCGGCGCGACCATTGGCCGGGCGCTAGATCAACGGCTGCTCGGATCGGGATCAAAGGCGGTCGAAACGGGTCGGGTTGATCGCATGCGGATCCAGACCGCGGGCGAGGGCACACCCATTCCGCGGATATGGGGACAGATGCGCGTACCGGGTCACACGATCTGGGCCGGACCGTTGGTCGAGGTGCGCAGCAAACAGGGTGGCGGCAAAGGCTCGTCGCCCAGCGTGACCGAGATTGGCTATCGCTTGAGTTTTGCCTTGGCCCTATGTGAGGGGCCGATCCTTGGCGTGGGACGGGTGTGGGCGGACGGCGAGGAGGTCGCGCCGGATGAGCTGAACATGCGTGTCTATCGAGGCGATGAACAGCAGCTGCCCGATCCGGCCATCCGCGCGCAGGAAGGTGACGACGCCCCGGCCTATCGCGGCATCGCCTATGTCGTGCTGGAGGATCTGGGGCTTGAGCGCTGGGGAAACCGCGTGCCGCAGTTGTCCTTCGAAGTGACGCGTGCCGCACGTGAGGGACGCGGGCTTTCGCGTGAGGTCAGGGCGGTTGCGATGATCCCCGGCACGGGCGAGTATTCGCTGGCCACGACTCCGGTCAGCCATGATTTCGGTCTGGGTGAAACGCAGGTGGTCAACCGCAACACGCCTCTGGCGCCGACCGATTTTGAAGCGTCGATGCGCACGCTGGGTCGAGAGCTGCCGAATGTCGGCTCGGTGTCGCTGGTTGTGTCCTGGTTTGGCGATGATCTGCGTGTTGGTCAGTGCCAAATCCGACCCAAGGTCGAGGACGTGACCCGCGATGGTCGCGAAATGGGCTGGCGTGCAGGCGGGATTGACCGCGATGACGCGATGGAGGTCGCTCGGCTCGACGGACGGCCTGTCTATGGCGGAACACCTTCGGACGGATCGGTCATCGAGGCCTTGCGGGCCATTGCGGGGGATGGCCGCAAGGCAGTTTTTTATCCTTTCATTCTGATGGAACAGCTATCCGGCAACGGTAAGCCTGACCCGTGGAGCGGGGCCTCCGATCAGCTGGTCATGCCATGGCGTGGCCGGATGACCAGCAGCATTGCGGCGGGTCGGCCCGGTAGTCCTGCCGGAACCAAAACTGCAACCGAAGAGGTTTTGCGGTTTTTCGGGACCGCGCGGGCCGCCGATTTCACGCGCTCGGGTGATCGGATCAGCTATTCGGGGCCGGATGAATGGTCCTATCGCCGCTTCATTCTGCATTACGCTCATCTATGTGCGGCTGCGGGCGGGATCGACGCATTCCTGATTGGCTCGGAGATGATCGGGCTGACCCAGATCCAAGGCGAGGGGGCAAGCTTTCCCGCTGTTGCGGAGTTGCGCAGACTGGCCGCTGATGTGCGCGGCGTTCTTGGGGATGCGGTCAAGATCGGCTATGCGGCTGATTGGTCCGAATATTTCGGATACCACCCGGCGAATGGCGATGTGTTCTTTCACCTCGACCCGCTTTGGGCGGACGCGAACATCGATTTCATCGGCATCGACAATTACATGCCGCTGTCGGACTGGCGCGAGGGCGAAGACCATCTGGACGCCCATTGGGAGCGCATCGACAATTCGGCCTATCTGAAAAGCAATATCCTCGGGGGTGAGGGCTACGACTGGTATTATGCGCGGGACGAGGACCGGCTGGCGCAGGTCAGAAGCCCGATCCGGGACGGGCAGTTCCACGAACATTGGTTGTGGCGTTTCAAGGATATCCGGAACTGGTGGCTGAACGAGCACCACGACCGGGTGGGTGGTCGACGCCTGACGCAGCCCAGTGATTGGGTGCCCGGTTCGAAACCGGTCTGGTTCACCGAGATGGGTTGTGCGGCGATCGACAAGGGCACGAACCAGCCCAACAAATTCCTTGATGCGATGAGTTCGGAATCGTCGTTGCCCTGGTTTTCGACAGGGCGGCGCGATGATCTGGTCCAGGCAGCCTATGTCCGCGCCATGACCGAGTTCTGGTCGGATCCGGCAAATAACCCGGCCCGTGCTGCCCGCGGGCGGACGACTGCGGGTCGGATGATCGACATGGATCGCGCTCATGTCTGGTGCTGGGATGCCCGGCCGTTCCCTGCCTTCCCGGCGCGCCGAGATGTCTGGTCGGATGGCCCCGCATGGGAGCGTGGTCACTGGCTGAATGGCCGTGCCGGGGCCGTGCCCTTGACTGATGTCGTAGCCGAAATCTGCGCCGAGGCAGGTGTCGCCGCATTTGACGCCGAGGGGCTTTCGGGACTGGTGCGCGGCTATGCGATCAGCGGTGCGGAAAGCGGGCGTGCCGCGTTGCAACCGCTGATGCTCGCGCATGGCTTCGATGCGGTCGAAAGGGACGGCGTCCTGCGTTTCATGATGCGCGATGCCCGCGTCGACGCCAAGCTGACGATGAATGATACGGCTGAGGCTGACGATGTGTCTGGTATCGAGCTTGCTCGATCGGGCGATGCCGAGCAGCCCGGTCGTGTCCGGCTGACCCATGTCGAGGCCGAAAGCGATTATTCCACGCGGACGGCCGAGACACTGGTTCCCGGCGCTGAGTTCCTTGCCGTGTCGGATAGCGAATTGCCAATGGCAATGACGCGGGCCGATGGACAGGCGATGACCGATCGTTGGCTGTCGGAAACGCTGGTGGCGAGGGATACGATGCGCTTTGCCCTGCCGCCGTCAAAGGGACATCTGGGGCCGGGGGATGTCGTGTCGATGGCTGATCGGCAGGGTAATACTCGTCGATGGCGGATTGACCGGCTTGAGCGAGCAGGCGCGCTGCTGGTCGACGCAGTTCGTGTCGAGCCCGCAGTTTATCGCCCCTCAGTCTCGGTCGAAAGCGATAGTCGTGCGCGTGCCTTCGCGCCCCCCGTTCCGGTTCTGCCGGTGTTTCTGGACCTGCCGCTGCTCAGGGGCGACGAGGAGCCTCATGCACCATATCTGGCTGTGACTGCAACGCCTTGGCCAGGTTCGGTGGCGGTCTGGGTCGCACCAGAAAGTACGGGCGGTTATGCCCGCAACATCGTGGTTCCCACGCCGTCTGTCATCGGGGTGACGCTGTCGCCGCTTGCCGCCGCGCGTCCCGGTGTGTGGGACCGGGGTGCGCCGCTGCGGGTAAAGGTCAAGGGTGGCACGCTGGAGGCTGCGACCGAAACCGCGTTGCGCAGTGGCGCAAACCTGCTGGCCATTGGCGATGGCTCGCCCGAAGGGTGGGAGTTGCTGCAGTTTCGCGATGCGACGCTGATTTCGGCGGGCACGTGGGAGATATCGACCCGGTTGCGCGGGCAGGCAGGCACCGACGCATTCATGCCAAATGTCTGGCCCTCGGGCAGCATGGTCGTACTGCTGGACGGTGCGGCTGAGCAGGTTGAACTGGCCCCCAGCGCGCGCAATCAGATGCGCTATTGGCGGGTGGGTCCGGCGACGCGCAGTCCCGACGACCCTAGCTACCGTTCCGTGGCTGGGGCATTTCGAGGCGCGGGCCTGCGACCCCTGTCGCCCTGCCATCTGGCGGTCTCAGGGACGACCATCAGTTGGATCCGCCGTACGAGGATCGACGGCGACGGCTGGGACGGTCCCGATGTTCCCCTGGGTGAGGCCGAAGAACGCTACTCGGTCAGGCTGGTGCGCGATGGGGCCGTGCTTGCGCAATCGCTGACCGACGCCGCCCGTTGGACCGTACCCGCCGCGACATGGGCTGCGGTCCGCGCTGGCGGGAATTTTGTCGTGGAAGTCGCTCAACTCTCCGATGCCTTCGGGCCGGGACCCTTTGCGAGGATGCCGATCAATGTCTGATAACTCGACCACCAATCTGGGCTTGCCTCTGCTGCAACCGGCACAGGCACAGAAGCATGTCACGGTGAACGACGCGCTGATGCGTCTGGACGGGATGGTGGACTTGGTTCTGCAAAGCACGACACGCAGTACGCCGCCGACCGTTGTTGTGGACGGGCAATGCTGGGCCGTACCTGCTGGCGCCATCAACGCATGGGAGGGGCAGGGCGGTAATGTCGCCATCGGTTCAAACGGCGGCTGGGTATTCGTGAAACCCGTTTTCGGGCGACGTGCCCTTGTCGCCGATAGGGGGGTGATTGCGATCCATGACGGGACTGCGTGGGTTCTGGGTGCCGTCAGTCTGGGCCAACACGGTTCGGGCATGATCGCAAACCAGTTGTCCGAAGACCTGACGCTGGGCACCGGCACCTCGACCACGACCAGTATCAGCATCCCGGCAGGGGCCATGGTGATCGGAGCAACAGCGCGGGTTCTGACGGCGATTACCGGGACGCTGAGCACATGGCAGCTTGGCAATGCGGATTCCACAAACCGTTTCGGAGAGGGGCTGGGCAAAGGCGTGGGTTCCTGGTCGCGGGGCATCCTCTCGGCCCCGATGACCTTCTGGAACGCGACTCCCCTGCGGTTGACCGCGACAGGGGGGCAATTCACCGGTGGAGTGGTCCGTATCGTCATCCATTGGTGGGAGTTGCGCTTGCCCAATTGAGCGGGTCTTTCGGCTGCCGCGGGTTTAAGCTAAAATCCTGTCCTGAACTCATGGACGGACGGCCCGCGATGAACCTGCATAACGAGATGGTCGAACCGCTTTCGGACGAGACGGGCGAGGGATCGCGCGTCTCGGTCTGGGCGCGGATCCAGCGCGAAGCACGGATCGCCGTTAGGGACGAGCCGCTGCTGGGTGCCTTGATCCATGCCGGATTGCTGCACCATTCCACCTTCGAGGCGGCGCTGGCCTATCGTTTCTCGCTCAAGCTTGCCTCACGCGAGATGAGCGAACAGATCCTGCGGGAAATCGCGGATGACGCGTTTTCCTGCGCGCCCGAACTGGGATTGGCCGCGAAGGCTGATCTGCTTGCGGTCTATGACCGCGATCCGGCAACGCATCGGCTGATGCAGCCGATCCTGTTCTTCAAGGGTTATCAGGCCCTGCAATCCTACCGGATCGGGCATTGGTTGTGGCAGCAGGGCCGCCACGACATGGCCTATTTCGTGCAGATGCGCTGCTCGGAGGTGTTTGGCGTCGATATCCACCCGGCGGCCCGCATAGGAACCGGCGTGATGATCGACCACGCGCATTCCATCGTCATTGGCGAAACAGCGGTTGTCGGCAATGATGTGTCCATGCTGCATTCGGTCACGCTGGGTGGGACCGGCAAGGAGGATGGCGACCGTCATCCCAAGATCGGCAACGGCGTGATGATCGGGGCAGGGGCCAAGGTTCTGGGCAACCTGCAGATCGGACACCATTCGCGGATCGCTGCGGGGTCGGTCGTCCTGATGGATGTACCGCCCTGCAAGACCGTGGCAGGTGTTCCCGCCCGCATCGTGGGCGATGCGGGCTGCGCCGATCCGTCGAACAGCATGAATCAGCTTCTGGGTCGCGAAGACCTGTTCTAGGGCGATGCCGCCCTAGAGCCAATCCTTGATGCCGCTGCCGGTCAGCTCGGGCAGGGTGATCTTTTCGCGAGCCAGCCGGTCGTCAAGTTCACGCGCGATCCGGTCGGCCAGCGAGAAGCCCTGATAGATCAGCGCCGAATAGATCTGCACCGCCGAGGCCCCTGCGCGCAGCTTCTGCCATGCGTCCTCGGCCGACGAAATCCCCCCTACACCGATGATCGGCAGGCGTCCGGCGACCAGTTGGCTAAGCTTGGCCAAGACATGTGTCGAGGGACGCATCAGCGGTGCACCGGAGAGACCGCCGGTTTGGGGTGCATGAGCCGACATCAGCCCTTCACGCGATAACGTCGTATTGGTCGCGATAATGCCATCGACCGGTGCTGCCAAGGCGACTGCGGCGATGTCGGCCAATCCCGCATCGTCCAGATCGGGAGCAATCTTGACGAAGACGGGCGGGCGATTCGGCAGTGCGTCACGCGCCTTGATGACCCCATCCAGCAAAGCGGCCAGTGCCTCCGGTCCCTGAAGATCGCGAAGCTTTTCGGTGTTGGGCGATGAGACGTTCACCGTCAGGAAGTCCGCGGTTTCCCCGGCCACGCGGACCACGGCGGCGAAATCGGCGCTTTTGTCAGCGCTGTCCTTGTTCGCTCCGATGTTCAGGCCGACCGGAATGCCGGCCGGATAGGCATTGGGACGGCGCGCCATCCGTTCTGCAATGCGCTCGGCACCTTCATTGTTGAAGCCGAAACGGTTGATGATCGCGCGGTCCTCGGTCAACCGGAACAGGCGCGGCTTGGGATTGCCGGGCTGCGGGCGCGGGGTAGCCGCGCCGACCTCGACAAAGCCAAATCCTGCACGCATTAGCGCTGGCAGGGTGCGGGCGTTCTTGTCATAGCCGGCGGCCAACCCGACCGGGTTTGCAAGCTCCAGCCCCGCCAATCGCAAGCGCAGACGATCCGAGGTCGCAGGCTTGCCGGGCAGCGGCACTAGTCCGCGCTCCAGTGCCTTAATCGACAAGTCATGAGCCTTTTCGGGGTCCAGCAAATGCAGCGAGGACAGGCCGATCCGCTCGATCAGGTTCATGCGAGGTCTCCGGTTTCGTGACCGTTTGGGCCAAGGGCGATAGGGCGCGACCAGATCACGTCATCGGCGCGCAGCTCTCGGTAAAGATGCGGGAACAGGTCGCCGCCGCGCGAGGGCTCCCATCGGATACTATCCAACTCCTCGGAGTCCAGCGCCAGCAGGTGCAACCCGTCTTCGACCGCGAAGTGCTTGGCCAACGTTCCGGGCAGTTGCTGTGCCGTGGACAAGTGGATGTAGCCGTCGGTCAGATCGACCGGGGCACCGTGAGTGTGACCGTCGCGACGAAAGGCCGCGAACTCGGGTTCTCGAAGGACTTTATAGATCAGCATGGCGCGGTTCATGCTCCCGGTCCGCCGCCTCGTCAAGAGTCAAGCGCGCGCCGTTCAATGGTTGACGCATGACGACCCATCCCTAAGCTCGGCCCGAACAATTTTCGGCGACGAGAGGGAATGATGAAACGCGCATTTCTGGTATCTGTGGCAAGCCTTGCCCTGAATGCGGGCGCAGCGCAGGCGGATTACACGCTGCATGTCCTGCATATCAATGACTTCCACAGTCGGATCGAGTCGATCAACAAATATGACGCGACTTGCGACGCCGAGACCTTGGCCAAGAACGAATGTTTCGGAGGCGTGGCACGGCTGGCGACCAAGATCAACGAGCTGCGCAACCAGTTGAAATCCGAGGGGCAGAACGTGGTCGTCCTGGATGCAGGCGATCAGTATCAGGGCAGCCTGTTCTATACGACCTACAAGGGCAAGGACACGGTCGAGTTCATGAACGCGATCGGGTTCGACGCGATGGCGGTGGGTAACCACGAGTTCGATGACGGACCCGCCGGGCTGCAACTGCTGGCCGAGGGCGTCAAGTTTCCGGTTATCTCGGGCAATCTCGACCTGTCGCAGTCGCCGGAACTGAAGGGCAAGGTTGGTGACAAGCTGACGCTAGAGGTCGGTGGCGAAAAGATCGGCATCGTTTCGGCTTTGGCGATGGACACGCCCGAAACTGCCTCGCCCGGCGATAAGGTGATTTTCCAGGACGACATCGACAGCCTCAAGGCCGATGTGCAGGAGCTGACCGATTCCGGTGTCAGCAAGATCCTTGCGTTGACCCATGAGGGCTACAAGCGCGATCAGGAAATCGTTGCCGAGGTCGGCGGCATTGACGCGCTGATTGGCGGTCACAGCCATACGCTTCTGGGCGATATGGACGGAGCGGAAGGTCCGTATCCGACGGTTGCAAAGGGGCCGGATGGAGAAGTGCCGATCGTGACAGCCTATGCCTACGGCAAATATCTAGGCCATCTGACGCTGACCTGGGATGACAACGGCAAGCTGATCAAGGCCGAGGGGCAGCCGATCCTGCTGGACGGCTCAATCGCCGAGGATCCGACCCTCGCCGCCCGCGTCAAGGAAATGGCCGCTCCTATCGAAAAGCTGAAGCAGAAGCTGGTCGCCGAAACCAAGGCCCCAATCGACGGCAGCCGCGAAACCTGCCGTCAGAAGGAATGCGAGATGGGCGTGGTTGTCGCCGACGCCATGCTGGATCGCGTCAAGGCGCAGGGCGTCACGGTTGCCATCGCGAATGGCGGCGGCTTGCGCGCGTCGATCGATGCCGGGCCGGTGACCATGGGCGAAGTCCTGTCGGTCCTGCCTTTCCAGAACACGCTGTCGACCTTCAAGTTGAAGGGCGCGGATATCGTCGCGGCGCTGGAAAACGGGGCGAGCCAGTATGACGATAAAGCGGGCCGTTTCGCGCAGGTTGCGGGGTTGAAATATACGGTCGATCCCAAGGCCGAAGTCGGCAAGCGGATTTCTGATGTGCAGGTCCGCGACGGCGATGCCTGGAAGCCGATCGACCTGGCCGCCACTTATGGCGTGGTGTCCAACAACTACATGCGCGGCGGCGGAGACGGCTACAAGATCTTTGCGACCAATGCGACCGAGGCCTATGACTTCGGTCCGGACCTTGCGGATGTACTTGCCGAATATCTGGCCAAATCCGGACCGGGCTTTGTGCCCGAGCTTGACGGGCGCATTACCGTCAAATGATCCGGCTCAGGGCTGCTCCTTCCCTTCGGAAGGGGCGCCCCCCAGTTCGGCCAGCAGAAAGCGTTCGAAATCGTCCAGATCCACTGGCTCGAACTGGCCGAACCCCTGCATCCAGACCGAGGCGCTGCGAAGCCCTTCGGGTTCCAGCTTGCACCAGATGATCCGCCCGCGCCGCTCTTGCCGGATCAGTCCCGCCGTCACCAGCACGGCAAGGTGCTTCGAGATCGCAGCCAAGCTGACCTCGAATGGCGCGGCCACATCCGTCACCGCCATGTCATCCTCCAGCAACATGCCAAGGATCGCCCGCCGCGTCGGATCGGCGAGGGCGGCGAAAATTATGTCCAGACTGGGGTTTTGCGGGGCCATCTATGCTTACTTAACTGCTGGGTTGAATATGGACCCTTGCACCTTCGGCCCGCAACCCTTGGAAACCGTTCAGCACCGGTGACGCTAAACATAACAAAGTCAGATAGTTGCGCAAAACCTCTGCTTGCTTGACTTAAACCCCTCCAGCACCTATCACCGCGCCAACCGATAACGGGGGTGTGAGCCATGGCCGAAGATGACGACCATGAAGCTGCGCGTGCCCGAGACGCGGAGCGACTGCGCCAGCTGGAAGCCAAACTGGGCGACAAGGTGGTGCGGGAAGCGGGCTCGCGCGGAGAGGAACATTTCAGTCAGGCCAATATGGCTTGGCGCATGGTGACCGAACTTGTAGCCGGACTGGGCATCGGGTTCGGGATCGGATTTGGGCTGGACACCTTGTTCGGCACGACGCCGCTCCTGATGGTCGTCTTCGTGCTTCTAGGCCTTGCGGCCGGGATCAAGACGATGATGCGGACGGCGAAAGAGATTGGCAAGGAGCCGGGGCACGCCGGCGACGACGAGGGTAAATGACGATGGCGACAGAAGAACACAGTGAAGGTCTGGTTTTCCACCCGATGGACCAGTTCACCGTCAAGCCGCTATTCGGCGGCACCGACGTGCATTGGTACACGCCGACCAACGCCACGCTGTGGATGGGTCTGGCCGCGCTGTGCATCATCGGTCTGCTGGTCTTCGGGACCCGTGGTCGCGCCATCATCCCGAACCGTATCCAGTCCATCGCCGAGCTGATGTACGGCATGGTCCGCAAGATGGTCGAGGATATCACCGGCAAGGAAGGCCTGAAGTACTTCCCGTACATCATGACGCTGTTCTGCTTCATCCTGTTCGCGAACGCTCTGGCCCTGCTGCCGATGTCCTTCTCGCCGACCTCGCAGATCGCCGTCACTGCCGTCCTTGCACTGTTGGTCTTTGTTGGTGTCACCGTTCTGGGCTTCGTCAAGAACGGCACTCATTTCCTCGGCCTGTTCTGGGTCAGCTCGGCTCCGGCGCTGATGCGCCCCGTGCTGGCGGTGATCGAACTGATCTCGTACTTTGTGCGCCCGGTCAGCCACTCCATTCGTCTTGCCGGCAACATCATGGCAGGCCACGCCGTCATGAAAGTGTTCGCGGCCTTTGCCGGCGCGGCTCTGCTTGCGCCCGTGTCGATCCTGGCGATCGTCGGCGTCTATGCGCTGGAGGTGCTTGTCGTCACCATCCAGGCCTATGTCTTCACTATCCTGACCTGCGTCTATCTGAAGGACGCCCTGCATCCGTCGCACTAAGCGCCGGACCCGCAAATCAGGAAAATCGAAACCCTTTCCAAAGCCTCAAGGAGCATGAATATGGAAAATCTGGGTCAACTGGGACAGTACCTCGGCGCCGGTCTGGCTTGCATCGGTATGGCCGGCGCTGCCATGGGTGTGGGCAACGTTGCTGGCAACTACCTGGCCGGCGCTCTGCGTAACCCTTCGGCTGCTGCTTCGCAAACCGCCACGCTGTTCATCGGCATGGCCTTCGCTGAAGCCCTGGGCATCTTCTCGTTCCTGGTCGCGCTGCTGCTGCTGTTCGCAGTCTGATCCTTTTGCCATCCTTGCGGTTGGGTGGGGGCGTTGCGCGCCCACCCGATTGTGAAACGACCGGCATGGGGTAGGAAATGTTCAGCCTGTTGCAACAGACCGCGCCTGTCGTGGTCAACGAATCAGAAGCGGTGATCCACGCCGAGACCGCCCAGGCGGCGGCGCACGGTGCCGACGCGGCCCATGTCGCTACCGCTGCGGATGCGGCACATGGCGCCAGCAGCGCCGGCATGCCGCAGCTGGATATCAGCACCTTCGGCAACCAGATCGTCTGGCTGCTGCTCGTGCTGGCCGCGATCTACTGGGTCCTGTCGCGCGTGGCCCTGCCGCGCATCGGCGGGATCATCAGCGACCGTCAGGGCGCCATTACCGGCGATCTGATGGCGGCCGAGGAATTCAAGCAAAAAGCCAAGGACGCGGAAGCGGCCTATGACAAGGCGCTTGCCGACGCCCGCGCAGAAGCCAACAAGATCATCGCGGCGAACAAGGCCGAGATGCACAAGGAACTGGATGCCGCCATCGCTCATGCGGATGCGGAAATCGCAGCGCGCTCGGCCGAGTCCGAGAAGCGTATCGGTGAAATC
>Ga0247819_10001208_pt1 | contig 14280 bp, 12 predicted proteins | sample 13C_Xylose_Day6_FD_193428 | JGI IMG/M metagenome (GOLD analysis project Ga0247819, IMG submission 193428) | Soil microbial communities from agricultural site in Penn Yan, New York, United States - 13C_Xylose_Day6 | ecosystem: Environmental > Terrestrial > Soil > Agricultural land | place: USA...
TTCAATTATGTAAAGCTCAGCGGCGATAGTTTCACTCGCGAAGAAAAGCATGCGATGGCCAAAGACTTAAATGAAGTGATGGTTAAGTACGAAAGGTCGGACGCTATTCGCGAGGTCTCTGGGTGATGACTGAGGAGTTGCAGTCGGATAATGGCAAAACCATCGAACTACAGAGTTAGCTTCGACGAGGAAAGTGATCAGCACTGTTTGCCCTTCAGTGTTGAATAGGCGACCAGTGTATCGGCTAACTCAAGGGGCTTCACACCATCCGAAAGCAATTACACAGTCGAAGAGCAAGTAGTGCGCTCTCCGCGTGAAGAGTTTGCCATAGGCCAACAGATAAGTGTCAAAGGCAGACGACTGCATGCCGTTACTCCCTAAAAATTTACGGCTGTGAAAGTAGATTACGCCAGTCCTGACTTTTACTTCTGCGACTCACACAAAGCTTCGCCTCGTCTGCCAGATCGAGGCGAAAGCTTCACCCTCCCCACCGCAGCGCTAATAGCCTCGCCAATGCCTCTGGCAGATCGCTTAGCCAATCCCGGAAAGGCCGGATCGTTATCGACTCAGGATCATGTTCATGAGATTGCGTGGTCCACACCACATCGTAACGAGCGAGAATCTCAATCATGTCGCTGCGCTGATAAGCCTTTTGAAGGGCGGCCACCGCAAGTTCTCGAAAGGCTTGTTCGACCGCCCCTGGCCACAACACCGCACCGACAGTGCTCGCCACCGTTCCGTACTGATGGATTCGGTGAGCGATCCCAGGATCGAGTTTTATAGCCTCGCCTTCCTGAAGTAACGCGATTCGCTTTCGACCGGCACGAATATCCAGTACGCCCTTGAGCGCCACCACCAGCTTGGTTTGCTGACGATGCATCAACGGTAGGTTGTGAGCATGTACGGGCAATACAAACCGCATCGCCGTGCCCGCCCCTCCAATGCTTGCCTGAGCCACGTCAATCCACACCGGAAAGCCGTTGGGGATCAACAGCAGCGCCTCTGAGTTTTCAACGTTCATGAACGCTCCGACCTGCATCTATAGGAATGGCTTATGCGCAGGATTGTATATCGGTCTTGGACGCTATCGAGCAAACGGCAGAAGATTGCTTCACACCCAAGCAACACAAACCTGGCAACCGCCACCCAGCAAACCCGATAGGAGAACCACCATGCAACAGTTCCACGCGTACAACGACACCAGCCTCTAGCTGACCGCGAAAATCCTCGACGCCAAGGCGCGTAAAAACCTGTCCTTCGAAGACATGGCTCAAGGTACCGGCCTCGGTCTGGCTTATGTCACTGCCGCCCTGCTCGGCCAGCATCCACTGCCTGAAGCCGCTACCAAAGTGATCGGCGAAAAACTGGCCCTGGACGCCGACTCGGTCGCCCGTCTGCAAATCATCCCACTGCGCGGCAGCCTGTCGGGTGCTCCAACTGATCCGACCATTTACCGCTTCTACGAAATGATCCAGATCTACGGCACCACTTTGAAAGCCCTAGTTCACGAGCAGTTCGGCGACGGCATCATCAGCGCGATCAACCTCAAGCTCGACATGAAGAAAATCGAAGACCCGGAAGGCGGCCACCGTGCAATGATCACCCTCGACGGCAAGTTCCTGCCACTGCGTCCTTTCTAAGGATGCAACCGGACATGTAAATCGGCACGCAGCCTTGCGGGTCTGCTTCAAAAAATCTCTTAACCCTTTTCGATCAATCACCACATTTGAATGGAGGATTCGTCATGAAAAAATTCTGTTTCTCGCCCTGTCCCTGGCAGCTTCGCTGTCAGCCTACGCACAGGAAGCTGTGGTAGCACCTGAGGCCGCTCCCTATGCGTATGGCATGCACCTGGATATCACCAAAGTCATTCACATCGCCCCGACGGCTGATGTCTGTGGCCCGACGTCAGTGCAAATGACCTACCGCGATTCGAACGGTGGAACCCACATCCTGGAATACAGCGTGTATCGGTAGCGGCTGCACCAACTAACTGTCACCCACTCATTACTCAATGAAAGGTAAACACCATGAAAGCGCTCATCTAAGGTTTTCTGAAGTTCCAAAAAGAAGCATTTCCACAATGCACTGACCTGTTCAAACACTTGGCCATCACCTTGGTAAAAAGTCGATCGGAGTTGGTGGATCATTTCAGGGCACTTGTGGCGTTTCGTACCAGCCACGGTCGGGGGTGGCGAAGCGCATTTTCTTGCGGATAAAAGCGGCATTTTCGACGCTGGTTATTTTTTCGAGCAGTACGAATGCAACTTCAGTGGCAGTGCCCGGCCCGCTTGAAGTGATAATCTGGTCATCGACAACCACGGGGCGATCGACAAAGCGTGCACCGGTTTCCAACAGTTGGTCTTTCCGCTTGCCGCCCTCCTGGTGGTAGGTCGTGGCGTTCCTGTCACGCAGCACACCGGCCACGCCCAGGCACACGGAAGACACGCAAACGCTGGCAACGGGTTTGCCGGCTGCGACGAAATACCGGATGGTCGCCAGGAAGGGTTCGCTCAAGGCTTCCTCGTAAAAACCCGACGGTTCAAAACCACCCGGCAGCGCCAAGGCATCGAAGCTGCCCACGTCCAGATCGCTCAATAAAAAACTCGGATTGAGCCTGAGACCGAAGGTGGTCACGATCTCTCTGCGCAGGCCGGCGTTGACCAATTCCACAGGGTGATCACCCAGCAGGTTGGCCCAGCCAAGCACATCGGTAAAAGCGGCCATTTCCAGGGGTTCTACGCCGTTGGCCAGTAACATAAGCACGCGTTTCATCGGTCATGAGCCTCTGCTGTACAGCATGGAAGAGTGTGTGTGCTTATACTCCGTCTTAACCGTGGTGTAGAGAACGACCACGAAATACAATCCACTATTTCGCTCACTGAAATGCCCGAACGGCATTTGTATCCGTTTGTAGCTCAGGCGATTCCAGACATATTTCCATCCTCCCTGCTGCCACCAGACTCGCTCTGCTGGTACCAGTGCGGTCTAGTACGAACCAAGCCTTGGCACTTGGAATAACAAGGTACTTCCACATGTACCCGACGACACCTGACGGTCGCCATGTAGCCAAGGACACCTGTGGCGTTGCAGCAACCCATCGTTGAGTGAGGAAGTGCGGGAGCACTTCGTTAACGATTTGATGGCGGCACGTCACGCGGTAAAGGAAGCGAAAGCATCTGGTAATTCTGAGTGGTTGTCAGCAGCTAGGGCAGAGGTTCAGAAGGCCAAGGTGAAGGTCGGAGAACGCGGGACTGTTTGGTGGGACGATGGGAGTCCTGACTTCAATAGATTCCAGGTCGCCAATACACCCTATGCTGACTGGTATCTCTCACCAGGTACCGCACACTCCTGAACACCAGAGAAAAAATGAGCTGAATAATACGAACAGCAGAAGCACGGCTACCCAGAAAATTTATATCCGAACGTGCTAAAGCCCAAAAGATTTCCCATTCTGCCGGCGACCCCAAGGTCGTCGGCATTATGTTGCGCATCCGGCTATTAGCCGGATAAGTCACGCCTTTTCTGTGGATAACATCGACTTTGGGATCAGCAAGATCAGCACGCAGCTAACGAGCAAGCATCCACCGAGGACATAGGTGCCGTTGTTCATGTCTCCCGTCAGTGTCTCTGCCGTGGCGGTAATCATGGAACCGGTAAATCCCGAGAGATTGCCAATTGCGTTGATCATGCCAATACCCGCCGCTGCTGCCACACCGGACAATACCGTGCCTGGCAATGTCCAGAAAATCGGCATCAGACTCAGCAAACCTGAGGCGGACACGCTGAGGAAGAAAATCGACACCGGCAGGTTATGGGCAAAGATCGCGCTGCAAATCAACCCAATCCCACCGATGAATGCTGGTATAGCCGCATGCAGTCGGCGCTCGCCGGTTTTGTTGGAATGCCAAGCGTTGAGTGTCATGGCCACAATGGCAGTGGCATAGGGAATCGCCGTCAGCAAACCAATGTGCAGAGTATTGGAAACGCCCGTGGCCTTGATGATAGTGGGCATCCAGAACGCCAGACCGTAAAAACCGGTGTTAAAGGTCAGCAGTATCAGCACCAACAACCACACTCGCCCATTGAAGATCACATCTCGAAGGCTCGACGCCTTTTTCGTGTTATCCCGGTCGAGGTTATTTTTGAGCATGTTTTTTTCTGCGGCGGTCAGCCAATTTGCGTTGTCGATTTTATCGACCAGCAACGTCACCACTACCACCGCCATGATCAGCGACGGAATACCCTCAATGATCAACATCCACTGCCAGCCAGCCATGCCATGCACTCCCTGCATCGCGCTCATCAACCAGCCGGACAGAATCCCGCCCAAGGTCAGGCTGATCGGCATGGCCATCAGAAAGCCCGCCATTACTCGACTCTGCCGATGGGTGGGAAACCAGTAGTTGAGGTAGAGAATCACACCTGGGAAAAAGCCGGCTTCGCATATCCCCAGCAGGAATCGCAGCAGGTAGAACATGGTTTCCGATTCGATGTGGAAGAACCGGGCTAGCGGCACAGTAAACGCCACAGCCATGGAGACAATGCTCCAAGTAATCATGATTCGAGCGATCCAGAGGCGCGCGCCAAAGCGATGAAGGAACAAGTTGCTAGGCACTTCGAAGAGGAAATAACCCCAGAAGAAGATGCTTGCACCGAGCGCGTAGACGGTATTGCTGAATTGCAGATCGTTGAGCATATCCAGCTTGGCAAAGCCGATATTGACCCGATCCAGGTACGCCGCCATGTAGCAAAACAGCAGAATCGGCAGAATACGCAAGATGACCTTTCGGTAGGTACGATCCTCAGAGGTAAGCTCCGCCGAGCCCTCTCCTGCGAGAGGACGCTGAGATACTGATTCCATGTGTTGACCTCAAGGCATGTTGTCATGCCGATTGTTGTTGTGTTGGCTTGCGACCTTGAGCTCCTTGGACTGACCTATGGCAATCCGTACGAATAAAAGAATCTGCAAGCTGGAATGTTACCGGTAACATTTTTAATCTAACAATTAGTTTCAGAGCAAAGCAAGCAGACTCGCTTATTAATTTTTAGGTGCTTTCACGCGCCAGGATTTTGAATTCGACGACGTCACGTTCCCGAGGACGTGGTATTCCAAGGCGCTGCGCAGCGGCGCTGGCGACAAGCAATTGGCCCGCGCGCCAGCCAATTCCATACGGATCCACCGCGACGGTGGTAATGGTGGGAGTGCAATACCGTGACACTTCGAAATCACCGAAGCCTGCGATAGCAATGTCCCCGGGGATACGTCGACCCTGTCGATGGCACTCCATGATTGCACCGAACGCCGACAGGTCACTCACGCACATCACTGCATCCGTGTCCGGCCATTTTTCCAGCAGCCGCTTCACGGACTCTCCGCCATGACTCATTGTGATGGGTGACTCGCCATATTCCATGACCCTTGGCTCCCCTGCCCCCAAAGCTGCGACAGCCTGAAGATAACCTTGTTGGCGTTGCTGCCCTCGGTGGTCGAGAACCGACGCGCCACCGATATAGCCAATTCGCCGATAGCCTTGCTGATGCAGGTGCTCGTACAACGCGGCAGCGGCGGATACGTTACAAAAACCAACGGACTGCTCAATAGGATCGGCTGGAATGTCCCAAGTTTCTACGACGGGAACTTGCGCTTGGCGTAGCAGCTTACGGGTTTCGTCCAGATGCGCACTGCCCGTCAACATCACCCCCACTGGCCGATGACGCAGCAGCGTGCGTACCAGCAATGCCTCCTGCTCCAAGTGGTAATCCGTGTCACCCAGCAGCAGGCACAGGCCATGTTCACTGACGGCATCATTCAGCCCGCGAACGGTATCGGCGAAGTTGGAACTTGCCAACGATGGCACCAAAGCCACGATAAATTCCGAGCGTCCGGTCGAGAGGGTTCCGGCAGAGGCATCGGGCAGGTAACCAAGACTTTCGATCGCCGCGTGAACACGCTGCTGAGTGCGCTCTGAAACATCGCGACCGGCCAAGACCCTGGAAACCGTCATCTTCGAAACACCTGCCAGTTTAGCGACGTCGGCCATTCGCGGCGGCGTGGTGATTTTGCCTGCATCCTCGTAACTCATGGACGTCCTATTTACCTGAAAATGACCGGGCGGATCATAAAAATCAACGCAGCCAACACTGATGGACGCTGATTATACATGGGCGTTGTCAGGTCGACCTCCGCTTCCTTGCAGGGGTGACCCGCACCTATCAAACATCCATATTGGGTCTTTACAAATAAAATGTTACCGGTAACATCGAATCATTCGAACGCCGACGTATGCTGATCAATCCCCATTCTTGTCGCCTCCTGCGGTAGTTCACTTTCCGTCGAAATGCCTCTAACAAGAGATAAAGCCCATGCCTGGAAACACTCCTCTGCCCCTGCGAAGTCAACAATGGTTTGACGATCCAAGTCATGCAGACATGACTGCGCTTTACGTCGAACGCTTCATGAACTACGGCATGACACGCGAGGAGCTGCAATCGGGCCGTCCCATCATCGGCATCGCCCAAACCGGTAGCGATCTCGCACCGTGCAACCGTCATCACCTCGAACTCTCGCAGCGCACCAAAGCAGGCATTCGCGATGCTGGTGGCATTCCCATGGAGTTCCCCGTGCACCCTATGGCCGAACAGACCCGGCGTCCCACCGCCGCGCTGGATCGCAACCTGGCTTACCTGGGCCTGGTCGAAATACTTCACGGATACCCGCTTGATGGCGTGGTGCTGACCACAGGCTGCGACAAGACCACCCCTGCTTGCCTCATGGCGGCGGCGACAGTTGATATTCCGGCCATCGTACTGTCGGGTGGGCCGATGCTGGATGGACACCACAAGGGCAAGTTGATTGGCTCCGGCACGGTGCTGTGGCATGCGCGTAACCTGCTCGCCAGCGGTGAGATCGATTACGAAGGGTTCATGGAGATGACCACGGCGGCCTCTCCTTCGATTGGTCACTGCAACACCATGGGCACTGCGCTGTCGATGAACGCTCTTGCCGAAGCGCTGGGCATGTCCCTGCCCGGCTGCGCGAGCATTCCAGCAGCCTATCGCGAACGCGGTCAGATGGCCTATGCCACTGGCAAGCGCATCGTCGACATGGTTCGTCAGGATATTCGCCCATCGCAAATCATGACCCGCGAAGCCTTTGAGAATGCCATTGCCGTGGCGTCGGCTTTGGGCGCCTCGACCAACTGCCCGCCACACCTCATCGCAATCGCGCGGCACACCGGAATCGATTTAAGTTTGGAAGACTGGCAACGCATCGGCGAGGACGTGCCGCTGCTGGTTAACTGCATGCCAGCCGGCAAATACCTCGGCGAAGGGTTTCACCGCGCAGGCGGTGTACCGGCAGTCATGCACGAATTACAGAAAGCCGGACGACTGCATGAAGACTGCAACACGGTCTCAGGCAAGACCATCGGCGAGATCGTTAGCACTGCGGCGGCCAGCGATACCGATGTGATCCACACGTATGAAGACCCGCTGATTCAGCGAGCCGGGTTCATCGTGTTGAGCGGTAATTTCTTTGACAGCGCCATCATGAAGATGTCGGTGGTGGGCGAAGCGTTCCGCAAAACCTATCTGTCAGAACCTGGCGCGGAAAACAGTTTCGAGGCTAGGGCCATCGTTTTCGAAGGCCCTGAGGACTATCAGGCCCGAATCAACGACCCCGCTCTGGACATCGACGAGCGCTGCATTCTGGTCATTAGGGGCTGCGGTACTGTGGGTTACCCCGGCAGTGCCGAAGTGGTCAACATGGCGCCACCCGTAGCACTGATCAAACGCGGCATCGATTCACTCCCCTGCCTGGGTGATGGGCGCCAAAGCGGTACTTCGGCCAGTCCGTCGATTCTCAATATGTCTCCTGAAGCTGCTGTAGGGGGCGGGATCGGTTTGCTCAAAACCAATGATCGTCTTCGCGTAGACCTGAATGCACGTCGTGTTGATTTGCTGGTGGACGAAGGTGAAATGGCCCGTCGCCAAGCGGAGTTCAAACCGACCTTCCCAGCCTCACAAACCCCTTGGCAGGAGATCTACCGGCAGCAGGTTGGCCAACTTTCCACCGGTGGTTGCCTAGAGCCTGCGACCTTGCACCTGCGCGTCATTGCGCGCAGCGGCAATCCACGTCACTCCCACTGATTCGTCCACGTTCGGAAGAAGGCTACGTTCATGTCCAACACATCCGCTGCAATGCCATTGTCTGAACTGAATATCCCTGCGCACCTCGCTGAAGGTACCTGGATCAGCCGTGTCTGGGTTCCTGGCGCCACTGCAGGGCCTGCCGTCGTCCTGCTCAAAGACGGTCAGGTGTATGACATCAGCGCCCGGGTGGCGACCGTCTCGGCGCTGCTTGAACTCGATGATCCCGTTGCTTACCTGCGTAACTTGCCGCTGGAGCAATCGATGATCAGTCTCGATGCCCTGCTGTGCAACAGTGACGCGCTCCTGCGAGATGAATCACAGCCGTGGTTGCTGGCACCGATCGACCTGCAAGCAGTGAAGGCCGCCGGGGTTACCTTTGCCACCAGCATGCTTGAGCGCGTGGTCGAAGAGCAGGCCAAAGGCGACCCGGCCAAGGCCGATAGCATTCGCGCCACCCTGGTCGACAGTATCGGCACTGACCTCGGACAAATTGTGCCGGGCTCTTCCCAAGCCGCTGCGCTCAAAGAGGTGCTGATTAGCCAAGGCATGTGGTCGCAATATCTCGAAGTGGGCATTGGCCCGGACGCCGAGATATTCACCAAGGCTCAACCCCTCTCGGCGGTCGGCTATGGTTCGGACATCGGCATCCACCCAAAGTCCAGCTGGAACAATCCTGAGCCCGAAGTGGTATTGGCGGTTTCCAGTCGCGGTAAGGTTCAGGGCGCTACGCTGGGTAATGACGTCAACCTTCGCGATTTCGAAGGCCGAAGCGCCCTGCTGCTGTCTAAGGCAAAAGACAACAACGCATCGACCTCGCTCGGGCCATTTATCCGACTGTTTGATGACACCTTCAGCATCGAGGATGTCCGCTCTGCTGAAGTCGCACTTCGGGTCATCGGTGAAGATGGGTTCATCATGGATGGCAGCAGCTCCATGAACCAGATCAGCCGCGATCCTCTAGATCTGGTCGCACAAACACTCAATGAGAACCATCAGTACCCAGATGGCTTTGTACTGTTTCTCGGCACCCTGTTTGCTCCAAAGCAAGACCGCGACCTTCCCGGCGGAGGATTTACCCATAAAGAGGGAGACATGGTTGCCATCAGCAGCGCCAAACTCGGCACGCTGGTGAACCGGGTGACAACGAGCGACCGCGCTCCGGCATGGCAGATGGGGTATCGCGCCCTGCTCGACAACCTGCACAGCCGTGGCTTGGTTTCTGCCGCCATCAAGCCACGCTAGCCAACACGAGAATCCCTATGAACGCTTACACCGGACACAACTTTATCAACGGCGGACGCAGTGCCAAGGGCCACTCTCGCCTGCAAAGTTTCGACGCCACCACGGGCCAGGAACTGCCTGGTTTCTTTATTGAAGCCACTCAAGAGGAAGTAGACGCTGCAGCTATAGCGGCGGCAGCGGCTTACCAATCTTACCGCATGCTGCCTGCAAGCCGACGCGCCGCGTTCCTCGACGCTATCGCCGATGAGCTCGACGCTCTGGGTGACGACTTCATTGCAACGGTATGTCGCGAAACCGCATTGCCAGCCGCACGTATTCATGGTGAGCGTGCTCGTACCAGCGGCCAGATGAGACTGTTCGCCAAGGTACTGCGACGCGGAGATTTCTTCGGTGCACGCATCGACCGTGCTCTGCCTGATCGCAAGCCCCTACCACGTCCCGACCTGCGCCAGTACCACATTGGCATTGGGCCTGTGGCTGTCTTTGGTGCGAGCAATTTCCCCTTGGCCTTCTCCACCGCCGGCGGTGATACCGCCGCCGCACTCGCGGCAGGTTGCCCAGTGGTGTTTAAGGCGCATCCTGGCCACATGGCAACTGCTGAATGGGTTGCCTTGGCAATCATTCGCGCTGCCGAACAGACCGAAATGCCGGCTGGCGTCTTCAACATGATTTACGGCGGTATGGTCGGTGCCTGGCTGGTACAGCATCCGGCGATCAAGGCCGTCGGCTTCACCGGCTCCCTCAAGGGTGGCCGGGCATTGTGTGACATGGCGGCGGCGCGGCCAGAACCTATTCCAGTGTTCGCAGAAATGTCGAGCGTCAATCCAGTACTGGTGCTGCCTGAAGCGCTCAAAACTCGCGGTGCGAAAGTGGCGGCTGAGCTTGGCGCCTCTGTGGTTCAGGGTGCTGGCCAGTTCTGCACAAAACCGGGCATGGTGATCGGCATACGTTCTCCCGAATTTGATGCCTTCCTTGCTGAGCTGACCCTGCAGATCAACGCCCAGCCAACGCACACCATGCTCAACGCTGGCGGGCTGTGCAATTACTCCGATGGCCTGATTCGACTGCACAATCATCCGCAGATCCACCATCGCGCAGGTTATCCTCAAGAAGGTGGCCAGGCTCACCCACAACTGTTCGAAGCCGATGTTAAGCTGTTGATCAACAATGACGAACTGCTTCAGCACGAGGTCTTTGGCCCGGTTGTCATCGTTGTTGCGGTCAATGACCCGCAGCAGCTGGAGCTGGCTCTGAAAGGTTTGCAGGGACAACTGACGGCGACCTTGATCGCAGAACCTGCGGATCTGGATGCATTTTCCCAATTGATTCCGTTGCTGGAAATGAAGGCAGGGCGTCTGTTGCTCAATGGTTACCCGACCGGTGTCGAGGTGTGCGATGCGATGGTTCATGGCGGCCCTTACCCGGCGACCTCGGATGCGCGTGGCTCATCCGTGGGGACGCTTGCGATCAACCGTTTCCTGCGGCCGATCTGCTTCCAGAACTATCCGGACAACATGCTCCCGGATGCTTTGAAAAATGCCAACCCGCTCGGTATTTTGCGATTGGTAGACGGCACCAGCACCGATGAGGCCTTGGGTTATTGAACTAGCGGGGAATAGGGACACATCTTTTCCGCCCGGCAACGCCGTCGAGCGGTGCATCTGCCGCTCGGTTCCACCCGCTGAGCAGACGTGGGAACTCACTCTCGTAGTGCCCCCGCGCTGCCTGCACCTGATGATGACCGCAAGCTCCATCGGGCTCTCTAGAGCCTGCTTGGAGTTGATCGATAGATGAAATTCCTAAGTGCCAAATCAATATCGATCTGACGCACGCTAGCCCCGTAGCTGGCGATTCCTTCGTACCACCAGCCCGCTGATGGTCATCCCAACCACTGCCGAAAAGCAGTCTGAAGGTTTATCGTATGGCGGCCTTTAGGGCCTGCTCAATGAGCCATTGACCTGTACTTTTGAAACGTCCCTTCTTCACCTGGTCACCTATCGTTTGATTGCGTATGAGCAAACTTTGGCGTCACGACTTGTGTACCAGAAGCCCCGCGACAAATGATAAGTGGTTAAAAAATCGACTGTCGAAGGAGGTTTCCCAAAATGTTAGTACTCATGAAAGCATGACCCTGACCAGCAACCTGATGGCTCATCTGCTTCATCAACACATTGCTGAATCATTGCGCAGGCAATGACCCGGGCGTCGACTGTCTTGAAGGACTTTATTTAAGCTGGCATAGCAAGGGTCGAGTCGTTTTATCGATGGGAAAGTAAATTTCAACTGCGCGTTTGGGAATCACCAATGAGCACTGATTTAAAAGCCCTTAGGCAGAGGGAACGCACACGTAGGAAAGCGTTGTGGGATCTGAAGGGCCTGTGTCCTGGCAACCAGCAGGTGAAAACGTATCTGGCCATCCTCGATGAGATCGATCACCAAGATCGGGAAGATTCTCTCGGTGACGCGTGCTCGATGTCGATTTGATGAGCTTCGCGAAAGCGTGCCCGAAACACAGTTTACGGGTACCGATGGCTATCCTTTCGTGATTGTGCTCGACCAGAACATCCCACAACCCTGGCATGCGAGATTCGAAGCCGCGAGCGCCTTGTCCACGCGTTTGCCGCAGGGTAGCTACGCAAGCACTGCCGCCGTTTTCTGCGCGGCTGGGTTCACGACATGCGGCACCTTGCTGCACACAGGGAGCGCTGCACACATGATTGAATTCGATTTGAACACCAATGACGCAGAATCTTTGCTCAGACATTGTTTGAGCGTTGTTCCGACAGGTGATGACCCAAGACAGGTACGTCGGCTTCAAGCCGCCTTAGAGGCGCTGGTCGAGTACCTGCGCCCTGTCGGCCAACAGAATCACCCAATCAGTTAGTATCGAGTGACAGGTGCGCGCCAGTACCGTAAAGGATGAGGCTGCCGTGATAGCTTGACGGGTGTGTCGCGTTGAGGACGATCGAACACTCGCCTCACCCACCAGCAGTGCATTGCAGATGGGAACACGGCTCTCGCCATGGATCTGCCATCTTACTTTCCTGCAGTGTGTTCTTGAGCCTCATCCAACTCAAACAGCCGCGCCAGATCCGCGCGCGCTTCCTGCGCCGTCTGCATCACCTTCGTCGCGTCATCGTAGACCGCATGCTGGGCCTTGAGCAGCTGTTCGTCGTGAAGCGTGAAACGATGGATCCGCGCGTCAGCCTGAGTTTGAGTCAAGCCCAACGCGATTAGCGTATGCCGGCTCATTTCCAGACTTGAATGATAGGTTTCCCGCACCGCATGAGCACCGATGTCCATCAGCCGATGCACATGCTGACGATTACGGGCTCGGGCAATGATTTTAATGTGCGGGTAGAGCTTGTGCACAAGTTCAGCAGTCTTGATGTTGGCGTCTGCGTCATCGGTGGCAATCACGAAAAACTCGGCTTGCTCGACCTTGGCTGCGCTAAGAATTTCCTGACGCATAGGGTCGCCATAGAACACCGGTACACCGCTAAAACTTCGCGATAATTCGATGGTTTCCACCGACGTATCAAGCGCAACGAACTTGATTTTCTGGGCGCGCAGAATGCGGGCAACAACCTGCCCCATACGCCCCATTCCTGCAATCACCACACGGGGTTCGTCAGCATCTATCTCCCGATATGTCTGCGGCACTACTACCGGTTGCACCTTGGATCTCACCAACCATGTGCTCACCAGAAGCAACAATGGCGTGAGGAACATGGACAGGGTTATTGCCAACACTAATAGGTCGTAAAGGCGCGAATCGAACATTCCGTGATCACGGCCAATCTTGAACACCACAAAGGCAAACTCACCCCCGGCTGCCAGCACGAGACCTAGGCGAATGGCACAGACCTTTTTCAAGCCCCCGGCCATTCGTCCCACCATAAACAGCAGTGGCATCTTGACGGCGATCAGCAGTACGGTAAACCCCAGCACCGCAACAGGCTCACGCAGTAGCAGGCTCAGATTAGCGCCCATGCCGACACTCATGAAAAAAAGTCCGAGCAACAGCCCCTTGAACGGCTGAATCTGCGATTCCAGCTCATGCCGGTATTCGGAGTCCGCAAGCAGCAGGCCGGCAAGGAATGCGCCGAGGGCCATCGAAATGCCCGCCAGATCCATCAGCCACGCTGTACCCATCACTACCAGCAGTGCGGTGGCGGTAGAAACCTCCGGCAGTTTGGTCTTGGCCACCACGCGGAACACCGGGCGCAGCAAATAGCGACCTCCAATAACCACGATCGCGATGCTCACCAGTGCGCGCAAACTGTAGCTCACATCCTGGGCCGCGCTGACGTTCTGATCGCTACCCGATAACATTGGCACGATGGCAATCAGCGGAATCGCGGCGATGTCTTGGAACAGTAAGATCGCAAAAGCCAGTCGCCCATGGGGACTGGTCAGCTCCTTGCGCTCGGCCAGGTTTTGCAGACCAAACGCGGTGGACGACAGGGCTAGGCCGAGGCCCAGCACGATCGATCTGTTCAACGGCTGCCCGAACACAAACAGCGCTAGCATGCCCAGCACCGTTCCCGTTAGCAGCACCTGCGCCAGGCCGATGCCAAAAACTGATTTGCGCATCACCCACAATCGTCGAGGCGACAACTCAAGACCAATGATGAACAACAACAACACCACGCCAAGTTCCGAGATGTGAGCCACGCTCTCCGGGTTGCCGATCAGGCTCAGCACGGAGGGGCCAATGATTACCCCAGCCAGCAGATACCCCAGCACCGCGCCCAGTTGCATGCGCTTTGCCAGGGGGACTGTGAGCACGGCCGCGAGCAGAAACACGACAGCGGCTTGCAAAAGACTGCCTTCATGAGGCATGCGAATACTCCAAAAACTAGGTGATGCGAAAGGGAAAAG
>Ga0247819_10001209_pt1 | contig 14279 bp, 10 predicted proteins | sample 13C_Xylose_Day6_FD_193428 | JGI IMG/M metagenome (GOLD analysis project Ga0247819, IMG submission 193428) | Soil microbial communities from agricultural site in Penn Yan, New York, United States - 13C_Xylose_Day6 | ecosystem: Environmental > Terrestrial > Soil > Agricultural land | place: USA...
ACGAGCACCCGCCCACACCGGCGTCGCTGAACGCCTACATCACGGGCCACACCAACGTGAAGAAGCTGAAGGGCGCCTCGCTCCTGCCGCCGTCCTGCATGCTGATCGAGCAGGGGAACCCGGTGGACGGCCCGCCCGACCCGGACCACCTCATCTTCGACACCGCCTCGCACGGCGACTTCCACTACCAGGGGCGCAAGCAGACCCCGCCCTTCCGGAGCACCTTCCTGACGTTCGGCTTCACCCCCGTGACGGCCACGATGGTGCTGGAGCAGAAGGGCACCGTCACCATCGACTCGCGCATCAAGCTGCGCCTGTCCGACTTCAGGACGATCACGGACACCTACGTCCGGGCTCCGCTGACCCTCCGGGTGACCGCCCTGGAGGTCAACGGAACCCCGCTGGACGTCGGCCCCGCCTGCAGGACCGAGACACCCCTCACCTCGGCCGACCCGGATCCCGCGAACCATCCCGGCGACCACCTGGTGCTGTACGGCAGGGGCGAGCAGGACCTCGGCCTGCCGGCCACCGGCTACCTGCTGCTCTCCGGCGGCACCCTGTCCGGTGAGGCGACCATCCCGGCCTTCACCGGCTGCGGCGCCGACGAGGACCTCGACCGTCTCCTCACCGCCTCCATCTCCGGTCCCGGCAACGAGATCCGCCAGGTCCAGGGCCAGACCTGCAGCATCGCCAACCCGGTGTTCGGGGACGAGTTCAACGCCCCCCAGTGCACCAGCGACCTGCAGCCGTACGTGATTCCCGTCCCCGAACGCTGAGCCGCCTCCACCCTCCCGTCACCCTCCCTCCTCCACGGAAGGCCACCACCATGCCCGCGATCTCACCGCGCACCCGGCTCGCCACCGTCTCCGCCCTGACCGCGCTGGGCGCCTTCGCCTCCCTGGGCACCGCGACCGCCGCCGAGCCCGCGCTGAACGGCGAGTGGGCGCCCTTCACCCGCTGCCCCGTCGACGCGCCGGCGATGCTGGCCGCCGACGGCTTCGACAGGACCCCGCAGTGCGTGGTCTCCACCTCCTCCAGCGGCTCCATCAAGCTGGGCAAGACCACCGTGGTCACCGGGAAGACCAATCTGCAGATCGGCGTCGTCCAGAAGGCGGACGGCACCAGCACCGTGGTCGCCCCCGCCTCCGGCGCGCTCGTCGCCGACTCCGCCACCGTGCCCGGCGGTCTGCTGGGCCTGATGTGCCCGAGCGACATCCCGGTGATCACGTCCATCTGCAAGACGCTCGACGACTCCACCCTCAACAGGATCACCGCGACCATGGAGTCCGTAGGCGCGCCGTACGCCTTCGACCAGACCGCCGGCGTCCTCACCGACATGCCCATCGTGGCCCTGCCGGTCCGCATCCACCTGGAGAACCCCCTCCTGGGCAGCAAGTGCTACATCGGGACGGCCGCCAACCCGGTCCTGCTGCGCCCCGAGAACCGGAACTACCCGGAGTTCGGCATGAGCTTCTACCGGGGTGACGGCGCCCCCGACGAGGCCGGCGAGATGAGCCGCATCAACCTCACCGGCTCCACCCAGAACGACAGCGTCTTCTCGGTCCCCGCGGCCACCGGCTGCGGTCTGAACGTCGGACTGATCAACGCCGCGGTCAACGCGAAGACCGGGCTGCCCTCGTCCTCCGGGAACAACAGCCTGACCCTCAACGACACCCGCACCCACCTCACCGGCCTCAACGCGCCCGGCACGGTCGCCCCCGACGCCGGGAAGGTCCTCGCGCGCAACTGGCACTCCGCTGTCCGGTAACGGCCACCCGGGCAGCCATTCCGGCCAGCCCTGCGGCGGACCTCCGCGACCGTGCAGAAATTTTGACGAAATGGTGTACGCCACAAGGAATCTGATTTAGTTTCAGCGCTCCAGGACCGTCGCGACGCGGTGGCGCGGTCCGGGCGCCGTCCGGCCGGATGGCGGACGGCGCCCGGACGGCCCACCCCCCGCCGGACACGTCGGAGAGCAAGGGGTCACTCATGCCCGCAACCACCCGGCCCCTGCTGGCCGGTGAACCGCTCGAGCCGTTACCCAGGCAGTTCGCGGCCTTCATACGGCCGCAACTGCCCGCGCTGCTCAACGAGATACGGGCCGAGGTCACCCGCGCCTACCCGGTGTACGGCCGGCTGCTCAACGGCCCGGACGGGACCGCGATCCGCCAGGGCGTGGAACAGGCGCTGGTCGCCTTCGTGGACCGGGTCGCCGACCCGGGCAGGAGCGCGGAGCTCCGGGACCAGCTGCTGCGCCGGTTCGGCCGGGTGGAGGCGTACGAGGGCCGCGACCTGGAGACCCTGCAGAGCGCCTACCGGCTCGGCGCCCGGGTCGCGCTGCGCCGGGCCAAGACCATCGGGAGGCAGCACAACCTCTCCCCCGCCCTCATCCTCGCCTTCGCCGACGCCCTCTTCGCCTACATCGAGGAACTCGAGACGGTCACCCGTGAGGGTTACGCGGAGGTGCGGGAGCGGGCCGCGACCGAGGTGTCGGCGTTACGAAGACAGCTGCTGCACCTGATCCTGGCCTCGTCCGCGCCGCCCCAGACGACCGTCTCCGAGCTGTGCGAGGCCGCCGCCTGGGAACTGCCCCGGACGTGCACCCTCGTCGCCCTCCGCCCCCCGGTGCCGGACCACGTCCAGGCGGCCCTCGACGGCGACGTCCTCGCCGACTTCGACATCCCGCAGCCGCATCTGCTCGTCCCCGGCGACCTCACCCCGCAGCGCCTCGAGACGCTCGGCCCTGCGCTCGCCGGCACCCGCGCCGTGGTGGGTCTGACCGTGCCGCTCGCACAGGCCGCCGACTCCCTGCGCTGGGCACGCCGGGTGCTGCAGTTCGTCGACGACGGTGTGGTCCCCGACGCCCCGCTGATCCGCTGCGAGGACCATCTGACCACGCTGTGGCTGCTCTCCGACCCGGCCCTCGTCGGCCACCTCGCGGCCCGCGAGCTGGCCCCGCTGGACGGGCTGCCGGCCAGCCGGCGCGACCGGCTCGTCGAGACGCTCCGGGTGCACATCTCCACCCGGGCGCCCGCCGAGCAGGTCGGGGAGATCCTGGGCGTGCACGCCCAGACCGTCCGCTACCGCCTGCGCAGTCTGGACGCCCGGCTGGGCGACCGGCTCGCCGACCCCGAACACCGTTTCGCCCTCGAGGTGGCGCTGCGCTCCCTCCACCTGCGCGACCGCGACGACGGGAGCGCTCCCGCGGGCAGATGAGCCGCGCCGGCACGGGAGGAAACGGGCGTAACGGAGGCCTCGTGTGAACGGCGGGGTGCCGGTTCATGGACAATGACCCACCGGCACCCCGTGTGGCAGCACAAGCAGGAGGCGCTCCCTTGGAGCTCAGCAGGCGTACGTTCACCGCCCTGGCCGGTACGGCGGCGCTCGGTCTCGCGCTGGCCGGCAGCGGCGGGGCGGCGACCGGCACGCACGGGCCCCGCAGCGTGCCGACGGGCCCGCCGCCCCCTCCGCCGAGAGCGGACGGCAGGCGCCACCGGATCGGCCACGACGCGTACTCCCTGCTGGTCGACGGCCGGCGGCTGGTGCTGTGGTCCGGCGAGATGCACCCCTTCCGGCTGCCCAGCCCGTCCCTCTGGCGGGACGTGCTGCAGAAGCTGCGCGCCCACGGGCACAACGCGGTCGGCGTCCCCGTGCCGTGGAACCACCACTCCCCCGCGCCCGGCGTCCACGACTTCACCGGCGTGCGGGACCTCGACCTCTTCCTGCGCATGGCGGCCGAGGAGCGGCTGTACGTCGTCCTGCGTCCGGGGCCCTTCCTCGGGTCCGCCGACATCGACGCCGGCGGTCTCCCCGGGTGGCTGACGGCCGTCGGCGCCACCGCGGGGACCGCCGACCCGGAGTACCTGCGGCACGTCGACGAGTGGCTGAGCGCCGTCAACCGGATCGCCGTCCGGCACCTCTACACCGCCGGCGGCGGCACCGTGCTGCTGTACCAGGTCGAGGACGGGTTCGAGGTGCCGGACGGCGATCCGGCCGGGCGGGCCTACCTGACCCACCTGTACGCCAAGGCGCGCGCCGACCGCATCGACGTGCCGCTGTTCCACACGGACGCCCACTTCGGCGAGCGCCCGGACGGGCGGCCGTCGCCCGGCATGCTGTTCGCGGCGGCCGGCGGGGCCGCCGACCCGTGGGGCGGGGCCGTCTCCGGCGGCAAGGGGTACGCGGAGGTGCGGAGCGCCCACGACGCGGCCGAGCAGCGCAGCGGCCACCTCGCCCGGCTCGCCGACGGCATCACCGTGCACAACGTCCGCATGGCGTTCGGCGGCACCTCCTGGGGCTGGCTGCCCGGACCGGGCGTCTACACCTCGTACGACTTCGGGGCGGCCGTCGACGAGGGCCGCCGGCCCACCCGGGAGATCGCCGCGGCGCAGCAGCTGGGCCATCTGCTGCGGTCCGTGCCCGATCTCGCCCGGCTGGACCCGGCGGAGGAGGTGCGGGCGGAGGACGGCCGGCTGAAGGTGCGCCACCTGGCCAACCCCGACACCGGCGCGCAGGTGTACGTCCTGCGCAACGACTCGGCGGAGCCGGTGGACTCGCTGCTGCCGGACACCGCCGTCGAGGTGCCGGTCACCGTCGGCGCGCACGACGCCAAGCTGCTCGTCACCGGCCTCTCCCTGGGCCGGCGGCGGCTGGCGTTCACCACCGCGCAGCCCATGCTGAGCACGACGGTCGGGCGGCAGGACATCGCCCTGTTCGCGGGCCGCAGCGGTGAGACGGCGCACGTCGCGCTGGAGTGCGACTCCGAGCCGCTCACCTACCGGCTGGACGACGAGCCCGGCTGGTCCTACGACCGCGGCAGGCTGAACGTGGTGGTGCCGCTGGGCCCCGGCGGGCTGAGCCGGGTGCTGCTGGTGGGCGGGGATTCCGAGACGCCCATGGTGCTGCTGTTCGCCGACGACGCGACGGCGCTGCGCCTGTGGCCCTACGAGACGCCGTCCGGCTCGATGCTGGTCTACGGTCCGGCGCTGCTGCGCTCGGTCACCCTGCGCGGCGCCACCGCGCACCTCGTCGGCGACCTCGTCGGCGAGACCGGCCTGGAGGTGTGGGTGCCGCGCGGGATCACCGCGGTGACCTGGAACGGCCGGCCGGTGCGCACCCAGGTGAGCCGCGCCGGCAGCCTGGTGATGGAGGGGCTGCTGCCGGGCGTGCCGGAGGTGCGGCTGCCCGCGCTGGACGGCTGGCGCCGGCGGGCGGAGAACCCGGAGTCCGGGTCCGGCTTCGACGACTCGGACTGGACGGCCGCCGACCGCACGTCGTCGCACAGCACCACGCCGGTGCCCGACGGCGGTCCGGTGCTCTTCGCGGACGACTACGGCTTCCACCACGGCGACGTCTGGTACCGGGGCCGGTTCGAGGACACGCGCGGCCTGAAGACCGTGTCGCTCTCCTACAGCACCGGTACGCAGGGGCTGCTGATGGCCTGGCTGGACGGCCGTCCGCTGGGCACGCACCGCATGCCGGTGCCGGACGGGGACACGGCGGGGCGGGGCACCTGGACGGCGACGGCGTCCTTCGCCGTGCCGAAGAAGCTGCGCGGGAAGGGCCCGCACGTGCTGTCCGTGCTGGTACGGCCGATGCAGCACGACGGGGGCGACGGGACCGGGGGCGCGTACAAGGCCGCGCGCGGGCTGGTGTCCGTCCGGTTCGAGGGCGGTTCCCGCGAGGTGGAGTGGCGGATCCGGGGCGCCGGGTCGCCGGACCGGGTGCGCGGGCCGCTCAACAACGGCGGGCTGCACGGCGAGCGGGAGGGCTGGCACCTGCCGGGGTTCGACGACGGGGAGTGGCGGTCCGCCGGGTTCCCGCGCGAGGGCCGGCGGCAGGGCGTGACCTGGTACCGGACGGAGTTCCGGCTGGACGTCGATCCGGATGTGGACGCGTCGGTCGGGCTCACCCTCGAGGACGACCCGGAGCGCGCCTACCGGGTCCAGATCTTCCTCAACGGCTGGAACCTGGGCCAGTACATCAACGATGTGGGCCCGCAGCACACCTTCGTCCTGCCGAACGGGATCCTCCGCACACGGGGGCCCAACACACTGGCCCTGGCGGTGCTGTCCGACGGCACCACTCCGGCGGGGCCGGGCGAGGTGCGGCTGACGCTGCTGGGCGCGGCGCAGGGCGGCGTCGCGGTGGAGGCGGTGGACTCGCCGGGGAGGTGATCCGGCGGCGAGCCGGAAGGGCGGGCCCACCGCCGGGCGCGGTTCACGCCAGCCGGATCACGCCAGCCGGATCACGTTCCAGGAGAGCGGCTCCAGCACGGCGCCGAGCCGGCCGTCGGCCAGGGTCGTGCCCTCGGCCGTGTGCGGGGTGACCCGCTCGGGCTCGGCGAGGGTGTTGCGGGCGTCGGGGTCGGCGTCCGCGAGGACGCTGTGCTCGACGACCTCGGTGAGGCCGAGGCCGCCCAGGGCGATGTCGAGGGGCAGGGACTCGGTGCGGCCGCGGTTGACGGCGAAGACGGTGACCGTGCCGTCCTCGGCGCGTACCGCGGTGGCGTGCAGCAGGTCGGTCTCGCCGTACTTCTTCGTCGGGTACGTCGGCGAGTCCACGCGGACGTCGAGGACTTCGCCGCGCCCGTACCGGGAGGCCTGGGCGAACGGGAAGAACGTCGTCTGCCGCCAGGCCGGGCCGCCGGGCTCGGTCATGATCGGGGCGATCACGTTGACGAGCTGGGCGAGGCAGGCGACGGTGACCCGGTCCGCGTGCCGGAGCAGGGCGATCAGGAGCGAGCCGAAGACGACGGCGTCGGTGACGCTGTAGTTGTCCTCCAGCAGGCGCGGGGCCTCGGGCCAGTCGAGGGCGCTCACCTGGGCTTCGGTGCGGGACAGGTACCAGACGTTCCACTCGTCGAAGGAGAGGTTGATCTTCTTCTTGGACTTGAGGCGGGCGCCGACGTGGTCGCAGGTGGCGACGACGTTCTCGATGAAGGACTCCATGTCGACGGCGGAGGCGAGGAAGGAGTCGACGTCGCCGTCGAGCGGCTCGTAGTAGGCGTGCAGGGAGATGTGGTCGACCAGGTCGTAGGTCTCCCGCAGGACGGTCGCCTCCCACTCGGCGAAGGTGTCCATGGACTGGCCGGAGGAACCGCAGGCGACGAGTTCCACGCCGGGGTCGATCTGGCGCATGGCGCGGGCGGTCTCGGCGGCGAGCCGGCCGTACTCCTCGGCGGTCTTGTGCCCGGTCTGCCAGGGGCCGTCCATCTCGTTGCCGAGGCACCACATGCGGATGCCGAACGGGTCCTTGTCGCCGTGCTCGGCGCGCAGGTCCGAAAGGGCCGTCCCGGAGGGGTGGTTGGCGTACTCCTGGAGTTCGAGGGCCTCGGCGACCCCGCGCGTGCCGAGGTTGACCGCCATCATGGGCTCGGCCTGGGGGCCGATCTTCTTCAGGAACGCGATGTACTCGGAGAGGCCGAAGCGGTTGCTCTCGGTGGAGCGCCAGGCCAGGTCGAGGCGCCGGGGGCGGTCCTCGACGGGGCCCACGGAGTCCTCCCACCGGTAGCCGGAGACGAAGTTGCCGCCGGGGTAGCGGATGGCGGTGACGCCGAGTTCGCGGACCAGGTCCAGGACGTCCTGGCGCAGGCCCTCCGCGTCCGCGGCGGGGTGGCCGGGTTCGAAGATGCCGGTGTAGACGCAGCGGCCCAGGTGTTCCACGAAGGAGCCGAAGAGACGGGGGTTGACTTCGCCGACGGTGAAGGCGGGGTCGAGCGTGAAGCGGGCGGTGCGCATGGGGTCCTCTCGGTGCGGGGTGCGTCGGGGCGTGGCGGTCACTGGCCGGCCAGACCGGTGTGGGCGACGCCCGCCACGATCTGGCGCTGGAAGAAGACGAAGACGACGATCAGCGGCAGGCCGGCCATGAGGCCGCCGGCCATGAGCTGGGCCCACTGGATGCCGTAGGAGTTCATGACGGTCGCGATGCCGTTCGGCATGGTCATCAGGTCGGGGTTGTTGGTGACCATGTAGGGCCACAGGAAGTTGTTCCACGAGCTGATGAAGGTGAAGATGCCGACCGCCGCGAGCGAGGGGCGGGAGAGCGGCACGACGATCGTGAGGAAGACGCGCCAGCGGCCGGCGCCGTCGATGAAGGCGGCCTCCTCCAGTTCGCGCGGGACGCCCTGGAAGAACTTGTAGAGGATGTAGACCATCGCGGCGGGCGCGCACTGCGGCAGGATCATGCCCCAGTAGGTGTCGACCATCCCCATCTGCTGGACGGTGGTGAAGAGGGGGACGCCGAGTACCGCCGGGGAGACCATGAGGCCGGCCATCACCACGCCCAGCAGGACGCCCTTGCCGCGGAACTCGGTGCGGGCGAAGCCGTATCCGGCCAGTGCGCCGACCACCAGCACGATCGCCGTCACACACACGGACACCACCAGCGAGTTCACGAACCAGTTGGTGATGTTGCCGGTCTCGAAGATGGCCGTCCACGCCTGGCCGGTCCACTCCTTCGGCAGCCAGTGCGTCGGTACCTCGACGGCCTCGGTCTCCGACTTCCACGAGGTGAACAGGGCCCAGGCGAGCGGGGCGAGGAAGACGACGGAGACGGCGGTGCCGAGGAGGGTGAGGACGATCTGGCTGGGCGTCCAGCTCCGGCGGGGTCTGACCGGTATCTGCGGTGCGGCGGTGGTCATCGGACGCCCTCCTCACGGTTGCGCAGCAGCCACATCCGGGCGAGGGCGACGGCCGCGATGATCACGAAGAAGATGATGGAGACGGCGGAGGCGTAGCCCACGCGGTAGCTGGTGAAGCCCTCTTCGAGGGTGTACTGCACGAGCGTCCTGGTGGATCCTTCCGGGCCGGGCAGGAAGTCCATCATCACGACGGCCTGGTCGAAGACCTGGAGCGAGGCGAGGATCTGCAGGGCGATGACCAGGCCCGTGATGTTGCGCAGCATCGGCAGGGTGATGTGGACCATGCGGTGCCAGGCGTTCGCGCCGTCGAGTCTGGCGGCCTCGTAGAGGTGTGCGGGGATGCCCTGGAGGGCGGCGAGGTAGAGCAGGAAGCTGAAGCCGACGGTCCACCACAGGGTGGTGATGACGATGGCGAGCATGGCGTACGACTTGTCGGTCAGCCAGGGCGTCTCGATGCCGAAGACGTAGTTGATCATGCCTGTGCCGGGGTTGAAGAGCCACTGCCAGAGGTTGGCGGCGACGGTGGACGGCAGCAGGAACGGCATGAAGAAGCAGAGCCGCCACAGCCACTTCCCGCGCTCGATGTGGTGGGCGAGCATGGCGAGGAGGAAGGCGAGGACGGTGATGCAGGGCACGACCAGGAGCGTGAAGTACGCGCTGTGGCCGAGGGATTCCCACACCAGGGGGTCGTCGAGAGCCTCGGTGTAGTTGTCGAGGCCGATGAAGCTCGCGGCGTCGCCGGAGATGTTGGCGTCGGTGAAGCTGAGGTAGAGGCCGCGCAGCAGCGGCCAGATCACGAAGAGCGCGAACAGCACGAGGAACGGGGCGATGAACCAGCCGCCGTGCTGGAAGCGCTGCTTGCGGCGGACGGTGGCGCCGTGGGCGGCGGCCTCGGCGCGTGCCGGGCGGATGACGGTCTCGGCGCTGGTCGTCGTCATGCGACGGCACCTCCCTGCGCGGCGGTGTGGCCGTCCATGGGGTTCTTCGAGGCGAGGAGCGCGGTGAGTTCGTTCTTCATCCGGCGGGCTACGGCGTCGGGCTTGGCGGAGCCCATCGTGGAGGAGACGACGACGGGGCCGACGCGCTGGGCGAGGATGCCGGTGGAGCCGGCGAACCAGACCTTGGGTTCGGTGGCCTGGTGGTCCATCGCGGAGACGTACTCGCTCTGCGGCTGGAGCTTCTGGTACGCGTCCGTGGTCAGGGTGGGAGTGTGGGCGGGGATGTGTCCGCCGGCGGCCCACTGCTGGGCGTGCTGGACGATGTGGGCGGCGAGCTGGTGGGCGGCCTCGTTGGTGGCGCCGCCGCGGCCGGACTGGTGCGGGAGCACGAAGGCGTGCGACTCGGCGTGGGTGGCCTGCTCGCCGAAGACGGGCGGCAGCGGCGTCGCCCCGTACTCGACCTTCGCGGCGTCGAAGACCGGCACCGACCAGTTGCCCTCCCAGGTGAAGGGGGCGCCGTTGACGAACTGTTCGGCCCCCGCGCCGCCGCCGAAGTTCGGGTTGGCGTACCCGTCGGTGATGTGGCGGCGCAGGAACTCCAGGACCTGGGTGGCCTTGTCGGTGTCGAAGGTGACCTCGGTGTTGGCCTCGTCGAACCAGGTGCCGCCGAGCTGGGTGTAGAAGGCGACGAAGAACCACCACTGGAAGTTCTGGTCGTTGTGCCACAGACCGATGGTCTGCAGCCCCTTCGCGGTGGCCTTCCTGGCCTCCTTGAGCACGTCGAACCACTCGTCCACCGACGTCACCGGCGTCATCCTGCCGTCGGCGCCGAGCAGTCCGGCCTTCTTCAGGACGTCCTTGCGGTAGAAGCAGAGCTGGACGTGGATGTCGAGCGGGAGCGCGTAGAGCCTGCCGTCGACGACGGCGCGTCTCCACAGCTCGGGGTTGAAGTCGCTCTCCTTGACGCCGTATTCGGCGAGCAGGCCGACGTCCCAGGGGTCCAGGAGGCGGCCGGGTGAGAAGCCGGTGACGCGGCCCAGGTGCATGACGCCGAGGTCGGGGGCGCGGTTGCCCGCGGCGGCCATGGCGAGCTTGGTGTAGAAGGGGCTGCCCCACTGGAGCGTGGAGTCCTTCACGTCGATGCCGGGGTGGGCCGCCCGGAAGGAGTCCAGCATCGCGATCATGTTGTAGCCGTCGCCGCCGCTGAAGAGGTTCCAGTAGCGCACCCGGGTGTCGGCTCCGGAGGCGAGCGCGTCGGCCCCGGTCCCGAGCGCCGCGAAGCCGAAGCTCCCGGCGACCGTCAACCCGCCCGCTCCGGCGAGGAATTGCCTGCGATTCAGGCCAGGTCGTCCCATGCCCTGCCTCATCTGCTCGAGATGGATCGTTCGGCTTGTTCGGCATATCGAATAACGCCCGTAACTTCGAACGGGACCGTAGGTGGGAAGCGCTTTCACGTCAATGGTTCGGACACGAACCCGGGACGGGACTTTTTTCGTGTGCCGCACACGCATGACGCGGACACGCCGGGCCGCGTAGGCTCGAACGGCCTTGCGTGCGGCGGCGGTCCCGGCCGGCGCCCCGGCCGCCGCCCGCACGAACGAACCGCCGAAGGTCACCGAGTGACCGCGCCTCACCCGGAACTGGCCGGGAGGGCACCCGACTTGGCATATTGCACAGGTGACCGGGCAACACCCAGGGGAACAGGGAGACAGCGGTGCGTACCAGGAAGGAGATGCGTCGTCTCGCTGACGCCCTCATCGACCCCATCCAGGTGGCCGTCCCGGCCGATCCCGAGGTGCTCTTCGACGCCCTGGTCGCCTCCGTCAGCGCGTGGCGCGGACGGGACGTGGTCGTCCACCGGGCGGCGTTCCCGCCGCACACCGCGAGCGGGCTGTGGCTGGAGCGCGAGGGCCACGACGACGTGGTGGTGGACGAGCGGGCCGCCGTGTGGCACCAGATCGTGATCTTCTGCCACGAGGTGTGGCACATGAACCGCCGGGATGCGGACTCGGCCGCCGGCGGGCAGCCCGTGACCGTCGCCGCGCGCACCGACTTCAGCCTGGCGGAGGAGCAGGAGGCCGACCGCTTCGGCATGCTGATGGGCCGCCGGCTGCGCATCTGGCTGGAGGCCTCCACCGACTCGGTGTACGCGGCCGAGGGCGGCGCCCCCGGCAGTCCCCCGGACCTCGCCGGACGCATCGGGGCCGCGCTCAACCACCGCGGGACGAAGAGATGAGCGGCCTCGTCAACTACGTCAGCTGCGGCGTGCTGTGGGCCGGGCTGCTGGTGAAGGCCCCCGATCTGCTGCGGCACCGGCACGACCCGTATCTGCGGTCCATCTGCGCCGTACTGGGGCTGGCGGGGCTGTGCTTCTTCCTGGGGGCGCCGCCCACGGTCGGCGCCGTCAACCGGATCGGCGGGGTGCCGAACCTCGCGGCGCCCCTCACCTACGCGGCGATCACCGGGTACTGCGCCGCCTCCCAGGTCCTCATCGTGCGCTGGCGCGGCGGGCCCCGGGTGCACCGCACCGCCCGCCGCTGGATGCTCGCCTACGCCGGGGTGGTGCTCGGCATCGCGGTGACCTTCGCCCTCGGCGACGCGCCCGTGGAGCGCCGCACCGACCTGGACACCTACTACGCGACGACCCCGTTCATCGCCGAGATGATCGTGCTGTACCTGGTCGCGCACCTCGCGGCGGTGACGGTCACCACGGTGTCGTCGCTGCGCTGGGCGCGCCGGGTGCGCGGCGGGCTGCGGGCGGGGCTGGTCCTGCTCGGCACCGGTTCGCTGTGCGGCGCCGGGTACAGCCTGGCCAAGCTGATCGCGGTGGGCGCCCGCTGGGCCGGGGAGGACTGGTCGGCGCTCGGCACCGCCGTCTCCCCGGCGGCCGCCGGCCTGGGCGCCCTGCTGACGGTGGTCGGGGTGCTGGTGCCGCTGGTGGCCCCCCGGGTCGCCGAGGCGCGGCGGGCACGGCGGACGTACGCCCGCCTCGAGCCGCTGGAGCGGGCGCTGGACGATCTGCTGACCCGGCGGACGCTGCGGCTGCCCCGGCCCCGGCTCGCCTCCCCCACCACCCGTCTGGTGTGGCGGCAGACCAGCGTCCACAACGCGCTGAGCCATCTGGACGCCTACTTCGACGCCGGGCTGTACGAGCGGACCCGGTCCCGGGCGCTGGCGGCGACGGGCGACGAGGACCGGGCCGAGGCGGCCGCGTGGGCGGCGGTGATCGGCGCGGCGGTGCGGGCCGAGGCGGATCCGGGTCACCGGGTCCCGCCGCCCGACGGCGCCGGCCGGCCGCTCGGCCGGGTGCCGGGCCCGGCCGCCCTGGTACGGATCGCGGACGCGGTGGCCGGCACGGCCCCGCTGCCGGAGCCCGCCGCGGTGCCGAGCGGCACGGCCCCGGCGGGGACCGCGTGAGCCGGGGCCCGGGCGGAAGGAGCCGTCCGGCATGAGTCTCGTGGTCTATCTGGCGGCCTTCGTGTTCGGGATGACGTCCGTGGTGCTGTTCCGCCGCCCGCGCACGGCCGCCCGGCGCAACCCGCTGACCCTGTCCACCTGCGCGGCGATCGTCCTGGGCGCCCTGGTCCTGGTGTGCGCCGCGCCGGCCACCCTGGGCACCGTCAACGCGCTCACCGGCGTCCCCAACTTCGGGGCCCCGCTGACCTACGGGATGCTCTCGGCGTACAGCTGCTCCGTGCTGGTGCTGCTGATCCACTGGCGGGGCGGGTCCCGGGAGCGGGTGCGGCGCATGGTGCTGCGCAGCGTCGCCGCGTACGGGGTGCTGGTGGTCGCCATCGTCGTGCTGTTCCTGCTCGCCGAGGCGGACACCGAGCGGCTGACCGACCTCGACACCTACTACGCCAACACCCCGTTCATGCGGGAGATGATCCTGCTCTACCTGCTCGGGCACAGCGCGGCGATGCTGGTGATGTGCGCCGTCTGCGTCAAGTGGGGGCGCGAGGTCGGCGGGGTGCTGCGGACCGGGCTGCGGCTGATCCTGGTGGGGGCGCTGCTGGACCTGGTGGGGTTCCAGCTGGCCAAGTACACGGCGGTGGTGGCCCGTTGGGCGGGGCACGACCTGGACTTCCTGTCCACCACGCTCGCCCCGCCGATGGCCTCGCTGGCCGCGCTGCTGTGCTCCGCGGGGTTCGCGCTGCCGAGGCTCCAGCCGTCCGCGGTCGCCCACTGGCGGGGGCTGGCCGACTACCGGCGGCTGGCTCCGCTGTGGTACCTGGTGCGGTCGGCGTCCACCGCGCCCAAGCCGCCGGCCACCTGGTGGCAGCTGCCGCAGGCGCGGCTCCAGTGGCGCGAGGTGTCGATCCACGACGCGCTGCTTGCGCTGGCGCCGTACTTCGACCACCGGGTCCGCGAGCGGGTGCGGGACGACGCCCTGCGCGCGGGCCGCTCCCCCCACGAGGCGCGTCTCGCGTCGGAGGCGGCCATGCTCACCGACGCGGCGCGCCGGGCCGCCGCCCGCGAGGAACCGCCCGAGACCCCGGGGACGTACCGGCTGCACGCCACCGAGGTCTCCGGCACCGGCGGACTGGTGGAACTGGCCCAGGCCCTGCACCGTCCGCCCGCCGCGCGGGACGGCGCGGCGCCGTCCTCCCTGACCGGATCCGTGAGCGAACCCGAGGAGCCCCATGTCGCGTAGAGCTGTCGTCATCGGTGCCGGCCTGGCCGGCATGCTGGCCGCGGCC
>Ga0247819_10001210_pt1 | contig 14264 bp, 11 predicted proteins | sample 13C_Xylose_Day6_FD_193428 | JGI IMG/M metagenome (GOLD analysis project Ga0247819, IMG submission 193428) | Soil microbial communities from agricultural site in Penn Yan, New York, United States - 13C_Xylose_Day6 | ecosystem: Environmental > Terrestrial > Soil > Agricultural land | place: USA...
GATCAGCAGCGGTGAGAGCCAGCCGATGCCAAGCGACACGATCCACGCCGTCATCGCCGTTCCGACATTGGCGCCCAGAAGCACGATCTGCGCCATGCGCGGCGCAACGAGATTGCGTTCGGCGAAGGATGCGATCATCAGTGCCGTCGCAGTCGAGCTTTGCAGTGCGATCGTCGCAACCAGTCCGGCGAGGAAGGATCGCAAACCGTCGCGCGTGCCGGCGGCCAAGCCGGCCTTCAGCCGGGCGCCGAAGGCGCGCTGCACGCCATCCTTGACCTGCGAAAGCCCGAACAGCAGCAGCGCCACGGCGCCAACGAGATTGATGCTGACGATGGCCGATTCCATGGGTGCACTCCGGTCGGACGGTCCTTCGGTTCGTTACTGCTCGAAGCCCAGTTTCATTGTCTGCCGCGGCGCAGTTCCTCGCGGAACAACTGTTGGAATGCGGCGTATTTCTCAAAGCCCAGATCGCTGATCAGCCGCATGACCGTGGTGGTCGAAACGCCGGCCCGCTCAGCCACTTCCCGTGCGCTCGCAAAGGCGATGTCATAGGGATGGGATAGCGCGAACTTCGCGACTTCGAGCCGCCCGCCCTTGAGCCCGCGGGCACCGAGGCGAAACGCCTCCTTCAACTCCGGGACGCTTGCCGGCGGTTTCACCCCTCGACCGGGTAATACAAAAGACTGCTGGTCCATGGTCAAACAACCTCCTTCGCTTCTCGCTGCAAGGTGATCTCGATCTGCCGCGCACCCACTTCCGCTCGGTCGAGAAAGGCGGCAAACGCGCCCAGGAAGATCGACAGGAAACCGGCGACAGAGCGGTCCCACCCCTCATCCGGCTCTCGGCCGAAGCGCTCGGAAAGGGCGCGGTAAAGACGCAGCCGCTCTGGCGATATCGCAGGCAGCGCCAAGTGACCCGCCTGGCGCAGGCAGTACCAGTCGGCGATGACATCGATCATGCGGCAGGCAGCAACTTGTTCGGCCGAAAATCCGGACTTTTTTGCAAGCGCGTGCAATGCTTGCACCACCACGTCGGCATCAAGAAGTTCCGCGCAGATACCTGAGAGCGTGGCGCCCGAGACGCGGCTCACCACATCCTGCGGCCACTCCTTGGGAAAATAGCGGTGGCGAACCAAAGCCAGCTTATGAGCCCGCAGGAAAGCGCCGTAATCCTCGGCATTGAAGGCGGCATCGTCCGTCTCCCCTAGCCGCTCCGTCTCGCGGCGATAGGCCTGCGCCAGACGCGGATCCACCGTCTTCGCCGACAGCTCGACGGTATCGACGACAATACCGCCGTTCACCGGCTGAATGATCTTGAAGGCTGGAGGATAGGCGACGAGCGAGGGCACTGCCACATTGGTCAACTGGCGCTCGCCGCGGGTGCGTCGCGTTACACCCTCGACATGAAGGTGGCCGCTGAAATGCACGGTCAGCCCGGCGCCCAGCAAGGCATCGGTGACAGCTTGGCGCGGCGTGCGGCGGGCGATGTTGGTTTCCCCGAAGAGCACACGCTCGGCACCGGTCGCGCCGTCGAATGGATCGAGCGCCGGGTAATGCGAGAAGGCGAGCACGGTCTTGCCCAGCGCCTCTGCCCGCGCGCAGACGTCTGTGATCCACGAGACGATGAAGGGTTTCAGGCGCAGCATGGCGTTCCAGCCGGCGGCGGTGCTGTCGACAAAGGCTGCTTCCTCGCCGCCTACGAACGTGCCATCCCGTGGCTCGAACACATTGGCGTCGATCATCAACAGCCAGATTCCCGGTTCCGGCTCGACCAGATAGGAGGCATCAATCAACGAATATCGGTTGCTTCCATCCGGCGAAACCACCTCGTAACGCCGACTTTCGATATCGTCGGACAGGCCGAACGGCGTCTCCCAATGGAGATATTCCGGCTTGCGGAAATAGCCGCAGGCAGCCATCGGGCCGAGGCCGGTGGGATATCCCTCGCAATACATGCGCGGAGTGACGATCGCGCCCGCCGCCGTCGACGCAGGATCGCTGGTCACCCAGACGCTGGCGCCATCCTGGTCGAGGAACTCCTTGGTGTGGTGGCGCCCCGTCGGACCGAAAATGTCGTGATTGCCGGGAAGGGCATAGAAGGCGGTGCCGTATGCGTTGGCGTGCCGGTCGAGGATCCGGCGCAGGCTTGCGGTCGTCTGCCGCTGACCGTCATCGGTGTAATCACCGAGCAGGACGACGTGCCGGATGCCCCGATCCCGCACCTCGTCCAATGCCACTGAAAGTGCCTTGGCGCTCTCGTTAAAAACACGGGTCGACTGCCGCGTTTCGGCCCAGCTGCGAACCATCATCCGCTGCCCGTCGATGCTCATGCCGGGGAAATCGAAATCGCCTTCGAGATCGTGGAAATGCGCGTCGGCGATGACGGCGATACTGGCTTGGCTGCGCTTCAACATCAGTCCCGCCCGGATGTCTTGCCGGCGATCATGTCGATCCATTCAGACGCCCGGCGTGCCGCCTCGTAAAGCATCGGCTTCGGTGTCTCGAACCACTCGTCGGGACGCAGTTCGCGGTATTCACGAATGTGGGCGACCGCGGCGTCAAGCGTCGGGAAAAGCTCCGGCTGCTGTTTGTGCAGGAACAGGGCCACGAGCGAGACGGATCGGCTGCGTCCGCCGCGGCAGTTGACCAGCACATTGCCGCCATCGGCGAAGGGATAGGTTTCGCGCTTCGGCATCGCCTGGCGCAATGCTCCGTCCAGGATGTAGTAGGCGCCGAGCATCATCGTATCCGGACTGCCTTCGCCGTCGATCAGGCCGAGCTTGTAGTAGCGAATGTCGGCATAGCCGCTCGGCCGCAGATCGCCACCATCGTCAGCCTCCCTCTCGCGCACCCAGTTGATATCGAGATTGATCGCGCAGTTGACCACCACCGAAATGCCGTGGTGCTTCAGCAATTCGAGATCGCGTGCGCCGTCGCTGCCGCCGATATAGAGATCGGATTTGTGCGGACCGATCCCGCTTGCGATCAGACTGATCGCCGGGCGCGCATAAACAGGTGCATCCATGCCGTTTCCTTTCCAGATCGGGCGACGCCGAAAGGCATGCCACCCAGAATTCGCATTGTCGGCGCCCTTGGCAGAGCCGCTCAGGCGAGCTGCAGTTCGGCAACGACGTCGCCTGCCGAGGCGATCGGTATCCGCGATGCCCGGCTTATCCCACCGGCGATGCCTGGCGCGGATGCCAGAACCGGCCCGCCGCCGCGAAGGCTACCGATCTCCATGAAGGGACAGACATCACCGCCGGCCTCGGCGACAAGCAGCAATCCCGCCACGCAGTCCCAGGAGTTCATGTGCAGTTCGATATAGGCATCCGAACGACCGTCAGCGACATAGGCAAGCGCCAGCGCGCCCGAGCCTGCCCTGCGGACATTGGTGCCGAGCGCCAGCAGATCGCGGATCGTTTCGAGATAAATCTCGTTCGACACGCGGCCGGACCAGCCCATTTCCACCGACGCCGTCTCAAACGCCGTGGTGGCGGCGACGGCGATCGGCTGACCGTTGCGGGTCGCGCCTGAACCGCGCCGGGCGAAGTAGAGCTCATCCAGTGCGGGATTGTAGATGGCGCCGATCTCCGCCCGACCATCCTCGATATAGGCGATCGAGATGCAGAAATGCGGGATGCTGCGGGCAAAATTGGCGGTGCCGTCGACCGGATCGACCACCCAGAGACGATTACTGATCGATCCGCCGCCCTCCTCGCCGAAGAAGGCGTCGTCAGGAAAGTGCTCGGCGATCGCCTTGCGGATATGCGCCTCGGAGGCGGCATCCGTCTCGGTCAGAAAGTCCTGCGGCCCCTTCATCGAGAAGGCGCGCGTCGCGCTGTCTTCAAAGCCACGGAGCACAAGCGCTCCGGCCGACAGGATAATGTCTCGGCAAAGGCTCGCCCGACCCTCAAGATCGTTCGAATAGAATGGTCTTTCCAGGTTCATTCGGGCACGACTCCTTTGCACACGCGAGCATCTTTGCACACGCGTTCAATGGTGACAAGCCTCATTCTGGACCAGCTCGTGCGACGAATGCCCTGCTCGCCGCCAACGAACGGTTTCGAACAATGCAGGCGGGATGCAGGCGATATCGGCGGCTGTCTTCGATCCTCTTGACCGTGCGGCGAATGCGAGCCGGAAGCGAGCCGCCGCGTCGCACGGCCCGGAACGATGCCGGCGAGGCGCATCCGATGCGCGCCCTCGGCGCTTGTCCTCAAAGGTGAGTTTACAAAAGTATTATTATATGATTTTTTGAAACTGCTGCGAGGAGAGCAGCTTTCTTTGGGAGGAAATCATGAAATTCGCCAAAGCACTCGCGAGTGCAACGATCCTTGCTGCCTGCACGTTTGGCAGCGCATCTGCCGCAGATCTCGTTGTCGGTTTTTCGCAGATCGGCTCGGAGTCCGGCTGGCGCGCTGCAGAGACGACGCTGACGAAGCAGCAGGCTGAAGAGCGCGGCATCGACCTGAAATTCGCCGATGCCCAGCAGAAACAGGAAAACCAGATCAAGGCGCTACGCTCGTTCATCGCCCAGGGTGTCAACGCCATCCTGCTTGCTCCCGTCGTCGCCACCGGTTGGGACGAGGTTCTCGAGGAAGCCAAGGACGCGGAAATCCCCGTCATCCTGCTCGACCGAACCGTCGATGCGTCCGACGAGCTGTACATGACCGCCGTCACGTCTGACCTCGTGCATGAAGGCAATGTCGCCGGCAAATGGCTTGCCGACACGGTTGCCGGCAAGCCGTGCAACATCGTCGAACTCCAGGGCACGACAGGGTCTTCACCGGCGATCGATCGCAAGAAGGGCTTCGAGCAGGCGCTTTCCGGCCACGACAACCTGAAGATCGTCCGCAGCCAGACCGGCGACTTCACCCGCACCAAGGGCAAGGAAGTCATGGAAAGCTTCCTCAAGGCCGAAGACGGCGGCAAGAATATCTGCGCGCTCTACGCCCACAACGACGACATGGCGGTCGGCGCCATCCAGGCGATCAAGGAAGCCGGCCTGAAGCCGGGCAGCGACATCCTCGTCGTTTCGATCGATGCCGTGCCGGATATCTTCCAGGCGATGGCCGCGGGCGAAGCCAACGCCACCGTCGAACTGACCCCGAACATGGCAGGCCCCGCTTTCGACGCGCTCGCCGCGTTCCAGAAGGACGGAACAAAGCCGCCGAAGTGGATCCAGACGGAATCGAAGCTCTACACCCAGGCCGACGATCCGATGAAGATCTACGAAGCGAAGAAGGGTCTCGGTTACTGATCCCAGGCGCGACCGGCGTCGACGCGAACCGTCGGCGCCTGTTGTCACAAGCCAGACGATCGATACTGCGGAGTTGGACGACGGAACGGGCTCGCCCGCCTCGTTGTCGCCGCGGGCTCGATGTCCGGTCGGCATGCTTCGCTCGAGCACGAGGATCGAGGTGAAGCATGCTGATTTTCGGAACACTGAAGTAATGCGGCGTGCTCGACTGAGTGCGCCGCGTTCCAGTCAGGGAGGGATCATGCAGACCATCGGCGACAACCTGCTTTCGGCGACCCGGATCGACAAGGTCTTTCCCGGTGCGAGAGCCCTGGACAAGGTTGACTTTCATTTGCGCAGAGGCGAGGTCCATGCGCTTCTCGGCGAGAACGGCGCCGGCAAGTCGACGCTGGTCAAATGCCTCACCGGCGCGTACCGGCGCGACGGGGGCATGATCCTGCTCGACGGCGTCGAGATCGATCCGCGCGATACGTTCAATGCGCAGAAGCTCGGCATCGGCACCGTCTATCAGGAGGTCAACCTGCTGCCGAACCTGACGGTAGCGGAAAACCTTTTCCTCGGCCGACAGCCGCGCCGGTTGGGTTTCGTCGATGTCCGCGCCATGAACCGTCAGGCGCGCGCACTGCTTGAAAACTACGAGCTCGACCTCGACGTCACCCGCGCGCTCGACAGCTATTCCGTCGCCATACAGCAGGTCGTCGCGATCGCCCGCGCCGTCGATCTCTCCGGCAAGGTGCTGATCCTCGACGAGCCGACGGCAAGTCTCGACGCCCACGAAGTCGAGATGCTGTTTCGCATCATCCGGCGACTGAAGGCGCGTGGCCTCGGCATTGTCTTCATCACCCATTTCCTCGAACAGGTGTACGAAATCTCCGACCGCATCACTGTGCTTCGCAACGGCCAGCTGGTTGGCACCCGAGACACGGCGTCACTCGAGCGGCGCGACCTGATTTCGATGATGATCGGCCGCGAGCTTGCAGCGGAAATCCGCTCTGCGCGCGAAGGAGCGGATCTCACCGGATCGGTGCGCTATCGCTTCCGCAATTTTGGCCGCAAGGGCCACGTCTCCCCCTTCGACCTCGATGTGAGGGCGGGCGAAGTTGTCGGCATTGCCGGGCTTCTCGGCTCCGGCCGCACGGAGACGGCCGAGATCCTCTTTGGTGCCCATCGCGCCGACAGCGGCACGGCTGAAGTCGACGGCAAGACCGTCCAGCTATCGTCGCCGCGCCAGGCGATCGCGCGACGGTTCGGCTTCTGCCCCGAGGACCGCAAGACCGCGGGCATCGTCGGAGATCTCTCGGTGCGCGAAAACATCGTGCTCGCCCTTCAGGCGCGACGCGGCTGGACCCGTCCGATCTCCCGTACCGAGCAGAACCGCCTGGCGGACCACTATATCAGGGCGCTCGACATCCGCACGGCCGATCGCGAAAAGCCGATCCGACTGCTTTCCGGCGGCAACCAGCAGAAAGCCATTCTTGCCCGTTGGCTAGCAACGGAACCCGAATTCCTGATCCTCGACGAGCCGACGCGCGGCATCGACGTTGGCGCGCATGCCGAGATCGTCCGGCTCATCGAGGGTCTGCGCGAGAAAGGCATGTCGCTGATGGTCATATCGTCGGAGATCGAGGAACTCGTTGCCTACAGCACGCGCATCGTGGTGCTGCGCGACCGCCAGCACGTCGCCTCGCTCGAAGGCGATCGGATCACGGCGGACCAGATCATCGAGGCCATCGCATCGGCGAATGAACGGGGAGCGGCATGACAGCAATACTTAGGGGCTATGCGATCAGGCTCCTACCGCAGCTGATAGCGCTGGCGGTCATTCTCCTGATGGTATCCTTCGTGTTCCCGGGCTTCTTCCGCCTCGAAATCCAGAACGGCCGCCTCTATGGCAGTCTCATCGACATCCTCAACCGCGGCGCCCCTGTGGTTCTGCTCGCGATCGGCATGACCGTCGTTATCGCCACCAAGGGCATCGATCTTTCTGTCGGCGCCGTGATGGCGATCTGCGGGGCAGTCGCCGCCTCGTCGATCACGTCGGGCCACTCGCTGGCGATGACGCTTCTGATCACCCTTGGCACCGGCATTCTCTGCGGTCTCTGGAACGGTATCCTCGTCGCCATTCTCGATATCCAGCCCATCATCGCAACGCTGGTTCTGATGGTCGCCGGGCGCGGCATCGCTCAGCTCGTCACCGAAGGCGCGATCCTCACCTTCAACGATGAGGGGCTGATTTTTCTTGGCAGCGGCTCATTCGCTTGGCTGCCCCTGCCCGTGATCATCTGGCTGATCTTCGGCATCCTGGTAGCGCTGATCGTGCGAAAGACGGCGCTTGGCATGCTGATCGAGGCGATCGGCGTCAACCGCCAGGCAAGCACGCTATCCGGTGTGCTGACGCCGGTGCTGCTGATCGCTGCCTATATGCTATCAGGCCTTTGTGCCGCGATTGCCGGCATTATCGCCGCCGCCGACATCAAGGGCGCCGACGCCAACAATGCCGGGCTCTGGCTCGAACTCGACGCCATTCTTGCGGTCGTCATCGGCGGCACCTCGCTTCTCGGCGGCCGCTTCAGCATCGCCGCCTCCGTGCTCGGCGCCATCATCATCCAGTCGATCAACACCGGCATCCTGCTTTCCGGCTTTCCGCCGGAATTCAACCTGATCATCAAGGCGGCGATCATCGTCTTCATTCTCGTGCTGCAGTCGCCACCGGTTCGAAACGCCTTCACCTTTGTCGCGCTTCTGCGCGCCAGCAGAAAACCGACGGAGCGGCAAGCGCGATGAAACCCAAATACCTGCCGCTGACCGCAACCATCGTCATCTTCGTCTTGAGCTATGCGCTTTGCGTGGCGCAGTATCCCAACATCCTGTCGACGCGGGTCATCGGCAACCTGCTGACCGACAACGCCTTCCTCGGCATCGCCGCCGTCGGCATGACCTTCGTGATCCTGTCCGGCGGCATCGACCTTTCGATCGGCTCGGTGATCGCCTTCACCGGTGTGTTCCTGGCCGTCGTGCTGGAGAATAGCGGCGCCCATCCGCTCGCCGTCTTCGCCATGGTGCTGTTGATCACGACGTTCTTCGGAGCGGTAATGGGCGCCATCATCCACTATCTGGAGATGCCGGCCTTCATCGTCACGCTCGCCGGCATGTTTCTGGCCCGCGGCATGGCCTTCGTGCTGTCGATCGATTCCATCGCCATCAAGCATCCGTTCTACGGCACGTTGAAGGGTTTTTATTACAAGCTTCCCGGCGGCGGCAGGATCACGCTCATCGGTGGGCTGATGCTGCTCGTCTTTGCCATCGGCATCCTCATTGCCCACCGCACCCGCTTCGGCACCGACGTCTATGCCCTCGGCGGCGGCACCGCCACCGCCAAGCTGATGGGCGTACCGGTCGGACGCACCACCATCATGATCTACGCATTGTCAGGTTTGCTCGCGGGCCTTTCCGGCATCGTGTTCTCGCTTTACACCTCGGCCGGCTACTCGCTTGCGGCCGTCGGCGTCGAACTCGATGCGATCACTGCGGTGGTGATCGGCGGCACGCTTTTGACCGGCGGCTCCGGCTTTGTTGCCGGGACCTTCATCGGTATCCTCATCCAGGGCTTGATCCAGACCTACATCACCTTCGACGGCTCGCTTTCCAGCTGGTGGACGAAGATCCTGATCGGCCTGTTGCTGTTCGTCTTCATCCTCATGCAGAAGGGCATCGTATACGTGTCCCGCAACGAACAGCGGCACGTCTAGGAAGGGCATGGGTGCACCTCATGCTGCCAGGAACCTTCGCAAAGCAACCTGTGAAACGCTCAAGCCACGGCCATGTCGTGGACGAGCTCGGGCGCGCGGTGGTCGGCGGAGAGTTCTTAGCCGGCGATATTCTGCCTGGTGACGTCGAGCTGGCGGCACGCTTCAAGGTGTCGCGCACCGTGCTGCGCGAGGCAATGAAGACGCTCGCGGCCAAAGGTCTGGTGTTCCCGCGCGCGCGCATCGGGACGCGGGTCATGCCGCGGGCGCATTGGAACCTGTTCGACAGCGACGTGCTTTCCTGGCATTTCAGCGTTGGCGTCGACGAGGAGTTTTTAAATCACCTGAGCGAAATCAGGCTGGCGCTCGAACCCTTTGCGGCAGCGCTTGCGGCTGAGCGCGCCACCGACGCCGACATCGCCCAGATGATGCGGCTCGCCGTTGCCATGGGCAATGAAGACCACAGCGCCGAAACGCTGGCGCATGCCGACCTCGAATTCCACCTGCATCTCCTCGAAGCGTCCCTCAACCCGTTCATGCGCACGGTGGGCAGCCTGATCGAGGCGGCACTGATCGGCGTCTTCAAACTCACCAATCCTTCCGCCGACCGCAGCGAAATCGACCGCGTCGCCGTGACCCATATCCGCATCGTCGAGGAAATCCGCCGCGGTGATGCCAAAGGCGCCCGACATGCAATGGAAGACGTGATCCGGGCCGGCCAACAGCGGCTGATGTCGGACCTGACGATGCGACAAACCAGGCCGTCATAGCGCGCAGGAAATACCGAGTTCGGCGTCCCCGACCCCTGCTAATCGCCGCCCCCGTCATTTGCGAAACCTTTAAGATTCTGGCGCATAACGTCCCGCAGAATCCAGGAGTTGACGGTGGAAGCGCTACATACCCCGACGATCATGATCAGCTCCTTCGCGACGTTGGTGGTCTTTGCAGTCTTCTTCGCGCTCGCGTCACGCCAGGAGCGCAACAGCCTGGAACTGAGGCTGTGGTCCTGCGCATTTCTGGTCGCCGCACTTGGATTTACCCTGCTTGCCTTCCGAGGTCCGGGTTATTCCTTCGTCCCGGTGACGCTGGGCAACGCCCTGACGGTTCTGGGCTTGGCGCTCATCTGGCTCGGCCTGCGCGCCTTCGACAATCAACCGCTGAAGATCGCGTCCGCATTGGCCGGGCCGGTGTTGTGGTTGCTGGTCACCGGTTTTTCCGATTATGTCCAGAACAATGTCACCAGCAGGATCGTGCTGTTTTCCGCGCTGATCTTCGTCTATTCGGCGATGATCGCGGTCGAGATTTTCCGCTCCGACAATTTCCGCAGGCTTCCAAGCTCTTACATCGTCGCATTTCTCTTCGCCACGCATGGCCTGTTCTATCTCGTGCGCATCCCGCTGATCTTCGTCTGGCCGCTTTTCGGCAACACGGCGTCGGGCGCCGAACAGCCGATATGGTATCAGCTGCTGACCTTCGAACTCTTCATCCACAGTCTTGCGGGCGGGTTCTCGTTCTTCGCGCTGATCAAAGAAAGAACGCAGTACAGATACAAGCTGGCGTCGGAAACCGACGCCCTCACCGGTGTGCAGAACCGGCGCGCTTTCATGGCGAGCGTCGACGCCTATCTGGCGACAAGACCCGATGATGGAGCGTTGATGTACATGGACATCGACCACTTCAAGGCGATCAACGATCGCCATGGACACGCTGTCGGCGACAAGGTGCTCATCGAGTGCGCGGCGGTCATCTCGCAAGCCGTTGGCGGCAAGGGCTTCCTCTCGCGCATGGGCGGCGAAGAGTTTGCGGCCTGCTTCCCCGGGGTCGACCGATCGCAGGCCGCAGCCATCGCCGAGGACATCCGCAGTGCCTTCGAGCAGGCGCGGGTCAGGGCCGGAAACACGACGCTTTCGGCGACCGTCAGCGTCGGTGTTGCCTTTGTCGCAAGGCAACAGGGGGCAAGCGAGCTTCTGTCTTCCGCCGATCGAGCGCTCTATGCGGCAAAGGCGGCAGGGCGAAACGCGGTCTGGATCGCCGGCAAGGACAGCGCTCCCCAGTTCGCATCGGGGCTGGCGGCCCAACCGAACGAGAGAGCGCCTTCCCCGGGGAGGACCGAGAGAGGTCCGATGGCTAACTGCGCCTGAGCCGTCGCTATCGTCGTACCGGCAACTGAGGCGCAAGCAGCCGCCGGCAACACGCCTCGCCTCAAGCCTTCTGCATCAAGGCAATGGTGCGGTCGAGCGCGGTTGCAAACCCCTTGAGCGAGATCGAGAAACTGACCTCCTTCTCGGTGTCGCTGGCAAAGGCGACGAGCTTCAGCACCTTGCCGCCACGCAGCAGCTTGATCGTCTCCTCATTGAACGTCAGCGCGACGATGCATCCGACCGGCATGCAGGTTCGAAACCGCGAGGGTTTGCTACCCGTGGCATCATCGACCCCAAGAGAGACGCCCTTGTCCAGGTAGAGACCGAAAGGCAGCGCGAGCTGTCCCTGGAGGCCAGCGCCGTCGACCGGTTCAAGTTCCAGCGTCAGCACGCGCTGTCCGCTCTGGTGAACCTGGCGCTGCGAAAGAACACACCTGCGATTGCCGTCTGTCACCGCGCAGGCGACGCTCCAGTCGTCGTAGGTCTCGGCGAGCGAAGAGGGGGCCGTCGCGTCCTTCGGCGCCTCCTGCGCATAGAGCGGGTTGGTGGCGACGATCGTCGCCATCAACGTTGCGGTGATCCAGCGTAAAAGCCGCATCAGAAGCGCACATCAAGCTTGGCATCGACGGCATTCTGCGTCGTGCCTGAGCCGAACTGGCCGGTGTAGGTGATGCCGAGGCTCGCAGTGTCGGTCAGCGCGAAATCAATGCCGGCCTCGATGATCGCCGCATCCTCGGCGATCGGCGTACCGGCAACCGAGAAGGCACTGCCCGTGCCGAAAGCCATCGTCGAGAAAGGCGTCGTATCGCCAAAGGCGTGCTGCCAACCAAGCATGCCGCGCACCTTGGCATTGGTGGCCCCCAGACTGAGAGGGGCCGACGCACGAAGACCGAGCGTCGTGAAGGTCGTATCGGTCGTGTTGCTCCTGCTCGACAGAGCCGCCGCAGCACCACTCTCAGTGAAACCGTCGGTGTGAAGGCTGACATAGGCGAGGTTCGCGAAGGGCTCGAGCGCTACGCTCGGCAGGTCGATACGGTATCCGACTTCGCCGAACGCCTGGAATGTGCCGGCATCATAGTCGGCCTTCAACGCGTCCCGGAAACCTGGGAAGACGACCGCTCTCTCCGTCTCGATCGAATGCCAGGTATAGGCAAGGCCGGACCGCAACGCGACATCGCCCCAACGGCCGCCACCGTAGACGCCGAGATGGTAGTTGTCGCTGTCGCCGCTCGAAGCACGGCTGTCGACGTCGAAATTCGTCCGGCTGTAGCCGGCCATGATGCCAACCAACGCATTGTCCGAGACCGCCGCATCGAAGCCGGTGATGAAGCCACCCGTCGACTGATCGAGTTGGCCGGTATTGCCGTTGCCATCGGTGTTGGTCCAGGAGCCGAAAACCTGTCCCCAGCCGACCATTGGCGGCGGCGGGACGGCGACCGCGTCGATCGCGGCGACTGCACCGGTCGTGATCTTGTCCTCCGGCCCGTAGGCCAGAACCGGGACATTCGCAGCAGCAACGTCGCCGAAAGCGTCGCGAATGCGGTCGTTCGCCGCGTTGCGCAGCAAGCTGCTGTCATTGATCAGCGCTGTCTGTGCCGAAGCATGAACCTCGCCGGACAGGCGGTCGAAGGCACCACGCGCATTGGCGGCGTCGAGCCTCAGGAGAATGTTGTAGAGCGCAAGCGATGGCCCGCTCTGCGCAAGCGTGTTGAGGGCGAGCGCCGTGTTCCTCTGATTGCCGCTGATGGCCACGCGTTCGAACTTGGCCGACGTGCCCGGCGTGCCCGGGTTCGGGTTTCCAGGGTTGGGATTGCCAGGGTTCGGGTTGCCGGGATTGGGATTGCCAGGGTTCGGGTTGCCGGGATTTGGATTACCGGGGTTCGGGTTGCCAGGATTGGGATTACCAGGATTAGGTGTACCCGTATCCTTGATCGCGATCTTGAGATCGACCTGCTTGTCCTTCTGCTCCAGCGTGACATCGAGAAAGGCGGACTTCGAAATCGCCTGGGCAAACTGACCGTCGACACCGTTTTCCGCGGTCAGAATGGTATAGGTGTGGCCGTTCTGGTAGCTGGTATTGGCATCGAGCGCGGTCACCTCGACATTGACGCCATTGCCGATCGTCGCGACGCCATCGCCCCGCACGCCGTTCTGCAGGCCCTTGACGGCGATCCTGTCGGAGCGACCGTCGCCGGCGATGTCGGCCTCGTAGATCGAGCCGTCGCTCATTTCCAGTTGCCCCATGATCGTCAGCGTGCCGGTCGAATTGTTTCCCGGTGCAATGACCGCTCTCTTGTCGACCGCGGTGGTGCCAATAGTGCCGGATCCGCCAAGGCGGCCGAAAGCCGTCGAGGCCGGATTGCCAATGCGGTTCAGCGTTTCCCCCCAGACGACGACGGAATTGGTGTAGGTCTTTCCGTCAAGAAAAGTTGTCTGCACTCTTCCCGCTTCGCCATCGACGATCAGGGTTCCATCCTTCACGTCGAACCGGGTCGTGCTGTAGTCCAAGGGGCCCGTGTCCGCGTCGTTATCGATTGTGTCGAGGTTGCTCTTGAGAACCAGCTTACCGCCGGAGACGTTCACCTTGCCGTGGAACTTCGTCAGGTCGCCGCTCACGACCGTTTCGCCCGAGAAATTGTTGATCGACCCTTGGCCACCGATCGTGTTGGCAAATTCATAGCCAGTGTTCGTGTGGTTGAAATTGACGTGCCCCTTCCTTGGGCCGAAATCGATCTTCGAGGAGGGATCGACCGTGCCGGCCGCCTGCGCCTGCCGAGCGATCGGACCGCCGACACGATCCATATCGACCTTGCCGCCGATCGAAAGACTGCCCATGCCTTCCCGGATCGCACCACCGACGCCAGAAAGGACGATACCACCGCCCGCTGACAGCTTTGCGCCGTTGGCGACCGAAAGGTTGACGTCTCCGGCCTCGCCAATCGTCAGCTTGTCATTGACCTTGAACTCGCTACCAGCGCCGTCGACAGACACGTGAATGGTGTCGACGCTCTCATCCTCCCGGAGGGTCGCGGTGTTGGTCGAGACCACGGCGCCCTTCTCGATCGTGAAGCTGTCGCCGATCGTAAAGTCGCCGGCGTTGATCCAGCGCGAATTCTCG
>Ga0247819_10001211_pt1 | contig 14252 bp, 11 predicted proteins | sample 13C_Xylose_Day6_FD_193428 | JGI IMG/M metagenome (GOLD analysis project Ga0247819, IMG submission 193428) | Soil microbial communities from agricultural site in Penn Yan, New York, United States - 13C_Xylose_Day6 | ecosystem: Environmental > Terrestrial > Soil > Agricultural land | place: USA...
AAGATGCCCTTCGACGGCAAGCGCCTGATCTACGGCGGCTTCGAGGTGCTGTTCAGCGAGTGACCGCCGCGCAGGCGGCTTCCAGCGCGTCGACGAACATCGCCGGCACGTCGAAGCCGCTCTGCTGGGTGATCTCCTGGAAGCAGGTCGGGCTGGTGACGTTGATCTCGGTGAGGCTGTCGCCGATGACGTCCAGGCCCACCAGCAGCAGGCCGCGCGCGGCCAACACCGGGCCCAGCGCCTGCGCGATCTCCCAGTCGCGCTCCGTCAGCGGCTGGGCCACGCCCTTGCCGCCGGCCGCCAGGTTGCCGCGCACTTCGCTGCCCTGCGGGATGCGGGCCAGGCTGAACGGCACCGGCTTGCCGCCGATCACCAGCACGCGCTTGTCGCCCTTGACGATGTCGGGCACGAAGCGCTGCGCCATCACCGTGGTGGCGCCGTCCCGGTTGAGCGTCTCGATGATCGCGCCCAGGTTCAGGCCGTCGGCGCGCACGCGGAAGATGCCCATGCCGCCCATGCCGTCCAGCGGCTTGAGGATCACGTCCTGGTGCTCGGCGTGGAAGCGGCGGATCTCGTCGGCGTCGCGCGTCACCAGCGTGGGGCTGACGAACTGCGGGAACTCCATGATCGCCAGCTTCTCCGGGTGGTCGCGCAGCGCCCGCGGGCTGTTGAACACGCGCGCACCCTCGCGCTCGGCCTGCTCCAGCAGGTGGGTGGCGTAGAAGTACTCGGAGTCGAACGGCGGGTCCTTGCGCATCAGCACCGCGTCGAACTCGCGCAGCGCGCGCACGGGCGTGCCGGTCTGCTCGAACCACGGGTCCACGCCGCCGGTCAGGGTGATCTCGCGCACGGCGGCCTGCACCTGGCCGCCCGAGCGCCAGGCCAGGTGGCGCGGCTCGCAGGCCCAGATGCGGTGGCCGCGGTGCTGCGCCTCCCGCATCATCGAGAAGGTCGTGTCCTTGTAGACCTTGAAGGCCTCCAGCGGATCGGCAACGAAAAGCAGGTTCATCGTGAGGGCGTCCGAAAGTGGCGGTTCAGGGCTTGGGCGGCGCGGCGGGGATGGTCAGGCCGCGCTGCACCGCGGGGCGCGCCAGGAAGGCCTCGAGGCCGCGGCGCGCGTGCGTGAAGCGCTCCCACTCCACCAGCTCGCCCGCGCCGTAGAAGCCGACCAGGTTGCGGATCCAGGGGAAGGTGGCGATGTCGGCGATGCCGTACTCGTCGCCGGCCAGCCACTCATTGCGGGCCAGCTGCTGGTCGACCACGCCCAGCAGGCGCTTCGATTCCGCCACGTAGCGGTCGCGCGGGCGCTTGTCCTCGAACTCGCGGCCGGCGAACTTGTGGAAGAACCCGAGCTGGCCGAACATCGGCCCGATGCCGCCCATCTGGAACATCAGCCACTGCACCGCGTCCCAGCGCTGCGCCGGGTCGCGCGGCAGCAGCCGGCCGGTCTTCTCGGCCAGGTACATCAGGATGGCGCCCGACTCGAACAGCGCCAGCGGCCGGCCGCCGGGACCGTTCGGGTCCAGGATGGCCGGGATCTTGTTGTTCGGGTTGAGCGACAGGAACTCGGGCGACGTCTGGTCGTGCCGCTCGAAATCCACGCGGTGCACCTCGTAGGGCAGGCCGGTCTCCTCCAGCGCGATGGAGACCTTCACGCCGTTGGGCGTGGGCAGCGAGTACAGCTGGAGGCGGTCCGGGTGGGTGGCGGGCCACTTGCGGGTGATGGGGAAGTCGGAAAGTCGATCCTGGCTCATGGCCCGCACCGTAGCACGGCGCCCGTGCGCCCGAACCGGGCAAGGACACCGCCGGCGTGCTATGGGTTTGCTCGGAGTCGGCCCGGCACGGAACCTGCCTACACTCGGCTCGCCCTCAAACTCACAGGAGCCGAACGAATGAAAAAGTACAGCCTGATCCCCCTGGCGCTCGCCCTCGCCGCCGGCGCCGCGTCCGCCGACACGCTCAAGAAGGTGGCCGACAACAACAAGATCACCCTGGCTTACCGTGAAGCCTCCGTGCCGTTCAGCTACCTGGCCGGTCCCGACAAGCCGGTGGGCATGATGGTGGAGATCTCCGAGGCCATCGCCGCCGAGGTCAAGAAGGCCACCGGCAAGCCCAACATCGAAGTGGCCTGGCAGGCGGTGACGTCGGCCAACCGCATCCCGCTGCTGACCAACGGAACGGTGGACCTGGAGTGCGGCTCCACCACCAACAACACGGCGCGCGGCAAGGAAGTGCAGTTCGCGATCAACCACTTCTACACCGGCACCCGCCTGCTGGTGAAGAAGAACGGCGGCATCAAGAACTACGCGGACCTCTCCGGCAAGACCGTGGCCACCACCACCGGCACCACCAACTTCCAGGTCCTGCGCAAGTACAACGCGGACAAGAACCTGAACATGAACATCATCGCGGGCAAGGACCACGATGATTCCAAGCTGCTGGTGGAAACCGGCCGCGCCGTCGCCTTCGGCATGGACGACATCCTCCTGTACGGCCTGAAGGCCGCCGACCGCAATCCGGCCGACTGGGACGTGGTGGGCGAAGCCCTGCAGGTCGAGCCCTACGCCTGCATGCTGCGCAAGGACGATCCGAAGTTCCAGCAGCTGGTCAACGGCGTGATCGGCAACATGATGAAGAACGGCGAGTTCGAGAAGCTGTACACCAAGTGGTTCACCTCGCCCATTCCGCCGCGGAACGTGAACCTGAACTTCCCGATGGCCCAGGAGCTGAAGGACAACCTCAAGGCCCAGAGCGACAAGCCGGCGATCTGATCGCGGGTCGACGCAATCAAAGGGGGCGCCTCGGCGCCCCCTTTTTCTTGCACCTCAGCGCGCAGCCCGCGGGGCGAACCCCGCTTCCGCCCACGCGCTCGCACTCGCGCGCGTCAGCCTGAAGCCGGGCGAAACGCGCGCTTCACCCAGCATCTCGCCCGACGAGTCCGTGGCGCGCAGCATCGCCGTCGGGTTCTCTTCGTCCGGCTCGATGTCCAGCGTGACGCTCACGCGGCCGGCGCCGTGGGAGATCTCGATCTGCTGGTGCAAGGCCGCATGCAGCTGCTGCTCGTGCCGGCGCACGAACTCGGTGGCGGTTTTCACGAGCGTGTTGAACGCCGGGGAGTCCAGGGGCTTCGGGTTCTTCTTGTCGCGGCCCATCGTCCACGGGCCCACCAGCGCCGGTTCCACCTGCCCGTCGGGGGTCATGGCGACCGCCCAGCCATCGTCGTCCTCGTTCTTGATCACCTGGGCCGTCCACCCGTTCTCGCTCCAGAGGCGGGGCTCCCGGATGGCCTGCCGTTCGGCATCCTGATCGGATTCGTGCATGCGGGGATTGTCGGCGAAGGCCTCCGCGGGAATGACAGGAGGCTCGACCGGACGAGGCGCTCAGATCTCGATCTTCGACCCCAGCTCCACCACCGCGTTGTTCGGCAGCTTGAGGAAGTCCGCCGCGGCGCCGGCGTTGTGGTGCATCTGGGCGAACAGCTTCTCGCGCCAGGGCGCCATGCCGCTGCCGATGGTGGGGACGACCACGTCGCGCGAGAGGAAGTAGCTCGTGGTCATGGGCTGCAGCTCGCAGCCGTTCGCGCGCATCTGCTCCAGCGCGCGCGGCACGTCGAAGTCGTTCTTGAAGCCGTAGTGCACGACCACCTGCCAGCAGTTGCGCCCGAGCGCCTCCATCTCCAGCCGCTTGGACAGGCCGATCCAGGGCACCTCGTGGCTGCGCACCGTGACGAACAGGTTCTTCTCGTGCAGCACCTTGTTGTGCTTGAGGTTGTGCAGCAGCGCGTTGGGCACGCGCCCCGGTTCGGCGGTGAGGAACACCGCGGTGCCTTCCACGCGCATCGGCGGGTTGACGAACACCGCCTCCAGGAAGCTGGACAGGTCGATGGCGTCCTCGCGCAGCTTCTCGTTGAGGATGGTGCGGCCGCGCTTCCAGGTCATCATCAGCGTGAACACGGCCGCGCCGATCATCAGCGGGAACCAGCCGCCCTGCAGCAGCTTGAGCAGGTTGGACGCGAAGAAGGTGACGTCGACGATGAAGAACCAGCCCGTCGCCGCGATGCACAGCCACAGCGGGTACTTCCAGCTGTAGCGGATGACGAAGAACGTCAGCGTGGTGGTGATCAGCATGTCCAGCGTGACCGCGATGCCGTAGGCCGCCGCCAGGTTGCTGGAGGAGCGGAACATCACCACCGCCAGCACGATGGCGACGAACAGGCCCCAGTTGACGAACGGGATGTAGATCTGCCCGGTCTCGCGCACGCTGGTGTGCTGCACGTTCAGCCGCGGCAGGTAGCCCAGCTGCATCGCCTGGCGGGTGACGCTGAAGGCGCCGGTGATCAGCGCCTGCGAAGCGATGACGGTGGCGGCGGTGGCCAGGCCCACCAGCGGCAGCAGCGCCCAGTCGGGCGCCATCAGGAAGAACGGGTTCTTCACCGCGTCCGGCCGCTCCAGCAGCAGCGCGCCCTGGCCGAAGTAGTTGAGGGTCAGCGCCGGCATCACGACTGCGAACCACGCCAGCCGGATCGGCTTCTTGCCGAAGTGGCCCAGGTCCGCATAGAGCGCCTCGGCGCCGGTGACGCACAGCACCACCGCACCCAGGATGATGAAGGTGGTGCCCGGGTGGTGCCACATGAAGCCGACCGCGTGGTGCGGGCTGATCGCCTGCAGGATCTCGGGATGCCGCACGATGTTGGACACGCCCAGCGCGGCGAGCGTGAAGAACCAGACCAGCGTGATCGGCCCGAAATAGCGCCCGACGCCGCCCGTGCCGTGCTTCTGCACCGCGAACAGGCAGAACAGGATCAAGAGCGTCAGCGGGATCACGCCCTCGGTGAAGCGCGGCGACACCACCTCCATGCCCTCGACCGCCGACAGCACCGAGATCGCCGGCGTGATGACGCCGTCACCGTAGAAGAGCGAGGTGCCGAAGATGCCGACGGCCAGCAGCACGGCACGCAGCCGGGGCTTGTCCTTCACCGCCTGCGAGGCCAGCGCCAGCATGGCGATCAAGCCGCCCTCGCCGTTGTTGTCGGCCCGCAGCACGAGCACCACGTACTTGATCGAGACGATGACGGTGAGCGTCCAGAAGAGGACCGAGAGGATCCCGTAGACGTTGCCGGTGCTGAAGTCCACGTGGCCGGAGCCGAAGACCTCTTTGACCGCGTAGAGGACGCTGGTTCCGATGTCGCCGTACACGACACCGATGGCGCCCAGGGTCAGCGCCGCAAGCGGGGATTTGGAGCTTTGCAAAAAGGGGCCCCGTCTTGGCGCCGGCTTCGCGGCGGCGGGGTTCCGTTCCTTGAGGGACCGTTATTGTGCGCCGCCGCAAAGGCCTTTGGCGACCCATATTGCAGCGCAGCAATCTGAAATGCGCACTTTAGTCGTAGGTCTCGGCTTCAGGATCCGTGCCTTCCAGCTCGTAGCTGGCGGCCAGCATGGCCAGCCGGCCGATGACGCCATACATGTAGAAGCGGTTCGGCGCGCTGGCGCCGGGCTTCTGGCCGGGCTGGGGCAGGTGGGCGCTCTCGGCGAACGCCAGCGGCACGTAGCCGGCGCCCGGGGCGTTGAGGTTCTCGTCGATGCCGCGCTCCGGGTGTACGCGGTAGAAGCCGCCGACCACGTAGCGGTCCATCATGTAGACCACCGGCTCGGCCACGGCGTCATGGATGCGTTCGTAGGTCTGCACGCCTTCCTGGATGATGACGTCGTGCACCTCGCGGCCGTCCTTGACGACGGACATCTTGTTCTTGCTGCGACGGCTGAGCTGCTCCAGGTCCTTGACGTCGCGCACGGTCATGATGCCCATGCCGTAGGTGCCGTTGTCGGCCTTGACGATCACGAACGGCTTCTCGTTGATGCCGTATTCCTTGTACTTCTTGCGCACCCGCGTGAGCAGCGCATCGACGTTGGTGGTCAGGCAGTCCATGCCCGAGCCTTCGTTGAAGTCGATCTCGCCGCACTTGTTGTACATCGGGTTGATCAGCCACGGGTCGATGCCCAGCATCTTGCCGAAGCGCTTGGCCACCTCCTCGTAGCTCTGGAAGTGCCGGCTCTTGCGCCGCACCGACCAGCCCGCGTGCAACGGCGGCAGCAGGTACTGCTCGTGCAGGTCCTCCAGGATGCCGGGCGGGCCGGCCGTGAGGTCGTTGTTCAGCAGGATGGTGCAGGGATCGAAGTCCTTGAGCCCCAGGCGGTGCTTGCTGCGCACCACCGGCTCCAGCAGGATCGACTCGCCGGTGGGCAGGTCGATCTGGGTGGGCTCCTTGATCTCCGGGTTGATGGAGCCGACCCGAACGTTCAGCCCCGCCATGTGGAAGATGCGCTTCAACTGCAGCACGTTGGCCAGGTAGAACGTGTTGCGCGTGTGGTTCTCCGGGATCACCAGCAGGTTGCGCGCTTCCGGACAGATCTTCTCGATGGCCGCCATCGCCGCCTGCACGGCCAGCGGCAGCATTTCCTGCGTCAGGTTGTTCCAGCCGCCCGGGAACAGGTTGGTGTCGACCGGCGCCAGCTTGAAGCCGGCATTGCGCACGTCCACCGAGGTGTAGAACGGCGGCGTGTGCTCCATCCATTCGAGCCGGAACCAGCGTTCGATGGCGGGCATGGAATCGAGGATGCGTTCCTCGAGTTCGTTGATCGGCCCTGACAGGGCCGTGATGAGATGGGGAACCATGCGGCGCTCGAATCCGGTGGGTGGTCGACGGAGATTACAGGAAGCTGGGGCCGGCGCGGCCGGTTGCAAGCCGCCCGCCGGGCCTCACCCCTGGCGGGCCAGCGGCAGGTTGAGCAGCAGGTTCTGGGGCTTCAGGCGCAGGCGGTTCGCCTCGTCCATGGCCATCGCCAGGTACACCGGATGGCCGGCCACCTGGGGCAGCATGAGGCTCGGTTCCTCGAACTCCAGCCGGAACAGGCACAGCATGCGCTTGCCCTCTTCCGGGGCAATGTCCTCGCCCTGGTACAGCGCGTTGAGCACGGCGCTGGCCTGCGCGTCGAGGCCGACGTGCCAGAGCCAGCGCTCCTCGTCGATCTCGCGCTCGGGGTGCACGCGCACGTCCACCGCCAGGAAATGCCGCACCCAGCGCTCGATCACCTGGCACAGCGCGGCCAGCGCGGGCTGGCCGTGGTTGAGGCTGACGACGAAATCATGCGCCTCGCTGCGGTCCCAGTAGCCGGCGGCGTTGCCTTCGCTCAGCACGTCCAGTTCGGCGGTGCGCGGCGTGGCACCGGCCTGGCGCAGCAGATCGGCGATGCCGCCGAAGCTGGCCTGGGCCTGGCGCTCCACGGTCTGCTCGTCCGCGGCCATGACCTGGCCGTCCTCCTGGATGGCGATGCGCTGCGAGCGGAACAGCATCTCGGCGGCACGCGCCTGCACCGCCGTCGCTTCGTCGCCCAGCACCTGCCGCAGCAGCACCTGGGTGAGGTGGTGCACCAGCACGGGCGGCACGTCCACGTCGGACCGGAACAGCTGCAGGTAGCTGCCTTCCAGCGTGGGGCGCGCCAGCAGGCGGCTGCGAAAGCGCAGCCAGACCTCGTAGTTGGAGCGCGCGTCCTCGTCGGCCAGCTGCTTGAGTCGCGCCGCGGCTATCTCCTGGCGCGGTTGCTCCAGCAGCGACTCGTGCAGCGCCCGCTCGCTCGGGCAGGACTCGGCCACAGGCGCCAGCTCGGGCCGCAGCAGCAGGTTGCGAAGGAAGTCGTCGGTGACGACCAGCTGGCCGTCATCGGAACGCTGCAGCAGTCGCCAGCCGCAGCCGGGCCAGAAGTCGGCCATGTCAGGTGCGGATCTCGCCCTGGCCGAGCACCACCCACTTGAGCGAGGTCAGGCCTTCGAGGCCGACCGGGCCGCGGGCGTGGAACTTGTCGGTGCTGATGCCGATCTCGGCGCCCAGCCCGTACTCGAAGCCGTCCGCGAAGCGAGTGCTGGCGTTGACCATCACGCTGGCCGAATCCACCTCGCGCAGGAAGCGCTGCGCGTGCACGTGGTCGCGCGTGACGATGGCGTCGGTGTGGTGGCTGGAATAGTGGTTGACGTGGGCGATGGCCTCGTCGAGGCCGGCTACCACCTTGATGCTGATGATGGGCGCGAGGTATTCCTCGAACCAGTCCTGCTCGGTGGCGTCCTTCAGGTCGGCGCCGGGCACGGCGGCCAGTATCTTCTTCGCCTCCGCGTCGCAGCGCATCTCCACGCCCTTGGCCGCGTACACGGCGGCGATCTTCGGCAGGAACCGCGCCGCCACGCCGCGCGCGACCAGCAGGCCCTCGCTGGCGTTGCAGGGGCTGTACTTCTGGGTCTTGGCGTTGTCGGCGATGGTGACCGCCATGTCGATGTCGCAGGGATCGTCGACGTACACGTGGCAGTTGCCGTCCAGGTGCTTGATCACCGGCACCTTGGCGTCGCGGCTGATGCGCTCGATCAGGCCCTTGCCGCCGCGCGGGATGATCACGTCCACGAACTGCGGCATGGCGATCAGCTGGCCCACGGCTTCGCGGTCGGTGGTCTGCACCATCTGCACCGCGTCCTCGGGCAGGCCGGCCTCGGCCAGCGCTTCGCGCACCAGGCGCGCCAGCGCCTTGTTGGATTCGATGGCCTCGGAGCCGCCGCGCAGGATGCAGGCGTTGCCGCTCTTGATCGACAGGCTGGCGGCCTCGATCGTCACGTTGGGACGGCTCTCGAACACCATGCCGAACACGCCGAGCGGCACGCGCATCTGGCCCACTCGGATGCCGCTGGGCTGCTGGGTCATGCCGCGGATCTCGCCGATGATGTCCGGCATGGCCGCGAGCTGCTCGCAGCCCTGCGCCAGCGTCTCGACGATCTTCGGCGTGAGCTTCAGGCGATCGACCATCGGGGCGGCCAAGCCGGCGGCCTGGGCCCGTTCGATGTCCTTGGCGTTCTCGGTGGCCAGCGGATCGACGGAGGCCCGCAGCTTGGCGGCCAGCGAACGCAGTGCCGCGTTCTTGACGGCCGCGCTCGCGGACGACATCCGCGCGGCGGCCTGCCGGGCCTGCAGGCCCAGCGTCTGCATGTATTCGGCGACGTTCAGCGCATTCACGAGGGGGATTATCCCCCGCGGCCGCGGAGCCCGCCGGGCTGGGGATTCAGCGACGCGCCGCGCCCGCGCCGGCCGGCGCGCACTCGCGGCACAGGTCGCCCGCCAGGCGGTGCAGCGCCTGCCAGCCGTCGGTGGGCCAGCCCGGCGCCTTCAGGCCCTTGACGATGCCGTCGACGATGTGGGCCGCGTGCAGCAGGTTGTCCAGCGCGGTGGCCGACAGGCGCGGCAGCACGCGCTCGAACAGGCGCTCCTTCAGGCCCCACACGCGCTGTTCGCGTAGCGCAACGGGCAGCGGCCGGCCGGCGCCCATCGCGTCCTTGACGCGCTTGAGCGCGCGGATGTCCTCGGCCAGCGTGTAGTGCACCAGCACCTCGGCCTCGCCTTCGGCCTGCAGGCCGTCGAGCATGCGCTGCACGCGCGCCAGCTGGCCGGCCAGCACGGCTTCGGACAGCTTGAAGACGTCGTAGCGTGCCACGTTGAGCACCGCGCTCTCGACCTGCTCGAAGCCCAGCTCGCCCGCCGGGTACAGCAGCGCGAGCTTCTGGATCTCCTGGTGCGCCGCGAGCAGGTTGCCCTCGACGCGGTCGGCGAAGAACTGCAGCGTGCGCTGGCCTTCGTCGCCGGCGAGCACGCGCTGGCCCTGCAGCGACAGGCGCTGGGCGATCCACTGCGGCAGCGCGGAGCGCTCCACCGGATCGAGCTGGATCGTGACGCCGTAGCTGTCCAGCGCCGAGAACCAGGCGCCGTTGCGCGTCATCTTGTCCAGCCTCGGCAGCAGCACCAGCGTGAGCGTGGAGTCGTTGCCCTGGGCGCTCTCGGCCAGCTGCTGCAGCGCGGGGCTGCCTTCCTTGCCCGGCTTGCCCGAGGGGATGCGGATCTCCACGATCTGCCGCTCCGCGAACAGGCTGAGCGAGCCGCCGGCGGCCAGCACTTCGCTCCAGTCGAAGTGCGCGCCGGCGACGGTGTGGACGGTGCGTTCGGTGTAACCCTGCGTCCGCGCGGTGGCGCGGATGGCGTCGGCGGCCTCCTGCACCAGCAGCGGCTCGTCGCCGTGCAGCGTGTAGAGGGACTTCAGCCCCTTGGCGAGGTGGGAGGACAGCTGGGCGGCGGCAAGCTGCATGCCGCCGAGTGTATCGGCCGTCAGGGCCGGGCTTGCAGCACCACCTCGCGGAAAAGGCCCGTGGCCTTGTCGATCAACTCGGTCGTGATGGTCAGCGGCGGCGCGAACCGGATCACCGTCTCGTGTGTTTCCTTGGACAGCACGCCGCGCTCGGCCAGGCGCTCCACCAGCCGGCGCGCGCTGCCGTGCGCCGGGTCGATGTCCACGCCCACCCACAGGCCGCGTCCGCGCACGTCGCGGATCAGCGGCCCCGCGGCCGCCTTCACCTCCTGCAGACGCTGCATCAGGTGCGGCCCCAGGCGGGCGGCGCGCTCGACCAGCCGCTCGTCCTCCAGCACGCGCAGGCCTTCCAGCGCCACCGCCGCGGCCAGCGCGTTGCCGCCGAAGGTGGAGCCGTGGCTGCCGGGGTCGAACACGCTCATCACCGGATCGTCGGCCAGGAAGGCGCTGACCGGCAGCAGCCCGCCGCCGAGCGCCTTGCCGAGGATCAGCGCATCCGGCCGCATGCCCTCGTGCTCGAAGGCGAACCAGCGGCCCGTGCGCCCGAGGCCGGCCTGCACCTCGTCGTCGATCAGCAGCACCCGGTTGCGCGTGCACCACTCGCGCAGGCGCAGGAAGAAGCCCTCGGGCGGCAGCACGATGCCGGCCTCGCCCTGGATCGGCTCGATCAGCACGGCGCAGGTATTGGGCGAGGCGGCCGCCTCCACGCTGGCCATGTCGCCGAAGTCGAAATGGCGGAAGCCCGGCGTGAACGGCCCGAAGCCGGCGCGGTACTCGGGCTCGCTGGAGAAGCCGATGACGGTGTTGGTGCGGCCGTGGAAGTTGCCGCGCGCCACCAGGATCTCGGCCTGGCCGTCGGGGATGCCCTTGATGCGGTAACCCCAGCGGCGCGCGCACTTGATGGCGGTCTCGACCGCCTCGGCGCCGGTGTTCATGGGCAGCGCGCGGTCGAAGCCGGCGACGCTGCAGAGCTTGGCCAGGAACGGCCCCAGCGTGTCGCCGTAGTACGCGCGCGAAGTCACCGCCACCTTGCCGAGCTGCCGCTGCGCGGCCGCGACGATGCGCGGATGCAGGTGGCCGTGGCTCACCGCCGAGTACGCGCCCATCATGTCGATGTACTCGCGGCCCTCGACGTCCCAGACCAGGCAGTCGAGCGCCCGGTCGACGACCACGGGGATCGGGTGGTAGTTGCGCGCGCCCCAGCGCGCCTCGAGGGCGACGTAGTCGCGGCTGCCGGGTCCGACCTGGCTGTCCATCGCGTCTCTCCCCGGGGGCGGAAGGCCCCTGTTGAGTCAATCTAGCGCACGGATGGGCGCGGCGGCGTCGGAGAACGCCGCGAAGCGATGGCTCTTCCGGATGAGGCGGTCAGATGGTCTTGACGGCGGCCAGGCGACGCATGAGCTGCTGCACCAGGTCGGTCTGCATGTCGCGGTAGAGCAGCGTTTCCTCCGCCTCCTTGGCGAGCACGGCGGACTCGTTGAAGCTGATGTCGCGCTGCTGCGCCAGCTCGGTCTCGGGGATCAGTTCGCGGCCCTGCGGCGTGCGCAGGCGGAAGCGCACGATCGACCGCAGCTGGAACTCGCGCACCTGGCCGCTGGCGTTGAGGCCCACGACCACCTTCTCGCGCAGCTCGGACACCAGGTCCAGCACCACCTGGGCCTGGTCGACCGGGAGCTGGCGCCCCGTCACCTGCACGTCGCCCGCGGAGGAGATGGTGCGGCGCAACTCGTTGGCCATCGGCGTGTTGGCCGGAATGGCGATCGAGCGGAAGGCGAAATCGGGCGCCTTGCGCAGTTCGAAGCCGCAACCGGCCAGAACCGCGCCACCGCCGAGCAGGAACAGGCGTCGCTGCATCACACCACCACGTTGACCAGCCGGCCGGGCACCACGATCACCTTCTTGGGCGTGGCCCCGCCGCCGAACTTGGCGAAGGCCTCGCTGGCGAGTGCCAGGCGCTCGATCTCGTCCTTGCTCGCGCCGGCGGGCACCGAGACCGAGCCGCGGTGCTTGCCGTTGACCTGCAGCACCAGCTCGATCTCGTCCTGCTCCAGCGCCTTTTCGTCCACCTTGGGCCATGGCGCGTCGAGCAGCTCGCCGTGCGCGGCGACGTAGTCCAGCTCGGTCCACAGCGCGTGGGTGAGGTGCGGCGTGACCGGATACAGCACGCGCAGCAGGATGCCGAAGCCCTCGGCCAGCACGATGTCCGCGCCCTCGTCGCCGGCACCCTTGAAGTCTTCCAGCGCGTTGAGGATCTTCATCGCGCCGGAGACCACGGTGTTGTATTGCATGCGGACGTAGTCGTAGTCCACCTGCTTGAGCACCGTGTGCACCTCGTGCCGCAGCGCCTTGGCCTGCTTGCCGAAGTGGCCCGCCCCGCCCAGGCGCTGCGCGAAGCCGGGCACCGAGCCGGAGGCCGCCAGGCGATGGCCGAACTGCCACACGCGGCGCAGGAACCGGTAGGTGCCCTCGAGCGCGGCGTCGTTCCACTCCAGGGTGGCTTCGGGCGGCGCCGTGAACATCGTGTACAGGCGGGCGGTGTCGGCGCCGTACTTCTCGATCAGGTCCTGCGGGTCGACGCCGTTGTTCTTGGACTTGGACATCGTGGTCCAGCCCTCGTACACGACCGGCTCGCCGTCGGCCCTGGCGGTCGCGGAGATCACCTTCGCGTGCTCGTCGCGCACGATGTCGAGGTCGTGCGCCCAGTAGTACTGCTTGCCGGCCTTCGCACCGGTGCGCGAGAACGCCTCGTTGAGCACCATGCCCTGCGTCAGCAGCTTGGTGAACGGCTCGTCGATCTTCACCAGCCCCAGGTCGCGCATCACCTTGGTCCAGAAGCGCGCGTACAGCAGGTGCAGGATGGCGTGCTCGATGCCGCCGATGTACTGGTCCATCGGCATCCAGTACTGCGTGCCCTCGGCGACCATCGCGCCGTCGTTCTTCGGGTCGCAGTAGCGCATGAAGTACCAGGACGAGTCCACGAAGGTGTCCATGGTGTCGGTCTCGCGCCGCGCGGGCTTGCCGCACACCGGGCAGTTGCACGCCAGGAAGTCCTCGCGCTTGTTGAGCGGGTTGCCGGAGCCATCGGGCACGCAATCCTGCGGCAGCACCACCGGCAGGTCCTTCTCCGGCACCGGCACGGCGCCGTGCTCCTCGCAGTGGATGATCGGGATCGGCGTGCCCCAGTAGCGCTGGCGGCTGACGCCCCAGTCGCGCAGGCGCCAGGTGATCTTCTTCTCGCCCAGCCCCTTCTGCTGCAGGGCGTGCGCCACGGCGTCCACCGCCTGCTGGTAGCTGAAGCCGCTGAAGTTGTCGGAGTTGATGGTGATGCCGCGTTCCTTGTCGGCGTACCACTCCTGCCAGTGGTGGTAGTCGTAGGTTTCGCCGTCCACGTGCACCACCTGCACGATCGGCAGGTTGTACTTGAGCGCGAAGGCGAAGTCGCGCTCGTCGTGGCCGGGCACGCCCATGACGGCGCCGTCGCCATAGCCCATGAGCACGTAGTTGCCCACCCACACGTCGATCGGCTCGCCGGTGACCGGATGGAACACCACCAGCCCGGTGGGCATGCCTTCCTTCTCACGCAGCGCGAGTTCGGCTTCGGTGGTGCCGCCCTTCTTGCATTCCTCGATGAAGGCGGCCAGCCTGGGGTTGTTGCGCGCCGCGTGCGTGGCCAGCGGATGCTCGGGGGCCACCGCGCAGAACGTCACGCCCATGAGGGTGTCGGCGCGCGTGGTGAACACGTACATGCGGCCGTCGCCGATCAGCGTGCCCTCGGCATCGCGGATGTCGTGGGTGAAGGCGAAGCGCACGCCCTCGCTCTTGCCGATCCAGTTCTCCTGCATCAGCTTGACCCGTTCGGGCCAGCCGGGCAGCTTGTGCTGCACGTGGTCGAGCAGCTCGGACGCGTAGTCGGTGATCTTCAGGTAGTAGCCCGGGATCTCGCGCTTTTCCACCACCGCGCCGGTGCGCCAGCCCTTGCCGTCGATCACCTGCTCGTTGGCCAGCACGGTCTGGTCCACCGGGTCCCAGTTCACGACCTGGGTCTTGCGGTAGGCGATGCCCTTTTCCAGCATCTTCAGGAAC
>Ga0247819_10001214_pt1 | contig 14243 bp, 13 predicted proteins | sample 13C_Xylose_Day6_FD_193428 | JGI IMG/M metagenome (GOLD analysis project Ga0247819, IMG submission 193428) | Soil microbial communities from agricultural site in Penn Yan, New York, United States - 13C_Xylose_Day6 | ecosystem: Environmental > Terrestrial > Soil > Agricultural land | place: USA...
CCTGGATGCCGGTGTCCTCGATCAGCGAGATGACATCGCGCGGCTTGCCGGGCCGGTCGATCCGGTAGCTGCCGGGCGCGATGGAGACCGCGCCCGTTTTCGTAGCGGCTTGCTGAGCAGGCATGGCGCCCTCCTGGACGAGGTGGACACGCGATCAAGCATAGATCGCGGTGCGGCAAAGGCAATGCCGCGCGCGGCCGCTCAGCCAGCTAGGAAGTGCGAAGCGCCGCCTTGCCCTCTGCCCTGCGTTCGGTTGCGCCCCATTCGGTGAGACGGATCGCCAGCGCGAGACCCGCGCCCATCACGAACAAGCTCAGCGCGATGACGGCATACAGCGTCTGCGGCGAGCCGCCCGCCGCGTGCACCGCGAACCATCCGCCGACGGCCACCACCAGCAGCCGCCCCGTGCTCGCGATCAGGGGCCAGGCGAGCCGTCCCGCGCCCTGAGACGCGAAGAAGAGCGCGAGTCCCAGGCCGAAGAAGCCGTAGCAGCCCCCGACGATGCGCAGGTAGGCGCTGCCCGCGGCCTGCACTTGCGCGTCGGCGCTGAACAGCGCCATCCACGCCTGCGGCCACGCCGCCGCGGCGAGCCCGATGAGTCCGGTGAGCGCGCACACGAGGCCGGCGCCGGTCCAGGCGACTCGCTTGGCGCGCTCGCCCTGTCGCGCGCCGAGGTTGGTCGCCACCATGGCCGTGAGCGCGCTGCCGATGCCGAACGCGATCGGCACCAGGATGTATTCCAGCCGCGCCGCGATGCCGTACGCCGCCACGGCCACGCTGCCGAAGGTGCCGACATAGGCGGTGGCGAGGCCGATGGACGCATTGCTCAGGATGGAGCTGCCGGAGGAGGGCAGGGCCAGGCCGAGGATGCGGCCGAACGCGCTCTTGTGCAGCTGCCAGCGCGCGCCCAGCAGGCGCACGGGCTGGCCGCGCCGCGACAGCCAGGCGAGCAGCGCCAAGGCCGAGACGGCGTTGCAGGTGACGGTGCTCGCGGCCGCGCCGGCCACGCCGAGCGGCGGCAACGGTCCCGCGCCGAACACCAGCGTCGGGCAAAGCACCAGGTGCATGGCCGTGGTGCCGACCAGCGCGAGCGCGGCCGCGCCCATCTGCCCGGTGCCGCGCGCGACGCCCGCGAGCACGTTCACCGACCAGATCGCGATCGCGCCGGCGAACAGCACGGCCGCGTAGCTGGCCGCATGGTCCAGCACGCTGGCGCGCGCGCCCATCGCCGCGTAAAGCGCCGGGCTGGACGCGACCAGCGTGAACAGCAGCGACGCCGCCAGCCCGACCAGCAGCGCATGCTGCGCGAGCCGCGTGGCCTCGGGCGCATCGCCGGCGCCCAGCGCACGCGCCACGATCGCCGTGGTGCTGCCGCCCAGGCCGCCGGCGGACATCTGCAGCATCAGCATCGCCAGCGGCAGCACCACCGCGACCCCGGCCAGAGCGTCGGCGCCGAGCCGGCCGACGATGTAGCCGTCGAAGCCGATCACCACGGTGTTGGCGAACAGGCCCAGCACGTTGGGCGTGGCCAGTCGCAGCAGCGTGGGCAGCACGGGGCCGCGCAGCATCCGTTGCGTGGCGGGCGAAGCGGCGGCGGCGCTCATGCGGCCGCCAGGTAAGCCGGCGTCGCCGTGGAGAGGGACTGCTTGACCTGCTGCGTGGCGAGGTCGGCGAGCACCTCTTCCACGCCCGCTTCCAGGCCGTCGAAGGCCTCGCGCACGATCGCTTCCGGCGTGGATTTCGGCATCTCGATGCCACGCGTGAGGTCGGTATCGACGAAGCCCATGTGAAGCGCCGTCACCTGGGTGCCCTGCGCGCGCAGCTCGTGCCGCAGCCCGTTGGTGAGCGCCCAGGCGGCCGACTTGGTGGCGCCGTAGGTGCCGAGCAGGGGACGATTGATCCAGCTGGCGATGGACAGCACGTTGAGCAGCGCGCCGCCGCCGTGGGCCGCCAGCACCGGCGCGAACGCCTGGGCCATCTGCAGCATGCCGAAGAAGTTCACGTCCAGCTGGCGTCGCGCGGAGGCGAGCGCGTTGTCCTGCAGGAAGCCGCCGGTCTCGGCCACGCCGGCGTTGTTGATGAGGAGGGTGACGTCGCGGCACTCGCGCGCGGCCCGCGCCACCTGTTCGGGATCGGTCACGTCCAGCTGGATCGGCAGCACGCCCGGCAGCTTGACGCTGGCCGGATCGCGCGCGGCGGCATAGACGCGGCGCGCCCCGCGGGCGAGCGCCTCACGGGCGAAGGCTTGTCCGATGCCGCGATTGGCACCGGTGATCAGGACGACGGCGTTGGCGAGTTGCATGAGAGCTCCTGTTCATATGATGGTCGTCATATCGACCGGCGAAGAAGAAACGCGGTGAGGCGTTGGCGGTTTCAGCGGCCCTGCGGCCGCGGAGAGTCGAATTGCTCCAGCAGGAACTTGCGCGACGCGGCCAGGTGGCGCTTGCCGCGCGCGTTGTGGCCCAGCGTGCGGGCGATCTGCAGCGCGCCGACCAGCTGCGACGCGACGATGCCGGCCGTCTCGGCGGTGCTGCCGGGCGGCAGCACGTCCTGCACCGCCGCGACCAGCGAAGCGATGCGCGCCGCCCCGGCCGCACGCACGGCGTCGGACTGCCGCGGCAGTTCGGACGCCAGCGCGGCCACGGGGCAGCCGCTCTCCGGCGATTCCAGGTGACGATCGGCGAGATAGCTCTCCACCAGCGCGCGGAAGTTGCTGTGCGACTTGGCTTCGGCCGTGGCGACCGACCGCTGCAGCCGCGCCTGGCTGTCCTGCCCGGCGCGGTCCAGCGCCTCGGCCAGCAGCGCGTCGCGCGAAGCGAAGTGCGCGTAGAAGCCGCCGTGCGTGAGGCCCGCCCGCTTCATGATGTCCGCGACGCCCACGCCGCCGAAGCCGCTCTTGCGCAGCACGCGCGCGGCGGTGTCGAGGATGCGGTCGTGGGTCAGCTGCTTGCGGCTGGAAGGCGCGGTGTCCATGGGCGTGGAGATTACGCTCATATGATGGCCATCATATGAGTGAGGGCTTCAGGCCAGCCCGGCCGGTGAAACACTTGATTGCCGCGTTGGCCACCCGCGTCAGCTCCTCCTATCCTGCAACCGCGCCGATCCGGTGCATCGATGGGAGGAGCACGACATGGCGATCACCATCAGCCATCCCGGCCGCCTTCTGGCCGGCTGCGTGGGACTGCTGCTGTTCACCGCCTGCGGCGGCGGCGGGGGTGGTGGCGGCGATGCGGCCGTGGCCACGACATCGACGACCGCGGACCCGGTGTCCGTCGCAACACCCGACCCCGCTGCCGCGCCCGCCGCATCCGCGTCCCTGCTGACCGGCGTGTCCCGCCTCATCGTCGCGGGCGACAGCCTCGCCGACGTGGGCACCTTCGGCTTCAAGTTCACGGTGCAGGACGCGTCCAGCGCGGTGGGCTTCCCCGTGCTGCCGGAACTGGTGGCGACGGCGCACGGCCTGGCTGCCGGCTGCAGCCACTACATCGACAACGGCGCGGGCGGCGTCGTGCCGCGCGGCGACTCCGGCTGCACGAACTTCGCGGTCGGCGGCGGCCGCATCCTCGACGGCGACGGGCCACGCAACATCCGCAACCAGCTGGTCGATGCGGCCGCGGCGATCCGCTTCGGCGCCGGCGACCTGCTGCTGGTGGAAGGCGGCGCCAACGACGCGTCCGACCTCGCCGCGGGCTACCTGGGCAGCGTGGGCAGCCGCACGGGGACGCTCGCCTTCGTCGCCTTCCTGGCGCGCCGCGTGGAAACGGGCGACCTGCTGGACACCATCCGAGGCAACAACAGCCTGGCGCGCAGCGCCAACCTGTACATGCAGGAAGCCGCGGACGCGCTCGCCGACTCGATCACGACGAATGCGCTGGACCACGGGGCGCCGCGCGTGGCCGTGCTGAACCTGCCGGACCTCACGATCACGCCGCGCTTCAGCTCGGCGTTCGAGCGGCTGGTGCAGGAGGAGGGCGCCGAGGACGCCAACGACGCCCGCAACGCCGTGCGGGAGGCGATCGACGCGTTCAATGTGCGGCTGCAAGGGCGGCTCGGGAATGATCCTCGCGTCGTGTTGGTCGACCTGCGAACAGCCGTCGCCGACCAGATCGCCCGCGCCTCCGACTTCGGCCTGACCGACGCGCTGCACGCGGCCTGTCCCGTGACCGGCACGAATTCCATCGGCCTGCCGGATTGGACGCTGCAGACCTGCACCTCGGCCGCGCTCGACGCGGCCTTGCCGGGGTGGAAGACGTGGGCGTTCTCGGATGGCTTCCATCCCACGCCCCTGGGCCACCGGCTGCTGGCGGCCACGGTCAATCGCGCGTTGGCGGCCCGGGGCGTCTAGGCTCCGGTGGGTCGCGACGGCGGTGGGGCAGGTGGCGGTCGCCGGGATCGCCGCCACTGCCGGCATGGGATCCGCGGGACCGGTCACGCTGCTCTTCGCCGCGCTTTGGCCGGCGTCGGCGTGGATGTTCAGGAACGCGTCCGCGTGATCACGCGCTGAGCCCAGACAGCGGCGCAATCCCTAGTTCAACGCCCGCATGTAAACCCGCCGGAACGCCGGCGCCGTCCCCGCCGTCTCGTCGATCGCCCGGCTCTGGGTCGTCTTGTCCGACAGCCGCACGATGGCCCGCGTGCCGGAGCTGGTCGTCACGATCACCGGCCGGCTCGACAAGGCGTCCGCGATCGGGAACACCCCGTCGAAATACAGCGAGCCGCCGTGCGTCTTCGGGATCGCGCCGCCGGTGGCGCCCGACAGCTGGAACAGGGTGCTCGTGCCGCCCGGGTTGCAGATGGCGTTCGAGGGCTGGTTGACCACGACGACCAGCGAGCCGCCGTTCGTGAGGGCCGCCTGGGTGTTGACGCGGCCGCCGGCCAGCGGGATGTCCAGGTAGAAGCCGCGCCGCGAGCTCAGGTCCACGGCGTTGTGGCTCACGGTGTACGCGCCGCCCGACGCGGTGACCGACTGGCAGACCAGTTCGCCGTTGCCGCCGCCCGTGGGGCAGGCGCTGCCGTTGCTGCCGCGGATGTCGGGCAGGGCAGGGCTGGCCGCGGCGGTGTCGTCCACCACGCCGTAGATCGTCTGCACCTGGGTGGCGGTCGCGTTGGTCGAGCCGCTGCCGGGCACGTCGTCCATCGAGAAGTACTGGCCGGTGCCGAAGTAGACCCACATCCTGGTGGTGCTGCCCTGCACCGGCTGGACCACCGGCGGCACGGTGATGGGCTGGGCGCTGCCGTTGGCGGCGGTGACCGCCGCGACACGCACAGGGGTGCTCAGCGTGGGCGCGTTGAGGTCGAAGCGCCAGAGGTTGCCGCCGAGGTCGCCGCCGTACACGTAGCGCACCACGGCGCCCGGGCTGCTGGTGTTGGGGCGCGCCAGGTGGGCCAGGCCCGACCCGGCGGTGGTGACGAACTCCTTCTCGACCGCGCCGGTGGCCGGGTTCAGCACCCAGACATGCCCGCGGCCGTCGCCGCCGGTGCCGCCTGCAGCCGCGTCGTTGCGATAGCCGGATGCGACCACCACGCGCCAGCCTTCGGCGGTGTTGACGATGAGGGGCGTGCCGAACGAGTAGCCCATGTTGGACAACTTGCTTTCCCACAGCACCTTGGCCGCGGCGGCCGATTCGCTGGCCGCGGTCGGCGTGGTGACGTCCAGCGCGTAGTAGCCGGCGCCGCCCTTGCCCAGGCCGCCCGCGAGGATGCGGCCGACGGTGCCGACACCCGTCACTTCGGCGGTGGCCGGCGTGCTGTCCACCAGGTACTCGTGCTGGAAAAACGGATCGGCGCGGCCGGGCAGCCTGGAATGGACGATGCGCGGCACGTAGGCCCAGAGCTCCTGGCCGCGCGTGGCCACCGAAGCGTCGACGCGCCCGTCGATGACGTGCAGCAGGCCGTCGTTGGCGGCCTGGTACACCACCGGCACGCCCGTGTAGTTCACCACCACCGGCTCGGCATTGATGATGTCGCCGAGCAGGTAGGTCCGCGCGCGGTAGGTCGTGCCTTCGCCGGTGCGGTCGCCGCGGATGTAGTTGATGACGCCGTCGGTCAGCGCGGGCGTGGTGGCGCGGAAGGCGTTGCCGTTGGCGGTGGTGAAGGGCACGCCGCTGGTGCCGTTCCACGAGACGATCTTGCGGCTGGACGCCGACTGCGCGTTCAGCCGGTCGCGGAACGACCACTGCGTGGCCCCGTTCTGCAGGCCGGTGGCCAGGTCCAGCGAGTAGGCCTCCAGGTCGCCGTACCAGCTGCCCGAGTTGTAGCTGGAGGCGTAGCCCACGCTGCCGGCGGCGATCTGCGCGTTGGTCACGGCCACCGCCGCGGCCGCCGCGTCCTTGGCCAGCGCATCGGCGATCACCGAGCGGAAGGCCTCGACCAGCGTCGGCCCGTCGGTCGCGGCGATGAACTTGCCGCCGCCCTGGCGCGCGGTGCTGATCAGCAGCGGGTCGTTCTGCACCGCCGGGTCGGCGAAGCCGATCATGTAGGTGCTGATGTTGTTCTTCGCCGCCGCGGCGCCGGGCGCGGGCGCCGGCTTGGCGAGGTCGGGCCGCAGGTCCACGTCGAACAGCAGCTTGGCGACGTCGTCCATGTAGTCGGAGCCGGCGCTCTCGTAGGTGCGCGCGGTCTTGCGGTCCCAGGCGCCCGGCGCGCCGTTGGACACGCAGCTGGACTTGTTCGATCCGGAGCAGTCGCCGTCGTAGTCGCGCACGCGCGAGTTGTTGTTGAAGGCGCGGTCGTTCTGCGGCCGGCCGTCGGTCATCGCGAACAGCGAGGTGCGCTGGCACCAGTACTGGATCGGCTTCGGCGAAGAACTGCCGGTGCACGAGGGCGCGCCGCTCAGGCAGGCGTTGCGCCCCGAGTTGTCGGTGCCGTCCAGCCGCAGCAGCGTGTCGATGTTGACCGAGTTGTCGTTGGCGGTGGCCACGTTGCCCGAGTAGCCGGTGCCCATGTAGCGGCCGATGTCGGCGAAGGTGGAGGCCAGCGGCGTCATGGCGGCCGGATCCAGGCCGTCGATGCTGCCCTTGATCGTCGTGCGGCTGGTGCTGGTGAGGTCGCCCATCGCCACGCGCAGCGCGCCGCCGTCCGAGCTGGAGCGGTAGGTGCTCAGGCCCACCCGCACGGCCGCGCGCGTGCCGGTGGGCAGGGGCAGCGCGTCGACCACGGTCTTGGCCGATTCGCGAGCGATCTCGATGCGGCTCTCCACCGCGCCGGTGGCGACCCGCTTGCGGTCGGACCAGCCCGTGGTGGCGCCGCCGTAGTTGCCGAAATACCAGTTCAGGTAGTGGCCGCTGTACTCCGAGTCGAGATAGCTGCCGGGCGTGCGGGAACTGCTGGAGCCGCTGTCGGCGAGCAGGCGCGCGCCATAGGTCGCGTTGTTGTTGAAGCAGCGCGCCGGCTCGCTGCCCGTCACCGTGGTGTGCCGGAACGTGGTGCCGTTGTAGGAAAAGCGTGCCGCGCCCGACGAGACGCGGATGTCCACCGACGTGCCCGCGGGCACCACCGAGGTGCCGCTGCAGCCGGCCAGGTAGGTGGCGGCCGGGTCGTACGGCGCGGCCGGCACGATGTTGCTCATCGAGCCGGAGTTGTCGATCATGAACATGAAGTTCGGAGCGACGTTGTTCTGGACGGCCGGCGGCACGTCGTCGATCTTCTGGGCGGCGGCGGGACCGGCGCCCAGCAGGCCGATCGCGCAGAGCGCGGCGGCCGCGGCTTGCAGCTTCATCGTTCTTCTCCCCCGTCGTTCAGGTCGTCGCCGGGCCGCTGACCACGGCCTCGAACCAGCTTTCGGTTCCGCGCGGCCCGCGCACGCGGACCAGCACGCGGTAGCGCAGGGCGGTGGTGGCCGCCGAGACCGAAGCCGCGCTCGGCTCGTGTTCGCAGCGCGCGCGGATGTCGGCGATGTTGGCCAGGTCGGGGCTCGCCGAGCAGCGCCGCTCCACCACGTACTGCACGCGGAAGCCGCCATCGTCCAGCGTGCAGTCCGCGATCAGCGCGCCCTTCTCGTCGGAGCAGGACACGCCGGTCCAGTCGATCGAGGACGGCACGCCCAGCGCGTCCACCGTGCCGTCGATCACGGCCAGGTAGCGGTGGGCGACCGCGGTGTTGCCCGCACCGCCGGCGACCCGGTTGGCGATCTCGTCGAGCGCGTCGCTCACGGCCCGGTCCGACGCCTGCAGCGCGACCTGTCGGAACGAGAAGTTGCCGGCGACCGAGTTGCCGGTCTGCACCGCCTTGAGCACGCCCATGCCGGCCAGCAGCGTGATGGCCAGCACCACCAGCACGAGCAGCAGCGCCATGCCTTGTTGTTGCGGACGTCGCATCGTCCTTCGCATCAATCGCTCCAGATCACGGTTCGCAGCGGGATCACCGCGGCGTGCACGCGGTAGCGGTAGTTGCGCCAGCTGCGGCCGGCCGGCACGGGCACGGCGCTCAGGTCGATCACCGGCGCGGCCGCGTCCTCGAACGAACAGGGCCCGGTGTTCACCACGCCGGCCGTGTTGGTGCAGGGATCGCTGACCTGGCTGCCGTCGGGCTCGCGCGCACGCGCCACCAGCACCACGCGCAGCGCCTTGATGCGCGCGATGTCGTCGGCGAGCGGCGTTCCGCCCCAGGTGGCGCCCTTGGCGTCCACCCACTGGGCCACCACGTCGCTGGCGGCGGAACTGCTCACGCCGTACTGCGCGTGCAGCAGCACGATGTCCGGCGCGATCGCGTCCACGCCGGCGCCGAAGGCCAGCGGGCTGGTGGTGCAGGGCGGCAGGGCGGTGGTGCGGAAGGCGTTGTAGCGGACCAGCGCGCCGCACTGGATGGCGTAGGCGTCCTGGCTGAAACCGGCGGACGACGAGGCCACGCGGCTCACCGCGGCGTGGCCGATGGTGGCGCCGCCGCCGTCGAACGAGAAGGTGGGCTGAGTGGCGAAGGCGGTCGGGTTGGGATTGAGCCCGCTGTTCGGATTGCGCACCAGCAGCTGGCACTCGACGGCGTTGCCGCCGCAGGCGCTGACGACGGTGGGCGCCTGCGTCACCTCGAACAGCGTACAGGGCTGGCCGCTGCCGGGCGCGCCGATCACGGCGACGTCGCCGACCGAGAAGCCGCCACCGATGCTCACCTGGATGCTCATGCCGGGCGCGGCGGCCATCACCGGCGCCGCCGACAGGGCGCGCGATCCGCTGCCGCCGGTGAACACGATGCGGTCCGACGCGGTGTCGGCGCCGCCGTCCACGAGGCGGGCCGGCATCAGCCGTGCGCCGTTCGAGACGAGCGCCGTGCCGTTCCAGGCGTTCCAGGTCGGGCACAGCGGCTTGCCGGCGGCGTAGAAGCCGGCGCCCGCGCTGCGCGCCGACAGGTCGATGAGCGAGAGGCCGATCTGCGCGCTGCTCTGCGCCGACACGGTGGACGTCACCGTCGCGTACGTGCGGCCCGCGCTGACGACCGCGCTGACGACGGCCAGCGCCACCAGCAGGCCGACCGCGCTGGCGACCATCATCTCGACCAGCGAGAAGCCGGCCTGCCGGAGTCGTTGTCGGCGGACGCTCATGGCCATTGCACCCGGTTGGTGATCTCGAACCGGTGCGGCGTGTCGCTTTCCGCGTTCTTCCAGCACAGGCGCACCGTCACGTCGGTGGCGGCGCCCCCGGTGGACACGACCACTTGCTGTTCGGCGGCGACGGCACGCGGCAGGGTGGCCGTCACCTGCGTCAGCCACTCGGTCACCACGGCGTTGGTGGAAGCCGCGCCGGTGGGTGCGCAGGAGACGGTGCCGTCGGGCTTGTGCGCGAAGCTGGCGGCGGTGGACGGGTCCGCGATCAGCATGCGTGCGAGCAGCTGGTCGGCCAGGAACGTGGCTTCGGCGCGCTGGCGCGCGTCGGTGGACATGCGCACCGCCGTCGTCTGCAGCTTCATCAGCCCGAGCACGCCCAGCGAGAACACCACGATCGCCACCAGCACCTCGACCAGGCTGAAGCCGCGTTGCATCAGCAGCCCCTCGGGTCGCTGGCCGCCGTCACCAGCGGGTCGCACAGGCGGATCAGCCCGCCGCCGAACACGTTGATGCGGCGCTGCGTCTTCTCGGAGGGGTCGGCGCTGGCGATCGTCAGCTGCTCGATCTGCAGGCCGCCCTGGCGCAGGCCGTTGGGAAGGAAGTCCACGCTGGTCGCGGCGTTGGAGGAGGTGACGCGCACGGCGGACCAGTCGGGGTCGCTCGCGCCTTGCAGCCGCGTGCCGGAGGCCGCGTCGGTCACGGTCCAGCCGGGGCCGTCGGTACGCAGGCTGAATCGCACGCGCACGTTGCGGCGCACGGCTTCGGCCCGGGCCGTCTGCAGGCCGTCGAGCAGGCTCTGGCCGAGCGCCTGCACACGGCGCGAGGCGATCATGCTGGCGATGCTCGGCGCCGCCAGCGTCGCGCCGATGGCCAGCACCACCAGCGCCATCAAGAGCTCGATGAGGGTGACGCCGCGCGCGCGCTGGCGCTTCAGCATGCGTCGCCCCGGCGCTTGATCCAGCAGGCCGCGTTGACGGCCTGGCCCTCGAACCGCGGCGTGGCCTGCTGGTCCGCCTCGTTCACCGTGTACACGTAGCCCGCCATGCTTTCCTGGCCGGTGGCCGTCAGGACGAAGGACTGCGAGGTGCCGCCCGGCCCCCACGCGCAGCCGAAGGCGAAGCCCGGCGCGCTGGGCAGGGCGACGCCACAGCCGGTGGCGCTGCTGCCGTAGTTGCGGTGGTCCTGGTAGTACTGCTCCAGCCGCACCCGCGCGGCGCTCATCTCGCCCAGGGCGGCGGCGATCTTGCCGCGCCGCACGTGGTCGGCGTACGACGGGTAGGCGATGGCGGCGAGGATGCCGACGATCGCCACGGCGACCATCAGCTCGATCAGCGTGAAGCCACGCTGGAGCGCCGGATCGGACTTGCCTTTGATGGGTCGGAGCATTCAGCCAGAAGTCATCTGTTTCAAAATGATTCTGGTCGCGAACGCAACGGCGCCCCTTAGGGGATTTGCTTCATAGGCAGCGGGCTGCATAGCCCGCGCAGGGCGTCAGTCGCTGCTGGCCGCGGAGAGCTGCCTGGCCACGAAGTCCAGGAACAACCGGGTCTTCTTCGGCAGGCTGGTGCGCGAGAGCATGAGGGCGACGACCGGCATCGGCGGGCTGTTCCACTCCGGCATCACCGGCACCAGCGCGCCGCTCGCGACGTGCCGCTGGCACATCAGGTGCGGCAGCAGGCCCAGGCCCGCGCCGTCCACCACGAGTTCCCGCGCGAGCCGGATGCTGTTCACGCGCAGGCGTGCGTGCACCTTCAGGTCGCGCCTGCGCCCCGCGTTGCGGAACTGCCAGGCGCCTTCCTGCAGCTGGATCTCGGTGGCCACGCAATCGCTGCTGACCACCTCCTCGAACGACTGCGGCGTGCCGTTGCGCTTGAGGAAGTCCGGGCTCGCGTAGATCCCCGACGTCACCGCGCCGAGGCGGCGCTGGGTGATGCGGGACAGCTTGGGCTGCCCGAACGTGATCACGAGGTCCACCGGCTCGGTGATCAGGTCCACGCTGCGGCCGCTGACGTTGGCCTCGATGGCCAGGTCCGGGTGCGCGTTGGCGAAATCCGCGATCGCCTTGCCGAGCCAGGCGGTCCCGAACTCGACCGGGATCGCCACGCGCAGCGTGCCGCTCAGGCCCGTCCGGGTGCGCGCCGCCTTCTGCTGGATCGCATCGACTTCGGCCGCGATGCGCTCGCAGTGCTCGATGATGGACAGGCCCAGGTCGGTGGGCGCCTGCTTGCGCGTGTTCTTCTTCAGGAGCGGCGTGCCGATCTGCCGCTCCAGCTGCTGCAGCCGGCGGCTGAGCGTGGACTTGGGCGTGTCGTTGTGCACCGCCGCCGCGCTGAGGCTGCCGGCCTTCACCACTTCGTGGAACAGCAGGATGGCGCCGAGGTCGATGGGGTCTGCCATGGAGGATCGTTCCGGAATCGGGATGGACATTCCCGGAAATGATTCTATCGAGGGCCCCGATCGTCCGTAGCATCGGACGCCATTCCCCCGAGATGGACGACCCACGGATGACACAGGAATTCCCCGCCACGGGGGACATCGCGGTAACCCGCAACGAGCGGTGGCTGGAGATCGAGATCTCGCGGCCCGAGAAATTCAACGCGCTGCGCGAGCAGACCGCCGCGGAGATCATGGACGCCATGGCCGCCGCGGAGGACGACGACTCGATCACCTCGGTGATCCTTTCCGGCAACCCGAAGGCGTTCTGCTCCGGCATCGACACCTCGGTGTTCGAGGTCGACGAGGGCCGGTACTTCGAGTTCTATCGCAAGCGCAAGCGCAGCAAGCGGTTCGCGCGCCTGTTCCGCGAACTGCCCGCGTACACCAAGCCGGTGATCTGCGCGATCGAGGGCGTCGCGCTCGGCGGCGGGCTCGAGCTGGCGCTGGTGGCGGACATGATCGTGGCCGGCCGCAACGCGAAGTTCGGCTTCCCCGAAACCGGCATCGGCATCATGCCGGGGGCCGGCGGCACGCAGACCCTGCCGCGGCTGGTCGGCAAGGCGATGGCGAAAGAGCTGATCTGGACCGGCCGCCGCATCGGGGCGGACGAGGCCAAGGCGCTGCGCCTGGTCAACCACGTGGTGGAGGCCGGCGAGGCGCTGGGCAAGGCGCGCGATATCGCCGCCGCCATCGCGAAGAACGCGCCCATCGCCGTCATGCAGAGCAAGGCGGCCATCGAGCGCGGCACCGACCTGTCGCTGGCCGACGGCATGGCGATGGAGGCGGATGCCGCCTTCCTGCTGTACTTCACGCAGGACCGGCGCGAGGGCCTGGACGCCTTCCGCGAGAAGCGCGCCGCTCAGTTCAAGGGAGCCTAGAGATGACGACGAAGCAACGGATCGCCATCGCGAACTACGCGGAGATCCCCAACCGCCTGAAGACCGGACGCAGTGCCTACGACCTGGCCGGTGAAGCGCTCGCCGCGCTGCTGGCCAAGTCGGGCCTGGCGCTGGAAGAGATCGACGGCCTGTCGGTGACGGCCGCGCTCTCCGAAGGCACGAACCCCTTCCTGGCCGCCTACATGTGCGAGGCCCTCGGCCTGTCGCCGACCTGGCTCAACCTGTCGGGGACCGGCGGTTGCTCCGCGCTCAGCGGCGTGATGAGCGCCGTGTCCGCCGTCCGCGAAGGCCGCTGCCGCATCGCGGTCGTGCTGTCCGCGGACGCGCCCAGCACGAACTACCGCGCCGACTTCGGCGCGCAGCGTCCGGAGTTCCAGGAGCCGCAGGCCGCGGGCCGGCCTCCCGCCGCGTTCGGGCTGCTCATGAGCCGCTACGCGCACCAGTACGGCCTGAAGGAAGAAGCGCTCGCGAAGATCGCGATGGTCCAGCGCGGCCACGCCGTCCTCAACGACAACGCGCTGCCCAAGCTGCGCACGCCGCTCACGCTGGAGGAGTACAAGGCCTCGCGCGTCGTGGCCGATCCGCTGCGCCTGCTGGACAGCGTGATGTTCTGCGACGGCGCGAATGCCCTGGTGGTCACCTCCGAGGAGGAGGCGAAGCGCCGCGGCTGGTCGAAGCTGGCCATCCCCACGGCTTTCGCCGAGATCACCAACTTCAACGGACGCGAACCGCTCGCCGACATCACCGAAAGCGGCTTCGGCCACCTGGCGCCGCGCCTGTTCGCCCAGGCCGGCATGGGTCCCGCGCAGGTGCGCATGTTCCAGCCCTACGACGACTTCACCATCGCCGTGCAGATGCAGCTGGAGCAGCTGGGCTTCTGCGAACGCGGGCAGGGCGCGCAGTTCATCCTGGACACGGATCTCACGCACCAGGGCAAGCTGCCGCTGAACACCGGCGGCGGCCAGATCTCCGCGGGCCAGCCCGGGCTGGCGGGCGGCGCGCTCAACCTGGTGGAAGGCGTGCGCCAGCTGTTCGGCGAAGGCGGCCCGCGCCAGGTCGCCGGCGCGCGCAATGCCCTCGTCACCGGCATCGGCGTGATCCCCTACGGCCGCAACTGGTCCACCAGCGCGGCGATGATCCTGGAGGCCGCATGAGCGAGAACACGATCCCTCCGCGCAAGCTGCCGCGCGAGAACCTCTACGTCGACAGCGCCGCCTTCTGGCAGGGCACGCGCGAAGGCAGGCTGCTGCTGCAGTACTGCAAGGACAGCGGGCGCTTCCAGCACTTCCCGCGGCCGGTGAGCCTGTACACGGGCTCGCGCAACCTCGAATGGCGCGAGGTGTCGGGCCAGGGCACCGTCTACTCGGTCACCG
>Ga0247819_10001217_pt1 | contig 14237 bp, 25 predicted proteins | sample 13C_Xylose_Day6_FD_193428 | JGI IMG/M metagenome (GOLD analysis project Ga0247819, IMG submission 193428) | Soil microbial communities from agricultural site in Penn Yan, New York, United States - 13C_Xylose_Day6 | ecosystem: Environmental > Terrestrial > Soil > Agricultural land | place: USA...
TCCCCCAGTAGCGCTTATAAGAAGTTCGATTCTTCTCGGGACCACTCCCCTGTAGCCAAACGAGAAAGACAAATTTAAATGAAGCGTTATTTCAGGCAGTCTGATATTTGGGGTGACAGTCCCTCTCAGTATATGCCTATCGTCAAGGCTAAGAACCTTAAGAAGCTTCCTAATCCTGAAATGGGTAGGAAGTGGGTTGAGGTTGACTCGAACGGTAAGGTTATTTAATGCCCACTATACGTCAGATATTCGGTCACTCGGTCCCTGTTGAGGATGGTAAGTACCTCGTAGTAAGGGACCGTAAGCCTAAGCAGTGTTCCTTTATTGAGAACATCGAGGAGCCACCGTTTATTAAGCGGTGTATCCTCTCCCCCAACCCTAACAGTAAGCTGTGCGATAAGCATGAGAATCTGGGTGGATAATGCTAGAAGCTCTTATCTACTTCTGTTATGTCTGCGGAGAGCCCGCGTCAGCATGTCCTGAGTGTGTTAATACAGTACGTATTGACCCTGAGACTGAGCTACCACCTGATGTAATGCTTGATGAGAACAGAAACCTCAGGAACATTACACCAGACTCTAATGCTCTTGCGCGATCGGTTCCTCTGCCTATTTGTGATAACTGCGTTGTTGCGGGCAACATTGTCCGGTCTAGCGCGGGAGAAACAACTAAGCTTATGACAGCAGCTCAGAGGCATAGGGATTATCATAAAGCATCTGCATTTTAGAGGCCGCTGTCGTATATTCGACATGCCCACACGTACCTGTCCCTGTAGCCAGAAAGAAAGTCACGATGACTGAGAATCTTTGCAAGAACTGCTATGACGAAGAAGCCATTAAGCTTACTAAGGGTGGGTTTACTACCGATCTCTTCTGTAGCTGGGTTTGTCTGGGAGAGTTCATCGACGAAGACATGAAGGAGTGATTATGTTCATGCATAAGAAGTACAGCTTATGGCAGCGTTTCGTTATGGGATGGCGAGACTTAAGGCGAATGTGGTAATGGACAAGAGACTCGTATTACTTACAGCTAATCCCTACGCCTTCGTTAAGAAAATGGAGGTTGACCTCAAGGATAGTCAGATTGACTTTAGAGTCCCTGGGGGTGAGATCTTCCGTCTCGATAACGTAGGCGAAGCTGAGAAGCTTAGGAATATGCTGGATGTGTGGATCGCATATCGTAAGCTTCTCATCGAATAGTTAGTCCACCGCGCTGGTGGTGAGAGGCGATTATCATCAGCGCGGTTCAGGTCCCGCTAGGAATTAATAACCTACCCCTCGGGTTATTAGTGGGTTCGAATCCCACCGGGACCACGTGAATATTACAGTAAAGCATGTCGAGTTGGCCATGGCACTAACAGAGGAGCTTCACCTCTCTGTAGCCGAAGTAATGGAGATTGTGGACTGTGACAAGGACTATGCCAATAGGCTTATGCATGACCTAGTTCTTATGAACCTAGCGTCTTGGAATCTCACTACCGGGGCTATAGACTACGAAATCTTTTGGCGTAAGCGGGGAGTCTAGCATTTAGGGTACGGTCAGATATTGTGACTAGGGTTCAATCCCACGTATCCACTGATAGCCACAAGGGCTATCGACTAGAATTAGGAGCTTTAAATGGCTATTCGTCAGGGCTTTCACAAGGCGGTTATTATGGTCGCGGGTACTGAGGACACCTGCACCTTCGCCTTTACTTCGTTTGCGGATGCTGTTCAGTTTATCGAGCAGCAGGTAATCGAAGAGGTCGAGATGGCTGACGCTATTAGGGACCTTATTACCGGAGAGGGTTACGACTTCGAAGGTAAGAACTACAAGCTTATGGATGTCGAGACGTATCTCGACCTTTACGAGGAGTCCGAAGAGGACAGCGAGTAGTTAACCTCTCAGGAAGGGGTGATTACTAGATCTAGCGCGGTAGTCACCCCTTCCTGTAGCCAGCTTTATTTTTGTCGTTAATCGTCAACCAGATATTAGCTAGGGGCTATGAGAAGAAAGAGGTGTGGTTGTGGCAAACTTATCTGCTTCGACAGTAAAGACGAGGCTATCTCTTTTATCCTTAGCCCTCACGGTACGGAAATTGGGGTAGTTCGGTCTTACCACTGCGAAGTAGGTAATACCTACCACGTAACCCGTAAGAAGTCGTACTACGCAGATAGTATAGAATCGCTAGAAGTGGAGCTGCACAGAGATATGGCTACAGTTAAGGAAATGGTTGTCCAGTACGTTAGGGACAAGTACAGGACCTCACAGGGTACCGAATATAAGTGTTCTGTTAGTGAGGTTAGGGAGGTACTTACCGCTAAGCCCTCCTTTACCTACACGGAGAGTTCAATCTCTGTAGCCGTATCTACCCTTACTCGTGAGGGTGTCGTTACTAAGCTGGATGAGCGAGCTAAGGTTAATGGTCGTAGGGGTGGGATGCCTTCCTATCTCTTCACACTAACTGAAATCCTCGAAGAAGTTACTAAGCCTCAGCCCGCTACTATTAACCAGAAGAAGGAAGAAACAGTGAGTGTTCCTACTCAGCCGAAGAAGCCTAACCCGGTTACCGTCGCGGCTAATCCGTTTGATAAGGTCAATAGCCAGCTCGGTGAGATCTTGACTAAGCTGAATGGCCTGGTGAATGGATATTCGGAGATCGTAAAGCGGCCGTCCAATACCGATAACTCTGAGGTTATGGACCTGCTGAGGGTTATCGCAGACGAAATGCGTAACAACAACAGTGCTACTCCTGTCCGTATCGCTGACGCGGTTAATGACCGGCTCCAGGATCTCGGTATTGAGAACTCCTTCATTTACCGTATGCGTGAGGAGATCTGCGAGGCTACTGATAGGGAAGCTCGTTGGGTAGTGGAGAACATCGCTATCCCTGAAGGTGTCAGTAACTCGGACGATTACCGTGCAGGTATTAAGGAGGGCATTAAGCTCGCAGCGGAACTTGGCATTTCGCTTAAGGTTACGGAAGAGTAAAGTCACTCTCTGTAGCTGACAGGTTACACCCCTAACTGATACAATCTGTCGGGTAGGTTGAAAGCGGCTACAGGGATACTATACCTATCCCTGTAGCCTATCCAGCTTATGACGGCTTATTACTGGAGAATATAATGTCTGAATACGAAATCCCTGAGACATATGATGAACTCTTGACATGGGTTAAGGAGACTGAGAAGGAACAAGAAGAAGTAGTTACCGAAGTTAAGACTATTAGTGCGGAGTTGCAGCCTCTTATTGAGCTGGAGCAGTCACTTCGCATTAAGATGAATGAGATCCTGCATAAGAAGCGGGAAGCTCAGGAACGTCAGGATGCGCTTAAGCGTAAGGCTAAGAATGACGAGGCCGCGCTAATTCGTGCTAAGCGTCAGCTTCAAACGTTCCAGTCGGAACGAGTTATTGAAGAGAACCTTAAGCGTGAAGCTGCTGAGTTCGATAAGATTACTCAGCACCACACGTGGCGAGAGTTTGCGTTTAATCACCAGCTCGATGGTGCTAGGCGACTTGCTTCCGCTAAGCGGGGTATTCTTGGTGATAAGCGTGGTCTCGGTAAGTCTTTGACTTCGCTTATTTGGGCCGATATGATCGGTGCTAAGAAGGTTCTGGTATTCGCGCCTAAGGATGTTCTCCATAACTTTAAGCGTGAGATCGAGCATTGGGCATCACACCGTCACGTAGGTGTATTGGGCGGTATGCCTAAGGGCCAGCGCGATCTGTTCCTTAAGATCCTTTCTAGTCAGGACCAGTTCCTTCTTCTCTGTAATTATGAGGCATGGCGGCGCGATCCTGAGCTTATCCTTAGGCTACAGGAACTTAAGGCTGACACCGTCATTATTGACGAGGCCCATAACATTAAGGAAAAGAAGACCAGCGCGTATCAGGGTATCCGAGACATTATCTATGCTCGGAACCAGTGTAATGTTTGTGGTGGAAGCATTGAGATGTTTACCCACCAGATTACGGGTACACGACGTCCTCGATGCGCTAAGTGCTTTAATGAGGGTGTAGAGTTTGGGGACTTCTGTAGCGTAAAGAACGTATTGCCGATGACCGGTACTGCGATTCTTAATAAGCCTCAGGATCTGTGGACTCTATTGCACCTTGTCGATAGGTTCCTGTTCCCGTCCGAGACTGCTTTCTTGCAGGATTACTGTGAGACGGATCTTTACACTGGACGTTGGAAGTTTAAGCCTGGTGGTGAGGAGCGTCTCATTAGTAGGCTTGGGTCTCGTTATATTAAGCGGGATAAGAACAGTGCTGGTGTTGAGTTTAAGAAGCAACAGCACGTAGAGCACCGTATTGAGTTCGATAAGAACCTGTATCCCGATCAGTGGCGGGTTATGCAGGAGATTAAGAACTTCGGTGCCATTAAGATGGCCGAGGACGTTAAGCTCGACATCATCGGTATTCTTCCCGATATTCTCCGACGCCGTCAGGCTATTACGTGGCCTGCTGGTATTAAGATTTGGGAATACCAGGAGGACGAGTATGGCGTGATGAAGAAGACTGGTCGAGTTCTCTATGAGGCTCCTGTTACTGAGTCCATTAAGATGGATAAGTGTATGGAGCTGGCCCGTGAGATTATCTACGAGGAAGAAGACCGCCTCGTAATCTTCTCACAGTTTAAGGAAGCTCTTAAGGAGCTTGAGCGGCGCTTTAACGCGGAAGGTATTTCGGTAGTCCGTTATGACGGGGATACATCGGATGCCAAGGCGCAGGAAGCGCAGTTGGACTTTGACGGTAAGCTTGCGGCAAATCACCTTTCGGGGACGAACTGTAATGCTGACTGTAAGGGTTGGATTGAGGGGCTAGACGTATCAGAGCAGGACTGTAAGGGTTATAAGTATCAGGTAATCGTTGCCCATTATAAGAAGGGTGGCGTTGGCCTTAACCTGAACTCCGCTCGACAGCTTATTAAGCTGGACAGGGAATGGAACCCTGGTAAGGAAGACCAGGCCGACGGACGTATTGACCGACTGGATAATACCATGGACTCTATCGTCCATACTATCCATGTTGCCGGTACTATCGATGAGTTTATGGATGGACTTATCGATGAGAAGGCTGCGGTTATCGACGGATTCGATAGTACTCACGATATGCTTGAGCGTATGGTCGAGGCTCTTAGGGGTGATCTGATGTGAGCCATACATTTACAGCTAAATCCGGTAATCAGTATTTCGTGGAAGCTATTCGAATTAGAGGCTTCATCGATATGTGGCTTGAGCTGGACGACCCATCAGCCACCTAGTGTGATCATTCACGGAAACTCCACGGACAATCTTGGTATGATTTCGGACATACCGAGGTTTCGGAATGACTGTTGGGTGTCGTTTGGGGTATAGTCTTAGGGAAGGGCTGAGAGACAACGGCCCTCCCCATGCCGGTAATAGATTATCTATTACCTATATAGGTCTGAGTGGGATAACTTGCGCGGCGAAGTTATTAACCGAGGCGCCAGGTTATTAACCTACTTCGTTAGGGTCCGTGTGCAAGCAGTCCCTAGCAAGATAACCGAATGCCGTTATCCCACTCAGCCAAGACTAAACCCCCCGGTCATCGCCTCGCCGGGGGGTTCATTATTTTATAAGGGATATAGGTGAAAATCGAGTTAGTATCTACCGGTGTAGATCCTCGGATCTATGACGTAACTATCAACTTCACTGGTTATCCAAAAGACATTAAGTATTTTCCGCTTAGAAGTAGATATTATTCTGATCGTCTACATACTGTACCTTATCGTATGCTAGATGAGCTCCTTAAACCACTTAAGCTAAGACGTATTAGTTATTGGCATTCAGTACGCCCTGACTCACTCCGCAAACGAACAAACATTTATCGTACAACGGTTATTTCAGACAGGATGAACAAGCGCAATGATGTGGGCTGATTACTACTCTGACGGTCCGGTCTCCTCTGTAGCCGAAGCTATGCACACGTGTTTTATAGAGGGGACAAAGGTTATTTGTAACTACATCTGGTGTGGTTATGAAGAAGAGTTTCCTAATCTGGATGACGCCAAGGTGGCGGCAGAGATTCACGCTAGTAATGAGGGGTAATGAGCGACAGAGATAAGCGGGCTACAGAAATCGCTAATGCTCTAGAGCAGAAGATTAGGCTGGAATTGCAGCCTGGCGATAAGCTGCCAACTCATCGACAAATGGTAGTATTGTTTAACGCTTCATCGCAGACTATATGGTATGCTATGGAGAAGGTTAAGGCTAGGGGTCTCGTTGATACTAAGCGAGGCGTAGGCGTCTATGTTAAGAAGAGGTCATGAATCCACGTACTAGGCAGGTAGCTATTAAGGAATGGGTTCGTGAAATTAATGGCCGTAGGTACAAATTCAATGTAACCTACTGGCCCCCATCTTGCGAAGCTGTCTATTCTGTATGGCGTCGTGGTGATAAGTTTGGCTGGGTACAAATCCATATGTGGCGAGTTAAAGCTGACGGTTTTGTAGAAGGTACCTACCGATAAGAAGAGGTCAAAATAACCTGTACCGTATGCCGACTCGGCCGTAACTGGGAATGTGAGCAGCATGGTAATTGTAACAGTAGCGGTGTCCACGTTCTTCGCAGGGATGGTAACAATGTATCTACTAGTAAAGAAACACATGAGGAATCAGAATCGTCTAATGCAGAAGATTATCGCGATGAAAGTGGACCAGTAAGAGAAATAAACACTTACAAGTCCGATAACGCTTTGCGAGATCAGCAATCTACTGGCCGTAAACGAGCAGCGGAAATGTACCCGCTAGATGAGGATGCAGATTGTGAGTGGCAAGGGAAGAAGAATAATGGTGGTGGCAAATCTCCCATTGTCGGATGTCTTGAAGGAAAACAACAGGCACGCCATCACGGACCAGATAAGAACACTCTCAATAATGACTACGGGAATGTACATAGGATCTGTCACCAGTGTCATAATCGATGGCACGCACGTAATGATGACGGATATGTATGGGGCTCAGTATACGACCCCCACTCCCCCGTCGTAACCGATAAGCAAACTATTCTTCTTGACGAACTTAACTGGATCGGCAAGAAGGTTAAGAATGTGAGGGACTAATGGAATACTGGCTGATTGTCATTGTAGTTGCTTTCGTTTATGAAACCATTAAGCGTGCTATGAAGCACAAGCATGAGCGTTTTATGGAGGTAGAGAAGACTAGGCAAATGGAGATCCAGCGCGATATGGGAATCTGGACTCAGCTTGAGAACGAGACAAAGAAGGAGATCGAAGACTAATGCGAGCTAAGGTTATTCTTTTCAAGGCTTCCGGTAAGTATTACACAGAGGAAGAGTGGGAAATTCCTACTGAAGAAGAGTTGAAGGAGAAGCAGAGGAATACCCCTCGGGAATATCACGACTACGTTCATGTACCTACCTGTATGCAATGGAGTAAGGATTTCCGTCGTATTGGTAGGACAGGTGCAGTACTTATTGAATCCCAAGAGCCGTGGGGATTTCCTCACCTATTCCCTGCTATTACTCTTCCTGAACTGGCTAATGAGGAACTGGAGATGATTTCATCATCTCTCAATCTAACTATTCAGGATCACGATTGGAGAGCAGGTACGGATTGGAATAAGTACCGAGAACTCTTTAACAAGATTAATGGCTTTATTGATCACAGGAGTGCTATCTAATGTCTAACACCTTCTTTGAGATTACACCTGAGAACCACAATGAGGTTTTCAATAAGTGGCGGGACCTTACTGACGATGAGATGAGGATTGTTAGCGCGCCTACGTCTAAGTCTCGTATCTACGTCTCTGTAGCCGATATTGAACAGATCCAGAACGCTTTTGAGATTACTCTGCAAACTGCTGAGAATCTTGTAGGCGGCCTCAATAAGCAGGATGAGCGACGTATTATGCAGATGGGCTATGCTCTCGAAGAGATTAAGCAGAAGCTCATTAAGGACATCGCATCAGGAAAGAAGAAAGATGCCAGTAGTTGAGTTCGTAGCTAAACCCGTAACGGTTAGGGCTATTCAGTGGACCGGGGAAAATTTAGACGAGATTCTCCGATTCTGTAACAACCTAGCCTTTATGGAAAACGGTATTCTTTATGTCGAGACTACAGAAGGTACTAGTCGCGCTCGCGTAGGTTACTGGATAGTGCAGGGAACCATGGGCGAATTCTATCCCGTTAGGGATATAGTAATGCAGGAGAAGTACATCAGGAAGGAATATAAGCCCTATCGCGAGAGGGTCATTGAGCAGTTTAAAGATGAGCCTCTTGAACTCGACTAGAAATATCGAGTGTGGTATACTGAATTAGCTACAGGGAGAGTAGTGCCACACCCCCCGTCCACTATTCTCCCTGTAGCCAATCTTTTTATTTATTAGCGCAACCAGGAAATAGGACATATGGTACAGAGGGTGCTATATCCACATCCAAACCATATTAGGTATGGTCTGGCTATAATGACCATTCGGGAACATCTGTGCGGTTTCTACTCTCTGGAGACACGCTGTGTCGATGCTGGTGTGCGTGTAGACCCCAGCACTGGTCATAGGGTATGCTGTGGTTGCGACAGGATCACTGTATCCAGTGGCTTAAGAAAATGTGATATGTGTAATCGCGAATATATTAATCTGGATAAATACCAGGATAATAGGTATGAGACTTATGATCCTGAATGTATTGAGAGGTATGGACTAGATGAGGAATAGGTTTCGAGTATCTACTTCTGAAGTAGCTACTTATCTTACTTGTAAGCAGCGATGGATGTATGCACACCATCCGTCGTATAATCTCGAACCTCGTACTCTTGGCGAAGCGCTTACACGCGGTATTGTCGGGCATGAGGCATTGGAGATTTATTACAAGACTCTAGTAGAGAAGTCTGAAAGTAAAGCTAAGGAAGCTTCTCAGGACTTCATTACTAAGTCAGCTCTTGGCGCTATGAAGCTTGGCGACCATAAGAAGAGTCTTATGATCGCTAGTCTTGGACTAGTGCTTACAGAGTACTACACTGACGCTAAGTACCTCCTGGATGAATACAACATTCTGGGTGTAGAGAACTCTATTATCACTCCCCTACCGGGTTGTGATGATATCGAGTTTGCTGGACGTGTAGATCTAACTCTAGGTGTTAAGTCTGGCCCTAATAAGGGTGAAGTTGTACCTTACGACCATAAGTTTACATACAACTTTTGGAGTGAGAATCCCCTTAAGTTGAACCCTCAGATTAACAACTACATCTGGGCGTTTAGGGAGCTTGGTAATCGCTCTCGTAGAGGCATTATCAATATGCTTCGCTACAGGGAGACTGCTGTAGACAAGTTTAAGCAGGAGCCGGTTCCTAGTAATTCGGATCTGCGTAAGGCTTTCATTAAGAACCATGTGGTAGCAGCTAAGCAGATTGTGGAGCTTAAGCTTAAGCCTACGGTAAGTCTTGAAGAAGGTATTACTCGCTCATCTTCCAAGTTTAATTGCGAGTATTGCCCCTTCGCCACTTTGTGCTACACTGAGGCCACTGGTCAAGACAGCACGACAATGGTAAAGGCTAGCTTCCGTAAGAACAGTTACGGGTATGACAACGAACTGGACGTCGCATAATGGCTTCTCCTGTAGACGATATCGTAGATGTGGATGATGTTCCTAAGCATCCCATTATTAACCTATATGGTCCCGAAGGTTGTGGTAAGACTATTCTGTCTGCCCAGCTTGGGGACAATAATCTCATCGTCGCGACGGAACGGTCTAATGTCTCACTCAGTAATTTCCCTAAGCTGAAGGCTAAGACTAAGATTCTGAAGCTTAAGACTTTCGATCGCTTCACTAAGCTGATTGCACAGCTGGCTAATGGTGAAGTGGTTGCAGACCATGTAATCGTGGATACCTTTCCGGCTCTCGTAGATCTCAAGCTCTATGAGCAACTTAGGAAGGTGCAGTTTAACCGTAAGCATCCAGACGTCAATAGCCTTGAGGACTATCAGCTCCTTAAGGAGCACTTTAAGGGTCCTCTTAGGCAGATTGCTCGACTGGATATAAGCTTTACGTTTATCTCCCACGATCGAGTACCGGATGAGGCGTCCTATGAAAAGGGCGATAAGCTTATCCGTCCAAACGTCCCATTTGCTGTCCATCGACTTCTAAATGGGTACACAAACCTTACTGCTTATATGTATAAGGGTAAGGAAGGCAGGACACTCCTTACGGAGTCAAGCAGGACTCATATTGCTAAGTCCCATATTGCTATGGGTAGTGCTACTGTGTCCGATGAAACGTTCGTCAAGGTTATTCGTGACTGGAAGGGTATTTAATTATGTCTGAGGAATTCGAGAGCTTCTTTGGTGACACCGACGTCGATGACGTTCCGGATAACCCTAATGAGCTTCCTAACAACACCTACAAGTTCCGTGTGACGGCGGCTAAGTTCGGCAAGACTAATGCCGGTGACAAGGTTGGTATTACCTTTAAGTACCAGATTGTCGAAGGTTCTTGGTCTAGCTTCTTCCCCCTTAACGAGTGGGTGCGAGTTCCTGAAAAGGGTATGCCTAAGGATGAGAAGCAGCGTATTCTTTCTTATCTGAAGATGCGTCTTCTCGGTTTCGGCTTTACTCCTGAGGAGATTCAGAAGTTTAGCCCTGGTATGGTTAGCGACTGCGTCCACCGTGAGTTTTACGGTACGACGTCTGCTAAGAAGGACAAGGACAACCGCATTAACATCAAGGTCGTTAAGTTCGACCCTATCTCTGAGGATGACGATATGGGTATCGGCGGCGACTCTAACGAAGATATCGATTACTAGGTTATGGTATGGCAGTTGAAGTAATTTTGAGGCTGCCGGATACCGGGAAAGACATAGAGAGTGTCCAGGAATCCATTCTGGATGCTCTTTATGCGGCAGGGTTTACACGTATCGAACCAGTAGGAGTATCCCTTACTACTGACGATGACGATAAACCCTGTGCTTGTGGATAGTCCTTAGCGGTAAGGTTTGGCTACAGAAGGTGGGGGCCCTCTGTAGCCATTCCTTTCATTAGGGGTGCATCCTCTATAGTCTAGATTAAGATGGGAGGCGTTTGATTTGTAATTGGTGCCGAGAGAAGCAGCATGATAGCTGTGTGAATGATTGGCAAGGCGAGATCCAGCGAGACGTTTCTATTAAGTCTTGTGCTTGCCAGCATAAGAAGTCGTGGAACTTTGCCGAAAAAACCAAGGATAACAATGGGGACGGTTCGCAGCCTTAACCCCACTCAGGGTCTGGAGGAGTTCTGTAACTTTCTTTATGGGGAAGAAGAAGGTTACGTTCACGTTCCAGTAAAAAGAGACGAACAATACGAATACGACTTCTTCTTTAAGTGGCCTGCGCAGCGACAAGATCTGCTAGACCATGTAGCGCGTTATGTCAATACTGCTGAGGTGTATATTGCACCCGGTATGTTTAAGACGCGTTCGTCTAGCGTAGCTGAAGCACACGGCAGTTATGTTGCGTGGGCCGATTTTGACGGTAATGTTCCGTCACTAGATGAGCTAGAAGATTCAGGGGTTCCACACCCTACGGTTAGAGTTCAGTCTTCTATGCCAGGGCGCGAGCACTGGTATTGGAAGTATGACCAGTTTAACTCGGACATTAGTTCTGTCCAGGGCATTAATCAAGCAATCGCTTATGCCTTGGAAGCAGATATTGGTGCCTGGGATGCCGGTCATAGTCTCCGACCTGTAGGGACTATTAACCACAAGCGTGGTGGTCTCCCTGTAACCATCAAGACGCATAACGACAACACCTTTAAGCCGGATGACTTTTCTTCGGTACCTGTACCGCAGATTAGCTATAATCTGGATCAGTTCAAGAAGGAGCATATCCCTAGCTTCCTCAGGGTGTTGGGTAAGTATCCGTGGGCAGATGATGCCTTGGATCTTATTTCTAAGAAGCATATTAAGGAAGGTAGTAGGTCTAGCGCGCTTGCTGCCCTTTCTTACTATGCATGTGAAACAGGTCTGGACAATAGTGAGGTCTATTCGATTCTTCTTTGGAAGGATCGGCATTGGCAGAAGTTCGCTAATCGTCCAGACAAAGAGAAGTACTATGTAGATCTCATTAACTACGCACGTCAGAAGGTACCCTATGAGGGTATTAAGGACGTGTCGGTACTGGCTGATGAGATTAAGACATATAGCTTCAAGGAAGTAGTCGCACACGTCGATGATACTGAGTGGATTATTGACGGTCTGCTTCCTAAAAAGGGTATCGGTTATGTAGTGGGTAGGCCAGGTTCTGGTAAGACAACACTAGCTCTTGGCCTCTCCTGTAGCCTAGCTCTTAATAAGAACTACCTTGATTGGTTTTCCAATGAGGGTAAGGCATATAAGGTTCTTGTTCTCTCGCTTGAGATGTCGCTAGAGGATATTAACCAGTTCTATACAGCATTGCAGCAGAACTTTACAAACGAAGAAATCGATCAACTAGATGAAAACTTCCACACATATGCAAGTCCTGAAAAGATTAAGTTCTATCAACCGCAGAGCCCCCTAATGGGTAAGTTTCTGCGGAAGCTAGAGAACACTCGTCCAGATATTATCCTCGTAGACTCAGCGTCATACTCTCTGGCTGCAAACCTCTCTAATCAGGATGAGGTTACGAAGTCTATTGAGACGTTGGACCAGATCAGAGATCGTTATGGATGTACGTTCCTGTTTATTCACCACGCCCGTAAAGAGCCTCCTGGTCATGGATATAAGGAAGCTGATCTGGATGATATGTTCGGATCTGTCTTTATTGCTGCTTCGGCGAGTACTATTATTGCATTGAAGCGTAGTAAGGACTATGAGCCTTCCAACGGACTTATGGACATTCGCTATTTGAAGGCTCGATTCAGCGCTGACAATACTGGTTTCTCTGTTGTAATGGACGGAGAGAAGCGAATGTTTAGAAAGCCGGTAATGGGCGCTATCGAGGCTGCACCAGTTCCTAAGCAGGAGAAGAAGAAGCAGAATGACGAGTCCTTCTTCCTCATCTAATGAGGTTATGCTTAAGCCTTCACCGTTTCTTTCGAAGGCGCTACTTGCTAGTACAATGGCTATTGATACTGAAACCACCGGTAGGGATATCAGAGACGGTCGCGGTTACTGCGTAGGTATCTCTGCGGCCGTCAGAGTTAGTGATGTCTACTACTACTCATATTTCCCTGTAGCCCACCATGAAGATAACATCGATTCAGGAGCTAAGGAACTTCTGTATCAGGTCATCTCCTCAAGAGCTAGGATCATCTTTCATAATGCTAAGTTCGATATCGAGTCTCTAGAAACTGCTGGCTACAGGGGAGGATTCATCAAGTGGTATTGCACTATGATGATGGCTCACTTCCTTAATGAGAACGTGCCGAAGGATCTAGACTCACTATCGCGACGTCTGCTTGGTAGTACTGGAAAGGTGAAGAAAGATTATACCGGGATCTGGAGTATGGGCTTGGGACATATGATCCCTGTAGCCGAAATTGAAGAGTATGCGGGTGTGGATACTTTGCGTACACTACAGCTCTTTTATAAGATGTATCCCTATTTCGTAAAGTCGGGATTTGATGGAGATCAGGTGTCGGAAGTGTGACAGCACTTTCAAAAAGTCAGAGATTATTGTAACGGGTGAAGGTCTTTTCTGTAGCCAGTGTATTCCTGAAGGTGTAGACAAGACCTTCTTTACGGTGCATCTATCCTGGCAAGGTCTAAACGCTATTATTGACTTTGTTGAGGGTACCGCAGACGTAGAGCAGTTTATGATTATCGAAAAGATAAAGGATAAACTGATCCTAAAGATGATTGAGGAGCTTAGGAAGTATGCAGAAATTCCAGAGTCCGATTCCTAACCTCTGGGAAAGGGAGATGGTTAATATCGACATCTTCCGGACTATGGAGCGTAGGGGGGTTCGTATTAATAAGGACATCGCGCTACAGGAGATCGCTGTAGGCGAAGGTCGTATGAACCAGCTTAAGAAGGAACTTAACGGCTATAATCCTCTCTCTAATAAGGACTTGCACACACTCCTTATTGATGAGATGAAGCTTCCGGTAGTAGCTCGCACACCTAAGGGCGCTCCCAGTTTTGATAAGAACGCCATGAAGGACTATGAACTTATTCTGGAGAACAACCCAGAATACAGCTCAGGTCAGTGGGGTTCTGTAGCTCAGAATATCCTGGAGTATCGAGGTTGGAATATCACCCTCGGATTGCTCTATAGGAAGATGGTCGAGATGGTTAGTCCTGACGGCCGTCTAAGGTGCAACTATAAAA